>Ga0315336_1004830_pt1 | contig 15432 bp, 9 predicted proteins | sample ASW5metaG_FD_204512 | JGI IMG/M metagenome (GOLD analysis project Ga0315336, IMG submission 204512) | Ammonia-oxidizing marine archaeal communities from Monterey Bay, California, United States - ASW #5 | ecosystem: Environmental > Aquatic > Marine > Intertidal zone | place: USA: California...
TACGAAGCCCTTGCCGAGCGACACGACCCGCTGCTGGAACGGATCGTCGTCGACCAGAAATTCGTCCTGGATCGGGCCGACTCCGTGCACCCCATGATCTACATCTCACAGTCCAAGATGCCCCGCATCGCCGTGTTCGGGAAGCAGTTGTCGATCGATCGACCCGTGACCATGGGTGCCTGGAACAACCGGCTGCTCATCCAGGACTCCCAGGACACGGAGCACGAGATCGAGATCTTCTACCGGCCCACGGAAGCCCAGAGTGCTCGAATCATCGAGACCCAGGCCAATGCCTACGACTTCCTGGAAACCCTCGCGAGGCGGACCACCGCCGAGGATCCACGACCGGGACTGAACCTCTCCTATTCCGAGACGGTCGGTGCCATCCACGCCCTGTGGGCACAGGGCTACCTGCCCGGGGACTTCAAGGCCGAACAGGACCGATTGCTGGCCGCGATCCGCCGCTATGGCACCCTGGAGTCCTTCGAGGAGCGGCCGGACTTCGATGCCTCGGACCAGGATGAGACCAAGTTGGATCTGAACGAGAGCCTGTACCGGCAGCCTGGAACCATCCGCCCCCTGATCGACAAGCCCAGTTCGACTCGCCCAAGGTCCCCAACCACCCCGGATCCCCAAGCGGCCCCGGCTGAATCTCCGCCCCCCGCCGGTGCAAATTCTCGCTGAACGGACATTCAGCCGATAGAATGTGGTCCGGAGGGTGCCCCAGGCCCACTGGTCGACATTTCACAAGCCGCTGGCGATGCCAGGTGCACCTTCGGGCGACGGACGCCCTCGCGTGCCCTGCTTCGAGATCCAAGGATGGATTCCACCGGCTCGACAGGAGGTCCATGCCGCATGCGGCTCGCCAAGGTATCAATCGCCGGGTTCAAATCCTTCGCAGATCCAATTGAGATCCGTTTCGACAAGCCAATGGTCGGAATCGTCGGTCCAAACGGGTGTGGGAAGTCCAACATCGTCGACGCGATCAAGTGGGTGCTCGGAGAGCGTTCGGCCAAGAGCCTTCGTGGCCAGGCCATGTCCGACGTGATCTTCTCCGGCTCTGCCGGACGCAAACCCCTTGGTGCTGCGTCGGTTACGCTCACCTTCGACAATCCGGTCACCAACCCCAACACCAGCGATCCTTCCCAGAGACGCGCCCTTTCGATGGATACGGAAACCATCGACGTTGGCCGGAGACTCTTCCGTGATGGCCGCAGTGACTACCTGATCAACGGGCAGACCTGCCGCCTCCGGGATGTCAAGGAACTCTTCATGGACACGGGCATCGGTGCCAATGCCTACTCGATCATCGAGCAGGGCAAGGTCAACGCGATGCTGACCAGCAACCCGCAGGAACGACGGGCCATTCTCGAGGAAGCCGCGGGGATCTCGAAGTTCAAGACCCGCAAGATCGAGGCCACTCGAAAACTCGAACGCACCGAGGTGAACCTGGTTCGGGTGCGCGAGCAGTTGGCCAGCACCGAGCGACGCCTTCGGATCGTCCGAGGGCAGGCCGTCAAGGCCCGTCGCTTCCGGGAACTCGACCAGGAGTACAGCCAACTCCGCAGGGATCTTGTACTCGACCAGTACCACGATCTTCGCACCCGCTTGATCGGCCTCACCAGTCGGCTCGCCGACCTGGAGACCCAGCGGCGGGAACTGGAGCGGCTGACCCACGAACTCGATGCTTCTCAGCAGGAACATGAACTGGCACGCCATGAACTGCAGAACCAGTTGCAGGCCTGCACGCAGCGACGGCAGGAATTTCAGGCGTCGATCACCCACGCATCACAGCGCCGTGAAATGACTGCCAGCCAACTGGCCGAAGCCGTCGAGCAGCTCGACGACGAACGCCGGAGACTGGCCGAACTCGAGCACCGGATGCAATCCCAGGACGACGACCTCCAGGCCGCATCCGACGCCATGGCCGCCGCCGGAGAACAGCTGGCCGAAACCGAGCGACAGGTCGATTCACTGAGCCGTGACGTCGCCCGACTCCACCAGGAATCCGAACTGGCCGATCGAGCCACCAATTCCCTCCGTGGAGAGCGGGAGCGGACCCTCGCCCGCCGTGCCCACATGCAGTCCTCACGTACCGCCATCGAAGGTCGGATGCGGGCCCTGCATGAGCAGCTGGAACGACTCCAGCAGCGGCGTGCGACCATTACCAATGAGCGATCCACCCTGGAGTCGGATCGTCTTGAAAACGATCGTGGACTCGAAACCGCCCGTGCCGGGGGCCGGCAATTCGAGCACCTGCTGGCGGACCACGATGATGCCGCCGCCACCCTCAGCCAGAAGCACGGCCAATTGACCGACCAGATCGGTGAGATCCGCCACAAGCGGGCCGGGCTCGGGTCACGACTTCACCTGCTGGAAGAGATGCAGGAAGCACGCGAGGGCCTGACAGAATCGGTCAAGCAGATCCTCTCCGATGTTGAACACCATCCCGGCCTCCGTGGCATGCTCGGCGATGCGATCACCGCCTCGCGGGAGGATGCTCGCTGCATCGAGGTCATGCTCGGCCGTGACCTTGAACTGCTGCTGGTGTCCGACGACGACGCCTTCAATCACCTCCAGGACTCACTCGGCGACCAGGCTGCCCGGGTGACCGTGTTCGTCCTCGACCATGACCAGACGGATCCAAGTCGGTTCGGCCCTCATCCCGACGGATCGACTCCACTGCTGGATCGAATCACGATCCAGGACTGGGCCCGCCCCGCCGCCCATCGTCTCCTTGGCAACATCGCCGTGGTGGAAGATCTCGATGCCGCCATGGCCGCCCGCGGAAGCGGATGGCGACTGATCACCCGGACCGGGCTGATCGTGGAACCCTCTGGCTGCATCCGACTGGGCTACACCCGGACCAATGCCGAGAATGGCTGGCTCTCTCGTCGCCTGGAAATGCGGGATCTCAATGGAGATGTCGTCGAACTCGATTCCGACATCGACCGCATGAGCGATGAACTCAGCACCCTGCTGTCCGAGTCCACCCAGGCGAGGGAGAAGCAGCAGTCCGTGGGCGAGCAGCTGCGCGACGCCATGAACACCATCGTGGACCTCGAATACAACCAGCGGCGATTCGACACGGATCTCGAGCGATTGATTCGAGACGATCGAACCGTGGCCGCCGAGATCGAGGAGATCACCCAGCGTCGAACCGACCACACCGAGCAGCTCAAGACCCTCGTCTCCCAGGTCGAGACCATCGACCAGGACGCACGCAAGCTGGAGGAGCAGGGAACCGAGGCCGAGCAGACCGCCCAGGCCACCAACGCCCGCTGGTCACAGTCACAGGATGACCTGACCGCCGCCCGCGTGGAACTTGGACAGATCGGCGAACAGTACAGTGCCAAGCAGCGGGAACGCAGCCACATGGTCATGGCCCTGGACGAGACTCGCAGTCGACAGGCGGGGGTTCGGGACGAGGTTGGACGCCGCACGATCGCAATCGACCAGTGCGAGGCAGGCATCGTCACTGCCGACGAGGAAATCGCCACGGGCCGCCAGAACATCGCCCGCACCGATGCGGAACTCGCTTCCGTCAACGAGCGACTCGAGGAAGGCGAGACCGCATTCTCAACCGGACGGACCCGGTTGGAAGCCGCCCGACAGCGTGGCAAGCAGCTCGAACGCGATCAGCATGCACTGGAGCTCAGCCGCAGGGAGGCCGAGGTCCATCGCGAGAACACCGAGGAACGAAGCCTCGAGGAACTCGGCATCGACCTCGCCCAGGCCTACCCTCCCTACGCTCGGACCCGCGACTCCGACGAGCACGAACACGAACACGAGCGTCTTGATCGCGAAGCCGCAGAGGCCAAGGTGGGCGAACTCCGAGATGAGATCAAGGCCCTCGGCAACGTGAATCTGGATGCGATCGACGAAGAGTCGAACCTCGAAGAACGAAACGAGGATCTCGTCGCCCAGGTCGAGGACATCGACCTGGCGACCACGCAGCTGTCCCAGCTCATCGAGGAACTGGATGTCAGTTGCCGGGAACGCTTCGACCGGGCCTTCCGTGACATCCGCGAGCACTTCGCGGGCAACGCCGGCATGTTCCGCCAGCTGTTCCAGGGCGGCAGTGCAGACATCATGCTGACCCCGGACGAGGACGGCAACGTCGACCTCCTGGAATCCGGAATCGAGATCACCGCCAAACCCCCGGGCAAGAAGCCCCGCATTCTCAGCCAGCTGTCCGGCGGCGAGCAGGCCATGACGGCAGTAGCCCTGATGATGTCGATCTTCAAATCACGCCCCTCCCCCTTCTGCATCCTCGACGAAGTCGATGCCCCGCTCGACGTCTCCAACGTTGGCGTCTTCTGTGACACGCTCAACCAGTTCCTGGATCGAAGCCACTTCATCATCATCACCCACAACAATCGGACCATGCTGGCCTGCGATGAACTCTACGGAATCACCCAGCAGGAACGCGGCGTGTCGAAGTTCGTCAGCGTGCAGGTGGACGACGTAGGCGAGGGCGGCCAGATCCGGGCCTCGGAACCCGATCGCACCAACGTGCAGTCATCCAACGGCGAGGCTGAACCGCCGGCTCCCGTCATCGTGACACAGCCCTCGGCCGGAACCGAGACCCCCATCAACAACTGAACACGGCTGCCGAGAAGTCCAACAGGATCCTCCCCACCTCCTCCAACGAAGGTGAGGGGGCGCTCTGCACGGGGAACGGGTTGGGCACGTTGAAAACGTGATTGGCGTCATCGAGTACGCACAGGGACACGTTCTTCTTCAAGGCGGACGCGATGTCCCTGGCCGAGGAGACCGCCACCGCATCATCGGCAAGTCCGTGCACCAGGACCACCGGCACATTGATCCGGCTCACCTGGGCCAGCAGGTCATGCCCAGCGGGATCGTCGAGTTGTTCCTGGAGGAAGTCCCGGCCCACCTTCAGATCCTGGTTGGTTCTGTTCGACGGCGAGGACAGACACCCCGAGTCCAGCAGGACCTGCTGCTGGTCCTTCGACAGGTACAGGCACTGCGACGGAGCAGCCAGGGAGACGACCCCACTGAGGCCCGCCAGGGCTTCCGTGCCGGCATGCCGACCAGCGGCGAGGAGGCTCGAGAGCCCGCCACGGGAGTGCCCCACCAGGATGACGGGGCCGCTTCCCCCGGGGAGGACTCCATCTCGCAACCCAGCCAGCAAGGCGAGGATGTCCTCCACCTGTCGGTTCCAGGTGTCTTCAAGAAAGCGATGCTCGTCGAAAGGTCCGTCCCCGTGATCCATGCCACTGCGGCTGAAGTTGAATCGGTGGGCGATGATGCCCGAGTGAGCCAGGTACTCGGCCAGCCAGGGGAAGAAGCCGTAGTCCTTGTACCCCTTGAACCCGTGCCCGATGAGGACCCGTCCCCGTGGCGTCCCCGCAGGCAGGTGCGTGGTTCCGATGATTGGCCTGGCATCACCCTCGACCAGTCCAGGGATGGACCAGTCGACGGTCACAGTCGAGCCACGAGGGCATCGGTGAATGCCCGGGTCCCCAGGCTGCCGCCCAGGTCCATCGTCTTCTCACCCGCCAGCAGGCAGGCGTTGTAGGCATCACGAATCCGATCGGCGACTTCCGTACAGTGCCCATCGCCTGTGGCCATGGCCATGTGGTGAAGCATCATCACCGAACTCATGATGATCGCCAGCGGGTTGGCCTTGTCCTGTCCTGCAATGTCCGGGGCGGAACCGTGCACTGCTTCGAAGACGGCGAACTCGTCGCTCCCGAAATTCGCTCCCGGTGTCAATCCCAGGCCGCCTACGAGTCCGGCGCAGAGGTCTGAAACCACGTCACCGTAGAGGTTCTCGCAGAGCAGGACATCGAACTGGGCGGGATCCTGGACCAGCCGCATGAACCCGGCATCGATGATGACTTCCTCGTACTCGACCTGGCCCGCGTAGTCCGCCTCGTGCACCTCGCGGGCGCATCGGATGAAGAGCCCGTCGGAGACCTTCATGATGTTGGCCTTATGCAGAACCGTCACCTTGGATCGCCCACGGCTAACCGCGTAGTCGAAGGCGAAGCGAGCGATCCGACGGCTAGCCTTCTCGGTGGCCACTTTCAGCGAAGTGACCACGCCCTCAGTGATGACGTTCTCGATTCCCGCGTAGAGTCCCTCGGTGTTCTCACGCACCACCACGAGATCCACTCCCACATCGGAGTAGCGGGTGGAGACGCCGTCGATGCTGCGGACGGGACGCACCGCTCCGAAGAGATTCAACTGCTTGCGAAGAGCGACGTTCACCGAGGTGAACCCCTCCCCGATGGGCGTGGTGCAGGGGCCCTTGAGGGCGGCCTTGGTGGTTCGTATCGCGTCCACGGTTGCCCGAGGGAGCACCTCGTCGGAACCCGACTCGATTGCAGCAAGCCCAGCATCATGCGACTGCCAGTCGATCTCGATTCCCGCCTCAAGGAGCACACGACAGGCGGAGGCCGTCACCTCGGGGCCGATGCCATCTCCAGGAATGAGGACTGCGGTGTGCTTCATGGGTCGATCCAGGTGGCCTGACCCTGAGGATACCAGCCTCCACCATGATCCGCTGTTCTGCATCCGTCTTGACGAGCCGCCACAGGCCACGGAGGATGTATGGATCATGGATCAGCCCTCGCTGAAATTGGACGCCCTGATCTTCGGTGGTGGCATCACGGGGCTCTGGCTCCTGGATGCCCTGCACCGAAGCGGTCGTCGAGCCATCCTGCTGGAGGCCGGCAACCTCGGAGACGGACAGACCATCAATTCCCAGGGCATCATCCACGGGGGTCTCAAGTACGCGTTGAAGGGACGTCCGTCCCGTGCATCACGAACGATCCGTGACATGCCAATGCGATGGCGACGCTCCCTGGCGGGGGAAGCGAGCCCCGATCTCTCCAGCACCATCATGCGAGGCGAATACTGCTGCCTCTGGTCCCTGCCCGGCATCCGATCGAGGATCGGACTGCTTGGAGCTCGAATCGGCCTGCGAGTCCGTCCACGGGCCCTGCCCCGCAATGAACGCCCTGCTCCCCTGCAGTCGTGGAACGGGCCGGTGTCCAGAATCGATGAACAGGTGGTCGAACCCCACAGCGTACTGGCCATGCTTGCCGACCAGCATCGTCCGCGGTGCCTCCGGATCGATACCCGCAGCGGGCTCGAGTTCACCACGTCGGCTGCGGGGCAGGTCGATTGCGTCCGGCTTTTGAATCCCGAAACCAGCACGCCGTTGGACCTGGAACCCAGGCATGTCCTCCTGGCTGCCGGGGGCGGGAACGACGCGTTGCGGCGTTCCTGCAATCTGCCCGGCAAGGCCATGCAGATTCGTCCCCTGCACATGGTGATGGCCCGGGGCAATCTTCCCCGCCTCAATGGCCACTGCATCAAGGGAACCGCACCCTGGTTGAGCATCACCTCGACCCTGGACTGCGCCGATCGCGTCGTCTGGCAGATCGGCGGGCAACTGGCCGAAGACTGCGTCGAGATGAGCCCTGATCAGACGATCGATCGCGCCAGATCCGATCTGTCGAAGGCGATGCCGAGCCTGGATCTCACCCAGGTCAGGTTCACGAGTTACCGGGCGGACCGCGCCGAAGCGGCCACCGGTTCCGGGACACGTCCAGACGGTCCGGTCCACCTGCTGGAGGGCAACACGGTCACACTCTGGCCGACCAAGCTCGCCCTGGTTCCGATGCTCTCGGACGAGGTCATGCACTGCTTGCCCGAACCTGGACGACTTGATGACGACCTGCACATGCTGCATGACTGGCCGCGACCGACCGTCGCCCTGCCACCATGGGAAAGGGACCTCGCATGGACCGACATGCACTCGGCAACTCCGGCCTCGAGGTAACACGCATCGGATACGGCGCGTTCAAGATCGGACGCAACGTGGGGACCAAATACCCCGACTCCTATGAACTCCCCGGTGATCATGAGTCCGATACCCTGCTCAACGCGATGCTGGACCTCGGCGTCGCATTCGTCGACACCGCTCCCGCCTACGGCCTCAGCGAGCAGCGTGTGGGCCGGGCCCTGTCCGCGAGACGGTCCGAGTTCACCCTGTCCACCAAGGTCGGGGAGACCTTTGAGAACGGGCAGTCGACCTGGGATTTCAGCCCCGAGGCCATGGAGGCCTCGCTGCAACGCAGCCTCCAGCGACTTCAGTGCGATGCGGTGGACCTGCTGATGGTGCACTCCGATGGTCGCGACCTGGAACTCCAGGCGGAGCATGACGTAGCGGGAACCATGCAACGCTTCAAGGACGCCGGGTGGACCCGGGCCATCGGCTTCTCGGGCAAGACCGAGGTCGGGCTGATGGCGGCGCTGCAGTGGTCGGACGCCATCATGGTCGAGTACAACCTCAAGGCCCGTGAACTGGAACCCGTGATCCAGGCCGCCGGTGAACGGGGTGTCGGCGTCCTCGTGAAGAAGGGCCTTGGCAGCGGTCACCTCGCCCCGGATGCAGCCCTGCGATTCCTGCTCGAGGAGTCCCCGGTCCGGAAAGCGATTTCATCAATCGTCATCGGCAGCCTCTCGACTTCCCGCATGGCGGCGAACATCGAACTGGCCTGCAGTGGATCCTGATCGGATCTAGTTGCCGGGAATCGAAAGGACCATCCCGATACGGAGCCGATCCGGGTCGTTCTGCAGCAACGTCCGGTTGGCTTCGAAGATGCGTGTCCACCTGGTCTCGCGACCGTAGTAGTGATCGGCGATGCTCGAGAGGGATTCCCCGTCCTCGACCCGGTGCGACTTTCCATCGGCGGCGTGACTTGAAAGCGGCCGGGTCGCCACGGTGGACCGGGACGACCGGGAAGAAGCACGCGGCGTGTGGGGCGGGATCCGCAGGGTGGTGCCGACGCGCAGTCGGTCCGGATCGACATCCGGGTTGGCTTCGGCGATGCGAAGCCATGCGATCCCTGTCCCGTAGTAGGTGAACGCGATGCCACTGAGTGTGTCCCCGGAAGCGATCACGTAGGTTCGCATCGTCGGTTCAGGCCGAACGTCCACGGTCGCATCCAGTGAAGCGGTCGTGGAGACCGATTCAACCGGAGGACGTGGCTGGAACTGGTACGAGGCAGGCGTGGTCCGGGGCTGCCCCATGACCAGGGTGCCCTGTGGGGCGGTCGTGATCGCAGGAGCAGGAGGTGTCGGCACGGTCCATGTCGAGTGGATGTTCGAGGACGTGGTGGACGCGGCCGGTTGAATGGCTGCAGTCGATCTGGCACGGGGACGCTCGGGTTCCTGCAACGGGGTGGGAGCTGGTCGTTCCTCGACCGTGGCTGTGGCCTTGGCGAGGATGGGATCCTCGGCGACCGGGATCGGAGCATCTGATGCTGGACCGTAGTACCAGATCAGGACGCCGATGAAGAGGAATGAAAGGAGCAGGACGACCTTGCTGCCTGTGGACATGAGTACCTCCGTACAGGTCTGGATTGTGCAACGTCCCCTCGACAGTTGCATCGACCGTGCAGAGGCATGCTCTTCAGTTTTCCACGTCAGGGAAGCGCGGGGGCCCCGTCTTCCTCCGGTTTGAACCCACTGGAGCCTTCATCCAGCTCGGGATCAGGTCGAACCGTGCTGCGGCGGTAGACCAGCGGCGACGCGATGGCCACCGAGGAGTAGGTTCCGACGAGCACGCCGATGAACAGAGCGAATCCAAAGGCCCGGATGCCCGTACCACCTGCGACGTAGATGATCAGGACCGCGATGGCGGTCGTCACCGAGGTCAGGATCGTCCGGCTGAAGGCCTGGTTGATGGAGTTGTTGACCACCTCCTGGCTGGGCCGGGCCTGCTTGCCACGGTTTTCCCGGATGCGATCGAGGATGACGATCGTATCGTTCAGCGAGTACCCGATGACCGTCAACAAGGCCGCGACCACGCCTGTATCGATCAGGAACTCGTCGATGAGCAGCCCACGCCAGGCCCATTCGTAGCCGGCGAGGAACCCGGAAAGGGCCAGGCACCCCAGCACGATGATCACGTCATGGCAGAGGGCCACGATCGCACCAAGCGAGTAGTAGAACGATCCGAACCGGATCCAGATGTAGCAGAGGATTCCGGCCAGTGAGAGGATCACGGCTCCAATCGCGTTGGCGGCACGAGTCTGGGCCACCGACGGGGAGAAACTGCTGACCTGCTCGAAACTGCTTCGCTTGGTCATGGCGGTCTGCACGAGCTGCCACTCACGCAATGCAAGCCGCTGATCGACCAGGGCCGCCTCGCTGCGGAGGTAGTTGAAGTCCGGATCGGTCACGACCACGGCCACCTCGCCCCAGAGGTCATCTCCACCGGCGGACGCGAGTCCATAGACCTGAACGTCTCGACCCGCCGTGTCGCGGGAGAAGTCCGGGTCCTGTCGCATCTGGTCGATGCGCTGCGTGACGTCCTCGAGGCTGATCGGGGGCTGGATGTCCTCCAGGAGAATCAGCACGCCGCCACGATGGTCCGAGATGTCCACCCCGGGACCACGACCGTCGAGGACCTCGGAGAGCACCTTGGCCTCGATGGGCCGCGTGAAGTCGGCATAGGCGTCTGAGTTGTCACCCCGGAACCCACGGGGTTCCGAAACCGCGAGTTGGCTCCCGAACTCCTCGAGCAGGGCTCGCTCGACGATGTCCTGGATGCCTTCTTCCTCGGAGAGCCCGGATGGATTGGCCACCTTGACCTGGAAACTGTCGGCCACGGTGTTGCCTTGGGCATCGAACCCCGTGGTTCCGACGGTCAGTACCTTGGCATTGCGGAGTTCACGCAGCACCCGATCATGGAGGCCGTCACCTTCGCCAGCGTTGTCGGCGATCGCCTTGACCCGGGACTGGACGGAGCCTTCACCGTTGTGGCCCAGCATGAGGTTGCCCGTGCCACTTTCATTTGGGGCCGTCTTCATCGTCACGGCCACGCCGCCACGGAACTCGGTATCGAACATGTCGACACCGCGTACGTAGAAGAGGACGATCGACCCGCCGACGAGCAGGATCGACGCCGTCCAGAAGAATCCACGCATCCCGATCCAGTTGATCTTGGGGTGCAGGATGCGGCCGATGGCGGGGATTGCGATCGGAAGCATGGGGAGCTTCTTGAATCGCATCACGTGGGCGTAGAGATCGAAGATGTATCGAGTGACGAACAGCGATGTGAAGAGCGTCGCGATGATGCCGATGGTCAGCGTCAATGCGAATCCCTTGACCTCCGTCGTCGGCTGCATCAGCAGCAGCACGGCGCAGACGATCAGGTTGGTCAGGTTTGCATCGATAATCGTGCTGTAGACCCGGTTGTATCCCTCTCGGATCGCCTCACGAAGATCGCGTGCTCCACCCTCGAGTTCCTCCCGGATGCGTTCGTAGATGAGCACGTTGGCATCGACGGCCATGCCCATGGTGAGGACGACACCGGCGAGACCCGGCAGGGTGAAGGTGCCCTGCAGCAGGGCCATCACCCCGAAGATGATGATGCCATTGCACAGCAGCGCGAAGTTCGCGACCATTCCGGCGAAGAAATACCAGCACAGCATGAAGACTGCGACGGCGCAGATCGCCCAGAGGAAGGCGTCGAAGCCCCTGCCGAGATTGTCAGCTCCGATGGAGGGGCCGAGCACGTTGACCGAGATGGGCTCCTGTGACAACCGCGCCTCGAGGGCACCGGCGACGAGCACCCGGGTGAGGTAATCGATGTCCTCATCCGTGAAACTACCCGTAATGACGCCCGTATTGGCGATCTGGCTGTTGAGGTTGGGCGCGGTGTAGACCTTGTCATCGAGCACGATGGCCATGGGCTGCTGGACGTGTGGCTGGGTAAGCCGTGACATCATCTGGCCGCCAGCCTGGTCGAGCCGGAAGTTGACCGCTGGTCGGCCGAAACTGTCCGTGGTTCGGCCGGCGGACTGCACGGTCCAGTCGACCTCGCCACGATGGGTCATGCTCTTGGGATCACTGGTGTACAGGAGCAGGTAGAAGACCCCATCGGCCTGGGTGGCCACGAGATCTCGGCCGGGAGACGCGAAGTACGTCTCGGGGTTGGCCTGCAGTGCCTGCAGTTGATCGGGGGTACTGGCCCACTGTTCCAGGTCGTGGATCGGGTACCAGCGTGCCAGCATGGAATCCGTGTTCTGGGGTCCGAGTTCCACGAGCTGGGCCCGGATGTCCTGGATGTTGACGCCCTCCGCCCTGCCATTGGTCACGGCGATGTGGAATTCCAGAACACCGGCACCACGAAGCAGCCGCATCAGGTCCTCGGGATCGTCCAGCCCACTCCGCTTGGCCTGGTAGGCGTCGTAGGAGACGATCACCTCGTCAAGCACTTCCCCGAGGTGGGGGTACTCGGACACCAGGGTCTGCATGGTGACCTCTCGAGGCGAGAGCTCGCGTTTCACGCTGCCGTCGGCATTCATGAGCAAGGAGCCGTCGTCCCCACTCAGGGGTTCTCCGACATTCGAGAGTTCAAGGGCACGAACCACCCGCGATCGGTCGAGGCTCAGCGCAATCGCCTCCTCGAAGAGTTCCTCGTAGTCGATCTCGGCATCGGCAAGCTGCTGCTGCAGGCTGCCAAGTTCGGCGGGGTCCGTACCGGCGGTCTCGGCGGCCATGGCTTCGATCTGGAGCCGTCGCTGCGTGTCGTACGCCTCCTGGAGATCGAGAATCAACTGGCCTCGATCGCTCGCCTCGTTCCCACCGAACCGAGTCGCGGCCTCGTGGGAGTCCAGGGTGGACTCCAACTGGCTTCGATCGATCTCGGCCTCGTCGATGAACCGCTGGAGGGTGACCTCGTATGCCTGGGCGAGAGACTTGACCTCATCGTTGGGCAGCGGCATCACGATCTCGATGCGATCGGCCCCAAGGGGAGTCATCGCAATGTCGAGCACACCCTGCGGGTTGACCCGGTCGTTGAGGACCCGGATCGTCTGGTTGAGGATCTGGTTTCGATCGGCGTTCTCAGGAATGCGAACCGAGTAGACCAGGCTCACGCCACCGCTGAGGTCACGACCGAGGCGAATTCGCTGGTCCGGCGGAATGGTCGCCCAGAGGCAGCCACCGACGATGACGAGGATAAGTACGGTCTTCCAGAAGAGGTTCTGCATTGGTATTCCCGGATCGGGTCAGTCGTCCGTGGAGTCCGGCTGGGCAAGCACCTGCTGCACAGCGGCACGGGAAAAGGTCATGCGGGTATCAGCACGGTCATCCACCCGGATGACCACCGTTTCGTTCTTGACTTCGACCACCGATCCGATGACGCCGCCGATGGTCTGCACCGAATCGTTCTTCTTGATGGACGAGAGCATCCGGGCCCTGCGCTTCTTCTCCTTGCGCTGTCCGAAGACGGAGAAGAGAATGATCCCGCCGAAGACGACGAGAATGATCAACATCGGCTCCATCCCACCCATGCCGCCCATGGGGGCGGCACCGGGCTCACCCTCGATGGGCGTCCCGTCTGCGCTGGTGGACGGCGCGGTCTTCGCGGCACCGGTGACTGATCCTCCGGAAAGCGGAGGCGGACCCGAGGTCCCTTCAGCAACAAGGGAAAGTACGCATACCGTTCCCAGGTACATGGCAACGGTTTCCGCCGTCCGGGGCGAAGGAGCCCCATGCATCGTCTTGTCAATGGTCATGCTTCGTACTCGATCACGGGGCTGGAACCCCGATATCAGCCCTTCAGAGCCGGATCCCCGAGGACGGGCCAATCCCGCACCAGCGAAGGCCACGCATCATCCCGAATTGCCCTCCTGATGTCCAGCATCAGGGACTGGAAGTGCTGGATGTTGTGCACGCTGACGAGGATCGGGCCCAGCATCTCCTCGGCCTGGAAGAGGTGCCGGAGGTAGGCCCTGGAAAACCAGCCTTTCTGGTCGCCAGAGAGGGGGTGGTCCACGCTGCAGGCAAGGCAGGGACATCCCGGCTCCAGGGGTGCGTCATCCTCCAGGAAGCGAGCATTGCGAAGGTTGATCCGCCCACGGCGAGTGAAGGCGGTCGCGCTGCGGCCATTGCGAGTGGGCAGGACGCAGTCGAACATGTCCACCCCGGCCAGGACCGCCTCGATGATGTCACGCTCGTACCCGACACCCATGAGGTACCGGGGGCGATCCTCGGGCAACCTCGGGGCGACTTCACGGACCACTGAATGGATCAGTTCGGGTGCTTCGCCCACCGCCACGCCCCCGATGGCATACCCGGGGAGGTCCACTTCGGTCACTGCCTCGAGGGACCTCGCTCGCAGTTGGAGATCCGTTCCGCCCTGGACGATTCCAAAGAGGGCCTGGTCACCCCGGCGACCGTGCGCCTGGTTGCAGCGATGCAGCCACCGGGTGGTTCGATCCACCGCCTGCTCCAGCCGCCGGGCATGGTTCGCCTCCCCGGTGCCGTGGACACCGTGCACGCTCGGTGGGCAGTCGTCGAAGGCCATGATGATGTCGGCGCCGAGATTGTTCTGCACCTCCATGGCCCGTTCCGGGCCGAGGTGGATCGACGACCCGTCCACGATCGACTTGAACGTCACCCCGTCATCGTTGATCTGATTGACATCGGACATCGAGAAGGCCTGGTATCCGCCCGAGTCGGTGAGAATCGGACGGTCCCAGCCCATGAACGCATGCATGCCTCCGCGCCGAGCCACGAGTTCATCTCCCGGACGGAGCATCAAGTGGTATGCGTTGTTGAGCAGGATCTCGCTGCCGGTCGATGCCACGACATGGGGCGGCAGCCCCTTGATCGTTCCCTTGGTTCCCACCGGCATGAATGCGGGGGTGGAGAACTTGCCATGCGGGGTTGTGACGGTCCCCGTTCGGGCCGCCGAACCCGGCAGGCGATGGTGCACCTCGAACTGCAGTGGGCTTTCCACGGGGTTCTATCCTCGATCCGGGTTTCGACGCGATGCCTCCTCGAGAATGCGCTTTTCCTTGGCGCTGAGGCTCTTGAGCCCTTCTCGCGAGATCTTGTCGAGGATCCGGTCGACCGGATCCGCCTTGGATGAAGTCCCCCGGCGCACGGCAAAGTGCCGGGAGGTCGGATCGACCTTCCCGAAGAAGTCGAAGAGCCCGTGCAGGGACTGGGGGTGCCGGATGAAGTAGAACCCCCCCGCCGCTCCACCGAGGTGAGCCGCCTCGCCACCGGCGTTGTTGAGATTCCAGAGCACGCTCAGCAGGGAGATGATGACCAGCGCCCAGGCCAGGACCGCCAGGCGCATCGGGATGATGAAGAACAGAAGCACACGCACGTCGGGAGCCAGGTAGGCACCGGCCATGAGCACTCCGAAGACCCCGGCCGATGCACCGATCAACGGCGTACCCGTGGCGTTGAAGAGCAGGCCGGGAACGGCCGAATACCCGAGAAACTCGCTGAGTACGTACCCGCCGAGGTTCAGCATCAGGTAGAGCAGGGCGCCGAACATCCCGCAGAGCAGGTAGAAGGCCAGGTACCGCTTGCCGCCGAGGAATCGTTCCACGAGTGGGCCGAAGAAGAACAGGCCGATCATGT
>Ga0315336_1004831_pt1 | contig 15431 bp, 14 predicted proteins | sample ASW5metaG_FD_204512 | JGI IMG/M metagenome (GOLD analysis project Ga0315336, IMG submission 204512) | Ammonia-oxidizing marine archaeal communities from Monterey Bay, California, United States - ASW #5 | ecosystem: Environmental > Aquatic > Marine > Intertidal zone | place: USA: California...
ATCGGTCACACGCCGAACACCGAAGTCTTCAAGGGCCAACTACTCATGGACGACGGCGGCTACATCGTGACCAAGGCCGATGGATCCCAGACCACCCTCGAGGGCGTATTTGCCTGTGGAGACGTCCAGGACACCGTTTACCGCCAAGCCATTACCGCCGCGGGTAGCGGTTGCATGGCGGCTATGGACTGTGAGCGCTGGCTCGAAGACCAGGGCATGGCCTAACGGTCGGCTGCATCGGACGACTCCGGAGCCAACTCCTCGAAGACGTCGGCCTGCCCTCCCGAGAGGCTCAATCCCTGCCTCGAACCCTCGTAGAGCCCGACAATAGTGATGGGGATGAAGCAGATCGACCAGAACACCAGGGCGATGCCTTCGGCCTTGGCCACCGGGGTGTCGTACCAGGCCAGGGTCTGCTCGGTGACCACTTGAAAGAGCCCCAGGAACCCCGGCGCCTGCGGAAGCATCATCGATAGGGTGAGGCTCGACTCCATGAACAGGGCGCCGTCCAGTGGCAAGGCCACGTCGAAGGCCTCGAGAATGCACAGGATCGCCGCCAGCCAGCCACCCCACACCCCCAGCGTGAGGAGCAAGGCCTGGACGAGCCGCATCGGGTGTCCAACCGCCGCCATGCCCTCGACCAGTTGATCGAAGATCGCCAACGAATATCGACGAATCTTTTTCGACGGCACCGGGCGCAGCAGACTCTGCACGAAGGTCCGAGCCTGGCGGGTGCTCAAGAGCACGATCAGGAAGAGGCTGATCAGGGCGACCACTCCAATTCGCGGACCCCAGAGTTTGACCGGCGCCATGAAGCCGCTCTCGTACCGCTCGGGCGGCAGCAGAGCGATCATCCACATCAGCATCACCAGGATGCCAAAGGTGTCACAGACGTACTCGGCGATGGTGGTGAACAGCAGCGTCGTGTACGGAACGCCTCGCTCTCGAGCCACCACAGCGGGCCGCAGGAAGTTGCCGGCACGGAGCGGGAGAAGGGTATTGAAACCCCACATGACAGCGGTTGCTGACCAGAGCAGCCTGAAGTTGATCCCAGGGTCGACGTGCTTGAGAAGTACGCCCCATCGAATCGCGTGGAACACGTACTGAAGCATCATCACCACAACCGCCGCGGCGACCCAGCTCAAGTGCACTTCTCTCATGACCTCGCCGAGCTCTCTCCAGTGGAGGCTACCGAGGAACCAGACCATCAGGCCCAGTCCAAGCGCCACTCCGAACACCAGCTGAAGGCGCGTCCGCCAGGCCTGACCATGTGATTCTGCACTCACGTGGACCGATAACCATGCCGAGCGTAGTTTGACTTGGTTCTGGGGAAGAGCTACGAGCGCTGGTCTGTCTGGAGGCCCCCATGGGCTTGGATGTAGCGGGCCTCGGCAATGCGTTGATGGATGCACTGGTGGTCATCGACGATGACGCCCTGATTGCGGACCTCGGGCTCCAGCGGGGGACCATGCACCCCGTCGACAATGCCCGCTGGCAAGAGGTCTACGAGCGGCTGAAACCACTCGGCGTCGTCTTCGAGTCCGGTGGTTCCTGCGCCAACACCACCGCGACAGTCGGTCGTCTCGGCGGCGCCGCCCTGTACTGCGGGCAGGTCAGCAACGACGAGATCGGGCGCATCTACGCCGAGCGGATGATGGAGGCCTGCGGCGATCACGCGCTGCGCTTCACCGACGCCGATTCGACCGGCAAGTGCCTGTCGATCATCTCTCGTACCGACGGTGAGCGCACCATGCTCACCGACCTCGGAGCCGCCGTGAATTTGGCCTCCCTGGGCGACTTCTCGGGCTCAATCGAGCAATCGAGAATAGCCCATTTCACTGGCTACACCTTGCTAGATGGACCCATGCAGGCCGTGGCGCTCGAGGCCATGCATGCTGCGTCGACCGCCGGTGTCAAGGTCTCTATCGACGTGGCGGACCCGTTCGTGGTCGGCCTCATCCGCGCCCCGCTGTGGAAGGTCCTCGAAGACTACGCCGACATCGCCTTCCTCAACGAAGACGAGGCCCGCGCGCTGACCGACCTCGAGCCCGAAGACGCCGTCCATGCGATCGCAAATCGCGCCGCGATCGAGACGGTGGTCGTCAAAGTCGGCAAGGCGGGGAGTCTGGTGAGGCACGATGGCGAGCTGTACCGAATCGGCATCACGCCGGTAAAGGCCATCGACACCACCGGCGCTGGAGACGCCTACGCCGGCGGATACCTGTATGGCGTGAGTAGAGGGTGGCCCGTCGCTCGGTGTGCGGCGTTGGCCTCAGCCGTGGCAGCGGAAACCGTCAGCCAGATCGGCGCAGTTGTAAAGAGCCGCGAGACACTGCGCGCCTGCCTCGAGCTCGCCTCAGCCTGAATGCTATTGCGCAGCCGGCCAACCGCCCTTTCGCGGGTCGGAGCCGCCGGCGAGCCCCTCCTCGTCACGCACAACGGCCTGGACAGCAATACTGCGATCGTAGCGCTTTATCTGGTGCCCGCGCCCCTCGAGGGCTCGCACGACGTCCATTGGAATGTCCTCCTCGATGTAGAGGCTGTGCGGCTGCCACTGATGGTGGAAACGCGGAGCTGAGACGGCCTCCTGAGCATCCATCTCGAACACGAGCACGTTGAGGATGACCTGGAGCGTAGACGAGATGATGTGCGAGCCCCCGGAGCCGCCAACGGAGATCACGACGTCGCCATTCCCATTCAAGACGACCGTCGGACTCATCGACGACAACGGCCGCTTTCCCGCCTCGACTTTGTTGGCCTCGCCGCCGATCAGCCCGTAGGCGTTCGGCACGCCTGGCTGGGCGGAAAAGTCATCCATCTCGTTGTTGAGGATGACGCCGATTTTCGATGCGACGATGCCCGAGCCGAAGCCGGTGTTGATTGTGGAGGTGAGGGCCACGGCCATGCCATTGCTGTCGACGACGGAGATGTGTGTCGTACCGCCATCGGTGGGCGGCGCGATGAGGCCCCCGTAATAGTCGGCCTCGAAAGTGCGGCCGGGCCAGATCTTCAGTCGAATCTCGGCGACCCTGTCGTCCGAGATGAGCCGATCGACCGGCACATCGACATAGTCGGGATCGCCCATATGGTGGGCTCGGTCCGCGTAGGCGTGTTTCATGGCCTCGGCGAGCAGATGCACGTAATCCGAGCTGTTGTGCCCAAGCGCTTTCAGATCGAAGCCTTCAACCACCCTCAGGAGCTGGGCCAGTACGATTCCCCCCGACGACGGGGGGGGCATGGTCACGATGGTGTGATCGCGGAAGGTGATCTCGATGGGGTCGCGACGCCGGGTCTCGTAGCCCTTGAGGTCTGCCAAGGTGAGTACACCGTCTCGCCGAGTCGCGGCCGCGACCATCTGGCTGGCACCGACACCGGAGTGCAGGTCTTCCCCGCGGCTCGACGCCCAGCGCTTCAAGGTCGTCGCCAAACCTGGACGCGTCATTCGCTCGCCCCGCGCCGGAGCGACGCCACCTTCGAAGAAGTGCCGCTTCACTTCGTCGTGAGATGTGTTCTCGAACGAGTGGGCCAGGTGGTCCCCCACCGCCGTTCCCCTCGTGGCCTGACGAATCGCTGGCGCCGCAACAGATTTGGGGGACATGGACCCCCATTCGTCGAGGAGCTCCATGAGACCGCGCGACTCGCCGGCAACCGCAACAGCCAATCCGGTTCGGCGAGACAGATTCGAGTCGGCTTTCCCGGCGTCATCGAGAAACATGTCGCGCGTCGCGGCCGCAGGCGCGGTCTCCCGAAAGTCCAGGACGGTCCTTTCTCCGTCGGGAGTGACGATCACCGCAAATCCACCTCCACCGAGCCCGCTGCCCGCCGGCTGCACTACTCCGGCCGACAGCGCGGCAGCCACAGCAGCGTCTGCGGCATTTCCTCCGCGCGCAAGGATCTCGGCACCCGCTTGCGCCGAAAGGGGGTGGTCGGTTGCGATGACACCGTCGCCGCGAACGGGGTATGGCGCCGCGCCAATCCCTGTCACAACAAGTAAAACTGCGAGGATTCTCGCCCACTTCTGGAACCGCGCCATAGCTGATCGTCTCCGTTCTGCCGTGTGATGACACACGCCTTTCGCACGGTTGCAGTGCCATCACAAGCTGCAGGATGCTAGATTCCGCATTGGAGGCCATCTTGGACCATTCCTGGGGATACGGAACCTCACAACGGCTTCGGTCTGAAAATCAGGATTGTCACGGCGTTTTCGAGTTTCCGGACTTTACGCTTCTCATCGTTTGTGACGGAATGGGCGGACACGTGGGTGGCGCGCAGGCGTCGTCTCTCGCGGTTCGCACTGTCTACGAATCGCTGATGAGCATGGAGATCGACTCCATCCCCAAGGCGCTCGAAGAGGCACTGCAGACCACCAACCAGACCATCTACGAAGCCGCCCGCAAGAACCACCGACTGATGGGCATGGGCACCACCATCGTGGCCGCCGCCATCACCGACGACACCGCATACTTCGCGCACGTTGGAGACTCTCGCGCCTATCTTGTCCGCGATGGCTCGGTTCAGCAGATCACCCGCGACCACACCATGGTCAATCTCTTCGTCGACGCCGAACTGCTCACGCCCGAAGACGCTGCCACCCACCCCGAAGCCCACGTGCTTTCGAGATCTCTCGGCGTCGAACGCCAGGTGGACGTCGAGCTCTCGGAACCGCTGACCATGCAGGGCGATGACGTGGTCTTCCTGTGCTCCGACGGTGTGCACGGCGTTGTCACCGACTGGGAGATAGCGAACGTCGACTGGGGCGCACCGAACGAGGGCATCCAGCACGTCATCGACATCGTTGCCGCCCGCGAGGGCGACGACAACGCCACCTGTGTGGCCGTGCTGCTGGCCACGTCCTTCGAGGACGTCCCGCCGACGCCGGTCCCGGACGTAAAGCGCATCGATGATGCCGCTCCCAAGCCGTCGACGCAGGGGGTGACCGCGGTCCCCATCGACGACCCGAACATGGGCTCAACACTCATTCCCGAGCCCCTGCACACCCCATCGGCACCTCCGCAGCCGCTCCCGGACGCGGCACCGAAGATGAACCCGGACGGCACGCCGTCCTACATCGTCTACGAAGAGCCCGAAGAAAAGAAGCCAGAGCCGCTCGACCTTCGCAAGCGCAAGCAAGGCGAAGAAGAAGAGAAGCCAAAGCCCAAACCCGAGACCAAGAAGAGCTGGGGGCGCCTGCTGGTCCTCGGCGGTGTCGCCATGGCTGCAGGCTTCCTGCTCCTCATCGGCGTCAGTGGCATCGGCGCCGTCGTGATGGGCGGTCTCCCCTCCGAAGTCGAACCCGAGCCCGAACCCGTTGTCGTCGCCGAAAACGCAAGTGGGGGCGGAGACGAGCAGGCCACCGACGAAGATCCCGTTGTCGCGCTCTCCGACGATGACGACGCTCCAACAGAGGACACCGACGAGCCCGAAGAAGACGAAGATCGGCCGATATTCGCTCCCGACCTCCCACCAGCTCCGCGGCGACTGCCCCACCGACCGATGCGCTACACCCAGCCTCCTCCCGGTGGCCCTCTTCAATGGGAAGCCGTGCAGGCCGCCCGAAACCACCAGTGCCGAGAGGCGATCGATTCGGTCTCCGAAGGCATGCGCATGAGCGTCGACCACGCCACGCTGTACTCACAGGCCTGGTTCTGCTTCAACGAGACCCACCAGCGACCGCTGGCCGAGCGCACCGTCACCGACTGGCAGGACTTCGTATTCCTGATTCCGCATTTCGAGGGTCCGCCCGAAGACCGCGAGGACATTGAGGACGAGAAGATCAAGGCGATGCCCATCTGGTATCAGCCCGCTGTCAACGGCGTAGAGTACAGGCTCGAGGCCTGGGCGCGGTCCAACAACAAGAACAAGCTCAACGAAGTCCTGGTCGATCTCCTCGGCGAACCCACGGTTGCCGATCACCTGGCAAAAGACCTGCTCCTCGAGGCCATCGCCGCCGAGGGACTGTCCCGCGTCCAAGAACCCGATCAGCGCGTTCTCGACTGGTGGGCACGCCGCGTGTACGTGGTCGCCACAGCAATGAATGGAAAAGTCGGTCGATTGCTCGAAGCCCATCGACCGGAGCTCGTGCCCCAGATTCGCGAACTACTGGAGAAAGCCACCACGGTTCCCCAGCTCACCGAGGAACAGATCGAAGCGGGTGAGGAACAGGAGTTGGTCCCCGAGATCATCACGCAGGCACTCGAGGTGGCCATTGGCCTGCAGCCTCCGCCGGACGCCATCAAAGAAAAGAAAGTGTACGTTGCTCCGCCACCCCTCGAGCCGAGCGATGACGACTTGCGCGACGACGAGAAGCCGACGATCTACAAGAGGCCCTGATCCTGGCATCCCGGCCTGCCCCCCGGCCACCTCCGCAATGATCTCGCCGCGGGGATCCGACCCCGCTTCGTAAGTGGATGACACGAACCGTCATTGGGCTCGCGATCAAGTACGTCTCACGGGTATCCTCAGGTAGGTCGGAAACTTTCCGATTCAGGCTGTAAGGAACTCAACCGCGCAGCCGTTGTCACTGTGTCCAGGCCCCAAGCCACCACCGTCCCGGAGGACACCAATGCAGAGATGGCAACTCACTCTCGGCCTCACCGTCGTCGCCCTAGGCGCCGCCATCATCGCCCCTCGCCTAGCCGGCTTCACCCTGCCAGCGCCGAGGGTCGACGTTCCGATTCCCGAAGTCGTACCCAATGTCGTCGCACCCATTGTCGAAGCGGTCGTCGCCGCACCGACTTCGACTGGCCACCTCGTTGTCACCGCGGGGCTCGATCGCACCGCGGTACTCGAGGGCGCAACCCAGGAGCGTTTCCTGGCGATCACTGTCACGGCGCCAGATGACATCGGCGAGAGCTTCCGACGGGCTGTCGACATGGCGGTCGTCATCGATGCCTCTGGTTCCATGTCCGCACGCGGCAAGATCGACTACGCAAAGCGTGCGGCCAAGCTCATCGCCTCGCAGATGAATAGCGGCGATACCTACTCCCTGGTCACCTTCAACGACGACGCCACGACGGTGGTGCCCGCCACTCGCGTCGACGACCCGACGGTCATCCATCGCGCCATTGACCGCATCTACGAGGGCGGCGGGACCAACCTCTACGCGGGAATGGACCGAGGGGCTGCCGAAGTGAAGCGCTCGCTCGAAGACGGCGCCGTGGGCCGGGTGATCGTGTTGTCAGACGGCAACGCCAACGTCGGCGTTACCGATCCGGACTCTCTGGCCCGCTACGCGGCCAGTCTCACGGGTCAGGGCATTGCGGTTTCGACGATCGGCCTGGGCCTCGACTACAACGAAGACCTGTTGGCCCGCATGGCCGACCTGTCCGGCGGCACGTACGACTTTGTCGATGATCCCCGCGAGCTCGAGACGGTCTTTGCAGACGAGCTCGATCGCACTGCATCGGTCGTCGCCCGCAGCAGCGCCGTGAAGATCCAGCTCCCCGATGGCGTCGAGCCTGTCGAGGTGATCGGTTGGGACGCCACTCAGACCGAAGACGGCTGGACCGTTTGGATGGGCGACGTGTATGCAGGCGAGACACGGAAGATCATTACCAAGGTACGGGTCACAGGATTGAGTGATTCGACGATGGACGTTGCAAGCATAAAAGTGGACTACCAGGACGTGGTCGATGGCATTACCGCCGCCGCCTACGCCGATGCCACTGCCAAGGTGACCAATAGCGCCGCCACCGTCGATGCCTCCGTGGACAAGAGCCGCGCCGTCGACGCCAACCGCGCCTATGGCAACTGGTATCTGGACATGTCTACACGAGCTTACGAGCGCGGCGATCTCGCGGAGTCCAAGAAGCTCCTCCGCCGTGGCGCCAATGTGCTGAACACTGCGTCACAGCAGTTGGCTGCGCCCGAGCTCGCGAACGAAGCTGAGGATTTGGACCGGCAGGAGGTCCTGTACCATTCGTATGCGCCTGCCAGCGACGAAGGGAAGCGCGCCATCAAGGGTGGCAAGGAGTTGTTCCGTGGGCGAGCCCGTTAGTACCTTGCAGAAGGTGTCGGGAGGCGCCTTGACCGTGTCAAAGGGTTCTGCGCTCGCGCAGCTCCCGAAGCGCCAGGCCCTCTGGATCGGCGCGCAGGTCATCGCAACGCTCGCCGCCGCGGCCGCTGGACTCTGGACGACCCATCCCGAGCTCGCTCTGACCTTTGGTCTGGCAGTGGGCGCGTCGGCGGTCAATCCCAAGAAACTCTGGGCCTCCCCACTCGTCATCGCCGCAGTGTCCATGGTTGGATTGTTCTTCTACATCCAGGAATGGCCCGCCGTCATTGGCGCTGGCGCCGCCGCGGGAGCCCTCGCTTCGTGGCTACAGCCCCAGCGCACCGATTGGCTCGACCACCTCAATGGCGCACTCGGAGTCCTGACCGGCTCATCCCTCGGCTTGTGGGCAGCGTCGACCCTTGTACCCGCAGCGCTGCCTGCTGCGGTGATCGCGGGTTTGACCGCACTCATTGTCGGCCTCGTTGGCTCACAGGGCATGCTCCCGGTCGCCTATCGGTTCGATCAGCTCCCGTCCCTGCCCTCCGCTCGCCAGATTCGCAGGCTACTCCGGGTCGCTTATCGACGACCGGTCTTCAAGGCCGTCGAGCTGTACAGAGGCTCACACTCCGCCGCGCCAGATGTCGAAACACGTCGTGGCATGGCCGAGGTCGCCACCTGGGTTTTCCGGCTCCAACAGACCATGCAGACCCTCGACCACGAGCTCGAGTCCATCGATCCGGTCGAGATCGGGCAGCGCATCGCTGCCTGTGAGGATCTCCCCGAAGACGTGGACCCGTTCACTAAAGAACGTCGACAGGCGACTGCCCTTCACTTGAACCGCTTGCTCGAACATCGCAAGGCCATCGCAGTCGAACGTGGACGGACCGAGGCCCTGGTAGATTACGCCCTGGCCTTCCTCGAGGAGGCACGTGCCGGACTCGCGGTGGCCCGTGAGCTCCCCGGTGAGGCCGTGCCCGATAGACTCCCCGAAGTCTTGGACCGACTCCGCTCGCAAGCCAAAGAGGGAGACGCCCGCAGGCGGACCGCGCGCGAGATGTCAGCGATGCAGGTCTGACAGCTCGGAGAGCTCTCCGGAGGTCAGAAACTTTGGGTGTTCCTCGGTCTTCTGTGCCGTCTTCACGATGGTGCGGGGGCCGAGTAGTCCACCCACCCAGTCGATTCGGATCGCGCCGGCATCGACTGTCCACCCCGACCAGCGCGGCCGGATGACGCCACCGGTAGAGGCGGCAAGACGCTCGATTGCGCCGCCCACGTCATTCCAGATCGACGTACGCCACAGACTTCCAAGGATGAGCAGCATCCACCAGCCCGACAGGAGAATCGGGACCAACGTCGCTATCGACCGGATGATCTCGGGGCTGATCTCGCGGGCGATGCCCTCGGTGATCATGTCGCGGCAGGAACGGAGGTCGGAGAGGTCACGGAAACCGTTCCGCCCTCGCAGGCGACGCTGACTGTCGGTTCCACCGCCACCTTCCACTTTTCGGCTAGCTCGTCGAGGTAGCTGTCGGCGGCGTCTGGCAGATGGTGGAACAGCACGAGGTGTTTGGCGCCCGCTGCCTTGCACATTGCGTGGGCGTACTCGGGGTAGCTGTGTCCCCAGGTCATCTTCTCGAGATACTCCGCAAGATCGTACATGGTGTCGTAGATCACCACGTCGGCACCGTCGATGAAGTCGAGGATGCGTTGCTCGGCCTTGGTGGCAGGCAGGTCCGCCGCCACGCCCTCGCCGGGTCCAGCAAATGGGGCCGTGTCGGTGATGTAGCACAGAGACTGGCCGTCGACCTCGATTCGATATCCGATGGCTCCGCCAGGATGGTTCAGAGACATTCCCGTGAGGTGAAATCCGCCACACTGGAACGACTTGCCAGACCGGATAGGCCGGAACGTCACCTGAGATGGCAATTCTCGGAGCCGCGTGGGGTGGTAGACCCCATTCAGGAAGCGTGAGAGCTTTTCGCGCGCCTCCTCTTCAGAGAACGACGGGACCGAAATCCGAACCTGGTAGCCGGGCGTGTAGATGGGCACAAAGAACGGAAAACCGAACACGTGATCCATGTGGAAGTGCGTAAACACCAGATCCAGCTCACGAAACGGCTCGGCCAGCAACTTGAAACCAAGCTTGCGTGCGCCCGTTCCACAGTCCATGACAAGGGGCGGCAGATCTTCGTGTCGCACTTCGATACAGGAGGAGTTGCCGCCCCAAGCCTGTGTCTCGGCACCTGGCGTCGGGATTGAACCGCGAACGCCCCAGAAGGTCACTTGCAAGTGTCGGCAGGTCCTCGTTCGTAGGCGGTTCGTGGGCGTGAACCAACTGCCGTCACTGTAGCACGCGACGCCTATTGCGTCGTCGTCGTGAAAGGGTAGGAAAGTGAGTGGTGCGCCGTACAGGATTCGAACCTGTGGCCTTTGGCTCCGGAGGCCAACGCTCTATCCAGCTGAGCTAACGGCGCTCGACTCTCTTCCCCTCTCGGAGGACCAGCGTATCCGGCTCGGATCGCCCGATCAACCCTCCCCGATGATCCAGCCTCGAAGCCTGGGAAACACGGTGTCGTCCCAGTGAGGTCCATTCCTGGCGTCTGCGTACTGCTGCACGAGCCCAGCGAGGATGAAACACAGCTCTTCGTACAGGTGCATTCGGTCGTAGAGTACCTCTTCCCCGCCCTCGTTCACGACTTGCGGCAGCTTGAGGCCAGCCAGGTGCATTGCGGGCCCCTTCAGCGTCGCGAAGAACTCGCGATCGTCTCGGCGGAGACCAATGCGGAGCTCCTGGAGGACCTTGCCACCGGCCAGGGCCGCACGTGCCTCGAGGGTCGTGGACGGGTTTTCGCCAGTCATCACGGCGGTGATGCGGTTGTCGTTCGGGTTGCGGAAGGCCAGGCGTTGATCGACCCACAGATCGACACGTCCCACCGGGTCGGCGAGGTCGAATGCGCCCTGCTGCTCTTCGGACGTCCACCACAGCCAGGTGTAGAACTCGCCCGCCAGGTGCGGCAGGATGGGAAGTCCCTCGGTGTCTGCACTCACGGGGCACCTCCAGCATGGCTACCGCTGTCGGTCACGGGCTCGGGGGTTGGAAGAGGAACCTCGTCCGGGAGCTCGATGCGATTCGGAGCCTTGGCGATCAAACTCTCGACGGCGGCGCGGTCGCTCAGCCAATCCAACGGCGACCACGGCACCAGCTTGAGGCCAAAGGTCCGGAAGAACCGCTTCTTGAACCGATCAGTCGTCCCCTCGGACAGGGAGTGCAGAAGCAGGTATTTGCCACCGATGCTCCAAGAGCACTCGGTCACAGACACCGCGGGAAGAGTCCGCTTGAGCCACTCGGCCTCGAGCGCGTCCTTGATGTCGGTTCGCACGGTCGCCGGGCAGCGGTCGATGTCCCGCTCGACACACCACTGCTGGCACTTCTTATCCAACGTCGCCTTGAACAGCTTCGCCGGGAGCTTTTTCTTGTCGACGCGCAGCGCAAAGACCGCGAAGTCGTTGTAGAGCCAACGGTTGAAATCATCGAAGTTCGTGTCGAGCAGATTGTGGACCTGCGTCCAACCCTCGACTTCTTCCTTACCGATACCCACCGGTGGTTCGGTGAATGCAAACTCGTTCAGTCGATCCCGGTACAGGTCGCGCCACCCATCGTGCAACTCGCCCATCACCCGAAAACGGCCCACGGTCATAGACCCTGAGACAATTCCCATGTATTCCTCCCACCGGCCGCTCTTAGGCGGGGGATCTCAAGGAATCAACCGAGATTCTGGAGCGCGTGCCGGAATACCACGATCTCAGTGCCGCCTTTGACCTCGAAGCCCAGCTCGTATCTGCTGAACCAGGTAATCCGGCCTCGGATTTGTTCGCCTTCGAGAAGGCTCGCCGTCACGTCCTTCTTGCCGTCCATGAGAGCAAAGACGCGTCGGTCGCTACACGAGTACCGATCTTGCGGACGCACGGCGGGCTCGACCGGTTCCTCGGACTTCTTCTTGGGCTTCTTGATGCCCTTGCGCACTGCCTTCCAGTCCCGGGGGTCGTAGCAGTACTTGAACCGGAGCTTGTGCACCTCGACGGCCTCGTCCGCACCGTCTTCTTTGAGGAATGCCGAGTAGGCACTGACTTCGGTGGCCTCGCCTTTGAAGAGCTCGCTGCCGTTCAGACCGAAGGCCTTGGTGCCGACTCCGACCAGAAGACAGGTCCTGTCGCGATTCTCGGCGCGATGGGCGTCGAGACGTCGCCGTCCCAGCACTTGATTTAGGTCGGCGTGGCCGATGGCGATCTGGGTCGCGAGGGCCCGAGACAGATCGTGCCGCTCCATGAGCTTTGTGACCTTGTCCTTTTGCGCCATTCGCTGCAGCGCGACGTTGAGATCGAGTTTTCCATGCGCTACTGCCATGGCCATCTGGTAGGGCATACCCATCTTGTGAAGCTCGTCCGCCCTGGCTCGCACCTTGGGGTCGAACTGCTTCTTCTGCCGGGACCTACCGCCTTGTTGTCCTGATCGAAAAGCCACGTTGTCCCTCTCTCTCCAAGTCAACACTATAGCCCTCGGGGCGGGCGTCAAGGGGCGCTGACGAAACGTCGCATTCGCTCAAACCAGTTGGCCTACAACGCGGACAGACCATGGCGAATCGCGTCCAGGCATGCCTTGAGGGTGTCGTCGCCAGTGGCGATACACACCCGCTCCGAGCGCTCGTACACGGCGATGGCCTCATGGCCCACGTCTGCGGGCCACCTCACGATCACGTCATAGGCGGCGACATCGGCTTCTGCCTGCGCCTCTGAGCGACGTCCGTGGAGCGTGAAGACCACGTCGATGCGATCATCGATTCCAGCTCGAATAAGACCTTGCCAACGGGGACTTCCACCGATGATCAGGAGCCGCTTCAGACCGTTGAGCAAAAGCTGCTCGCCTATCCAGTCCAACTGTTTGGCGAGGGCCACCGGGCTCGGCACTTCCGCACGATCAGAGGACACGGCGACCGCGACCAGACCTGGGAAGCCGCTGCCAATATCGCCATCCACCAGTACCAACTTGTCCCGCAGGATGCGCGCCATCCGCTGCGGGTCCGACGCGATCAGCGTGGTGAGCACAGTGCCCAGCGCGCGCCTCGTTGCCAGTGCGGCCAATGCCCGCTCCTGCTCGTCGAATCCGCGCAAGCCGCGTGCCGAGAGAATTCCGGCCAGGGACTCGGGAGAGGCCGCATGCAGAGTCTCGCGTTCGACCTCGAGGTCCGCCTGCTCGCGCTCCAGCTCGGTTTTTCGGGCATCGAGGGCGCGCTGTCTCTGCTCGAGGGCGCTCCGCGTTGCATCTACAGATCGTTGGGCCTTCTCCACCTGCTCCCGCTCAGAATCTACTGCGGCCCGCGCCTGTTCCAGCTTGCGTCGCGCCTTGTCGCTTCGCCCAGAGGCGCCATCGGCGGCGTGGCTGTGACCCTGCTGTACGACCCCCGGCACGAGTTGATCCATCAACCCCGAGACGGGTGTGGCGGCGGCAGCTCGCGTCTTCTTTGTCGGGCCCGGAGCGACGGGGTCGGCGCGAATTCCCTTCCGGGCCGCGGCACGGAGCTTGCTCAGCGCGGCACCACCGACCATGTCTTGATCGGATTTGTATCGGGTGTACCCGAGGTGATGCAGGAGGCCGAGGACCTGTGCTGGCGACTGCTGGAGCTCTTTGGCGAGCTTGCGAACCCTGATGGCCAAGTGCACCCTCCGCGCAGCAGCTAACGACCGAAGGCGCCGCGGTCACTCAGGGATTCGATCTCTATCGACGTGAGTCCCGCTTCAACCAGGATCTCGTCCCGGTGGATAGCCAGTTCTGGCGGCGCGGCGTGCCGGACTCTCGTGCCCTTCAGTCGAAGTGCTGGCCCGGGCACATGCACGTCACCCAGGACCGGATCGGCCAATATGATTTTCTCCAAGGCCGGGTTCGCCATAGCGCCCGCGACGTCGTTGACGGGGCCTGCGGGTACATTCACCGTGGCCAGGAGCGCATCGGCGGAGGCGGTTGTCCAATGCTTCAACGAGGCGTTGATCAGGCCATCGATGACCTCACGCTCGGCGATTCGACCCAGGTTCTCTCTCCACTCTGGGCGATCTTCGATATCGAGGACATCGCGCAGTCGTTGCCACATCCGGTCGTTGCCGCACGCAACCGCCAACCAGCCGTCCGAACACCGGTACAGGTCGTAGGGAACGAGCCCCCGGTGCGCACTTCCGCGTTGGACCTCCGACTCGCCGGTCACCGCCTGGCGAGATGCGTGGTAGACGAGCGCCGCCCCCTGAGCCTGCATCATGTTCACCACCACGCGCTGCCCCTCCCCTGTCCGTTCGCGATGAAGGAGGGCGAGCAGCACCGCCTTGACCGTCTCGAGGCCGGTGAAAAGGTCTGCTGAGGGCAGGCCTGAACGGGCCGGTGCATGATCGGGAAAGCCATTGAATGACGCCGCGCCGCCGACGCATTGCAGCACCATGTCGTAGCCGGGGCGGCCGCTCCACTGTGCGGCGGTTTCGCCAAAGGCGCGAATGGCCACGTAGATCAGTCGCGGATGACGGGCCGAGAGCTCGGACCAATGAAGACCGAGGACTTCGGCGACGCCGGGTCGGTAGTTCTCCACCAACACGTCCGAGCGCGCGATCAAATGCCCGAGCACCTTCCGGCCAGCGTCTGTCTTCAGATCAATGCAGATCGACCGTTTATTCCGGTTCAAGGCGAGGAAGTAGGTGGATTTGCCGTCGACTACGGGAGCGAAACGGCGACTCTCGTCTCCGCCAGGAGGCTCGACCTTGATGACTTCGGCGCCCTGATCGGCGAGCTGCTGCGTCGCCCACGGGCCCGCGAGGACCCGGGACAGGTCGAGGATTCGGATGCCTTGCATCCGATGGCCTTATGCCGCGGAGACCTTCTTTACCTGCACCGCAGAGCTTCCGACCATGCCGAAGCCCATGGCGTCGACCTTGTCGCCGTCCACCACGACTCTCTGGCCGGAGAGATTGCCGTCTACGTTGCCGTAGAGGGCGACTTTCTCACCGGAGTCGGTCTCGAGAATCCAACCGCCAGCGCCCATGTCGTGGCGGTTCAGGGTTCCTTTCAGGGTCATCGGCGAGCCTCCTCTTCTTCGAGCTTCTCGGCGCCAGCGAGTCCGAGGGACAGCAGTACGCAGATAGATGCGTTCAGGCCGAGCCACGCCGCGCCGAACGTTGCGGGCATCCACCATGGATCGAGGCCACCCGTGGCCGCGCCGTGGAACATAGCTGCCGCGATTCCCGCGGTCAGACCGAGCGAGATTGCTCGCGTCTCACGGAACGCACCCAGGGTGAATGCGGCGGCCGCCGGCAACAGACAGGAGAGCCAGAGCGGGAAGTGCATCCAATCCGCACCGAGAACGACGGCGGGCCAATCGAGCAGGCCGCGCGTCACCATCTCGAT
>Ga0315336_1004832_pt1 | contig 15430 bp, 15 predicted proteins | sample ASW5metaG_FD_204512 | JGI IMG/M metagenome (GOLD analysis project Ga0315336, IMG submission 204512) | Ammonia-oxidizing marine archaeal communities from Monterey Bay, California, United States - ASW #5 | ecosystem: Environmental > Aquatic > Marine > Intertidal zone | place: USA: California...
TTGACAGCATAGGTACCATCATGCCCAGAGCAACGTTCGATAGTCTCAACCGTAGTATCCGGCACTAATTCCAAGACTTCCTTGGTTTTAAGGCCAAGATTTTGGACACGCAAATGGCAGGGTACTTGATAACTTATTTTGCCGAGACTTTTCTCAAAATTTATATTGAGCTTACCCTCCTGATGTCGATACATTAAGTACTCAAAGGGATCAAAAAAAGCTTCTGCCACAGCCTTGACGCGCTCATCTTCTGAGAAAAGCAACGGTAATTCCCGCTTAAACATGAGCACACAAGATGGAATTGGCGCTACAAGATCCCAGCCATTGCTAACCCAGCCATAAAGCTCCTCAATATTCGAATTCTTGAAGTGCTCAACGGTATCAAGGTCACCAAGCTCCAATTTAGGCATGCCACAACAAGCCTCTTGGTTTGCGATCGCAACAGGAATTGAATTATGACTAAGTATTGCTGCCAAATCTTTTAACAGCTCTGGCTGGTTGTGTTTCCCGTAACATGTAAGAAATACCAGCAGCCTGCCTTTGGTTTTATCAGTAGGCTCTGCTTCAAATTTTTCATCCGACTCAATACTCTTTTTTATTCTCGCTTGAGGGGTACTTGGATGGTACTTGGGCAGAGGTGCTTCTGGATGTATACCTAAAGCCCCCTTTAAAAGTCGCCGACCCACTGTGGATGTATTAATCGTATTCGTGACCTGTCTGACTACGGGAATACCAGCAAATTTCCCGACCACTTCTGTGGCGCTAAGCAATTTATTGCGAAAACGTGTTTTGCTCGATTTAAATTGTTTTGCCTTTGCCCTCAACATCAAATGTGGAAAATCCACGTTCCACTCGTGGGGTGGCACGTAAGGACATTTGGTCATAAAACACATGTCACATAAATAACAATGGTCAACAATGTCCCAATAGGCCTCTTTAGGCACAGAATCAATTTCGCCTGTCTCTGACTCATCGACAGCATCAAATAAGGTTGGAAATACGTGACACAGGTTGAAACAGCGGCGACAGCCGTGACAAATATCAAAAACCCGCTCTAACTCAGCGTTTAGGGAATTTTCGTCACCGAAATCTGGGGTCTGCCACTCGACAGGGTGGCGCGTAGGTAGCTCTAATCCCCCTTCACGTCGTAATACCTCAGGCTCACTCATAACAGCTACCCTATCCAACCCGGGAGCGGCTCACGCCGGGGGAATAGAAAAAAATCTCAGCCGTCCAGATTATCTAGTGCTTTCTGAAAACGGTTTGCGTGTGATCGCTCCGCCTTAGCCAATGTCTCAAACCAATCCGAGATCTCCTCAAAACCTTCATCCCGAGCTGCCTTTGCCATTCCAGGATACATATCGGTGTACTCATGGGTCTCACCAGCAATAGCCGCCTTAAGATTCTGGTCAGTAGAGCCAATCGGAAGGCCTGTAGCAGGATCTCCTACATCCTCTAGATACTCTAGATGCCCGTGTGCATGGCCTGTTTCACCTTCAGCTGTTGACCGAAATACAGTTGAAACATCGTTGTAGCCCTCGACATCTGCCTTAGCCGCAAAATACAAGTACCGACGATTGGCCTGAGATTCACCCGCGAAAGCATCTTTAAGATTTTGCTCTGTCTGACTGCCTTTTAAGTCCACGCCTCTCTCCTTTATGAAGGTTTTTAATCACTAATTTAGACTGAGTCTAAGCGGGCATTGAGAAGTCTGTCAACAATTACTGATGCCCCTGTTTGACCAACTCCAAAACGCTGTGTACTTTGGTAAAAATAAATAAGCCAAGATTTAGTAACATGCCTAAAAAAGAAAGTAAAACGATTGATTTAGAGAAAAGCCTAGTGGAACTTGAGGTCGTGGTAGAACGTCTGGAAGGAGGAGAGCTTGGACTAGAGCAGGCCCTCAAGGAATTTGAGCGCGGCGTCAAGCTAACCCGGGAATGCCAAGCAGCCCTAAAGAAAGCGGAACAAAAAGTGGAGATATTACTTAGAAAGACGGAGGATGCTGCACCAGAGCCTTTTGAGTCAGTCGAATCAGAATAAAAAAACGAGCCCTGTCATTCATATGTTTGCTTTGCACTAAACCAAATTACCAATGAAGCCCCGATAGCGCGACTACATCTACCAAGAAACCCTAGAAGGTAACTTGGATCATAAAAATACAAATAGTTGTGTACAGCGCTGCCACAAGATCGTCTAGCATAATGCCGAAACCGCCTTGGACCTTCTGATCCAGATATCGAATTGGCCAAGGCTTAACAATGTCAAAAAAACGAAAGAGAATAAAAGATAAAATCAACCAACTGGCACCAGTAGGAAGTATTAAACAACTCGCCAAATAGCCCACTATTTCATCAAATACAATAGCTGGATGATCATGGTGACCAAGCTGGAGAGCGGTTTTTCCACAAATCCAGATACCAAGAACGAAAAGAACAGTTACTAGAGCCAAGCGAATCGGCACAGAACAGCCCAATAACCACCATGCTGGCAGCAATGCAATTACTGTACCCACCGTGCCAGGTGCGCGAGGCAACAACCCAGCACCAAACCCCAGAGCAATGCAATAAGTTGGGCTCTTAAGTAGTGACACGGAGGTGGGGCCAATAGTCACGATGAAAAATGCACATAACCGCTGCTGGACGGAGAAAATGTTTCTCCATCGCGCTGACAAATCACCCCTCCTCCCGCAACCAATCGCCCGATACTTTGTACCGCTGTACCCACTGCACTCATCGCACTCTCCACAGCTCCGGCTTGAGCGGGTGCGGCGGTGAAGCATAACTCATAGTCATCCCCACCACCCAAGGCATAAGCTTGGGCAGCTTCCTTTGGAAAAAGAGTAGCAAGATCAGGCGAAAGGGGAACACGTCCTACATCAACTACCGCACCACAATCACTTGCCTCGCAGATATGTCCTAAATCGGCCAAAAGACCATCGGAAATATCAATAGCAGCGCTAGCTAAGGAGCTAAGCGCGCATCCCTCTTCGACCCGGGGCATGGGCTTCAAGAAACGTGCAATTAGCGCCGCGTGATGTGGTCCAATTTCATGGGTACCTTTTGAAAAAAGTTCCAGGCCAGCCGCGCTATCTCCCAAGGATCCCGTTACATACACATCATCTCCAACCTTGCCACCACCTCGCGTCAGCATACGATCGGGGCTAATCGGTCCTAGCAAATGCACTGTAACCGTCAGGGGTCCGCGAGTAAGATCTCCACCCACGAGACTTACCCCATGCAACCCTGCAAGCCCAAGTAACCCGGCCGCAAAAGCTTCCAACCACGGCTCCTGGGGGTCCGGGATAGCAAGGGCCAACGTACACCAGCGGGGCTCCGCACCCATTGCGCTGAGATCGCTCAGATTAACGGCTAAGCTTCGGTATCCAATTGCATCAGGAGGCATGTGAACAGGAAAATGGATCCCGGAAACTAGGGTGTCTGTGGCAACTGCCAGCGGTCCGCAAGAATTTACAACCGCTGCATCATCACCAATACCCAATAATACGTCACTATCTTCCATATCAGATACGAAATATCGCTTGATAAGCTGAAATTCCTCTTGGCTCATGCTTGGCCCAACTCAGATCCTCGTCCTATCTGCTTAACCACATTGTCTAATACAGCGTTTATGAATTGAAAACTGTCTGTCGGGCCATAGCGCTTAGCAAGCTCGACTGCTTCATTAATAACTACCTTTGCGGGAACCTCAAAACGGCCTTTAAGTTCTGAAAGAGAAAGTAGCAATACAGCACGACTAACTGCATCTAACTGATCATGGTCTCGATCAGCGTGCTCTGAGATCAATGCATCCAGGTCCTTAAAATCACACAAAACCGCACTAAACAGTTCACGAAAATATATCTGGTCAATGCGTAAAAACTCTGTTCTCGCACTGAACTGCTCCAGCAACTCATCGGACTGTTGGTCAGTTAACTGCCATTGATAGAGGGCCTGAACAAGCAGCTCACGCGCACGTTGACGGCCACGCATCGAGCGCTCAGCCTGCACCTTAACCTCCTATCTATAATCTTCAAAACCACTCATTAGCCGCAAAGTAAAAATGACTAAAACTCACTCACTCCCCAGGCAACCGTGGTGTCTTCGCTGATTAATCAATCTTACGATTCTAGCCGACGCAACAGTGTGGCCATTTCTAGGGCTGAGAGCGCAGCATCAACGCCCTTGTTCCCCTTGTTCCTGGCCTTCGTTTCAGGCTGCGCGCGTTCCAAGGCCTGCTCTGCGGTATCCGCAGTGAGCACCCCAAACCCAACTGGAATCTCATAGTCCAAGCTAACCTGGGCGATCCCCTTGCTACATTCACCAGCCACGTAATCAAAGTGGGCGGTGTCACCCCGAATCACACAACCGAGCGCAACAATAGCATCGTAGCGACTACTAACTGCCAATTTTTTCGCCACCATAGGTATTTCAAATGCGCCGGGAACCTTTATGACCTCGATATCACTAGCATCAGCGCCATGCTTAAGAAGTGCATCTACGGCAGCATCCAGTAGCTGGTCCACAATAAAAGGGTAGAAATAGGAAGCAATAATGGCAAAACGGAGTCCACGGGCATTTGGTTCGCCTTCCTTGGTTTTGATTTGCTTATCCATACCAACTACCCGCTAAATGTCTCCTCAGAAGACACATACCCCACTACTTCCAGCCCAAAACCCGAAATAGCGTGCATCTGCTTGGGAGCACTTAGTACCCGCATCCGCTTGACACCGAGCTGCCTAAGAATTTGGGCTCCGGTTCCATAGGTCCGCAACTCCGTAGCGTGATCTCGGCGAGATGCCAGCGCATCTTCTGGTTGATCTAAACCCCGAATTGCGCTCATAAGCTCCCGACCCGACTCCTCCTGACGGAGAATAATGACCACACCGTGGTCTTTTTTTGCAATTAACTGCATTGCGCTCTTTAGTGGCCACCCCAAACGGGAGTCCTGAATACCAACTACATCGCTCAATGTACCTTGCACATGAACACGCACTAGAGTTGGTGTCTGTTCGTCCAGTATCCCTCGCACCAACGCTAAGTGCACACTGCGATTAACGTGATCCTCGAAACAAACCATACGAAAAGGACCCAAGTCGGTTTCAATTTGCAGATCCGCGATTTGCTCAACTGATTCTTCCTTTTGCAAACGGTAGCCAATGAGATCGGCGATGGTGCCAATCTTTATCCCATGCTCCTGGGCAAACTTAACAAGGTCATCACGACGAGCCATGGTGCCGTCCTGATTTAGTATTTCAACAATAACCGACGCGGGTTCTAGTCCGGCCAACCTAGCTAAATCGCAGCCGGCTTCCGTGTGTCCTGCTCGAGTCAACACACCACCAGGCTGAGCCATGAGGGGGAAAATATGACCCGGTTGCCGTAAATCCTCCGGACGGGCATCCGGTGCGGCCGCGGCACGCACTGTGCGGGCCCGATCATGAGCTGAAATCCCAGTGGTAATCCCTTCAGCACACTCGATAGAAACGGTAAAATTAGTTGCGCCACGGTGGTTGGTATCGCTAACCATTAAAGGTAATCGCAGCTGCTCACACCGGCCCCGCGTAAGCGTTAAACATATAAGTCCGCGCCCATACTGAGCCATGAAATTGATATCTTCAGCACGAGCCTTGGAGGCAGCCATTATAATGTCGCCCTCATTCTCCCGATCTTCGTCGTCAAGAATAACTACCATCTTCCCTTCACGAAGATCAGCAATAATGTCTTCAACACTATTCATATCCGACCCACTCGCTTTGGTTCTTGAATTTATCGTCATAACTCTTAGGTAACTCCAGGACAGTAACTCTCAGCACAATACAAAAACGTGTAGCCCCTTAAGTCTAAATACAGACTCCGCTTATCACTGTGTGGCAATTATACCGCCCCACAACGCAAGGGCTGCATGGCCTCTAGAATCCTTAGCTGACTAAAGCAGCAAATTGCTTGTTAATCGTAACGCTCTTCTTCCGGTTGTTCCGCCGACTCACCACCAGCGGGCGCAACGGCACTGCCGTGAAACTCGGTGATCGGACCCTTTGGGGACAGATCCTTACCGGAGAGACCCGGATAATCAGGCGCCCAGCGCAGCGGCGACCAGCCATTGTAACTATTTTGGTGGTCCGGATTTGAGGTGATCAGAGTCTTCACGATCTGGCCACTCCAGGTTACCGGGTTGACGTACTCCCACACAACATCACCCGCCGGAGTAACCTCTACCATACGACCCACCCTGGCTAACTGAACCAACGTATTACCGTTGGGAAGTCGCTGTACCGCTGAGCCATGGTGGCTATTGAAGCCGTCAGTCGTGTGGTACATGGAAAGGATCTGTCTGGAAAACAACCGGGTCTGTGATGCGGTAGCTGATATAGGTGGCTGCAGAAGTTGCAACTTCTCCTGCGAGGTTCCCATTGCCGGCATAACATCTGTATAGCCGGCCTCCGGAGGATTGACGTAGCGTCCTGTGTCCACACCATTGGCATCCAGATAAGGGTTGATCTCCAGGAATTCCGACTGGGGATCTTGATCTCCCTGGCCCCGGGGAACCGTCAGACCATTATTGAACAGTAGAAGATTTCCGGCACCGGGAAGTCCATCCTCAATCCACTGAATATCGTGGTTACCGCCGATCTGCTTGTGTCCTGAGAACTCCTGTAGCATCCAGTTCTTTTTCGCGTAATACGGGTACTCACCCTGACCGTAATTTGCAGGATTCCCGAATCGGTAGAGAAAATCACCTACCTCGCTGGCTGCAAGCCGGTGACTCTCCTCTGGGTTATCAGACACGAATGTCCCGTCATGGTCAATGATGTAGATTTCATGGGGCCGGTTTGTGCTTATGGCGAGATGGCCAGTTTTTGGGTTGTAGTTGATCGCATTGCTATGCTGATAATCTGGTGAGACCGCACCATAATTAATATTAAGCCGGTGCGGATAATCCTGAATGGTTTTTCCTTCGCCCACATAGTTTGCCTTTGAACTGTCAATGTCTTGGACAAGATGGTCACGGAATCTCCACTCCCAAACAACCGTGCCATTGCTGTCCACCTCCACGACGGTATCCATCTCAGCACCATCATAGCTGTCTGAAAAACCAGGGTCGGCACCAAGTGTGATCGCCTCGTCGTGACTAAGGGATGCGTTGGCAATATAGAGAACCGTGTAGTCGTCCAGTTCGGCGTTATAAATTCTTTGGAAATCATGGTGCGGTTGATAGTCCTCGCGCTGCTCGGTGTACTCCCAGAGCTTGTTGCCATCCCAATCCATCACCACGAATGTACGGGTCCCGATTGAGCCAAATACCGTCCCGTCCTCCTGAAGATAGGCGTCATTCAATTCTGGGAAATACTGAACAACCTGACCGGCCATATCGATGAGATAGACCCCGCTAACCCGTTGCGGCTTAACAAAGGTGTACCCTGAAAATGCCCTATGTGGATCCCAGTAGACCAGTTCCGTAGGCCCGCGGGAAGCTTCGTAAGCAAATACATAACTTGTGGCAAAAGCCACAATGCCAACGACCAATGCACTCCATCTCATTATTTGTCTTCTCATTTTTTAGTCACTTCCTATAATCTTTAGTCCTTACAATGTGTTTTCGGTTGAGGCCCATTCCTCGAGGGTGCACTCGTAACGACCAACTTCTTCCCCGGGCTTCCAGACAAAATAGGCATCCCAAACGAATGGTTCAACCAGGGCTGCCGGTTCATCCACGGTCAACACATAACCAAGCCGATTACCGTTGTCTTCCGCGGTAAAACGCTCGTTAATCATGACGTTCTCGGTCTGCAACACGCCGACACGATCAAAGTACGGCCAACTGACCCGGAAAGTGTCTACGACGAGCGTCTCACCTTCCCAGTGCCCGACGGAATAACCATGATGAGAAGGTTCCGCGTTCGCTAGATCTGGAAATTCACCACCCACATGAATTGTTCGTACCACATCGAACTCCTCAAATCGTAATTCGATATCTTCACCAACCTGAACAAACTCCATTGGGTAAGGGTTGCCCATGAGGGCTGGCATCCCAGGGGCAACACACTCGATTAGCGGGTTGTCCGCAATGTCATCCCAATTAGCCGCCATTGCTGCCGCAGACTCATTTACCTTGTAATTCGGAGGGCCAAGGAGGTCCGCAAAATACCAAGCCCTGGTGCCTTGACTCCAGACACGAAAGATCCCGTTTCCTCGCGCTGCAGCAATTTTTGTAGCATCGGCAACCCAGCTTTCAGCACCGATCACGGTACTCGACCATCGGGGCTCTCTTATGCGCCCGACTAGCAGTTCCGTGCCATTGGCCAGTAATACATGATGCACCTGGAGATACTGATCCCTGCGTGTCGATGGCGAACCCGCTACCCGCACCATGTCACCGACTGACATTTCGTTACCGGTCAGGCCATGGCGGCGTTGTGCGCTGACAGCACTGCCCTCAAGATTCCAGGTAAGCAAAGTACCGTCCTCACCAATGCTGGCCACCTCCAGCAACACATGGGGATTTTTCCATGAAACCCTGGAGATCACGCCCTCAACCTCAACAAGGACGCTGCGGTCAAACTCGGACATGGAATGATGCGCATCCACCAGCAGGGGCAAACAAACAAAAACACCTGCAATGAGCAGGCTTGAAAATTTAAGGATCATGGGTATCCGCCTCCTTCCGCCCAATCATTTTATCTCTAATGCCAGATTTGCCTTAAAGTTAGTCTGGGGCAAAACAATAGAGTAGCCCAGCACCTCCGGTAGCGACGAGATTCTCCTGACTGCAGCCAGCGGTCGCATGGGAAGAATTCCATGAGTTATCGTCAAAGCCAACCCCGTCATGGTGTCCAATCTGGGCACTATTGGGAGGTAGCTCCCCTCTACCCAGGAACTCACGGCCGTTTGGAACATCGGCGCCGCTGGTCCAATTTGAACAAGTGTGATCCTGGTCATCCGAGAATGCCCGACCGTCGGCCATGGAGCCGGTCAGGATATCGTGCTCATTGGGACGATCAAAGAGCATGGCATCAATTGAGCCCTTGATGGATTCTCCGTTTTCATCCAAGACATGAAACTCGTGTAAACCGCTACCACGCCTTGCAAGTTCCAGGGTATCGCCGTGGAGATGCGCGAGATCCCGCGCGATCATCTGCCCCTTCACGTTGTACCAAGGCCCGGCACCAATCCGGTCGCGTGCATGAACCGCCCCAGGGCCTTGTGTACTAAGGTAGGCGCGCCAGACAGTGTCCCCATGCCCCGCATCATCTGCTAGCGCCTGACAATGGGCGTCGGCTCCCGTCAGGCCGCCGAGATTACCCCCATCCCCAGGGCCTGCGCTGGTCACAAAAAAACTCATCTCCTGCGCAACTAGGGTCGAACTGAAAAGCAGGCCTGCAACGGTAAATAATCTCAATCCGATATACCCGGAGGTCTTCATTTTATTTTTCTCCTTATTCTTGTTATGAGTCACACCCAAAGAATGCTCGGTGCCCATATTCTGAAGATACCATGAGAATCTGGGATATTACTGATATTAGTCACTCAATAATGTTGGTCAGATGTATCACTCTGTGGATATTGACCGTGCGCGCTCAGCCTCAATCACCCTCCTAGGCGGGGGAATAGACGGAGGGCATTATCTCGTTCGATACGTTGAATATCCTCGTTACTGAGATCTGGGTAACCCTGCAAAACTCCGTCGGACTGCGTAATCAGAGAAGGAGGAGAGAGTGGCAGGTCCGTACCAAATACCACCTGCCTGGAATCGACAAGATTAAGAAGCGCCGCTAGAGCATAGGGAGATGTTGCCTGTCCGGTGCCGTAGTAGAGTGTCTTCATGTAATGTAAAACACCCTGGGGCGCTAACTCCTGGATCTTGGGGTCGTGGCGGACGGCCTGCTCTTCAAGGCGCGAGGCAATATAGGGGGCAGCACCACCTGCGTGGGCTGTAATGAATCGTATATTCGGATTTCGCTCAATACTGCCGGTGGTAATCAAATTAGCAATCGCTCGAGTGGTATCAAACACGTATTCCATCACTGAACTTTGATAACCCAAGCTAAGTTCATTGAAGTAGAACGGGCTGGTCGGATGGATCAGTACCACAGTGTCACGCTGGTTCAGCTCGCTCATGAGCGGCTCGAACTCGCCTGCACCCAGATAACGGTTGTCCACGCTGGGATTCAATAAAACACCATCCAGATGCAATGCATCGAGCGCATAAATTGCCTCTTCCGCGGCAGCATCGACATCAAACTGGGGCACCATGGCGAAAGCGCCAAAGCGAGTAGGATACATCTGTACCAGGTGGGCAGCCGATTCATTCACCCGTCGGCAGAGATCAGATGAAACCCGCTCTCGTGGGTTGCGGACCGAAAGAATTCCTGTCTGAATATTAAACCGGTCCATCAAGGTGAGTGCCTTTTCGGGAGTCCAGGCACCACCAATCCAGGAATCACCTATGCTGGCCCCCTGAAATGAATCAGTAATGGCAGGGGGATGCCAATGGTGGTGTATATCAATCCGGTCCGCTGTCTGAGCGAGAGCCGGGTGCGTTAGACGGGTCGCTACAAGACCAGCGATTCCGAGACTACCGAGGCGGAGTACATCACGTCGCGTAGTTGTGCTTGCCTCAGGCATGCTGTGGAACGTCATCGGCACCATTCTGTTCCTAGTCCATAGCAAAGCAGTAGAGCAATCCAGCGCCTCCAGTAGCAACGAGATTCTCCTGACTGCAGCCGCTTGAGGGATGTGCGGAGGCCCATGGAGACAGCCCAGGTTGTAGGCTGCGCCGGTCATGATGCCCGGTCATTGCCCTGCCTTCACCATTTGATGTCCAATTACTGCACGTATTGTCTTCGCCGGCTGGGAATGCCGTACCGTCCGCCTGTGTACCAGTCAGGATATCGTGCTCCACTACCTCGGGTTGATCAGCCGGCGCAAACGCACTGCCGTCCACTTTGAGGTGAACGAATGGCACCATACCACCACTTTCATCAATTGCCGTTACGTGATTGATGTTGACGGTATCCTGATGAAGTGCCGCAACATCGGCAGCGATCATTACTCCTTTGGCGTTGTACCAGGGGCCTGAACCAATGCGGTCACGCGCATTCACGGCATCCGTTCCCTGGGTACTAAGGTAGGCTGCCCAGTCCCTTTCACCTGCACCGGCAGACTCGGCCAATTGCTGGCAATGCGCATCCGCGCCGGCCAGCCCGCCCAAATTAGCACCATCTCCAAGCCCTGCGCTGGTCACAAAAAAACCCACCTCCTGAGCCAGCCCAACGGAACTAAAAACCAAACCTGCAACAACGGTTACACCTAATCCCACATGTCGTGAAGCATTCATTCAATTTTCCCCTTTATTTTTCTTATATAAAGCTCAAAAAATTTTGTGGCTGCAATCTACTGCAGCACTAATATGTTCTCTATCCAACTAAATACTAGCAAGCCATCAACGTAGCTCGCTTTCTCGTGACGACTGTTATACCTTAAATCACCAACCCCCAAAAGTCTGAAAGGTACTGAACATTGACTGAATCTAACGCATCGCTCTCTCTGGCAGGAACACCTGCAGCACCCCCACTAGGATATTACAGCTGGATGCTCGGACAGGCTGCACGTGAGCCCCTTTACGTCATGGCGGTCATCTATATCTTCTTTCCTTATTTCAGTAATGTTGTGGTAGGAGATCCAGTTCAGGGACAGACACTCATCGGATTTCTCCAAGCCAGTTCAGGCCTTTTTATGGCACTTACCATTCCATTTCTAGGATCGATTGCGGACAAAATCGGCCAACGTAAACCTTGGATTATCAGTAGTCACATTGTTATGGGTTTAGTTGCAATCACCTTTTGGTGGATGCTCCCGGCAGGCGGCGGTCTCGGCCTGACCTTGAGTCTCTTGTTGTTATTTGTGTTTTTAATTGCGTTTGGTTATGCCGAAGTGTTTCATAACGCAATGCTGCCAAGCGTTGCGCCCGCAAACAAGGCAGGAGTGCTTTCAGGTTTAGCTTTTTCTACCGGTAACCTATGCGCAATTACCTTTATGCTTTTCATTCTGATTGGTTTCGCACTACCAGGTACACAGAATTGGTCCTTTTTACCCAACCAAGCGCTTTTCGGAATTGATCAGTCTACATTTGGGCACAATCGAATCGTTGGGCCTATCGGCGCAACTTGGTTATTCCTGGCAACAGTGCCACTGCTGCTTTTCACCCCGGATGGCGTTGCCTCAAAGCAATCTCTATCCACTGCTGTTGTACAGGGGTTGCGGGATGTATTGACCACAATTCGACAGCTGAAACATTATTCCAATGTCGCTACTTATCTATTGGCTCGTATGTTTTATAACGATGGTGTAATGGGCGTTGTAATTTTTAGTGGAGTTTATGCATCGGGTACCTTTGGATGGGACGCAACATCAATGCTACTACTGGGACTATGCACAACTGCATCCGCAATGCTTGGGGTCTATCTGGGCGGCCTGCTCGATGACAAACTTGGCTCCCTTACCACACTAAAACTTGCTGTTAGCCTAGCGACACTGACTTTACTAACCCTGGTATCGATACAGCCTGATACAGTTCTCTTTGTTATTTCTGTCAGTACGGAACCAGTCTGGGCATCTCCTTATTTCAGCACAGTATCCGAAATACTCTACTTCGTGACGTTCCAGGTATTTGCTGCGTTGGCCTTGACGAGCCTTTCTGCGTCACGAACATTCATGGCACGGATATCTCCCCCGGAGAAGGCCACACAATTTTTTGGGCTCTATAGCTTGAGCGGAACTGTAACGCTGTTTCTTGGTCCCTTAGTAGTGGCAAGCACAACGGACTGGTTCCAGTCTCAACAAATGGGGTTTGCATCGCTCATCGTGCTGATGGTGATCGGTACTGCGATCCTGTTAAGAGTCAAGCTGGAGCGAGCAACGGTCGCTCCCAGTTAGTGCCCTTAAAGGGGCCATCTAGATGTCCATTAACATGGTCAAACTGACGGCAATTCCTGGTATCCCGTTGGTTAAGCCCGACGATGATCTGGCGGGGATCCTCATTAACACGCTGGATCAAACTGGAATTGAGCCAGGCAAACAGGATGTCCTGGTTGTGGCTCAGAAAATTGTGTCGAAAGCGGAAGGTCAATACGTCAATCTAGAAGCCGTCTCACCCTCCAAGCGCGCCTTTTCCCTTGCGCATGAAGTGGATAAGGACCCTCGTCTGGTAGAGGTGATCTTGTCAGAATCAGACGAAGTGGTCCGGTACAAGCCTGGTGTCCTGATAGTAGCGCATCGTCTAGGACTGGTACTGGCAAATGCGGGGATTGATCGTTCCAATCTTGACCCAGAACTTGAGGGAGAGCAGGTCTTACTGCTGCCTAAAGATCCTGATGCATCGGCCGCCACCCTTAAGGCCCGCCTAGATGGGCACTATGGGGCTGAATTCGGGGTGGTGATTAGCGACAGCGTGGGGCGCGCATGGCGTAATGGTACCGTCGGAACGGCCCTAGGAAGTGCCGGCCTGCCTGCACTTTGCAACTTGATCGGCCAACTGGACCTGTGCGGAAGACTCCTGGAGGTGACACAGACAGGCTTTGCTGACGAATTGGCCTCTGCTGCATCCCTGTTAATGGGACAGGCTGACGAAAGTCTACCGGCCGTGCTCGTTCATGGACTCACCTGGAAATCACCAGAGTTGAGTGCGAAATCGCTACAGCGGCCTAAGGAAGAGGATCTCTTCCGGTGAACAAACGTTCAGGATACATCCGCACGTGTGCCGTTATCCCCATGAAAGATCTGGTGGTGGCAAAACAACGTCTCTCGGGAATACTCAGCTCCATTGAACGACGTCACCTGTCCCTCGAAATGTTCCTGGATGTCATCACCACACTGAAGCAAGTGGAAAGCTTGGAAACCGTAGCTGTCATCAGTCGCGACCCCCATATCATGGACCTGGCGCGAACCTGGAACATTAGGGTGTTTCGTGACACAGAGTCGTGCGTGAATGCGGCACTGGCTGTAACAGCCCGGGTTTTGAGCGCGGAAGGTTACGAGACGATGCTGGTGGTACCTGGAGACGTCCCTCTTACCACCCCCGCGGAAATCGAAAAAATTTTGGAAACACGGAACACCGGATCCCCGGTTGCACTGGTTCCCGACCGTAGACAAGCCGGAACCAATGCTCTGTCTTGTTCGCCGCCTACGGCAATCACGCCTTGCTTTGGCCAGCACAGCTTGATACGCCATCAAAAAGCCGCAGAAAAAGCCGGGCTCACCAGCGCGATCCTGGAGCTCCCGGAACTCGGGCTGGATATTGATATTCCAGAGGATGTGCTCGCCCTGAGGGCACGAAAAGGACGGAGCCGCACGCACGAGTTCCTTGAGGCAGTAACAACACAGAAACTCCATCTCGAAGAACTGCGGTGAAACAGCCCCACTCAAATCCTGGCCGCCAGGAAATATCCGAGCTGGCACGGTGTACGCCATTACCCGAGCTAATTGCATCCGCAGGGAAGCTGAGGGATCAGGCGAAAGGGAATATCGTGAGCTACTCTCGAAAAACGTTCATTCCACTCACAATGTTGTGCCGGGATGTCTGCCATTATTGTACTTTCGCAAAGACGCCTCGGAACATCGAAAATGTGTATCTCCTGCCGGAACAGATCATCAGTATTGCCCAGGCCGCACAGGCAAAAGGCTGCCGAGAGGCACTTTTTACCCTAGGGGAGAAACCAGAACTCCGATACCGTGCGGCACGGGAGGCATTAGATAACCTTGGCTTTGGATCAACTCTGGAATATCTGGCTCATGCGGCCGAACTGGTACTACAAGAAACTGACTTACTTCCGCACCTAAACCCCGGTGTACTGACCTTAGATGACTACCAAAATCTGCGCTCTGTATCTCCATCTATGGGATTGATGCTCGAATCCTCCTCCTCACGTTTGTGTGAGCCGGATGGCCCTCATTACGGTTCCCCAGACAAGGATCCACAGATTCGGTTAGCCTCCATTGCGAGTGCTGGCAAGGCACGTGTACCACTCACCTCTGGCATTCTTATTGGTATTGGCGAGACCCGAGAGGAACGCATCGATAGTCTGTTAGCACTCCGAACCCTGCACGAGCGTTACGGACACATACAGGAGATCATCGTTCAAAATTTCATACCAAAACCAGGCACGATCATGTCCAAATCTCAGCCCCCGGACGGCAAAGAGTTATTGTGGACAGTAGCAATATCTCGGCACCTATTTGGGCCGGACATGAATATCCAGGTGCCCCCAAATCTGAACCCCTCGATTCTACCGGAGTTGATAGAAGCCGGAATTAATGATTGGGGTGGTATATCCCCGGTCACCCCGGACCATGTCAACCCGGAATCACCTTGGCCGCAGATTAAGAAATTAGAGAAGATGACTGCTATGTCCGGGAAAACTTTGGTCCAGCGC
>Ga0315336_1004833_pt1 | contig 15425 bp, 11 predicted proteins | sample ASW5metaG_FD_204512 | JGI IMG/M metagenome (GOLD analysis project Ga0315336, IMG submission 204512) | Ammonia-oxidizing marine archaeal communities from Monterey Bay, California, United States - ASW #5 | ecosystem: Environmental > Aquatic > Marine > Intertidal zone | place: USA: California...
CTGTCCATGTGACACCTACACCGAGGGGTCTTCGACCTACCTGTTCTGCACCGGGGCGGCCGACCGCCCCACGGCGGCGGTCGCGTGCGCGTCTCGGGGCTACCACCTCGCCACCATCGGCGACGTGTGGGAGCACAACTTCGTCTGGGGGACCCTGTGGACCTACGGGGTCGGCATGTGGATTGGACTCAATGACATCGCCGTCGAGGGCGACTTCGTGTGGCAGGCGGCCGACCCGGGCAATGGCTTCGAGTTCTTCAATGTCGCGGACGGAGAACCGGACAACAGTGGGGACTGCGTGTATATGTCCCCGGGAGCAGGCTTTTGGCGAGACACCGACTGCCTCAACACCCACCAATACATCTGTGAGATCGAGTGCGCGAGTTCCCGCTGGTACGCCGACGTCGACGGAGACGGCTACGGCGATCCGGGCGCATCCATCCAATCGTGCACCCGTCCGGTGAACACGGTCGGTGACAACACCGACTGCGATGACAGCGATCCGACGATCAACGCCAACGGTGCCGAGGCGCCCGCCGACGGCATGGACAGCAACTGCGACGGCCTCGAGGACTGCTACGTGGACGCCGACCTCGACGGCCACGGCGACATCTCCGGCAACGTCACCCAGGACGCCGACATGACGTGTTCGAGTCCGGGCATTGCGCCAGCGGCCGACGACTGCAACGACGGCGATCCTAATATCAGCCCCACGGCCTACGACCTGCCCGGAGACGGGCTCGACACCGACTGCGATGGCTTCGACTCCTGCTACTTCGATGGAGACGGAGACGGCTACGGCGATGACGGTGGAGCGACCATCGGCTCCGACGACGCCGACTGTAACGACGCCAACGAGAGTTCCACCGGAGACGACTGTGACGACGTTGACCCGGCTCGAAACCCTGGAGCGACAGAGATTCCGGCCGACATCATCGATCAGGATTGTGACGGCGAAGAGCTGTGCTTCACCGACGATGACGACGACGACTACGGCACCCTGCCGACCGTCGGCACGACCGATCTCACCTGTAGCAACCTCGGCCTCGACGACGACGACCTGGACTGTGACGACGCCGACGCGGCGGTGAATCCCGATGCCGACGAGGTCATTGCCGACGAGGTGGATTCCGACTGCGACGGGATCGAGCTCTGCTACGCGGACAGCGACGCGGACAGCTACGGCGCGGCATCGACGGTGGACAGCCCCGACGCCTCCTGCGGCCAACCGGGCGAGTCCACCAACGATCTCGACTGCGACGACGACGATCGCACCGTCAATCCCGACGCCGTCGAGATCACGGGAGACGGCGTCGACGGGGATTGCGATGGCAGCGAGCTGTGTTTCGCGGACTCTGACGAGGATGGCTTCGGTGCCGATGACGGTTCGACGGTGGACTCGTCGGACTTCGACTGCGACGACGATGGCGAGGGCACGACCGAGGACGACTGCGACGACAGCGACGACACGGTCTTCCCGGGGGCGACGGAAGACAACTCGCCCACCGATCGCGATTGTGACGGATTTACCGATACGACCGGCGATGTCGGGCTTGCTGGTTGTTCGTGTTCGAGCACGTCGGGAGGCAGCGGCTGGTTCGGCCTGGTCGCCCTGCTCGCACTGGCGCGGCGCAGACGATGAAACTCGAGATCAACGGCGACAGCTACGAGGTCGAGGTCCCCGAACAGATGCCGGTGCTCTGGGTTCTGCGCGACGTGCTGAACCTCACCGGGACCAAGTACGGGTGCGGCATCGGCGTCTGCCGGGCTTGTACCGTGCACGTCGACGGCAAACCGCGACCGTCTTGCAGCTTGCCGGTCTCGGCTGTAGCGGACGCGAAAATCACCACGATCGAGGGCCTGGGCGGAGGCATGCGAACGCGCCTGCAAGAGGCCTGGCTCACTCACCAGGTCCCCCAGTGCGGCTACTGCCAGCCGGGTTGGCTCATGGCCGCAACTGCGCTCCTCGCCGCGAACCCGAAACCGAGTGACGCCGACATCGACACCGCCCTGCAGGGGCACATCTGTCGTTGTGGGACGTACAACCGCATCCGCGCCGCCATCTACTCCGTCGCCGAGGGGGCCGAGTGATCGCTCTCAGTCGCCGCCGTTTTCTCCAGGTTGCCGGTGTCGTAGGAGGCAGCTTTGCCCTGGGCTTTGGCTGTTCTGGTGGCCGCGTCGAACCCGAGCCACAGTCCGCTCCACACGAGCCCCAGCCCGGCGACGGGTCGCTTCACGAGATCGACGCCTACATCGCCATCTCCAGCGACGGAAAGGTCGAGCTCCGGGTCCCGGAAGCCGAGATGGGCCAAGGAATCCTGACCGGGCTCGGTCTGGTCCTGGCGGACGAGCTCGAGGTGCCCTGGAAAGCCGTTTCGATTCGCATGCCCGATGCCGATCAGCGCTACGGGCGACAGGGCACTGGGGGCTCGACGAGCACGCGGGGCAGTCACGACGCGCTGCGAAAAGCGGCCGCGGCCGTACGTGAAATGCTGGTCTCCGCCGCCGCTGCGCAGTGGGGAGTCGACGGGTCCGCTTGTGTGGCGCGCGACGGTCAGGTCTCTCATCCCGACCACGGAACGCTGAGTTACGGCGCCCTCGCGACCGCCGCCGCAGCGCTGGAGCCGCCGGACAAGCCCACTGTGAAGCCCGCAAGCGAGCGTCGGCTGACCGGAAAGGCCACCGATCGCCTCGATCTCCCCGACAAGGTCGACGGGGTCACGCAGTTTGGTCTCGATGTTCGCCTGCCCGACATGGTGTTCGCCAGGATCGCGCGACCCGTCGCATTCGGCGCGAAGATTGCGGAATTCGAGCCGACCGCGGCTCTCGAGGTCCCCGGCGTTCTCCAGGTCCTGAAGGTGCCCTCGGGTGTCGCCGTTGTCGCTACGAACACCTGGGCGGCCCAGAACGGCTGTGATGCCCTGGAGCTCGATATCGACCCCGGTCCCAATGCCGACCTCGACGACGAGGCGGTTCGCGCCGCCTGCATCCGGGTCATCGATGTCGGTGAAGAGGCGGCCAAACGCGGAAATGTGGCCAAGGCTCTGCAGGGCCGACGCACCCTCGAGGCCGAGTACGAAGTGCCCTATCTGGCCCACGCCACCATGGAGCCGATGAACTGCACGGCCCGGGTCGACGGTGACAAGGTCGAGGTCTGGGCGCCTACCCAGGGTCCGACAAGCGCCCGAAAGACCGCTGCCAAAGCCGCCTCGGTCAAGCCGAGCGCGGTGACCGTGCACAGCACCTTCATGGGCGGCGGATTCGGTCGGCGCAGCAAACCCGACTACATCGCCGATGCCGTGAACGTCGCGCGCGCACTCTCGGGCAAACCCGTGCAGGTCTCCTGGTCCCGCGAGGACGACACCCGCGGCGGTTGGTATCGACCCGTCTCCCTGAACCGCATGCGGGGTGCCATTGACGACGACGGGCTGCCCATCGCCTGGGAACACCGCATCGCGACGCCGTCCATCCTCGCCCAGATGGGGAACAAGGAGATCGACGGGACCTCCATCGAAGGCGCTTCCAATCTGCCGTACGCGATCGAGAACTTCCGCGTCACCTGCGCCGCGCCGGATCTGCCAGTGCCCCTTTGGTTCTGGCGCTCGGTGGGCAGCACCCAGAATGGCTTCGCGACCGAGTGTTTTCTCGACGAGCTCTGTGCGCTGGGCGGCCGGGATCCGGTCGAGATCCGCCTGGCCTTGCTCGGTGACAAGCCCCGGCACGCCCGCGCTCTGCAGCGGGCCGTCGAGATGGCCAAATACGGTGCCGGTCCCGCCGAGGGGCATGCCTATGGGGTCGCGGTCCACGAGTCGTTCGGAAGCATCTGTGCCCAGGTGGCCGACGTGTCCATCGACGGCGATAAACCCAAGGTACATCGGGTGTTTTGTGTCATCGACTGCGGGCAGGTGGTCAATCCGGACAGCATCCGCGCCCAGATGGACTCCAGCATCGCATACGGGCTCTCGGCAGCGCTGTACGGTCGGATCTCCCTCGAGGGTGGCGCGCCGATCCAGTCGAACTTCCACGACTATCGGGTCGTTCGCCTCGCGGACATGCCCAGGGTCGAGACGGCGATCATCGCCGAGGGCGACCCCTGGGGTGGCGTCGGCGAGCCGGGCACGCCGCCCATCGCGCCAGCCCTGTGCAATGCCCTGCGCGCCCTGCGCGTAGAACCGGTGAGGCGACTCCCCGTCCTCTCCTGAAGCGGCTTTCAATCATGGGATTCTTCGATCGATTCAAGGGCACGACCCCTGGGCCGAAGTCGCGGTGGCCTCCGATCGACGTCGCGACACTGCGGCTTCGGCTCGGTGATCGGCTGCCCATCGAGGTCGCCGATCTGGAGGCCGAGTACCGTCGTTTGACCCATGCCCTCGAGGTCGTGCCGAATCAGCCGGAGGCCCTGGCGGGCATGGCGGCTGTCCTCCTCCTTCAAGGAGAGGTGGCCAACAGCCTGAACATCTGGAACAACGTGATCTACCACGCGAAGGACGCGGGCGTTGTGTCCCGCGCCTATCTGACCAAGGGCATCGTTCTCGACCTGCGCATGCACCGCCTCGACAAGGCGCTGCAGCACTACCAGCGATGTCGGCAGTTCTACCCATCGTGGGCCCCGGCGATTCTCTGGCAGGCGGAGGCAGCGCTGCGGGCGGACCGCGCTGGGGAGGCCCGACAGCTCCTGGCCGAGGCCGACGCACCGCTCTCTGAAGTCGAGGCCTTAGCCAAGGCTTTTCTGATGTCCGGGAACCACGCTGCTGGTTTCGAGGCGCTGCAGATGGCCCATCACCTCGACCTCGTCACTGCGATCGCCGTCTCCCGCTGACTGAATAGGTCCCCACGGTCGCCGCTGTGGTGATAGCAAGCGGTTCGGTGACCAAGGAGGACCATGCGACAGGTCGAGAGCATCAGCCTCACCTTGAATCTGGCCTGCTCCAACTGCCACCAGGCGATCCACGTGCCGGGGCTCCTCGGGCGAGTCGTCTGCCCCCATTGTGCGACGCACGCCAAGGTGGACTGGGACAAATTCGGCTCCATCGTTCGCGAGGGCTTGCTCAAGCGTCCCGGACGCAGCCAGTCCTACCAGTTCTTCGGCGGTGGAGAAGGCAGTATCGACGCCGCGCATACCCTTCCTCGCTGCAGCGAATGCAAGGTTGGCATTCCACTCACCGGGATTGAGGATGCCGACGAACTGACGTGCGCAAAGGGCCATCCGATCTCCATACGAAAGGCCAATGCGCTTGCCGGTCGTCTGGTTCCGGGAGCGCTGTGGATCGTCGGAGAAGGGGTGAATGTCGACGCCGCAGAACAGAGAGAACAGGCGCCCATTCTGCTGAACTGCAACGCCTGCGCCGGTGACCTGCACCTCGATGGCGACACCGATCGCAACCTGACCTGCACCTACTGCTCGAGTCTCAATGTGATCCCCGACGCGCTGTGGATCCGTCTGCATCCCGAGCTTCGACCGCGAGGCTTCGGCATCGTCGCATCGTGGGGCCCAGACGAACAACAGGGGTTCGAGCTGTCTTGTCGGATGGTGGATGTGAAGCGTCAAGGCAAGCGCAAGCCCCTTGTCGAAGGCGAGGCGAAGGTCACCGCGCAGTGGCCTGTTCCTCCGGGAGACGGGCTGGCTTGGGCCTGCACCGGCATGGATGCAAACGAACTCGCCCGGCTCGCCAAGATCGTGGATATCCCCGCGCGGCTCGTAGCGATTCTGGCGGCGGAGCGAGCGACTCTGGCTCGCATGGCGGTCGCCGGCCGGCCCGATCTGCCCGTCGATCTTCAGGTTCAGCTCGCGGCAGATGCCAAGCGGTCGGTCCGGTCGGCCCTCTTGGAGCGGGAGGTCCTGGCCCCGGCGGCCGCCCTGATCCTCGCAAAATCCGACGACGACCGCACCCTGGACCACCTCGCCAAACGCAAGGAGCTATCTCCAGCTATTCGCATTTCGCTGGCCAGAACCGGTCGCGCTGGGCCCCTCGAAGCGATGACAGCCGCGGACGTGGACTCGGCCGACCTGGCGATGCTGGCGGCGGCAGAAGACCTCGACCTGGCCCGACGCTTGGTTGCCGAACACCCGCTCACGACCGCATTTCTTCTCGACGCGCTCGCCTCCGATCCGCAGCTGGCGATTCGCGAAGCCGTCGCGAAACATCCCGCTTTGCCGCGAGCGGCCATGCAGAAGTTGCTGGATGGTGAGGACCCCCAGATTGCCAGGACGATCGCCTGGCGCGACGACGTTCCCGACACCCTGTTGACCCGTCTTGCCAAATTGGGTGGCGAATTACAAAAGAGGGTGTTGCAACGCGAAAATTGCCCACCCATCCTCCTGGACGAAGCGAGTGGATCCGACCAGGCCGAGGTTCAGGAACTCGCCGCCCTGCACGTCGAGACCAGCGAGGAGGCCATCGTAAAGCTGGTCCATCGGGCGACTGCGCCAGCCGTTATTGCGGCGTTGTTGGCACGCGTTCCGTTCCCAGCCCTCGATCGCGCTCTGGCTACTGCAACTTCGCCGGATCTGCGGCTCGCGGCCGTCCGCCGAGGACCCGCTCCGGAGCAGCTCGAGGTCCTGGCCACGGACAAATACAAGCGAGTCAGACGCGCTGTCGCCCAGCTGTCGGACCTTCCCGGAGGGCTGGCCGTCGCGCTATCGACCGACCGGGACCACGGCGTGCGCAAGGAGGTCAAGGGGCACCCTGCCGTCATCCAGAGGGGCCGGATCCGTATGGCCGCGACCGTCGGGATCACTGTCCTTCTGGTTGGATGCGCCGGAGGCACGGTGTCCGTCCTGGCTGGACTCGCCTGGGCCTCAGGTCTCTTCGGCTGATCTCAGAACTGGAACCGAACAATCACCTGGTTCTCGGTTTCCCGCGAGCGGTGAAACCATCGGACCCGATCCCACTCGTACTGGTTCATGCCCACCTGAACCGCGGTCGTCAGCAGGCTCACGATCGGCGACGCGATGGCAGAGACGACCAGCGGCACCCGCCCCACGTCCGTCAAGGTCAGGGCCAATCCAACGAGCGGAAGCGAGGTCGCGAAGATCCCGAGGGCGGCCGGCGTGATCGACACCCAACCCCCGGCATTGCGTACGGCGATCGCGGATGAGAGCGCTCCGAACGGACCGACGGGGGCCAGCAAATCAGACACGCCAAGGGTGATGTACGGCGCGTGATCGGTCTCCCAGGGGTAGGCCACGACAAAGGTGCCCACCGTGGTGGACGCGAGTGCCCCACCGATGGCCACCGTTTGACCGGCGATGAAGCCGTCATGGTGCGGCGGCCGGTCTTGAGCCTGGCCGGCGACGGTCCACAGGAGCATGAAGATCACGCGGCGAGCACCTCGATCTCCACCGACGTAACCGGAACGGACCCGTCCGCGATGCCCTCGATGATGCCGTCCCAGGGATTGTCGGCGTCGAAGTCGATTTCCTGGTCGGCGGCGGGCAGGGCGACGGCCCACCGCTGCGCGCCCGCCTCCGGACCGGCGAACAGGTCGAGACGGCGTCCCTCGTCCTCGTCCGGCAGATCGGACAGGCCGATCAGATCTTCAGGATCGACGGGAAAGACAACGGTCCAGTCCTCGAGCTTTCGCAGGACTACGACCGAGCGCGGGGGTGGACCGGGGTTGTCGATGTGCATGGCGAATCGATCTCCGGGCCGCAGCTCCTGCTCGCCCATGACGGCGGCGGTCTGCGCGTGGATCTGGAATCGCTGGTCGCGACCGCTCGGGATCCCGGGCGGCGGAATGCGCCAGAGGCTCGGCGTTGCAACCGGTTCCTGGACACGGGCTTGGAGCATGGCAACGCGGGCCTGCAGCGTCGGATCCTGGCTGACGCTCTCGGCGACGATGGAGGCGGGACCGGGCTCGAGGGCGTCGGCAATCCACGCCAGGAGTGTGGGGTCGGTCAGTCGTTTGGACATGGTGCCTCCTCGATGGATGCAAGGCGGTGAAGGGCCAGGTTGGCGTTTTTGACGAAGGTCGGAAATCCGGATTTGGGAAGGGCCACGGCGTTGGACCAGGTGCCGGCGATGGCGGTCTCGAACTTTCCACGCAGCTTTCGGCCTGGAGAGAGAGAAGCGACTTCGTGGAGAAGCGGGCGGTTGTCGTCCAGCATTCCGGGAAGGCTGGCGGAGAGCTCGGCGCGGACGCGGTGGTATGTGGCCGCGCGCTTGCTGCCGTCTCTTGGGTCGCGAAGGGAGACGGGCAGGTCGTCGGAGATGAGGCGCGCCCAGGTCGAGTCGCGGTCGCCCGTTCCGGCGGTGCGAACCCACCGCTCCAGGTGTTCGAGGCGCCCTTTGAGAACGACGAGCAGAACCCAGCAGCGCAGGGCGTCAGCCTCGGCACCGTCGATGGGGGCCAGCTCGGGAGCGGCCTCGATGCAGGGGCGGGTGACGACGCGGCCGATGTCGAAGGAGAAGTCGCTCGCCAGCTCCTGCCAGGCCCACGCCCAGGCGTACCGCTTCAGGGCGGCGAGGGTGCGCGCGTAGGGGGCGTCCAATTGAAAGACCGCGTCGAGGAGAACGTCCTTGCCTGCGCCGGCGAGCACGGCGCGGAGACGACCGCGGGCGCGTCCGCGATTCTGGGAGACCACCCGCCACGAATCGGCTACCCGTCCCGACTCCGACCAGGTGTGGGCGAGCCGGAGGACCACGTGAAGGTCGAGGAGGGCCTCGAGGCGATCCGGAGATCCCGTGAGCTGCCCGACCATGGCCCGGGCGCGGGCCTGCTGCTCGGGAAGTGCCGGGAAGACCTGGCGTACTGTGCGGCTCCAACCACCTCGGCTCGAGGCACACTGGGCGACGCGGCCAAAGCCGTCGGAGGGCAGGTTCGTCGCGACGGCCTCGACCGGCCCGGGGGCGCAGGTCTCGAGAACGCGTACCGCGAGCTCGACCCAGCCAGGCACGCCGTCGCCGCCGCCGAGCATGCGGAAGAAGAAGGCCTCCCGCAGATCGCCGATGACCCGCTCCATGACGTGGTCGGGCAGAGAGCGGGCGGCGGCCACGGCTCGGAAGCTGCGTCCGACTGCACTGAGGAAGAGCGCGTCCCAGGCTTCTCGTCCGGTCCAGGGATTCCCGCTGAACCAGCCCGCCCACAGCTCCGTCGTCTGGGCATCGCGCTCGGGCATGGGCCGATAGGTCAGCGCGTTCCAGGACTGACGCTCGCGCAGTTCGACTTCGGCGCCGAGGCGGGAGAGCTCGGAAAGCGCCCATGCGAGGCGGTTCGTCGCGGTATCGGCGACTTCGGCACCCGGGTGCTTGAGCAGGTGCTGGTGGTGCTGCCGCTCGGACAGCGACGTGGTCGACGGAGGCGCGGACAGCGACTCGGGAGGGGACAGCGACGCGGACAGCTGGGCCGCATCTGGGGTCGGATTTGCGGTGGACAGGGCAGTCCACGCGGCGGAGCAGAGTTCCTGGTGGGCCGCGAAGCGCCACCCATCGAAGCAGCCGGCGGGGTCTGCGGAGCTGGCGAGCTCTAGCGCACGGGAGCGGCGTTGGGTGTAGATCGCGGTGTAGTCGGACCAGGACACGAGGGTCACTCGGGGTTTGACGGTTGGTGCACCTGTAGGCATCTGTGCTGTCGTCCCCAATTCGTGCGCGGGGAGTCTAGCCCTACCTGGCCACCAGGCGCGTGCATTCCGTGAGCGCGATCACGTCTCCGGTGCGGATGTCCACGGCGCCCGGTTCTACGGGGACCATCCTCCGCCCGCGACCGAGTCGACTCTTGCGGGCGAGCCGCGCTTCGCCCGGCCCGATCCAGGTCAGTGCCTTGCGGGAGAGGTAGCGGTCGATGAGCGGCATGTCGGTGTACAGCGCGATCGAGGGGCCGCCCTCCTCTGAGTGGCGGCCGAGTGTTGCGCCGGGCGTGAAGTCGAGTCGGCGTCCGTCTTCTGGGCCGCCGAGGACCTCGAGCATCTGCGCCGGTCCACTGTGCAAGTTGCCGCCGCTAGCGGTCGCCTCGAGGGTTCCGTCCCCCGGCCCAGGCGTCGGCGCGGTGCGCATGCCAAACAGGCTCTGGAGAGGCTGCCCGTCCATCACCCAGATCGTCCTCCACAGAGTGTCGAGGTCGAAGCCCGGTTTCAACGCGCCGGCCAAGGACATGAGTCGTGGAGTTCCCGACCAATTGGTCCGCGACGGGACGCGCTCGAGGTTTCGCAACCATGTGGGAACGGGGTCGACGGTGGTGAGCGCAAATCTGTACTGCTGCGTCGCCGGTCCGCCCCCGGGCGTGTCGCGGAGGGCGAGAACGAGATGCTCGAGCCCGACGAATCCCGCGCCCGAGTTCTCGGCGTGTTCCCTGGCTTTGCGGAGTAGGTTGGCGGCCTCGTCGGCGGGAACCGGCCATCCATCCGGCCGCCATCCAGCCTGAATCAGCGGTCTGGCGCCGACGACGGCGGCGTCTCCCACGTAGAGGATCGGGTTGTTCCACCGGGAGTCCGGGTGGGGCATCGCCAGCTCGCGAATTGCGCGGCGACCCGCTGCGACCGCCTCCGGCAGGACCTGGCCGTTCGCAATGCCCCGAAACAAGCCGGCGTTGAAGGCCTGGGTCGCTTCGACCCCGGTGCGGGTGGAAGGGGCAATGCACGCCCGGGCGCCTCCCTGGATCAACCGGGTGGCGAGGGACTCGATCTCGGCGGCGGTGGTGTCTCCCGACTCACAGACGGCCAGGACGGCGAGGGGTAGGCCCTCCAGGTGGCCCGACAACACGTGGGACGCACTGCTGGCGGCGAGTTTTCGGCCCGAAGGAAGCTGCATCTCGACGTGCTCTCCGAAGCGGTTGCCGTGGCCGATGATCACCAGGAGCCGGGGCCCAGCGGGTACGTGGTCGTCGAAGTCGTGCACGGGCAGGCCCAGGGACCGGGCTTCGGCCCGCGCGTGATCTCGAACGGCCTGACAGCTCGGATCGTCGGGATCGACGCACCACAAAGCGATCTGTAGCGGTCCGTCGGAGACCGGATGCGACGTGGTAGCCGGAGTCATGCGTGCGACGATTCCGACGCCGCTCGGCTCCAAAGGCGTCAGATCGGCGCCCGCCGCGAGCAGCTCCCACGGCAGTGCGCGGACCTCGCGCTCGGGCGCGTCGACGAGCAGGGCAACTCGCTGGCCGCGGCCCATGGCGATGCCGAGGTGCCAGGCCATCTTCGTGGCCAGGGTTTCGCTCGCCGACAGCAGTCCACCCAGGAGCTTTCCCGCCTCTTCCTCGCTCCGGGTGCGCTTGGCGTCTCGACCCGGGATGGCAACCGTTCCCGAGGGGTCGAGGAGGGTGCGGATCTGCCCGGCGCGGCGCTCGATGAGAGAGGCCTCGATCTCGGCCTCGACCGGCCGCCCGTCCCGCTCCGCGAGACTCACCCGCCATCGGTCATCGGTTCTCACGATGCGGAGGCGGAGGATGTAGGGGTCAGGGGCCTGCATTCCGGCTGTCTAGCACGAATTGGGGCCCCTGCCCGCGACGCCTCTCTCGGCACCACCGACGGAGACGCTATGACCTTGTTCGACCCCAACCGACGCGAGCTGCTTCTCGGAGGCGCCGGTATGGCCTTCCTGTCCGCCACGTCCGGAGGATGCGCGACGAACAGGGCCCAGGGACCGAACATCGTCTGGGTCATGCCGGACCAGCTGCGCTGCCAGTCGCTGCGTTGCATGAATCCCGCCGCGCCGGACACGTCGGGTCTCGACTCCTTGCTCGCCGATGGCGCCTTCTTTCGCCAGGCCGTGACGCCCGATCCAGTCTGCGGACCGGCCCGCTCCTCCCTGATGAGCAGCCAGATGCCCCGCCAACACGGCCACATTGGCAACGGCCGGGCGTTCGTGCCAAATGCACCGACTGTCTCCGAGCTCATGGGGGAGGCCGGATACCGCTGCGGCTACGTCGGCAAGTGGCACATGGCCAAGCACACTGAGGATGGCTTCGTGGGCACAGACCAGCGACACGGCTTCGTCGACTACTGGGCGGCGAACAACTCCGAGCACCAGTATCGAAACGCCTCCTACTTCTTCGGAGACGAGAAAGAGGCGCGCTCCGCCGGCGACCAGTTCGAGCCCCTCCTCCAGAACGAGCTCGCCATGGACTTCGCCGAGCAGGACGACGCCCGTCCCTTCTTCATGGTCGTCTCCTACGGTCCGCCACATCCTCCGGGACACGCGCCGGGCGCCGACTGGACCCGCCACGTCCCCGAGCGCTTCATGGCCGAGATCGACCCCAACCAGATCTCGCTGCCGGTCAACCTCAACACGGCCAGAGCCCGCCACTACGGGGACGACGCTCCCAAGCAGATCATCGAACATCTGCATGGGTACTACGCCGCGATCCTGGCGATCCAGGACGCCATCCTCGAGCTCGTTGCCGGCCTCGACACCGTCACCCGCGACACGGTGGTGATGTTCTTCTCCGACCACGGCGAGCTCGGTGGCAGCCACGGCGGCTTCCGCAAGAACCAACCGTATGAAGAGGCCGTCCGCATCCCGATGGGCATTCGCTGGCCCGGCGTCATCTCCCCGAATCAGACCTTCGATTTCCCGACCTCGCTGCTGGATATCGCTCCGACGACCCTCGCTCTCGCTGGCGTCGAGCCTGGAGCGGCCATGGTGGGCAACGACCTGTCGTCATGGCTCATCGGCGACGCCGAGAGTGCCGTGGAGCCCACCGAATCGCTGATCGAAGCCAACCTCGACAGCGACGAGGAGTGGACTGCGGTGAGGACCGCCAGCCACACCTTCGTAGAGCGCGTGTCCGGCGAGCGGGAGATCTACAACAACCTCGACGACCCCCACCAGATGTTCAATCTTGCCGCCAAGTCGTGAACACGGCGCTGTAGCTACTGCGCGCCGAACAAGACGCGCCTGACCCCAAGCAAACCAGATGCGCCTGACCCCGGCGGCCACTGGATCGAGCGTTTACGGCCACGGCTGTTCGCGATGTGTGCTCGGACTTACACTGTACCCATGTCCCAGTTCGCGTCTGATGCTGCCGGTTTGACCATGGCGAGCCGGATCATGTTGCCGGCATTCCGCTACCTCGAACAGGTGCATTCCCGGCCAACGGATGTCTTGGAAGCCAGCGGGCTCACCGCATTGGACATGACCGACCACCAGCGCCGGATCCCGCAGCCGCAGGCCAACGCTTTCCTTCGACAGGGGGCGTTGGCCACCGGAGATCCGCTCTTTGCGCTCCGGTCATCGCAGGCTTTCGACAGGGGCAACCTGAGCCTCGGCCAGGTCCTGATCTCGGTACAGCCGACGGGCGCGGAGGCGTTCAAACGCGCCAGCCGTTTCGCGAGCCTCCAGTTGGATGCGCTGACTCTTCACCTCGGTCGCTCCGGAAAGAAGGCGGTCTGTTCCCTGGCCGTGCTCGGCGCTCCGATTCGGCCAGGCCCGATGGCGGAGTACATCCTCGGTCTGCTGGTCAGCCTCGGGCGCGAGGTCGTGATCCCGGACCTGCGGATCACCCACCTGGAGTTCGCCCACCGGTCGATGGCGCCTCTCGAAGATTACGCTGCGATCCTCCCACATCGCCTGCGCTTTCAGGCGTCTCGCACCGCGGCGGTCTTCTCCGACAGCAACCCCGATGCCCCGCTGCGGACGGCCGATCCGGTTCTGGCGGAGCTCCTCGAGGAGCAGGCCAATCTGCGGCTGGCGACCTTGCCCGTCGGCCGGAACATCCGCCAACGAACCGCGTCCTGGCTGCAGTTTCGCCTCGGACAGGGGCCGGTCGGCATCCGCGATGCCGCCGACGCCTTTCACATGAGCGAACGCACCCTGCGGCGGCGGCTGGGGGACAACGGCATCACCTACTCGGCCCTCCTCGACGCCGCCCGAAGGACCCATTGCATGGAACTCATCGTCGATCCGAACCTGAACCTCGACGAGATCAGCGTCGCGCTGGGGTTCTCGACCACGAGCTCTCTACGCCGGGCATTTCATCGCTGGGTGGGTGTCAACCCCAGGGAATATCGGCGCGGGCTGCGTTGATCGCGTCGACAACACCACCATGGGCGCCCCTCCAGCTGGAGAGATGATCGCGCCCGAAGGTGCGGGACGCAGGGGCTCGTCGGTGCCCAGAGCGATGTCGGTCCGCTGCAGTAGCCGAATCAGAGTGAGCTTGATTTCGAGGAGCGCGAAGCCCATACCCACGCACCGTCGGTAGCCCCCTCCAAAGGCGAGGCGGTCCTGGGGACGCGGCTTGCGATCGGCCCATCGACCGGGGTTGAAGACCGACGGATCCGGCCAGTCGTGGTGGAGGAGGGGACGGACCAGCGGGTTGATCCCGACGCCCCTGGGGATCGGCACGCCGTCGATCTCGGTGTCCTGGAGGGCGACCCGAGCGATGGCCGGCACGATTGGCTCCAGCCTCATGCTCTCGGTGACCACCGCGTCCAGGTAGGGAAGTCGGGCCAGGTCGTCGGCCCTCGGTGCGCGGCCGTCGAGCTGGGCGTCGATCTCGGCCTGGAGAACCGCCATGGTCGTCGGGTGACGGGTCAGGTGCTGGATGAGCCAGGACAGCGTCACCGCGGTGGTGTCGTGTCCGGCGAGCAAGAGGGTGATCAGGTCGTCGAGAAAGAGGCGGTCGTCGAGGTCCGATCCGGCCCGCCGCAGGATCTGGGCGAGCAGGTCCTCGCCGCCGTCGTCGAGGGTCTCTCTGCGACGCTCCAGCTGGGCGAGCAGGACCTCACCGATGTGTCGAATGCTCTGTACGACGGGGAACATGCCGGCGATTCGGGCCGCGCCGCGATCCCGGCGTCGGTGCAGACCCTGTCCGCGGACCCAGCCGCTGAGGAGCTGGGTGGGCAGGATGGCGCCGGACACGAGTGATGCGGGAGATTGGGCGTTTTCCGCCAGCAGGGCCAGATCGTCGAAGAGCGACTCGTGCGCGCTGACGCGGTCCATTCCAAAGAGCGCACGGCAGATCACGTGCAGGGTCAGCTCCCGGGCGACGGGCGTGAAGTTCATCGGGACCCGCGCCGGCATGGTGGCGATGCTCTCGTCGATGGCCTCGATCATCAGCGGCGAGAGCGCTTCGATCTTCTTGCGCTGAAAGAACGGCCGCAGGCGTTTGCGGGCGGCCTTGTGGGCCGTGCCGTTAGCGAGAATCACCGAGTGTTGGCCCACGGCGATGGCGGCGACCTCGTTTCCGTGTCCGAGGACCTCGGTGGGTGCGGCGAGGATCTGTTGTGCCGCCCTGGGCGTTGCGAAACAAACCGTCGGCCGGCATCCCAGGGGGCGGATGGTGAAGACATCTCCCCATCGTTGGTGGCCGGCGCTGTAGAACGCGCGGCCGTCGGTCAGCCACTGCCAGAGCTGGATGGCGGCGGGCGTATTGGGTCCGGGGGGCAGGGAGCGGTGTGCGAGGTGAGCGCCGAACATGGGGCCTCCTTTGTCCCCTTTACGGTAGCCACGCGCGCGGTCCGGAGTCGGGCGCTACCGGCCAGCACTCCGCGC
>Ga0315336_1004834_pt1 | contig 15423 bp, 11 predicted proteins | sample ASW5metaG_FD_204512 | JGI IMG/M metagenome (GOLD analysis project Ga0315336, IMG submission 204512) | Ammonia-oxidizing marine archaeal communities from Monterey Bay, California, United States - ASW #5 | ecosystem: Environmental > Aquatic > Marine > Intertidal zone | place: USA: California...
CCATTTTGTGTTACGATCCCACCGCCATAGTTATCAGTGCCAGTGTCCGTCATTCCCTGCTCCGCCAGCTCCGGATATACCCCAAACGGTATGGACCAACGAATACTTCCTTCGTTCAGGTCGATGGCATTTAGCGTTCCCCAAGGTGTCATGTTGCCCGGATACCCTTCGTGGTCCTGAAATATGTCGATTACTGAGATACGATAGGGTAGGTCGAACGGTGTCGATCCCACCTTGGCGGCCGAAGCATCCACGCCTGTTTCCAGGAAGGTAACGATGGCCTCGATTTCTGAGCGCCTCATGACCGATGCGAAGGCCGGCATCAGGCCAGCGCCTTCGCGGATTTGCGTCAGTATTTCGTCGCGCGTATTGCGCTCAAATATTCCTTCAAGCGTTGGGGCCACTGCCGTTCCTTTTCGATCTGCCCCATGACAGCTCGAACAGTTTGCTGCATAAGAAGACTCATCACTCGGCGCGACCAACTTCAGTAGCCAGCCCTGTTCATTAGAGTTGACATACAAAAGGCCCGTTTCTGGATCGAACGCCGGACCACCCCATTCTCCTCCGCCATCCGTTCCCGGATACAAGATGATTCCAGTAGTATCGGGTGTGGCCCACGGACCGTCCGTGCTGTACGCATGAAACGTAGCGAGTGCACTCGCGTGCGCTTCCGGCGTCCGCTGCGTGAGCTCGTCGATAGTCAGGCTCTGCCTTGCAACCGGAGGTGGAATTACTGGAAACGGTTGAGTCGGAGCCGTCCATTCTCCTTCCATAGTCGGGCCGGGCATTGCGACTTCTTCGATCGGAAACAGCGGTTCGCCCGTCGTGCGTTCGAACACGAAAACATGACCAGTTTTGGTCACCTGAGCGATCGCATCCACGTCTTTGCCGTCCCTTTGCACGGTTATAAGTGCTGGAGGCGACGGGAAATCACGATCCCACAAGTCGTGTCTGATTCCCTGAAAATGCCAGATTCGCTCTCCCGTTCGAGCGTCGAGGGCCAGAACGGTGTTCGCAAACAGATTATCTCCGACTCTGTTTGCGCCGTAATAATCGAACGAAGCGGAGCCGGTCGATCCGAATACGATTCCATTCTCGACGTCTAGCGTCAAGCCGCTCCATGCGTTGGCGCCACCCGCGTACGTCCAAGCATCCTCCGGCCACGTGTCGTATCCGAATTCCCCAGGATGTGGAATCGTGTGGAAGCTCCATGTGAGTTCGCCCGTGTAGATATCAAATGCGCGGATGTCGCCCGGCGCACTCGGTAGGGATTCGGGCATAGAGCTGCCCATGATCAGAAGATTCTCGAAAACGACCCCCGGTGTGCTGGCACTGACTGATAGACCTTCCACCGGACGGCCCAGGCCTTCCCTTAGATCAACGATTCCGTCTGTTCCAAAGCTCAGAATGGGAGCTCCTGTTTCGCGATCCAGGGCATAGAGCCGGTTGCGGTAATTGAATATCACCCGATCGCCCGTGACTACAACTCCTCTATGCCGAAATCGCGGTGATGATGTATTTCCCGCATTGGGATCAAATTTCCATATCTCTTCGCCCGTTGTCGCATCGAGCGCGAACACTTTCAGCTTTGGCGTGGCAGCATATAATATCCCATCAATTACGATCGGATTGGCCTGCATTTCTGAACCAGGAAACGCATCATCCGTGTTATACGTCCACGCAACCTCAAGCTGCGCAACGTTATCCGGAGAAATCTGATCGAGCGTCGTGTAATGGGTGTTCTTCGTATCGCCACCGTAAACAGCCCAGTTGTCAGGGTTTTCAATAATTTGGGGAGAGGTACACGAACTGGTGGTGAAGGAAAGGAGGACCAATCCGACAGCAAGGAATGCGAATTGACGTGACATGCTGGTGAGGGTGGAGTGGGGCGTTGCCGAATCAGATTATAGGCACAGGCACGTCTCTCTACCAAGGCTGGCTTCTCATGCGGTATTTACGGTGGCCCAATTCTCTCGTATTATTCGAGTCCCAGAATCAGCACAGATCACAAATGACACCGTCCTTCATCCGCCCCTTAAGAGGGAGAGACACTTCCGAATCACATCGATCCGCAACTCCGCTTGAGTTGTTCTTCGACCTCGTCTCAGTCGTCGCTATCGCAGCCGCTGCGTCAGGGCTGCACCATGCCTTGGCGCAAGATCACCTGAGCGACGGGCTGATTCGGTATGTTTTTTCTTTCTGGGCCATCTGGTGGGCCTGGATGAATTTTACCTGGTTCGCGTCCGCGTACGACAACGACGATGTGCCCTATCGAATTGCCGTATTCGTGATGATGGCGGGAGCGATGATGCTGGCCGCCAGTATTCCGTTCATTTTTACTGAATTTGATATGGGCCTGGGCGTGTTTGGCTACGTCATCATGCGCCTCGCGCTCGTTTCGCTCTGGCTTCGTGCCGCTCGGCACGATCCAGCTCGTAAGACGACCGCCTATCGATACGCGACTGGGATCAGCGTTTGCCAGGTTCTCTGGGTACTTATTTACTTTTTTGCTCCCGTGGAGTACTTCTTGTACATCATTGTTCTGGCTTACGCGTGTGAACTGTCTGTGCCGTGGTGGGCGGAAAGTTCAGGCGAAACCACCTGGCATCGAGAACACATGATTGAGCGATATGGCTTGCTCACCATTATCGTTCTGGGAGAGTCACTACTGGCATTAGCGCTCGCGATGGGCACCGCAGGCAAGATCTCCACCTGGGATCCGCAGCTTCATCTTTTGATAGCAAGCGGCCTCGTAATCGTCTTCTCCATGTGGTGGTTGTACTTCAGCGAAGAAAATCATCATGCAGTCGATCGATCCACCAACACCGGTTTTATGTGGGGCTATGGCCACCTCGTTGTTTTCGGGGCCGCTGCAGCCGTTGGCGCAGGCCTGGCTGTTCAGGTGGACTTCCTCACTGACCACTCCGTCATCTCGCGTTTTCGTGCGGATGCAGCTCTGACAATTCCTGTCAGCATATATCTCTTGGGCTTGTGGATCGTTCATGATAGCCACACCCATAAAACGGGATTGCGACGATACCTTATGCCGACGGTGGCGGTCGCCGTGGGCGGGGCGACCTGGCTTCCGTTGGCCCCCATCCTAGTTGCCGGTGCCCTCGTACTTTCTCTAGTAATCAAATTGCGACACGAGGCAACAAGCGTATGAGCTTTCGAATAATCCGCCTGACACTCAGTCTTGCCTGTTTCTTGGCCGGAGGATTGTTAGTGGTCGATTCGATCGCTCAATCAGCACCTTCGTTTCTGAACGGTGAATTCGAAGACGATTACGGAATTCGCTATGAGATTAATGATGACTCATGGTTTCAGATGCCCGAAGCTCGCTACCGCGTTGATGAATGGGTGCCCGAAGATCAGTATGCCTTACTCGAGGGTGAGCCGGACATAACGACAGAGTCCACGGCATCCCGAATGTGGCTTCGTATCGATTGGATATTGCTCGAGGATATGGCGCCCTATGAGTGGGCATTTTGTATCACCACCTGGGACGCATTAACGAAAGAAGAGGCCAGATCGAACAATGTGGCGGACCGCTCCGAGCCGAGAACAGGATGTGGAGGGCATCCGTTTTCTCGAATGAAGCGAGCACAATCTCCCGGTTGGAGTGAGCGCCGCGTCGAGCTTCAGAGTGGCGAGTGGATCATTGTTGGGGATGAAATCAGGCCGAAATCCGCCGGGCCGTGGCCTCTCGTCATCATGTTCAATCAAGCGGCTGGTGATCGTCATCCCTACCAGCCGATGGCAGAACAATTGGCCGAACTCGGAATCGCTTCGATACGCGTCGACCTTCCGGGGCATGGCGAAAGCACAAACCTCGGTTCTTTTGTGCCTGGTGAGCTCCGGCGCGATCCCTTGATCTGGGAAGCTGACAAGCACATCATCAGCATCATGAGCCAGATAAGAGCTGATACTGCCTTTGATTCTACCAGGATTGTCCTCGTGGGAGCTAGCTACAGCGGAGAAGAGATGGCAGAAGCTGGTAGAATCGGAGGGCATGTCGCGGCCTACGTATTGCTGTCACCCGGGTCTTTTGGAAATGAGTCGATTGAAGGAATTGATTCGAGTGGCGCCAACTGGCTCTACATTGCTTCACGCCAGGAACGATTCCTGATCGACATAACCGCTGGTATCCTTGCAACTAGCGAATCGGTCGAAATGATGTTGCTGCCTGGTACGAAACACGCGACCGATATCCTGTCGGAATTCCCATCGATTGAAGGCCAGATAGCCATTTGGATCAAATCTCAGTTCGATCTAGCAGACAATTCTATGATTCAGCGTGATTAAATGGGAGAGTGAGGTCAGATCGGCCCAAATCCAAAGCTTAGATATTTCCTCCTTTAGGGGGTGATTCCGAGTAATTTTTTGACTTTTTTGTAGAAACGCTATCTCCGCCCTGATTCCGATTCATGACTGACACCCAGACATTGGTTCTCTTTGTCACTTTTCTTGTTGCATCACTTCTGGTGGTGCCGCTGATTTATCTTGGGTTCAAGAAAGACAAAGAGCGAAAAGCGCAAAAAAATGTTGCCCAGCGCAAGTCAGCTGAACGTATCCTCAATCAGGAAAAACTGGCCAGTGCTGAAGAAAAGCGCGATCTTCTGAATAGGAAAAAGGCTGCAACAGTACGAGCTTTTGAGGAGAAAAAGCCAGAATTTAAGCGTATCCGAGACAGCCTCTACCGCTCTCGACCGTGCAAGAAGTGTGACTCGCACATCGTTTTCTTAGAAAACCTGGGTTCTGAAGTCGGTGTAATGCAGGTTCACTGTGTCAAGTGCTCAACACAGAAGCGTGTATTCCCAACGAGCAAAGAAGCGTTCGCGAACGTCGCACCTGAATTGCTGGAAATTGTAACCTTGTACCGAACCGTTTCAACGCTAGTCCCCGAGTACACGGGCCTCGGCTTCTCGTTTCTTGAGTCCGATCCGCGCGAATAATGCTGTCTTCGTAGGGCAAACAGAGCTCAATACTGTAACAAAACGGTCAAATTCACTTCTAAGGGGAGAGTTAAATTCCACGAGGTGATGAAGAATGATTCCAATCGATACGCGAATCGTATTACGCCATACCCTACTTCTATTTGCACTCGGCATGCTGATGGTTTCAACAATTTTTGCATAAGGAAGGGCAGAAGCTACCAGGAGGAAGTAGTTTAGCGGCGAATTAATCCGAGCTTCTCTGATGCGTTTACTGAAGGTTTGCTGCGTCTTTTTCGTGGTGGCATTTTCGCCAGCCTGGAGCCTCAACGAGGCCCCATTCGATCCTCCATTCGCGGGGACGATATTTCTTGATCCCGACATTATCACTTCGCAAGATCCGACGGCGTTTCAGAGCATATCCTACTCGGGTCAGGGAGTCCGAACCATGTTCGACCGGCGGGTGAACACCTGGGTTCAGGAAAACGCTTTTCTCTTTGAAGTTGTCTTTGACGACGGGTTGACTACAGAAGTGCAAGTGAACCCTGAATTCGGGACTCCCGAAGACGCGCTCACTGATGCGACTACGTACGCAATTGAGGTGGGCCGAATTCCGACCGCACTGCGACGAGACATGCAAACCATGTGGATCCACAAAGGCGTTGAGCCCTTTGGCGGTGGTAACAATAATGTGTTGATACACACTGGCCAGGCTGCCAACTATGTTGCGGCTGGTATTCTTGAAGAAACGCTCGTTCACGAAGCATCTCACACCTCTCTGGACGCCCAACATGGTAACAGCGCTGGTTGGAGAGCGGCCCAGGCAAGCGATCCTGAATTCATTTCCACGTATGCCCGTGATTTCCCCGATCGAGAGGATATTGCGGAGAGTTTTCTTCTTTATCTGGCCGTCCATTACCGGGCCGACCGAATTGATACCCAGCTCCAGCAAACCATACAACAGACTATGCCAGCTAGGCTGGCGTATTTCGATCAGCTGAATCTGGATATGCATCCCATCTTGAACACGGCGACAGATATCGATGAGCCTGAAACTCTTCCAGAAGAGCCCTTGCTGGGTCAAAATTTCCCTAATCCGTTCTCGACATCTACTGAAATGAAGCTTAGCATGTCTGAGTCCGCTCATGTTCAGGTAGCTGTGTTTGACATATCCGGCAAGGCAATTGTGTCGCTGGTTGATAGCGTTCTGACGAGCGGCGGACATTCGATTTGGTGGAATGGAGAGGATTCCACTGGCTCTCCCGTGATCAGTGGTGTTTATCTGTTTCGCATGCGCTCTGGAGATCGACTCTTCGTCAGAAAAGTTGTTTTGCTTCGATAGGTTGCATATTTCGTATCTGGGCAGGAAACTGCGCCAATTAGGATTTCAAGTCTCGCCCTTTATTCATTTTCTATTCCGCCATGAAAAAGTTCGCCCCCACTCTGGTTCTGTGCATCCTCGCTTCCGCAACACAGGTTTTGGCCCAAGAAGCCAATCCTGAAGATGTTCGCTCAATCGATGCCATAATGCGAGCATATTATGAGGTCGTTTCCGGACCAGCCGGTGAGATTCCAGATGTAGCACGCGACAAAACACTTCACCATCCCAATGCGTGGATTGCAATTGCTGGTACGAGCCCCGAAGGCCAGCCTTTCGTACAGACCATGGATCTTGATGGCTATTACGGTGAAAATCTTCCTCGGGCAGAGGGCTTTTTCGAATGGGAAACAGATCGGCAAATTCGTCGGTCAGGCAACATGGTCAGCGTTTGGAGCAGTTATGCTTCGGCCCGAACAGAAGGTGGTGAGCCTTATACACGAGGCGTAAATACGGTTACCCTCTGGTGGGACGGCGACCGTTGGTGGGTCATGAGTTGGATGTTCGACACGACTGACGGATAAAATGCATGTTCATTAGCGCTCTGGATCTATTTAAAATCGGCATTGGGCCGTCAAGTTCGCACACGATGGGTCCGATGGTGGCGGCTCGTTCGTTCAGAAACCTGGTTGCTCGCAATCCGCGCAGCGGATTGCGAGCAAGATGTACGCTGAAAGGATCACTGGCTTTCACGGGAATCGGTCATGCCACGGACCGGGCCATCACACTCGGTTTGCATGGATATAGTCCTGGCGAGTTGGTTGATGTGGATGTTAATCACCTTGTATCCACGCTATGGGAAACCACTGAGTTTGATCTTGATGGAATGGGCGTCCTTTTCGACCCAGCAACCGATATAGTCTTCGACCGGGGACCTGCACTTCCTGAGCATTCGAATGGAATGATTTTTCAGTTGCTCGACAGCAATGAAGGCGTTCACCTGGAGCAGGTGTATTTTTCGATTGGCGGTGGCTTTATCAGCACACTTGAAGAGATCAAATCGCTGGAAGCTCCGCTCATTATGGAAGATGCGACGACCTTCCCATACCCGTTTGAGTCTGGCGAAGATATGCTGGTGATGTCTGAAGCGAGTGGACTCTCGATCGCGGGCATGAAGCGCGAGAACGAACACTCTCATCACGGAGACTTGGAGCTTGACCGTGGATTGGACGACATCTGGACTGCCATGAGGCAGTGCGTGGAAAATGGCCTCTCTTCGGAGGGTGAGTTGCCAGGAGGATTAAGAGTCCAACGACGGGCAAAAGACCTGTTCGGCCAGTTAAAAGAAGACCCCAAGACAGCCACGTTAAACGACTGGCTCTGCGCCTACGCCATGGCGGTCAACGAAGAGAATGCGGCCGGGCACATGGTGGTCACTGCCCCAACAAATGGAGCTGCCGGAGTCATACCCTCTGTTCTCTATTATCTGGCTGAGCACGAGAACATTACCGATGAACAAGTCCATGATTATTTGCTCACTTCAGCTGCGATCGGCGGTTTGATCAAACATCGAAGCTCCATTTCAGGTGCAGAAGTAGGCTGCCAGGGCGAGGTGGGATCGGCCTCGGCGATGGCGGCGGCAGGCTTGTGTGCCGTTCGGGGTGGATCGGTTCTGCAGGTCGAGAACGCTGCTGAAATTGCTTTGGAGCATCACCTTGGCCTGACTTGTGATCCGGTTGCTGGCCTCGTGCAGGTGCCTTGCATCGAGCGAAATGGCTTCGGCGCAATCAAGGCTTTTACTGCCGCCTCGCTCGCGCTCCGCGGCAGCGGCCAACACATTCTCACGCTAGATGCTTGCATTGCTGCGATGAAACACACGGGAGAGGAGATGTCCCACAAGTTCAAGGAGACCTCTCTCGGCGGTCTGGCAGTGAGTATTACCGAGTGTTGATTTCCTCCGCTAGATAAGTTTTTCTATTTTATAGAAATATTTCGTCCCAAACGTAACCTTCCTCTCTTTACTCTATATAATAGAATAAGTAGAGACTGAAATCGATGTTATCCAGAACCGAAGAGATCATTCTTTTATCCGTCTGCAGATTGCAGTCCGATGCATTTGGACTCGGCATTCGTCAGGATGTCGAATCAGTGACCGGAAAACGTCACTCAATCGGCGGCATTTATGTGCCGCTCGAGCGATTGATCAAAAAAGGATACTTGACCTCCGAATCGGAATCAGGACCGGCCGAGCGCCTCGGTCGCCCCAGAAAGCGATTCGTAATCACTTCGAATGGTTTAACTGCCTTGTCTGAACTTCGCTCTTTTAGCAAGACCATTTGGTCCGGACTTCCAGAGCAAATTTCAACAAAGTTGAACCTCTCGCCTGAAGCGAATAGCTATTAACGTGTCTTCGCGAAACCACATACTTCCCTCTTGGGCAGTGGCCGTTCTCGAGCACATTATTCCTTTTCGGCACCATGCAGACGTGATCGGTGATTTTGCGGAGATTTACTCCTGGATCAGCGAGAATGAAGGCGGCTATCGAGCATTTCGATGGTATCTCGGACAGCTAATTCGAACTCTACCCGTATTTCTATTCGATGGAATAAGCCTGGGAGGGTCCATGTTTCGCAATTATCTTCGTATCGCTGTCCGCAACCTCGTGAAGCGAAAGTTTTATGCCGGCCTGAACATAGGCGGCCTGGCAATCGGGATGGGTATCTGCTTGCTCATTCTTCAGTTTGTGGCGTTCGAAACAAGCTTCGATTTATATCACTCGCGTGCTGACGACATTTACCGCGTCAATATCAAAGTCTTGAACGGAGATGAACTCTCGAGCCACGATCAGTATAGCTGGCACGCTATGGCAGGGGTTATACGAAATGATATTCCTGAAGCTGAAGAGGTCGCAAGAGTACATCCCGTGTACGGATCCGCTACCGTCACACTCCCCGATGATGATGGATCCACGTTTAAAACGGGTGACTTCGCGTACGTAGATCCGGCCTTCTTCAAGATGTTTGACTACACGATCGTTGCGGGCGATCCCGTTGCGGCCCTTGAATCTCCGACAGGCATCGTCTTGACCCGGGCTGGGGCGGAACGCTTCTTCGGCACGATCGACGTGATTGGCAATCAGATCAACGTCTACTCCTGGCTAAATGAACAGTACACCGTCGGGGCGGTGGTCGAAGATCACACAGGAAACTCGCACCTGACGTCCACGATGTTCGCGCCACTTCAGCCGCTAATAGACGCTGACAGCGGGCAATACGCGGACGACGCCGGGTGGAGTTGGTCCAACTTTCTGACTTACGTCTTACTTCGCAGTGATGCGGACCCGGATCAAGTGAACTCCAAGATATCTCAGGCGGTCTATGCCGCGAATGAAGAAGGATGGATCTCTCGAGACCGGGGTGTCGAAACAGATATTCAAGCAATCGCAGATATCCATCTCTATTCAGCATTTGGCGATCAATATGAAGATACTGGAGCATATCAGTCGGTATTGTTCGTCGGCATCATCGGGTTGTTCGTCCTTGTGATTGCCTGGTTGAATTTCATCAACCTGTCGACATCACGTGCGATGGAGCGGGCGCGTGAGGTTGGAATTCGGAAAGCTTCCGGCGCTCGACGAAATCAGGTGACAGCCCAGTTCGTAGTCGAATCGCTGTTTACAAATGCCATTTCGCTCGTTCTGGCGTTGGTGTTTGCGTGGTACGGAACGCCATGGCTCAACGAGTTGGCAGGCACGAGTGTCTCTACCGAAATCTGGAAAAACACTAGACTCTGGATCATTTTGATCTCGTTCTTCGGAATTGGGTCATTACTTGCCAGCCTTTATCCGGCTTTCTTCGTCTCTAGATTTCAGCCTGCCACGATTTTGAGTGGAGAACTTTCGACTAGTGGAAAGGGGGCTAGAATTCGCCAGGGGATGGTCGTATTTCAATTTGCCCTGTCGATAGCTCTTCTGTCAGGCACCTGGATCGTATACAGCCAAATCCAACACCTGAGAGGGGTCGATCCTGGATTTCAAATGGATCAAATTCTTGTCGTCGAACGCCCGGCCGTGATAGAAGATGTACCGGTATACGTGTCCGATAGGACTGCGTTTTTTGAGGCCGTTCGAGAAAATTCGAGTGTCGAGCTTGCGACAAATTCCACCATGATTCCGGGAGGAGGCTATAACATGAGCACCACCTCACGAAAGGAATCTACCGCGCCCGAAGATGGGTTTGTCGTCCGTGCATTCTGGATTGGGAACGAGTTTTTGGAAACTTATGATATCGATTTACTGGCGGGTAGGCACCTGGATGCCGATTCAGAATACGATCAGGAATTCGCCTCCGTCATCAACATGTCTGCGGCCAGAAGCTATGGGTTCGAGAGCGCTGAGGAGGCCATCAACAACAGAGTGATCGTCGGTGATGGCACGCCTTCGGATATTGTTGGGGTTGTCGGAGATTTCAACTGGATGTCCGCCAAAGAGGCCGCTACGCCGCTACTCATGTTTCCGACACGCGGAGGAAGTTTCTTCTCCCTCAAGCTTGCGGCTGGCTCCATTACGAGCACGCTTCCGTGGATTGAAACTCTTTTCAGAGACACATTTCCCGGAAACGCATTTGAATACCATTTCGGTGATGAACGATTCGACGAGTTGTACCGCGAAGAAGTGCGGCTGATGAATCTGGTGACGGTTTTCGCCTTTTTTGCCCTTATCGTGGCCGCCCTGGGACTGATCGGTCTTGCCGCACTCACTGCAGCACGAAGGAAAAAGGAGATAAGTGTCAGAAAGGTTCTAGGAGCAGGTCACGTCACCATCGCCCGACTCATGACAGGACATTTTGTGATTCTGGTAGCCGTTGCTACGGCGCTCGCGATTCCCGCTGTTTGGTTCGTGGCAAACAACTGGCTAGATCAGTTTGGATCCCGGATGAGTCTTTCTATTGGGCTTTTCATTTTGCCGGCTCTCGTGGTCTTCGGCGTCTCGATCCTGGCGAGCTCCTATCACACGTGGCGTTTGTCGACCTCCAACCCGATCGATGGAATTCGAGCCAATTGAGCGCTGACGAAGCTCATCTTTTAATGCGCTGTACACTCCGATAGCTATCAATAGGTTACACGCGAGCTTAAACGATTCTTCGATTAGGATAGACGTGGTCGTCGCGTATTCGACGAACGAGTCCGTAAGTGTATGGGCTACATAGAATAAAAAGCCCAAAGCCAACAGCTCCGGCATCTTTTTTTGCTTGAGGAAATCAGGCAAAACAGTCCATACAAGTGGAATGGCAATCAATCCATACCCAATAACTACAACATCATTCCAGTTCCTGAACGGCCCTGAATCCACATGATCGTGCAAAAACCAGCCGATCTGCTCGTGAATCTGGAAAACCTCATCGATGGATAGGAAAGCGAACCCCAGAGCAAATAATCCCCACATGCGGGTAGGTTTTCGATCGTCGATTGAGCGAATTGAGCGAATTGAGAGACAAACGAACGCGAAAGCAGCCGCGACGGCCAGGGTAAAAGAGGACAAGACGGTTGCGAAACCATCCTCTTCTGCGAATTGATAATCGAGGTCTTCACCCTCGGGCGCCAATAGAAGTGAAAGTGCGGTAATCCCGAACAAAAGCAGAGCAGTCCACTTCAATTCCGATCGGAGCGATGGAAGCCCTTTCTCCCTGCGCTCTGCTACAAAATCTCGAATATGTAAAAAAGTGGCCTTCATTCTGGATTAAACATTGATCTTGTCATTGGTATCGGACTACTCTGGAAAAGATCAAACCCCACATCAAGCCAGACTCAGATGGATATTGAAGTTTTTGAACTCGAACGAACCCAATCGCTCTGGGAAAACACCGTTGACTTCAATCTGACGGAGACCGGAATACATCCGTTTACCCTGAATGAGTTGCTGTCCGAAGAAGAGCGAGCCCATCTTGTTGACGTACGGCTGGGATATGGACAGACCAACGGTGCCGTACCGCTGCGCGAAGCTATTTCGGAGATGTATCCTGGAAGTGATGCAGACAACGTAATGGTGACGAGCGGCTCGATTGAGGCCAACTTTGTTGCCGCATGGACGCTCCTTGAGCCAGGCGATGAGTTGGTATTGATGCTGCCAAACTATATGCAGCTCTGGGGAGCAGCTCGAGCCTTCGGCGTCAATGTAAAACCGTTTTATCTGAAAGAAGAACTTGGCTGGCAACCCGACCTTGACGCATTGCGAGACATCGTAACGCCGGAAACTCGGATGATCGCGGTCTGCAATCCCAACAACCCGACTGGAGCAGTGTTGAGTTCCCGGGCTATGGATGTCATTATAGAACTCGCCGATGAAGTCGGCGCGTGGGTCTATGCCGATGAGGTATATCGCGGAGCTGAATTCGACGGCAATGAAACGCCTTCTTTTTACGGACGATACGATCGCACCATTGTAGCGGGTGGTCTCTCAAAAGCCTACGCCCTTCCCGGTCTTCGAATCGGTTGGCTCGTCGGGCCCCAACAAGAGATTGCCGACACCTGGAAACGAAGGGACTACACGACCATCTCCACACCCATTCTCTCCAATGAAATCGCGGTTATCGTACTTCAGCCAGAGCGCAGGGCATCCATTCTGGAGCGAAATCGGGGAATACTGAATACCAATCTCCCGCTCATAACGGATTGGGCTCACTCACACGGCGATCTTTTTGCATTCCGTCCTCCGCGTGCAGGCGGTATGGTGTTCCTGAGTTATGATCTGGACCTAAACTCAACAGATCTGGTAACTCGAATCAGACACGAGAAGAGTACCTTCATCGTGGCCGGAGATTGCTTCGGCATGGACTATCATCTTCGCATCGGCATCGGTTCGGAGAAACGGGTGTTGGAAACTGGCCTTCAACGCATTAGCGAAGTGCTCACAGATCTGGGATAAAAAATGACTACACCTCCTCAAATTATAGCGCTATCAAAAATCAAATCTCTTCTCCGTGAGGTTGACCTCATAGACTTGATTTCAGAAGGATTCATTGCTTATTCGGAGGGAGATGCGGTTGTGCCGCCGGTGGGCGAATTGATTCTGGATGACCCACCCGGAGAGGTTCACATCAAGTACGGATACCTGCACGACGATGACTACTACGTCATCAAAATAGCGTCTGGATTTTTCGAGAACGCTAATCTTGGTATCCCTTCCAGCAATGGAATGATGCTCGTCTTTTCGCAGCAGACGGGAGAACCCGTGGCGATACTTCTCGACGAAGCATATCTCACTGATGTTAGAACAGCGGTTGCCGGGGCCATCGCGGCCGCCGCGATGGCCCCGAAGAACGTTTCAAGAATTGGCATCGTCGGAACTGGCGTTCAAGCGCGACTTCAACTTCGCCACCTTTCCACGGTCACAGACTGCACTAAAGTGTTGGTCTGGGGCAGGAACGAATCGAAACTGGACTCCTACGTCTCGGATATGTCTGCATATGGATTCGAGGTGGAAGCCACGAGGGACGCGGCGCAAATAGGCGCCTCCTGCAACCTCATCGTCACGACTACACCCTCGAAGAAGACCATTATTCATGGCTCAACGATACTTCCAGGCACACATATCACGGCCATGGGCTCAGATACGCCGGAGAAACAGGAACTAGATACCTCTCTTTTGCGCCGCGCAGATCTGCTCGTCGCAGATAGTATTTCACAATGTTTGACACGTGGAGAAATTCATCATGCGATAGCTGAGGGCGAAGTGAGAGAAAACTCGATCGTCGAATTGGGGGACCTCCTTTCAGGGCGAGAGAACTGGGTCAGGGAGGATTCAGATATAACGATCGCCGACCTGACGGGCGTAGCAGTTCAGGACATTCAGATAGCCAAAGCCGTCTACGAGGCGTCGCTTTAATCGAGTACGAAGTTCGGCCCGTAGCCTTCTCAGCAGGCACGATTGATCGGAGGGCTCGGTAGCTAATATCCGTAGATTGAAAAATCGTCTCGGCGCATATGAAGCGAGAGGACGATAGCCAGCAAGGCGGAGTTCGCCAGCAAAGCGGACCCGCCGTACGAAATGAACGGTAGTGGAATACCGATTACTGGAAGCAAGGATGTCGCCATTCCAATGTTGATGAAAATGTGGATCAAGAACATTCCGACTGTCCCCGATGCGATCAGGACACCGAAGGGGTGCTTCATGTTGGCGCCCAGTTGAAGCATGCGAATCAACAGGATGCCGAACAGGATCAGGACGAGCATCGAACCGAGAAAGCCCCACTCCTCTCCGATAACCGAAAACACGAAGTCCGTCGATTGTTCGAGCACATAGCCTCCTTGCGTCTGGGTTCCTTCCAGAAAGCCCTTTCCGCCCCAGCCTCCGCTTCCGATTGCGGCCATCGAATTTACCTGATGATACCCGACACCCAGCCGGAATTCGTCCGCACCTGGGTCGGTGAAAGACAAAATTCGCTGCACCTGATGCGTCGGAAGCACTTTCAGCAACACAAAATTGGTGAACGCGAGTGTTCCTCCAGTCAATAGGCCTGAAATAGCGGTTAGCTTTACATTTCGCGACTTCCACCACATAAATGCGGAGAACAGAACGACGAAGACAATGGCTGTGGGTACGGACACGATTGCAAAATAACCTGCAATAGCCGGAGCTATCATCAGCATCAATAAGTCCGCTTCAAGACCACTCCAGTACAACACGATTGGGATCAGACCAAAAAAGACGAGTGCCGTCCCTGTATCGTTTTGAGCAACAATCAGGATCGCCGGCAGCATGATTATCCCGACGATCATGAACGCGAATTTTAGATCCATGGATTTGGGCCGTCGCAATCCCACAAGCTGAGCTACAGCCAGAATCGTCCCGACCTTCGCGATCTCCGATACTTGCAGGCTCATCGGACCAAAATGCAACCAAGACCTGGCTCCGTTTATCTCGCGACCGAAGAAGAGCGCGACTAGCAACAGGACGATCGTGACCCCATACAACGGAAATGCCGCTGTCTGGAAGAATCGAATCGGCAGGAGAAGCGCCAGAACGAGGCCACCAATACAGATTCCCAGCCACGTGATCTGATTATTGAAATTCTGTTTGGGACTGGATTCATAAAACTCCGAAGAGGGGCCATGAGTAGCCGAATAAATCGCGACAAGGCCCACAAGCACCAGTGCGATCCAGGTCATTAAACT
>Ga0315336_1004835_pt1 | contig 15421 bp, 13 predicted proteins | sample ASW5metaG_FD_204512 | JGI IMG/M metagenome (GOLD analysis project Ga0315336, IMG submission 204512) | Ammonia-oxidizing marine archaeal communities from Monterey Bay, California, United States - ASW #5 | ecosystem: Environmental > Aquatic > Marine > Intertidal zone | place: USA: California...
CCTGCCTATGCAAGAAGAAAACAATTTTGAACATAAATCGAAGGAAGATGGAAAAATGCATGCATGTGGTCATGACGGACATACTGTTATGTTGCTGGCCGCAGCACGCTATTTGTCTGAGCACCCAGATTTTTCCGGTACGATTAATGTCATTTTTCAGCCCGCCGAAGAAGCAGCAGGCGGTGCGAAGGTGATGATTGAAGAAGGTCTCTTCGAGCAGTTTCCGATGGATGCGGTTTTTGGCATGCATAATTGGCCAGGAATAGATGTTGGAAAATTTGCTATGAGGCCCGGGCCGATGATGGCATCTCTGGACTGTTTCGATATATCCATCGAGGGCAGGGGAGCCCACGGTGCGCTCCCACACGAGGGCATTGATCCTATAGTTGTTGCCTCTCAAGTAATTGCTGCATTACAGAGTATCGTGAGCCGTAATGTCAGTCCCTTACGTTCCGCAGTGGTGAGTGTGACCAAGATTCATGCAGGTAGTGCTTACAATATTATTCCAGAATGTGTGGAACTTGGAGGTGGCCTTCGCTGTTTTGAACCAGAAATTCGCGAAGTCCTAAGGTCACGCATAAAGAGCATAGTAGAGAGAGTTTGTGAAGGGATGGGCGCAAAGGGGAACGTAATATTTGGGAGCGGGTATCCTGCAGTGATTAATTATCCTGAGGACACAACATTGGCTGGAAAGGTAGCGAGCGATATTGTTGGAGCGGAAAATGTGGATATTGACTCGGAACCCAGTATGGGCTCGGAAGATTTTGCCTATATGCTAGAAAAAAAGCCTGGTTGTTATGTTTTTATTGGTAATGGTGTGGGTGAGGGGTCGTGCATGGTGCACAATCCCAATTATGATTTCAATGATGATATTTTGGTTCTAGGAGCGACCTATTGGGTGCGTCTTGCGCAGATGTATCTCAAGGGCCAGTTTTCCTGAACAGATTTCGTGTGTATCAGCGGTATAGGTGAAAATATTGGATAGCAAGATCTTTTTTATTTTTCCAGGGCAAGGCTCACAATATCGGGGTATGGGAATGGATCTGATGGAGCAGTTTTCCTGTGCCAGAGAAATTTTTGATCAAGCAAGCGAGGTCGTTGGTTATAACATGACCGAATTGTGTTTTAAGGATCCAAAAGGGCAGCTTAATTCTACACAGTTTACGCAACCCGCACTTCTTACGCATCAGATAGCGTGCTTGGAATCCTTTAAAAGTGAGTCGAAGGGGATTGTGCAACCAATAGTTTTGGCGGGTCACAGTGTAGGCGAATATTCGGCCCTAGTCGCAGGAGGTGCTCTAAGTTTTGAAGCAGCTTTACGTTTGGTTAAGCATCGCGGAGAACTTATGGGTAAGCTGGGGAAGGGTACTATGTTAGCTACCACATTAGATTTTGAGTCAGCTATTAAGTTAGCAGACAAACACTATTGCGGAATAGGTGGATGCAACCTTCCGCAGCAGACGGTTATTGCAGGAGAGCACGATGATTTGGAAGCACTTATGGATGATCTCGTTCAGTTTTATCCTGGTAAGCGCGGCATTCGCCTGAAAACTGAAGGAGCTTTTCACACCTATTTAATGGTAGGTGCCGCCCAAGAATTTCGAAAAATTCTAGATGGGGTAGAGTTCAGGGATTTAGAAACAGATGTGTTATCAAATTACACTGGGACATTTCACGAAATTGATAGTGCGGCGATACGGTCACGGTTGTTTTTTCAGCTATTTAATCCTGTTCGTTGGGTGGATTGCATGAAAGCAGCAATGGATAAGGACGTTGAAATTATTGTGGAATTTGGTGGTGGAATTGGTAAAGAAGAAGGTCCAGAGAACAAGAGACCCAACTTAGAGAGCATTACTAGGAAATCACTCAAGATGAACCAGCATGAAGCCCTGTATGTTCCAGCTATTAATGCTTCCAGTATTAGTTCTGCAGCGGAAAAACTGACATAGGATGAGCGCACGATTGTATGTTTCTAGCACGATTAAAGGGAAAGGCACAGGACCCTAAAGAGGCTTATGGATAAATCCCAGCAGATATACATTTAGATCAGAGCATTCTCTAGCGAGGAGGGCTGATCAAGAAATTCTGTGGTGGATCCTAAGCAGTCTCCTCTATGAACTTGAAAGCAACAATGGCAGGCTCAGTTACTTTGGGTGAGTCATGTCATGCCAGTAAAAACTTAGCAAAAAGGATTTTTTTGAGAGATAGAAGTTATTTTTAGGGCATACTAGTCTGAAAATTTTCTTACACGCGAAAATGCAAATACATTGGGTCTTGTACCAAGAATGATTAAATTGAGTAGATAGGGGGAACTAATGAGTTTGCCAATCAAATCTGGCTCTAGTACGACTACCTTGTTGTCCGCTGCAGCGGTCGTTGTTGTTATCTTGGGAATGCAGGCAGCTAGTTCTATCCTGATACCGTTCATGGTTTCTGTATTTCTTGCCGTGGTCTGTAAGCCGCCTATGAATTGGTTGACTCACTACAGGGTGCCGGCTGGTATTGCAATCGCCATAGTGGTTTTCGCGATTATTATCTTATTGACTGCAGGCGGCATGTTTTTGGGCGGATCAATTGCCGAGTTTACAGACCGGTTACCATTTTATGAGCAGCGTCTTAACGAGGAGCTTATTGATTTAGCAGGTTTTTTTGGACAGACAGTTACAATTCAGGAACTTTTAGAGAAAGTACAACCTGGTGCTGCTATGAGTTTGGTTGCAAGTTTGCTCAATGGATTACAGGGGTTGTTTGCAAATTTTTTTCTAATCATATTTACCGTGATTTTTATTTTATTGGAATCATCCAGTTTTCCAGTAAAAATGCGCTCTGTTCTAGCTGCTGCGCGTGCAGACCCAGATTATTTCGTTCGTTTTACCTCTAGTGTGCAGCGGTACCTTGGCCTCAAGACGATAATCAGTTTGGTTACAGGTTTAGCAGCAGGGCTGTTGACTGGAATTTTAGGATTGGATTTTCCTGTTTTGTGGGGAGTGTTTGCTTTTACCCTGAATTATGTCCCCAGTATCGGATCTATCATTGCTGCTATTCCCCCGACTGTACTAGCTTTAGTTCAGTTCGGTTTTGGTCAATCTTTGTTGATCGCATCAGGTTACTTGGCAATAAATATTTCCTTGGGAGGCATAATTGAGCCTCGGGTCATGGGTAAAAACTTGGATTTATCAACACTAGTAGTTTTTCTTTCTCTTATTTTTTGGGGCTGGGTATTCGGACCAGTAGGTATGTTGCTTTCAGTTCCACTAACAATGACTGCTAAGATTGCTTTGGAAGCTAGTAATCGAACTGCGCCGTTGGCAGCGCTTCTCAGCGCGCCCGAATCCTGAGAATAAAAAAGGATGCTAAATTAATTCTTGATAGACTCAATAGAACCTCTGAGATGATGAATCAGCAATCGGTTGGCATGCGATAACTGGAAATCAGTATCATAGTTATTTTGAGAAATTATTTAGATTTTTTTACTTATGAACTTGGTATTGCGTAGACAGGTTGAGAGCATACTTCCTAGCTGGGAGCGCTGGTATCCTAGTTTATTTGATGCAGCAAGTGATTTAGGGCTAATCAAGGCTAGGGTGTGCCCTCCTCAAGCGCTGCTATTATCAAATCGCCATGCCCTTGTCCGGCAGGCAGCCGAAGATACTCACCGCGAGCATTGGGGTGGGAGAGAGTAGGGTGTTTATTAGTTTTTGGGGCGTAAGCCCTTAGTAGTTCGATATGGGTATAAGTCTTCGTCGAATCGAGATTTTTGTAACGGTCGTTGAGCATAGAAATGTGAGTGCGGCGGCACGAACATTGAACCTCAGCCAGCCAGCTGTTACAAAAAGTGTTCGTGAGTTGGAGCGACACTATGGAGTCGAATTGGTACACCGTACGGCGGATGGGATTGAACTTACCCGATACGGAAAAAGTTTTTACCGTCGTGCAAAGTTAGTTTTATCTGAACTGCAGCACGCAGAGGACGAGATTGATTCTTTGCTGGGTGGCAAAGGTAGTGTTTCGGTTGGGTTGCTACCAAATGCTGATCATCCCTTGTTAACACTTGGACTTACCCGTTATCTTAAGCAGCATCCTGACTTGCGGGTCGTTGTTCGGGAGGGCACGTTGGATGACCTCTTTCGTAGTGTTGAGACGGGAGCCGTGGATTTTTTCTTGGGTTCTGCCCTTGTAACGCGCTCATCAGAGACTTTAGTGTCTGAGGTGCTGTTACAAGATCATTTGGTTCTTGTTTGTCGGCCTGAACATCACTTAGCATTGAAATCCGACTTGACCCTATCAGATCTAAAAAACTGTAGTTGGGTGTTACCACCTCGGGAAACCAAGATTCATCAAGCATTTGATGAGGCATTTCAGAAAGCTGGACTTAGTCCACCGCAAACTTGGATTGAAATTAACACCCTCACAGTGTTGCGTTCCATTCTTTGTGGGACAGATAGATTGGCTGTTGTTGCTGCTTCTAGGATTGGCGTAGAACTTGAGCATCGACTGCTGTCCATTTTGCCATTTGAATTCTACTCGAATCCCTTTCCCATCGCTGTAGTTCGACCTAAAGAGGAGCGCCTCTCACCTTGGGCTCACGGTCTACTGAACTCACTCCGGCAAGCTGCACTAGATATATCAAGGTCAGTTGCTCAGTAGTTTTCCAGCAGCAACTTCTGTTAGTGCCGAAAGAACTAATTCAACGTCTGACGTAGTATTGAAAATATGCGGACTTAACCGAATACCATCATTAATTCCTGCCGGTGCTGCCGCAATGCCGTATCCATGGTAAAGCGCTTCAAATGCTTGTCTGCCCCCAATTCCAGATAGACTGAAGACCAGTACCCCAGCACTCATAGATGGGTCAGGGGGCGTCAGAATCGAGGCGCCAGGAATCAAAGAAATTCCATCACGTAAGCGTTGGACAATAAAACGCAGTCGTGCTTCGATAATGCTTTTACTAATGGCGTTATGGAATTCGATAGTAGGGCCTATGGCAGCGATTGTAGGATCAGATCGCTGCCCCAAGGTTTCAAATTTTTGAGCACCTTGGGTCTCGGCTGCCTCGTAGCCAACACTTACCAATGAGGGCCAAACTCTTTCTGCCAAACCGTGACGCACATAAACTAGCCCAGTTTCTTTAGGGCCCATGGGCCACTTATGGAGGCTACCGGTATAGAAGTCACAGGCCATATCATGCAAATCTAAACTTAGCGCACCCAATGATTGTGCTCCATCTACTAGGGTTAGTATTTCCCGGGAGCGGCACTCTAGACACAACGCCTTGATGGGCAAGGTCAAACCAGATACATTGGAAACATGACTCACAGCAAGGATTCGGGTACTCGGTGTCAGAGCGCCTATAAAATGGCGTCTTAGATTTTCTGGGGTGATGGGACCCTCTGGTGTTGGAACTTTTTTGACGCTAAAGCCTTGACGTCGAGCGCGGACGTCCCAGGCAGCGTAATTGGAGGGGTGGTTTTCATCCCATATGACGACTTCATCACCCTTACCGAGTTCCAATCCGTTGACAATTATATTATTACCCTCGCTGGTATTTCGGATAATGGCAATTTCTTCTGGGTCAGCTCCGACGTATTGAGCTAACAATGACCGGGCGTTCGCCTTTTCCTCTCTGAATTTTGCTCGATTTTGAAACGAGACGTCACCCTCGAGATTTCGTGTGAGTCCGAATAAAGTTTCAAGTACGCCATAATGTGTTGGACACAAATTAGCCGAGTTCATCATGATAAGGTTTGGGCGAATTGGGAATTGTTTCTTAATCTGCTCCCAAAATGGTTCATTCTCCAGATTAGCCTCAGAGTTTTCCTGGGCGGATAGATTGAGCCATTTTGTGCCGAGCGTACCTGCAACAAGGCCCTCGGCCATACGTTTGAGTAGTTCACGTCTGGGCAGCATCCAGTGGCCCATATCCAGAATAGGGCTGGATTTTTCTATTTTAATTTCAGCTCTTCCTCCCTTCTTTTTCACCCTATGGAGACCCCTATTTTATTTTTTTGACCTGCCATCCTGCAGAGCATCAATTTTTGCCTAGATAGCACGGTCACGAGGCAGCTTTTTAAGCGCTCTATTTATCGCAGGTGCTCTCGGAAGAAGCCAACTGTACGATTCCACGCAAGATCCGCGGCTGACTTGTTATAGCGAGGAGTGGAGTTATTGTGGAATCCGTGAAGCGTGCCTTCGTAGGTATGTGCACGGTAATTCACGCCGTTCTCTCTGAGAGCTGCCTCATAATCTGGCCACATCGCATTTATACGCGGATCCGTATCTGCCATATTGATCATCATGGCTGCCTTGATGCTGCTTGCGGCCTCAGCCGAAACCGCAGCACCGTAAAACGGCACACCAGCTTGCAGATCACTGCCTAACACGACAGCCAATCGATTGGTCATTCCCCCGCCCCAGCAGAAGCCAGTAGCACCTAGCTGACCATTGGAAAATTCATGTCCCTTTAGATAGCGGGCACTATTGATCATATCTTGGGCTAGCTCATCGGGGTCAAGGTTTCGTTGCAGATCGCGACCATCATCGTCATTTCCGGGATAGCCGCCCACAGGCGCAAGACCATCTGGTGCTAACGCAAGGAATCCAGCAATTGCAGCACGTCTGGCCACATCCTCAATATGAGGATTTAAACCACGGTTCTCATGAATGATCAGTGTAGCCGGGAATGGCCCATCTCCTGCCGGCCGAACCAAATAACCGCGCATCATTCCGGATGTACCGCCTGGAGACGCGTACTCAATATAGGTTCCTTTCATACGGGGATCTGTAAAGGAAATGGTTTGAGCCTCCGCATAGCGGGGCAACAGCGCCTGAGCCATCCATAATGCTGAGATGCCACCAATCATAATGGCGGCTGACTTGTCGAGAAACTCCCGACGGCCCATTCTTCCGTGGCAGTACTCATCGTACAAATCAAATATGCGTTGATCAAAATCAGGTGTTTTGTTTTTTGGCATGATTATCTTTCCCTGTGTTTCTTTATTGTCATATCCAGGGGGCTTATGTTGCCCCGACTCAGTATATTACAAACAGAAGTCCAAATCCGTATATCGCATTACCTACAAATGCTTGAAAATGAACAGTGAGTGCAGAGTTTGCGTTTTTCAATTTCTGTGCAGGCTATGTGGACTTATCTTTTTAGTAAGCTCGGTGTCTTTAAATTTTGGAGAGATAAAATCAGAGTTCCCATTGGAGTCCGATACGAAATGTTCGGGGTTCTGTAGCGCGACTCATTCGGCAATTTATGATGTTACAGTCAATATCTTCAGATGTCAGTCCGGGTGGATCAAAACCTTCAACATAGGCCTCATAGTAATAGACGATGTCATGACTATCCGCGTCCAGAATATTAGAAAGCTCGGCATACATAATCCAATCGCTTAATTTGTAGGAAACACGAAGATTTCCTGTAAAGTGCCCTGGTGCTCTGCGCGTATTATCTGGCGTCAATGCATAGGGCCCTTGATGACGCAATCTAAAGCTCGTTTCCCAGTTATCGCCAAAGGCAGAGAAGCCAATCTGCCCTGCTGTTTCAAGCGCACCTTCCACAAAAAGGCCATCTGGATTCATTTTCCACCTGGCATCGCTAGAGGTGTAGACTGCATCGATACCAAGCCAATCGAGCGGGCGCCAGAATAGGGTTACTTCGGAACCTTTACGTGTAGTTGGCCCTCTTGCTTCGACTGAATTTGAATCACCAACAAAGAGTAGTTCGCTAGCCAAATCGAGCCACCAGTAGGCCGCGGTCATTTTTACTGACCCGTACTCTAGCCTTGCGCCGATCTCGTGCCCTGTTCCTTCCGCCAAGCCCGGCAGTGGTGTAATACTATTGACAACGCCGCGCGCATCATTGGAATGGTATCCACGTCCCCAGTTGGCATAGAGTTCTAGTGCGCTTGATGCAGCATAGGCTAGCCCGATATTTGGCGAAAGAAGGCTATCTGATTTTTTTCCTGAAGATGAGTTTGCGTTATTTGCGACTACCTTAAAATTGAAATAGTCAGCACGAAGCCCTGTCAGAATACGAATTTTTTCGTTTGGCAGCCAGGCCAGTTCTGTGTAGGCACCAAATGAAGATTCTTTAATATCATTATTTCCAATGGCAGATAGAAATTGCCCAGAATTGTGCCTATCTATACCCACAGGCCCGATGTTGTCGTGCCTGAACTCAACACCAACATCAAGATCCAGGTGCGATTCTTCAATGAGTGTGCGCCTGTATATCGCTCCTGTTGTTGTACGTTTATCAAACTGGTTGATCTGAAAATCGTAGGTCGGGTTAGATTGCATCCACCAGTCGTAATGTTGTAGGTAGACAGATGCATCCCAATTGGCCCCCTGCATTTGGGTATTTGCAACCCATCGTGATGTGTCGCCACCTGCCGAGGGGTCTATCGAGCAAAATTTATCTCTGCAGACTGCATTACCGATAACCCGTTCTGGAATTTGTTCTGTCGGGTGCCAGTTTCCATCGTAACCAAATAAACTGAATGAAATTGATCCGAAGTCTGTGGGTTTAGAATATTTTCCCCAGACAGAAATTTGTCTTAGTTCTTCGTCACGCTCCCACGGACCACTGTAGGTTTTTATTTCACCAATGGTAGTTAAGGTTCCTTTGCCTAATTCCGCACTCTGACCACCCTCAAATTTCCCCCAGCCGTTCTCACCAACCTCTAGAGACAAATGATTGGAATCCAGTTTATTGATTGTATTTATGAACGAGGTAGCAACCATTCCAAAATCTCCAACGTCTGCACGGTATGGACCTTTTCGGAAATCAATACTTTCGATCATTTGTGGTATTAGGCCGTTAACATCTAGATATCCTTGGCCATGACCGTGCGACCTTAAATTCCAGGGTACTCCATCAATGTGGGTCAAAAAATCAGTACCGTGGTCTAAGTTAAACCCCCTGAGAAAATACTGGTTTGCCTTCCCGCTCCCAGAGTGCTGCACTGCTACTAATCCCGGTACAACTTCTAGCATTTCTGCTATTCGCAACATGGGACGTACCAGTAGATCTGCTCCACTTACAGTACCCTCACTAGCTGTTTGAGCTGCCCCGAGAAGCGCATTGTTGCGCCCGAACACAGTTACTTCCTCCAGCGCACTACTTTCTATTGTCTGAGCAACAACCGCAGGGATTGGGAAGTTAATCCCACAGATCAGGGACAAAAATAGCATGCTTTTGATCCAGTTCGGGTATTTAGGGGGTAGGGTAGTTTTTTTCACGGCAATGATAATTGAATTTCTTTGGGACTGAATTTAGAGCCAAGCGCCGGAGCTTATGTCAGTACTGGCTTGATCTGAAGGTAAAGGTCGGATTTTAACCGTTAATGAGAGGTTAAGGCATTATGGGGCTTCGCGCACCATAGGATGCAACCTACTTTTGGCTGGACAACCTTTCGGTTGAATTGAGCGTTTATTTTTTAAAGTAGTAATAATAAAAGAATATTGATGTAAGGATTTTCTATAATCGATAGCTTTATAAAGAAAAAACTAAGACACGGTTAAGAGTAACATGACGGTCAGTATTCCAAGAGCAACTAGCCTCCAGTATTCTATTTTTTAACTTCTATGATCAGATTATTTTTTTTGATACACCGCTATCTTGGGATTGCTCTAGGTTTAGTGGTCACACTCTGGTGTTTATCTGGATTCGTAATGATGTATGTGCAATACCCAGACTTCGACGCGAAGGAACGCTTGGCTGGGCTTGAATCTTTGAAACTTGAAGCGTGCTGTCGGCTACCAACTGATTTCAGCAACATCGTTCTGGACCGTTTTCGAATAGAAATGCTAGATAGTCGTCCTGTACTCAGACTGATGGACGGGGCTTACCAGTATGTGATCGATCTCCTGACAGGAGAGTATCTTTCTAGCTTTTACGAGGCCGAGACGCAACGCTCAGCTGCCATTGCTGCCAAGGAGTTCGGGTTATTAGGCCAACCGAAGTTGCTAGGTGTTATCGAACAGGATCAGTGGACAGTCTATCCTGCCTATTACTCCCATCGCCCGCTATACCATTTTGTAATGAATGACTTTCCTGGTACGGAATTCTACATCTCTAGCACAACGGGCGAGGTAGTTCAGATGACGACGTCCAGAACGCGTTTCTGGAACTGGATAGGAGCGGTCGTACATTGGGTTTACCCTACTATGCTCCGACAACACACTAGGACGTGGCTGCAGACTGTTATTTGGCTAACCATAGCTAGTATATTTCTTACGGTGATTGGAATTTACATCGGTCTCCGCCAGTACAAGTTGCGACGCAACGGGCGGAAATCACCCTATCGGGGTTGGGCTCTTTGGCACCACTACACTGGATTGGTTTTTGGGCTACTTACCCTTACATGGCTTGTCAGCGGACTCTTCTCAGTAAATCCATGGGGCGCACTAGAAGGAAGAGATTATTTTGAAGAAAACCGGCGCCTGAGAGGTGCAGTCCTGGATTTTGAGGATGTTAGTGATTTCATTTTTTCGTTATCTGGGAGCCACATTTCTGACTCTACCGTTCGCCTCGAAGGTTCTCTTGTCGATGGGCAGCTCAATCTAATTGCTTCGGACTCAGAAGGTATCCGTATTAGATCTCAAAGAGATACTCTTATTTCCGATCCGCTACCCGAAGATTTCTTTACGCGCGCCGGATATTTAATTCGCCCCGGGGTCCCAGTGCAAGAGTCTGACTGGATTACCACAGGAGACGCTTATTATTTTAATCATCACGAGGTACGACCCTTTCCTGTGTATCGAATAAAGTACGACGATGGCGAGCGTATTTATCTGGACAGTGTGAGCGGCGAACTTGTTTTTGCCGTGGACCGCGAACGCCAGTGGTTGCGATGGATTTTCCACGCACTTCACAGAGGGGATTTCTCCCGTCTGATCCGGAAACGTCCTATTTGGGATTTTCTGATGTGGCCGTTGATGCTAGGTGTCACAGTTGGCGTCCTCTCGGGAACGTGGATGGGTCTCCGTCGGGTTATTCGTTCGATGAAGAATCCGAAAAAATTCCCGCTTAACTCTATACCAGAGCTTGACTAAACACAGATACCAAGGTCGACTTGGTCTATAAGTAGGGCTGGGTTTTAGTTGCTAATAAGGAGATCCAGGTATCATGATGTTCCGCACCCCCCCAGGATGCAATCTTCTTTTAGCTAGACAATCTTTTGATTGATTTGGCATTTATTTCTTAAGATACTAATAATAATAAGAATATTATGGGATTTAGTGAGAAGACCTTTTTTTTCCTCATATCCTTCTAAAGGATTCATCTAACTATCCAATTCCGATGGTTATAACCTATTGTTGGCAGTAGAACGTTGGATTGGAAATTCTGAATATAAAGTATGTATATGCGCTGGAAAATTTTGAAGTTTTTATCGGGTTTTGATGATGTCACAGATGATTATTGCAAACCGTCTTATTGACGGCTTGGTGATTTATATGGGCCCAAAGGGGGAATGGGTAGACTCTATCGACAAGGGCGCTGTGTTTGAGGATAAACAGGACGCCCAACGTTGGTTGATTATGGCTCAGCAAGCAGTGGAAGATAGTGTCGTTGTGGATCCATACCTGATCGATATCGATACTGGAGGCGGTGAAAATCTACCCGTGGGCGCGCGCGAAACTATCCGGGCATTCGGCCCGTCAGTGCGTACCGATTTACTGGAGGACGCAGAAGGCAATGGGGGTTAACAGAAAGTATGTATCGATATGATGAATTTGATCACAAGCTCGTCCAAGAGCGCATCCAGCAGTTTCGGCATCAGGTCAAGCGTCGGCTGTCGGGAGAACTGACAGAAGATCAATTCAAGCCCCTTCGCCTAATGAATGGTCTCTATCTGCAGTTACATGCTTATATGCTAAGGGTGAATGTACCTTACGGTGCAATTACGTCTAGGCAAATGCGTAAATTTGCGCATGTTGCTAGAGCCTATGATCGGGGATTTGGTCATTTCACCACTCGGCAAAATATTCAGTATAACTGGGTCAAACTTGAGGAAACCCCTGATTTGCTTGCTGAGTTGGCAGAGGTTGAGGTAACCGGTATCCAGTCTTCAGGGAATTGTGTACGTAACATTACTTCAGACCATTATGCTGGCCGAATCAAGGATGAGCTGGCTGACCCAAGAATCTACTGCGAGCTTTTGCGTCAATATACCGTGCTCCATCCGGAGTTTTCTTTTCTGCCGCGAAAATTCAAAATTGCAGTAACGGGTTCCCCAAAAGATAGAGCCGCTGTAGCGCTCCACGATATCGGGTTGCGTATGCACCTGAATGACACTGGTAAACTGGGATTTGAAGTGCTAGTTGGTGGCGGTCAGGGACGAACGCCGATAATTGCCAAGACAATTCGCGAGTGGCTACCCCCCGAACATCTTATGGCTTATGTGGAAGCAATACTGCGTGTCTATAACTTGAGTGGTCGCCGGGATAACATTCATAAAGCCCGGATCAAAATAATTGTTAATCAGATGGGTATTGATCAATATCGAGAACTCGTTGATCAGGAGTTTGATCGTATTAAAGGAGATGCTAAGGGCATCCCTGAAGCCGAAATCCAGCGCATTAAGGCCTATTTTGCTCCACCTGAATATGAAGAACTCCCGGATTTCACAGATAAACTCAATACACTTCGATTGACAGATAAGACTTTTGATTTGTGGATGTCGAGTAATGTGGCAGAACATAAAATTGGAGGCTATGCGATCGTTAACCTTACTCTAAAAGCGCCTGATCGAGTTCCTGGTGATATTACTGCGACCGCTATGGATGCTGTAGCGGATTTAGCGGACGAGTATAGCTTAGGGGAAATGCGGGTGAATCACCGGCAAAACTTGGTGTTTGTTGATGTGAAACAGGTGGATTTGCATAGTTTGTGGAAGAAGTTGGGGCCATTGGAGCTAGCAACCCCGAACCTAGGCCAATTAACCGACATGATTACCTGTCCTGGGCTTGATTATTGTAATCTTGCTAATGCTCGGTCGATTCCCGTGGCCCAGGACATCAATAAACATTTCGTAGACGTGGATCGATTGATTGCCATTGGTGACTTTACTGTAAATATCTCTGGGTGTATGAATGCTTGCGGTCATCACCACGTGGGGAATGTTGGCATTCTCGGAGTGGATAAGCACGGAACAGAGTTTTTCCAGTTGACGTTGGGAGGATCATCGGATGAGGGAGCTTCTTTGGGTGATCGCCTTGGCCGGGCGCTGCCTCAGGAAGAAGTTCCCGCTGCAATCGAGGCTATTGTCGATACTTATATAGATACTCGAGAAGATGACGAACGTTTTTTGGATACCTATCGGCGTATTGGTATGGTGCCCTTCAAGGAGGCGGTGTACGGTTCTGTGGATACCAAAGTGGTAGCGTGATGGGTTTAATTAAAGAAGGAAAGCTTGTTAATGACCCGTTTAAAAATGTATCAGCCTGCGACACAGTTCCAGCTAAGGGTCCAGTGATTGTCAGCATTGATCAATGGATAGTTCGGCGCGATGACTTACTTAAAAGAAGTAGTTTAATTGGAATATGGCTTAAAAGTGATGAGCATCCTGAAGCAATCGCAGGAGATTTAGTGCACCTGAGTCTTATCGCGCTTGAATTTCCTTCATTCAGGGATGGGAGGGCCTATTCTTATGCTCGACTACTGCGGGATAAATATGATTTTTCGGGCGAGATCCGTGCTGTGGGTGATGTACTTTTGGATCAACTTCATTTTATGGTGCGATCAGGATTCGATGCCTTTGAAGTAGAAAGCGAAGACCCTTTGGGTGCGTATAATATTGCAGCAGCTGACTATTCGGTGTGGTACCAGCAGACTGGGGATGGGCGCCTCAGCGCCGCTGAACTTAGAGATAAAGGGGTACGGAGATAGGATTTTGCCGATAAAATGAAGAAAATGAATATTGCTACCTTAGTCAGCTGGACCCGGGTTCTCCAAAGAGGGATCTGTTTTTTCATTTTGCCGCTTGCTTTGTCGGCAGCCCCGGATCTTGATGGCACTTGGATGCTGGCGAGTGGAAGCTCTTCTGGTTTTCAGGGGCTTTTGTATACGGATGAGGGTCAGGCACGGCAGCAGTCGTACGATTTTTTAGTTGATGACCCGAGTCTTCTATGCGTACCCGCGAGTCTGGGGCGCATGTGGGGCAACCCTGGTTCTCCCATTGAATTCCGTCTTTATGAAGATCGAGTGATAATCCGCTATGAGTTGTTTGACCTGATCAGAACTATTAAGCTTAATCAAAATGGCCATCCACTGGACCTGGTATCCAGCGTAGTTAACGTCGATGGGCAAAGATTCGGGACTATGGGTCACTCCATTGGATGGTATGAGGAGGAAGTGCTCTTGGTTGAGACTATTGGCTATGCTGACAGTTATCTCACAACCTCTGTGGGGATTCCTCAGTCTCAGGCCATGCGTACATTAGAGCGTTTTTTTCGAGTAGGCGAGCAGGTTGCCCTGGAAATTACCTTTATTGATCCAATTATTTTTCAGGCTCCCTTCACAGTATCCTATCGTTTAAATCCCTCACGGTTTGAGGTGGCGGAGTACGGCTGTACTCCTGAAAACGCAAGTTACTGATAATGCAAAAGCCAATTGTCACTGCAATGAAGATCTTGACCTTTTTTGGTTGTATTTTTCTGTCCACACACCTAATTGCGCATCACTCTACGACTGTGAATTTCGAAAGGGCGGTGAGCCCGCTAGAGGGAACCATTAAATCCCTTAAGATCGTAAATCCTCACTGCTCTTTTATGCTGGAAGTCATAAACGATGATGGTGTTTCCGAGGAGTGGCTCGTTGAAATGCTTGCAAAAAATGCGCTTGAGCGTCAGGGATTCGATTTTAATGCACTCCAAGTCGGGTTGATGATCAAATTACAGGGCCGGCTTGGCTATCGACCCAACACGATTTATTTTGTCGAAATTGAGCTACCGGACGGAACTATTATCGAAAACCCTGGCCCCCTTCGTTAGGGTTGCGCTACTTATTATTTTTTATCAGCGAGTGACTTGATTGTTAGCCGGCTTTATCCCACTGGCGGACGTTCACGCCACACACCAAAAAAATCCTCCAATGCCGTGCCAAGGTTCAGCAAATGCCCTTCTTCAAACAGACGACCACAAAGGGTAATCCCGTGAGGCACCCTGTGTTCAATGTCAGTACGGTTATCTGAAATCCGGTTGGCGGGCACATCGCCTGAGGCGTTGCCCCGGGCTTTGCTTTGGATAAAACCGGCCCTTAACGTAAGCGATGGGTGTCCTGTCATATTGGTAATAAGTAGTAGGGGGCTAAAAGACGGAGCAAGAATGATATCAACCTGATCATAGATCTTATGCATGGATTCCATCACCTGTAGCCTGATTCGCTCGGCCTGGATGAGTTCGATAGCAGGTG
>Ga0315336_1004836_pt1 | contig 15418 bp, 11 predicted proteins | sample ASW5metaG_FD_204512 | JGI IMG/M metagenome (GOLD analysis project Ga0315336, IMG submission 204512) | Ammonia-oxidizing marine archaeal communities from Monterey Bay, California, United States - ASW #5 | ecosystem: Environmental > Aquatic > Marine > Intertidal zone | place: USA: California...
TAATCCGCAACCAGGTGATTCGTTACGGGGGCCAGACGATGGCACTGCCTGTGGCCGTCCAGTTGCCCTTGATTTGTTATCGCAAAGATCTGTATCAATCCGCCCCCCAGACCTGGTCGGAGTTTGCCCGTGCCTCCACAACCCCTGCGCAACACGATTTGTCGGTGGTCGAGCCAGTTGCATCCTGGGGCGACTGCCTGTTGCTAGCCCGTGTTGCCTCGTTGGCGACGCATCCGTCACAGGAGGCATGGCTTTTTAATCTGGAGACGATGAAACCCCGCCTCACCGAGCCACCTTTTTTGAGAGCGTTGGAAATGGTTAGGGCCGGAATGACCGCCAGCGAAGATTCGCCAACTGCGGCGACCCAGTCTGTCTTGATGGGGCGGGCCGGGATGGCGTTCGGACTGCCGCAGACGGTCTGCAAGGGTGATGAGAAGGTTTCCCCAGGAGTCAATGTGAGTCGGGTGGGCTGGGCTGAAATACCCGGCAGCCAGGAGGTTTACAGTCCCACGCTTGCCCAATGGGAGACGGTCGACGGTGATGTGCGGCGGGTGCCGCTGGTGACCGGCGGTTTGGTGGCGGGTGTAACGACCACCAGTCGTAATGCGGCAGGTGGGTTTCGGTTGCTGGCGTGGCTTGCCAGCCGGGAAATCAGTGATCAACTGGCGGCAGCCGTCGATAGCATGCTGCCAGTTCGTCGGTCGCAATCGAGAGTCGGTGGAGGCGATTTCGAAGTTCCGGTTGGCCGCTGGGCGGATGCCGAGATTGGGGCGGCCGCCCGTGGGGTATTTTCCCGCCCCCAGGGCCTGTTATTGCCGCGAATTCCGGGAAAGGAGGCCTATTTAGAGGCCCTCCAACGGGCGGTCGACGAGGTGGTTGGTCAAGGAGAAACCCCGCAACAGGCACTCGCACGAGCTGCCAGGTCATGGGAAGCAATTACCGATCATTACGGCCGCGACGCGCAACGACGGTCCTATTTACGGCATTTGAACCTTCCAGAGTGATGGCCGACGGCGGGGGGGCCGCTTGTCAAAGCTCCCTATTACCGTTAACTTGGGGGGCTGCTGTCCCGTTTTTTAGCGCCTTACCGCTGGTATCCTTGGTGGCTTGAGAGAAAGACGGGCTTCTCCCCTGTCGGCCCGTTGGTCCTGCCATTTCATCCCGCCCACGGATTGGATTCTTTAGTAAAGTGATGATCAGCACGGCTGCCGACGACACACGAATTGTCATCACGGGCGTAGGCTTAACCGCGCCCAACGGTAACAATCTTGCCGATTACCGGGCTGCGCTGCTTGCCGGTCGTAGCGGGGTTTCACGATATGACATTCGCTACGTGGGAGAAACGCTGGCGGGAATCTGTGATTTCGACGAATTAAAGTATCAAAAACGGAAGGAAGTTCGCCGCGGAACGCGAGCCGGAGGCATCGGAATCTACTGCACGAATGAAGCGATTATCGATTCCAATATTGACTGGGCAGAGGTCGATCGCGAGCGAGTGGGAGTGTATGTCGGGGTTACCGAGCATGGGAATGTCGAGACCGAGAACGAGATTCACGACATCAAAGCCTACGATTACGACACAAGTTTCTGGTCGCACCATCACAATCCGCGTACGGTTGCCAACAATCCAGCCGGTGAAATTACCCTGAATTTGGGGATTACCGGCCCGCACTACACGCTCGGTGCCGCCTGCGCCGCTGGCAATGCCGGGCTTATTCAGGGAGCCCAGATGCTCATGCTCGGAGAGTGTGATCTGGCATTAGCCGGGGGAGTCTCTGAGAGTATCCGCACGTTTGGCATCTTTGCTGGATTTGCCAGTCAAGGTGCCCTTGCCGAACACGAAGAACCCGCGCGTGCTTCCCGGCCATTTGACCAGGATCGCAACGGCATTGTTGTGTCGGAGGGAGGATGCATGTATGTGCTCGAAAGATACTCCGCTGCGGCTGCCCGCGGCGCCCGTATTTACGGTGAACTTGCCGGTTATGCCATGAACAGCGATGCCAGCGATTTCGTGTTGCCCAACCCGAAGCAACAGTCCCGCTGCATGGAACTGGCGCTTAGCCGGGCCAGGTTCAATGCCTCAGATATCGACATTGTCAGCACGCATGCCACGGCTACGGCCAGTGGCGACATTCAAGAGTGTGCGGCGCTCCGCCGCGTGTTTGACGGTGAGGCGGGGGTCTCGATCAACAATACGAAGAGCTTTATTGGGCATGCAATGGGGGCAGCCGGCGCACTGGAACTGGCCGGTAATTTGTCCGCTTTCGACGATCGAGTTTGCCATCCCACGATCAACATTGATCGACTTGACCCCGAATGCAACTTGACGGGCCTGACCATTAACGAGCCGCGACAAAAAGATCGAGTCGAAACCATTCTCAATAATTCATTCGGTATGTTGGGTATCAATTCGGTACTAATTGTAAAACGACTGTAAACAGCGCGATTCGGCTGTCACTGAAATAACGGCAGTGGGCAAAAGCTGCCGAGGTGTATCCAGAAGGTGTCGTATCCAGAGGTAAAAGTGAAGGAAGAAGAACGATGACGAATTTGGAGATCCGGAAAGAGATTCTCGACATTTTGGCAGATATTGCTCCCGATGAGGATCTTTCGCAACTTGACGACGCAGCGTCGTTTCGCGACCAGATGGAGCTTGATAGCATGGACTTTTTGGATATTGTCATGGAGTTGCGCAAGCGACATCGTGTGCAGATCCCCGAGGAAGATTACGAGCATCTGGCAAGTTTAGCGAGCACGGTTGCCTACCTTGAGCCTCGGTTGAAGGACATTCAGAAGGTGTGATTGGAGCAAAAATGTTCCTACCGGAGTGTCCTGAAAGCAACTTGAATTGACCAGCAAGGCCGAGCCTTGGTGTCCGCGTTCTCGGGAGTGTGGCATCGCCGGCTCGCAAGGTTCCCGAGTCGTGAATGGCACCGCTTGCCGGAAGCTGGAACGACTAACGAGTCATCACCCGCTCCCACCGCCGAGTTGTTTGCCGCTCATGTACGACACAATCATTATTGGTGCGGGCATGTCTGGATTGGCGGCTGGGATTCGACTTGCCCAGTACGACCAGCAGGTTTGTATTCTCGAACGCCATACCACCATTGGCGGGTTGAATTCGTTTTATCGCCTGCGGGGCCGCGACTACGATGTTGGCCTCCATGCGTTGACGAATTTTTCTCCCAAGGGGAGCAGACGCGGACCGCTGGCACGGCTCTTACGGCAATTGCGATTCCGTTGGGATGACTTTGCGATTGCCCCCCAGTTGGGGTCGGAGATTATCTTTCCCCAGCAACGTTTGAGGTTCGACAACAACCCGGAGACACTTCGCAGCGAAGTGGGGCGTTGCTTTCCAGAGCAGTCCAATCGTTTCGATTGCCTGGTTCGTGAGGTGGTCGATTACGACGACTTGAACGAGTCGCACAGTGAGTTATCGGCACGGGAAGTCGTCAGCTCGATTCTCACCGATCCGCTTCTTGTCGAAATGCTCTTTTGCCCGCTGATGTTCTACGGGTCGGCTCGGGAGCAGGACATGGACTGGGGCCAGTTTTCCATCATGTTTCGCAGTATCTTTCTGGAGGGTTTAGGTCGTCCCCATGCCGGTGTGAGAGTCATTCTCAAACAGCTGGTTCGCAAGTTCCGGGGTTTGGGTGGGGAACTCAAGCTGCGGAGCGGCGTCAAGCAGCTTGACGTCGAAGAGGGAAAAGTCACCAGGGTCATCTTGGAAGGGGGAGCAGAAATCGAGGGACGTCGAGTGCTCTCTTCGGCCGGATGGTGCGAGACCATGCGGATGTGCGACGATGGTCAGCCAGTGACTACCAGAGTGGCAGGAAGACTCAGCTTTTGTGAAACCAACGCAACTCTCGACGTGCAGCCAGGGGACTTTGGCTACCACCGGACGATCACCTTTTTTAATGACTGTGACCATTTTGTCTGGGAAAAATCGGAACATCCTTGTGATCTTCGCAGCGGCGTGATTTGTTCGCCCAACAACTTTGCGTACAGCGAGTCACTGGCCGAAGGGACCATACGGATTACAGCCTTGGCGAATTTCGACTATTGGAACGGCTTGGACGAGCATACGTACGAATTGGAAAAACTCCGCTGGTGTGACCGGATCACTGCCGCGGCAGTGCGGTTTATGCCGGACTATCGCAGTCACGTCATTGATACCGACATGTTCACACCGACAACGATTCTCCGGTTTACCGGGCATGACAACGGAGCTGTGTACGGTGCCTCCACAAAACAATTGGATGGTACCACCCACTTGGAAAATCTTTTTATTTGCGGCACCGATCAGGGGTTTGTGGGTGTCGTCGGCAGTATTGTCAGCGGTATTTCGATGGCGAATCGCCATTGCTTGCGGGATTGATGCCGTCGCTGTCAGGGGGCCTTTTTCTGGCTGCTTACTGATAACCCTCGGCTCAGCTAAGATGTTTCACTAGGTAGTTACGGATTCCGGTCCCAATCGACGGCCTGTTTTGCGGAGGGGTTACCAGCTTACCTGTCGACGATGCCTCGAGATTTTCTCAAAGATGTGGGCCACGAATACGACGTGGTTGTGATTGGTAGTGGTTTGGCCGGATTGACCGCTGCAAACCTCCTGGCACGCAACGGACGCCGAGTGTTGTTGTTGGAACAACACTACAAGCTGGGGGGCATGGCGACCTGGTTCAAACGACCAGGCGGGCATATTTTCGACATTTCGTTGCACGGGTTTCCGTACGGCATGGTAAAGAGTTGCCGTCGTTACTGGACACAGGAAATTGCCGATAGGATTGTCCAGCTCAAAGGTATTCGGTTTGATAACCCGATGTTCTCGCTAACCACAACATTCAATCGCGAAGACTTTACCCGATTGCTGGTTGGCGACTTCAAGGTTCAGCGGGAGGCTGTTGACCAGTTCTTCAACACAGCCCGCGGGATGAATTTTTACGACGACCAGACGACGACCATCCGTGAACTTTTCGAGCGATTTTTTCCTGGTCGCGAGGACGTGATTCGCCTCCTCATGGAACCCATTACCTATGCCAATGGGAGCACGCTGGAGGATCCAGCGATCAGCTACGGTATTGTTTTCTCTAATTTTATGTCCAAGGGTGTCTTCACATTCCAGGGGGGTACGGACCAACTGATCAAACTGATGGAAGAGGAACTCAAGCGAAATCATGTCGATATCCGGATCCGATGCGATGTTTCGAAAATTCACTGTGCCGGCGGAGAAGTGCGGGCTGTCGAAGTCAACGGGCGGATCATTAAAACCAGTGCCGTAGTCTCAAATGCCAATTTGCGGGCAACGATCTTCAATCTGATCGGTGAAGAATACTTCGATGGTTCGTTCCTCGACGAAGCAAGGGAAGTGAGGCTCAATAATTCCAGCACCCAAGTTTACATGGCGCTCAAGCCAGAAGAACAAATCGAAGAATCGACTGGCGACCTCTTGTTCAGTTCGACCGCCCCGCTATTTCGTACGGAATTGCTGCTAAGTCGTGAGATCACCAGCCGGACTTACTCGTTCTACTATCCCCGTACTCGCCCCACAGGGCGGCCACGATGCTTGATTGTCTCGAGTACCAATGCCCGCTATGAGGACTGGGCCGAACTTTCCAGTGACGAGTACGAGCAAAGCAAACGCAGTCTGGTCGAAACTACGCTCGATGTGCTCGAAAAGTATGTTCCCAATGTTCGCGACAGGATCGATCACGCCGAGGCTTCCACTCCCGTGACGTTCAAGCACTACACCAAACACGTGGATGGCACCAGCTTTGGGACCAAGTTCGAAGGGTTGGCGGTGAGCCGGGCCTTGCCCCAGCAAATCAAGGGGCTTTACCATGCCGGTAGTGTGGGGATTATCATGAGCGGCTGGCTGGGTGCCATGAATTACGGTGTGATCGTGGCCAACGAGGTAGAAAACCACCTGTTGGATGCCGCGGTGAACCTGGCACCGGCGGGACCTGGCACAAATTGAACCCCTTTGGCATTTCGTAACCGGCAAAGCGATCTTGAAACGACTGCGGTTGCCGGACCATCACGAACAGGAGCCTGCGTGCATGAGCCTGGAAACGATTCAATCGGTCATTCCTCATCGTCCTCCTTTCCTGCTACTTGATGAAGTGGTGGAGCAGACCAGGGACCGGATTGTTTGCCGCAAGTGTTTTAGCGGCGATGAATTCTGGTACCAGGGGCACTATCCAGATTATCCCCTCACGCCAGGGGTGCTCTTGTGTGAGGCCTCGCTGCAGGCCGGCGCCGTGTTGCTGTCAAAGCAGGCCGCAGAACAAAGCGGCAAAGTTCCGGTCGCTACCCGACTTAATAATGTCCAGTTCAAACAAATGGTACGGCCGGGTGACACGATTGAAATTACGGTTGAACTGGTGGAACGCCTGGCCGCGGCCTATTTCATGCGGGCGCGCGTAACTGTGGGAGAAAAGCTGGCGATGCGGTGTGAGTTCGCTTGCACCATGACAGAACCACAGCCATGACTTGTTTTCGTAACCGCCAGATTGCTGGCGGTCTTTTTGTACCAACCAGGACACACAGGAGCGGGGTAATCCAATGGCTGATGATTTCCTCCAACTGACCGGGAAAAATATCCTCCTCTTTGGTGTGGCCAACCGTAAGAGCGTTGCCTGGCACATTAGCCAAACGTTGGTTGAAGCTGGGGCCAATGTTGTCTACGTCGTGCGTTCGGAGACCCGACGTGAGGCGGTCGATAAACTCGTTGGTGAGGCTCAGGTGTTGGTCTGCGATGTCGAATTCGAGGACCAAATCGCACAACTGTCCCAGAGACTTGCCAGCCGATACGACGCGTTTCACGGTCTCCTGCATTCGATCGCTTTTGCCGATTATGATTCGGGTCCAAAGCCGTTCCACGAAACCTCCAAACAGGATTTTCTGCGGGCGATCGACATTTCCTGCTATTCCCTGCTGGCGATCAGTCGGGCCCTGAAGGATCTACTGGCTGCGGATGCTTCGGTGGTGACGATTTCAATTTCCACCACCCGGATGGCAAGTGAAAACTACGGATATATGGGCCCGATCAAGGCGGCGCTCGACTCGTCTCTTGCGTTTCTGGCGAAATCGTTTAGCCAGTTTTCAGAGGTGCGGTTCAACGCAGTGTCGCCTGGATTGTTAAAGACTTCGGCGTCCGCAGGTATTCCCGGATATGTCGACTCGTATCTCTTTGCCGAGCAGGCCACGCTCCGAAAGCGAGCAGTCGAGACGGCCGAGGTTGCCAACGCGGCTGCATTCCTGCTCAGCCCGCGGTCCAGCGGTATCAATGCCCAGCAGATTGTGCTCGATGCCGGGATGAGCACAAACTATTTTGATCGTGACATCGTGCGGCGATGTGTGGAGAACGACTAGTTGTTTTCAAAGTTTTTCTTTCAGGCCAACGACATTTTGGCAAAACGGAGTGAAAGTTTCTGGCCAACTGAGCCAGGTTCCTCTCGATAGCGGATCGTGCTGGCAAATGATTCGTCGAATTCGGGCGCACCCCCATGGTGCACGGTGCCAACGAGGGACCGGATCACCACGTGCACGGCGAGACCGTTGAACATTGTTCACGGCCATGTGTTGCGTGACCTCCTTGCCTGAATCTGTCGGCGCAACGTGCCATGCGGGGTCCCAATCGGGGGGAGACGAGCCGCAGATAGCGACAGAAATATGATCTGGAGATACACTCGAATTATGAGTTGATTACGATGCTGGTGGACACGTAAACTACAGCACGAGGTATCTCCAAAGCAGCTTTGCTGCAAACCCTTTTTGGGGACTTTCGGTAAGCTCTCTCCCAACGCGAGTTTGTCAGGAGCACCAAAATTCCACTCGATATGGCGCCCTTTGTTCGACACATGGTTTCAGAGCAACGATTCCTTTCGGAAACCGATGGGTTCGCGGAAGAATTACGCCTTCTGGAGCCGCGCTCCCAGGAGTCTATAAAGTGACAAGCGATCGTTTTACCAAAAGATGTCATTTCGTTCTTGTCCTTTTACTGATTCAGTTCACGTGTACCCCTGCACTGACCGCGGAACTAATTCCTCTTCGCGCTGGTCCGCTGTCAATGGATTTTGACGTGGACAACGCCATGCTGCGTTTCATCCGCTTTGGCAAGGCTGAAGTACTGGGCGGGATTAATGCGCCGGTGCGGAACCAGTTCTGGGGAACGCTCGACACGGAGGTCACCAACGTTCAGCTGGACGATGGGGGCAACCATTTCATGTTGCACTTCGACGTCACGTGCCGCGAGCGGGATATCGACTTCTTCTGGCACGGGAGTATCATCGGCCATGCCGAGGGCAAGGTCGTGTTTACGTTTGACGGGGTTGCCCGCTCAACATTCTGGCGAAATCGGCTTGGTTTCTGCGTGTTGCACGGCCCCTCGGCCGCCAGGCAGCCATGGGTGATCGAAGACACCCACGGCAACAAGACCCCCGGCCACTTTCCCGACTTCATTGCGCCTCATCAACCGGCCAAAAACATCCGTGCCATCTCCCACCTGGTGGAGCCGGGCGTGTGGGCCGACGTCCGCTGCGAGGGCGACACCTTTGAAATGGAAGACCAGCGCAACTGGACCGACGCGTCGTTCAAGACTTACTGCACGCCCTTGGAGCTTCCCTACCCAGTGCGGGTCGAAAAGGGGACGAAAATCTTGCACAAGGTTCAAGTCAGTGTTCGGGGTGAAAACGTGAGTCGCCTGGCTCGGGACGACCAGCCGGCGGAGCGCGTGGTGCTCACCATTGCCGATGGTTCGGGAGACTTGCACCCACTGCCTGAAACCGGCCTGCAGATCTCCAGCCAGGTCGCTGGGCTGTCTGATATTCAGCGGGCCCGTTTGCAGGAGTTGCACCTGAGCCACCTGCGGGTCGACGTTTTTCCTGCGGAGGATGGTCTGGAGGATATTCTCCGTCAAGCCGCATCGCAGGCTGATGCGTTGGACGTTGCACTTCACGTCGGCTTGCATCTTGGGGACCAACCCGCGGAGGAGTTAGCGCAGCTAGCCGCCGCACTCGAGGCAACTCGCCCTCCAGTATCCGCCTGGTTTGTGATCGCCGCCACTCCCGAAACTTTTCAATTGACGCGCCAGCAGTTGAGCCACAGCAAGACGGACACGCTCTTGGGCGTCGGCGAGGCGAATCATTTTACCGACCTGAATCGCAATCGCCCAACAGACCGGGATGTGCAGGTGGTCTCGTACGGCCTCAACCCGCAATGTCACGCCCACGACAACCTGACGATGATCGAAACCCTCCCGATTCAGGGCGACACGGTCCGCAGCGCCCGGCAATTTATTGGCAATCGCCGGTTGCTCGTCAGCCCGATCACGCTCAAGTACCAGGTGGTCAAACAGACGCCTCGTCCAGGGGAATTGCCATCCAACGTGGATGCCCGGCAGGCCTCTTTGTTTGCTGCCGGCTGGACGCTCGGAAGCATTAAATATTTGTCAGAGGCAGAAGTCGAAGGCCTCACTTACTACGAAACGGTTGGCTGGCAGGGGATCATGGCACCGGGAACAGGTTTGCCGTTGCCGCCGGCGTTTCGCACGCAACCGGATGAAGTCTTTCCCATTTATCATGTGCTCCGCGACGTCGGCGAATTCACCGGGAGCCATGTCCGCGAAGTCCGATCCTCCGACGCGCTGTCGGTCGTAGGGTTGGCGTTGGTCAAGGAGGGACAGACCCGCTTGATGATTGCGAATCTTACCAACCAACCTCGGTCGCTGAGAATCGATGGCCTCGCGCCTGGCGATGCGACGGTTGTCAGGTTGGACAAAGAGAACGTCGCGTCCGCCAAGCGGGCCCCCGAGGAATTTCGAAGCCAGGCCGGGCAGCCGATGAAGGTGACCGAAAGAGAACTCGATTTCAAACTGCCGCCATACGGTATCGCCCGAATCGATCAAAACCAATAGACATTACGGGAATTCCCTCCATCTGGCGGAACGGATCGTCGAAGACATCTGTGGGTCCACCCGTGCGGGTACGTGACTGTTTTGGGGGCGGCTCGACGCAGTGTCGCCTGGATTGTTAAAAATTTCGGCGTCGGCAGGGTTTCCCGAATATGTCGACTCGTATCTCTTTGCCGAGCAGGTCGCGCTCTGGAAGCGAGCGGTCGAGACGAGCCAGGTTGCCAACGCGGCTGCATTCCTGCTCAGCCTACGGTTCAGCGGTATCAATGCTCAGCAGACTGTGCTGGACGCCTGGATGAGCACGAACTATTCGGATCGTGACACCGTGCGTCGATGTGTGGAGAACGGCCCGTCGTTGTCAAGTATTTTCCTTTTGGGTAAACGGGATTTTTACAAAATGGGGTGAAAGTTTCTGGCCAACCCAGGCATAGGATGGTACCTTAAAGGTGACGCGGGTCTTGGCACGTTGCCTGCCGAAGAGGCAAGAATCGACAGATTGAATGGCGATTTTTCGGATGAGCTGGCGTCTGGGTCGGTAATTCTAGGAAGATGTTAACGGAACATGTAATACGCAGTTGTCAGCTCTTCTCGCTGCCAGCTTGCATGAATACATTGACTCCCATGCAGCGCTCACGTGTGTGAGTGTTTGTTTCCCTCGTTGTATGAAGATAGTCGTATGTCTAAGGTCACGACGGACAACAAGTTTCTTGACCTCGTCAGACGGAGCGGTTTGATTGAGGAAGCAGAGCTTGAAGACTTTCTTGACAAGACCATTGACCAGGACGAGAAGGCGGCTCTCGATGACCGGGACCTGGCAAAGCGAATGGTCGACCACCACCTGCTCACCCAGTGGCAGGCGGACAAACTGCTCAGCGGCAAGCACAGAGGGTTTCACCTCGGCAAGTACAAACTGCTTCGGCAAATTGGCAAAGGCGGAATGAGTAGCGTTTACCTGGCCGAGCATATGCTCATGAAGCGGCCAGTTGCCGTTAAGGTTTTGCCCCGAAACCGAGTCCAGGATCCGACCTATGTGGAGCGATTTCGGCTCGAAGCGAGGGCAGTTGCAAAACTGGACGACCCGAACATTGTGCGTGCCTACGACATCGACAACGAGGGCAACATCCATTACATCGTCATGGAGTACGTGAACGGGGACGATTTACATCAAATAGTAAGCAAGATTGGCGGTTTAGATTTTGTTACCGCTGCAGATTACATTGCCCAGGCAGCACTCGGTATGCAGCATGCCCATGAACAGGGACTCGTCCATCGCGACATCAAGCCCGCAAACTTCATCGTCGACCAGAGTCAAACGGTCAAGATGCTTGATCTGGGATTAGCCAAGCTGGTCGAAGACGATATCACCTCGCTGACGCTGGCTAACGACGAAAATGTTCTAGGAACGGCGGACTACCTTGCCCCCGAACAGGCGCTGAACAGTCACGGGGCGGATGCCCGCGCCGACATTTACAGTTTGGGCTGCACGTTTTACTTCGTGCTGACCGGACGGCCTCCGTTCGCTGAAGGGACGATCTCCGAACGTTTGCTCAGACATCAATCGGAGCAACCGGAGAGTCTTTTCACCCTGCGTTCCGACCTGCCTCCCTCGCTAAGCCAGATCTGCGAGCGCATGATGGAAAAGAAACCGGAAGATCGTTATCAGACGGCAGGTGAGTTGGCGACGGTATTGTGCGATTGGCTTGCAGAGCGGGGCCGTACCTTGGGTGGCCGCAAGTTGAACGAGGGCCCGGAACCATTAGGTGTTGGCAGCGGAGTGTTTCAGCGGTTTAGCCTGCCGGCCCCAACCCCGGTTCCCATCTCTTCGCCCAGTAGTGAAACGGTTGCAGTCGCCGGACGCGACACGGAAAATCTGGTTGACTCGGGGAGTGGTTCCGCGCTGGATGAAGATTTTCGGCTCGCGCCGGATGAACACGATGAAGGCGTCATCAGTGGAATTGGTCCCGCAACCTCCACCACAGCCACGACTCAAGAGACTGCTGAGAGCGACGATTTAGAGGGCCAGATTGGCTCGACGTCGCTGGTTGAAGAAGAGTTACACGACCCAGAAGCAGAGGCGATTTCCCGCATGGTGGCTCGGCGGGCCAAGTTCAACCCGCTCCAGCCACCAAGTTATACCCCCCCAAGCCAGTCTTCACACACCGGTTTATGGCTTGCGTTGGGCGGCATCTTGTTGCTCATCGTGTTTTTTGTCGTGGTCCTGACCCGCTGAGATCCCGTTTACCGGTCACAAGCAAACTGGTCACCTCCGGCTGGTTGCCAAAGCCAACTTCTCTGCCGAGGTGGTTTCGCTGCCGGGGTTTCGTTGCCATTGGGCGGCCAGCATGAGGCAATTCACTCCCGACCCGATCCCCAACATTGCTACGTGGTCGCCCGCTTCGAGGTGGCCCTTTTCGGCTCCCAAGGCCATGGTGATTGGCAGTGCGGCTGCACCCGTGTTGCCCAAAGTCGATAACGTGGTGTAGTCGATACTTGGACACAGCCCCAGCGAGTCGAGCAACAGTTTGCGGTGTTGTTGGCCAACCTGGTGACAAAATGTCTTGTCAACATTCTCGATTTCCCAACCCGTGGCCCCGAGCAAGCGGTTAAATGTCTCGACGCCTACGTCAATGCCGCGCCGCATCAACGTTTCGCTGTCGGTATCCATAACCGTGTCGAGGCCACGACTTTGGCAAAGGTTGTGGTGCGTCGTGTCGCAGTGGACGATCGCATGGGTGATTCGATTGTCGGTTTGGCTAAGTTGTTCGTCGCACAGTACAGCAGCAACGCTTGCTGAGCCGATTGTGAGCGATGCCATCGAGTTTTTGATCGATTCGCGGGTTAGCGACCGATCCTCATTGAGCATTTTGATGGTGTTCTCGACCAATTCTCGACCGCATTCGGTACCCACCACAACGCCAGCCCGAATTTGGCCGAGTTCGATCATGTTGGCGACCTGAACGATTCCGTTGAGAATTCCCAGGCACGCATTCGAAACGTCGTAAATTACACATTCGTTTGGCAGTTGAAGTCGCTCGTGGACATGGCAAGCGGTTGCCGGTTCAAGAAAATCACGACAAACCGATCCGTGGACAATCGCTCCAAACAATTTGGGGTCGATCCCGCTGGCTACGATTGCGCGGTGTGCCGACTTGATGCTGATATCGCCCGGCCGTGTGCCAGGAGCAAAAAAGCGGCGCTCCCGAATACCCGACATGAGTTCCAATCGGCCTTCCGGCAGTCGGAGGCGGTGGTAAAGTGGTGCGAGACGTGCTTCGATCTCGGCAGAGGTCACTACCTCATCAGGCAGTGTATATCCGAAGGCTTCCAGGCAAACGGAATGATATCGCATGGTGACTCGACAATCCTGGACAAGGCAGGAATTTCACGGTGAATCTTTTGAGGCTGGTTAACCGGCCCATGGTACTCGAAAATATCGCGCCCCCGCCGCGGTGTAAACCGGGTGACCTGGCGATATGCCAGCGGAGCTGGTCATTTGGTAAGCTGGACGGGTTTCGTAAAAGTTTCTATTCAACTGTCAAGGCGTAACGCCCGTGCAAGAATCTACCATTGCCGAATCGGTCGGGCCAGAGCCAGGTGGTCATGGTCGACCTGGGGCCAATCCGACATCCGAGAAGTGGTTCCTGATTTGGGTCGGGATCGCCATAGGTGCCGTTTTTCCAACGCTCGTGACGTTGCTGTACTTTGTCCTGGCAGCAGAATTTGCCGCGGTTGTGCAGCAATCGGTTTACGGGTTACTCAAATCGCTGCAGTTTCTGTTTCCGGTTGTTTGGGTGTCGATCATGCTTCGGCAACGATTGGCCTTGGGGCAGCCCAAAACAGGCGGAATTCTTGCCGGTTTCGTGTTTGGACTGATGGTGGTCGCCGCAATGATGATCCTTTACTACGGTTGGTACCAGTCGTCGGATCTGTTTCGAGGAGTGGCTGTTGCCGTGATCGCCAAACTAACCGGCGTGGGAATCGATTCGGTCGCCAAATATGCAGCACTGGCCCTGTTTTACTCAGTCGTTCACTCCTTGCTTGAAGAGTATTATTTTCGCTGGTTTGTGTTTGGCCAGTTGCGTCAAGTGGTTCCGTGCGGATTGGCCATGATTCTTTCGGCGGTGGCTTTTACGGCACACCACGTAATCGTATTGGCTTTCTATTTTGGCTGGGGATCTTGGACGACCTGGTTTTTTGTCTTCGCAATCACCCTGGGTGGTGTGATGTGGGCCTGGCTCTATGATCAGACTCAATCACTTTACGCATCGTGGTGTAGCCACTTTCTGGTCGATGTGGGTATCTTTTGGATTGGTTATGAACTTGTCCGAAACGCCTTCACGGGTTGAAAGGCGGCGGGTTTCGTTGGAAATTCGGCGTTATGAGTGAGGTTCCAGCAACGTGCCATGACCCTGTATGTTGTGTCAGCATTCAATTGTTGCCCCAAAATGGGCGATTCGCTTGCCTTGTTGCGCAAGGTCGTTAAATTCAAACCCCAACTTGCATTCCTTAACCGTGTGGATGATACGGTCAAAACATAGGGAGTTCTTCCAGCCGACCGACAGGACGTCCAATTGGCAACAAGCCAAGTCCCCCCCCCCACCTGACTTGGCGGTACCGTGACTGGCTAACGATCGAGTTGAGTTGGAAACTCAGTCGACCCGGTGGCTTTGTTTGGTGCGTCTGATATACCGCGACAAATTGGCTGCCCGTGGCAATGGCAGCTAGATGCGGGGCTTCGCGTTTTCGTCCGCCTGCGGGGCGGTATGCGTGGCTGATGGCCTGTCGAAGCGGCCGAAAGCGACCAACGAAGTGCTCCCGAAGACACTTATACAGGTCCCGCAAGGTTCCGTGGAAAGGAGTGCACAGCCATGTCGAAGCCGTTGATTGGGTTGACCGCCAATTTCAAGGAGGCATCTGGTGAACAACCGGCTTTTTCCTATCTCTCAGCGGGCTATTACGATGCCATTGGGGGGGGGGGAGGTATTCCGGTGATTGTCCCGCCTTTGGAAGATCCCGACGATCTCCACGAGTTGTTGGACCATTTGGAAGGGCTGGTGCTGGTTGGCGGTGCCGATTTGGATCCGCGACGCGATGGCTGGATGCTGCATCCGACCAATCGACTACTGGATCCACGTCGCGAAACGTTCGATCGCCGCGTGGCAAAAGAGGCTTTCATCCGCCGGATGCCCGTATTTGGGATTGGTGCGGGAATGCAGCTGCTTAACGTGACCTTGGGCGGTAACCTTTTTCTGCATCTCTCCGAGGACAAGCCCAGCGCGCTTCCTCATCTGGATTCCCTGGATCCGGCCCATAGGCATACGCTGGAATTGGTGTCAGGGTCGCTCATCGAGCGGGTTTATGGTGATGGCGAACTGCGGGTTAACAGCATGCACCATATGGCGATTGATGAGGTAGCCCCTGGCTTCGATGTGACCGCCAGGTGTCCCGATGGTGTTATCGAGACCATCGAGAGTAACACCGACGATTGGTTTGCCATCGGTACGCAGT
>Ga0315336_1004837_pt1 | contig 15414 bp, 11 predicted proteins | sample ASW5metaG_FD_204512 | JGI IMG/M metagenome (GOLD analysis project Ga0315336, IMG submission 204512) | Ammonia-oxidizing marine archaeal communities from Monterey Bay, California, United States - ASW #5 | ecosystem: Environmental > Aquatic > Marine > Intertidal zone | place: USA: California...
GCTTTTTTTGATCTCTTGAATAATATGATCGCTACCTTTTTTTATTAATTCTTTAGTATTAGACCAAATACCTCTTTTTAGAGCACCTTTAAGTCTCCAATCATCCTTACCATACAAATTTTTAAAAATTTTATCTTCTTCTTTTAACATCTAATTATCTCTTTTTGGATGGGAAGTTATTCTGCCAATCTGAGATCCTTTTTTTATTTTCTTGTTATTCTTTAAATTATTTAAAAGATCTCTTAAGTTTTTTTCATCAAGATCTTCATAATAATCATCATTAATTTGTATCATTGGGGCATTACAGCATGCTCCTAAACATTCAACTTCAATAACTGTAAATTTATTGTCAGAGGAAGTTTCGCCCAATCTACATCCAGTTACATCCTTCACAACTTCAGATAATTTCTCACTACCTCTTAACCAGCAAGGTGTTGTTCGGCATATTTGAATATAATTTTTTCCAACAGGCCTTAAATTAAACATTGAATAGAAGGTTGCTACTTCTAATGCTCTTATAAAAGACATGCTTAAAGTATCCGCAACTTTCTCTATAGCTTTTTTATTTAACCAACCTTTATTTTGTCTTTGAGCTAAATCTAAAAGTGGAATGACTGCACTTTGTTGTCTACCAAAAGGGTATTTTGCAATTATATTTTTCACTTTAAGCAAGTTCTCCTCTGACCATTCAAAAATATCTTTACTATCGTTAACGACAGAATTAATCATTCCTGGATGTTTCATCGATCAACCTCTCCAAAAACTATATCAAGACTTCCAAGAATTGCAGCTATATCTGCCATCAAATGTCCTTTAGATAAATGATCAAGAGTTTGCAGATGTGCAAAGCCAGGTGCTCTAATTTTACATCTATATGGTTTACTTGTTCCATCAGATACAAGAAAAACACCAAATTCACCTTTAGGCGCCTCAACTGCACAATAAGTTTCCCCAGCTGGTACACGATAACCTTCGGTAAACAATTTAAAATGATGAATTAAAGACTCCATAGATTTTTTCATCGTATTTCTTTTAGGTGGTGTAATTTTATTATCTCTAATTGAAATATCGCCAGGTTTAATTTTCTCCAAACATTGATTAATAATCTTTATACTCTCACGCATCTCTTCAATTCTAATTAGATATCTATCAAAACAATCTCCATTTTTTCCTAATGGAACATCAAAATCAACTTTGTCATAAGCATCGTAAGGTTGATTTCTTCTTAGATCCCAAGCAACTCCAGCACTTCTTAATACGGGCCCAGTACACCCCCATTCGATCGCTTCTTTTCTTGTAATAATACCGATATCAACAGAGCGTTGACGTAAGATGCGGTTGTTAGTCAATAACTCCTCTAGATCATCAAAAAAATTTGGTAGGGTATTTATATGTTTATAAAGTTTTTCTTCCATATCTTTAGGCATATCTTGATGAACTCCACCAGGCCTGAAATATGCAGCATGAAATCTCGCACCTGAAACAGCTTCGTGGAATTCTAATAATTTTTCTCTTTGTTCAAAGCACCATAAAAATGGCGTCACAGCACCTATATCTGCTGCATAAGCAGGTACATTCAAAAGATGATTTAATATCCTTGTAATTTCTGCAAAAATTACTCTAATAAATTGTGCGCGAAGTGGAACTTCAATATTTAATAGCTTTTCAGTAGAAAGAGCAAAAGCATGCTCTTGACACATAGGTGAAACATAATCTAATCGATCAAAGTAAGGAACAGCTTGTAAGTAAGTTTTATATTCTATTAATTTTTCTGTACCTCTATGAAGTAAGCCAATGTGAGGTTCAGCTCTCTCCACAACTTCGCCATCCAATTCTACAACTAATCTTAAAACACCATGAGCTGCTGGATGCTGAGGTCCAAAATTCAAAGTTGTAGAATTAATTTCAACTTCATTCATTAATCTGAATCCTCTTTATTAGATTTTTCATCTCCAACTAATTTATTATCAAAGCCTTCCCATGGGCTCATATAATCAAAATTTCTGTATTCTTGAGTTAGTTTTACTGGTTCATAAATAACTTTTTTTTCTAAATCATCGTAACGTACTTCTGTATGACCGGTTAAAGGAAAGTCTTTTCTCAAAGGGTGACCTTCAAAATTATAATCTGTCAAAATACGACGTAAATCTGGATGATTTAAAAAATGTATCCCAAATAAGTCATAACATTCTCTCTCGTACCAATCAGCTGCTCTATGAATTGGAATTACTGATTCTATGCTTTCTGAATGGTCTAAAAATGTTTTAATAAGCAAGCGCTGATTAAGAGTCATACTTAGTAAAAGGTATATAACATCAAATCTTTTTTCACGAGATGGGTAGTCAACAGCAGTTAAATCAATCAACTGGTCAAATTTCAGATTTGAATCTTCTTTTAAATCCTTAATAGTATTAAATATTTCAGATTGATCTACTTGAATTTCAATATATCTATTATTTAAAATAATATTTGAGTTAGGAAATTTTTCAATAAGAATTTTTTGATTTAAATTTTTCTTTAACATTTTATTATATAAAATTATCTATTAAAAACATTTTTTCTTTTTATTTTTTTTTGTAATTGAAGAATTCCATATACTAATGCTTCTGCTGTAGGTGGACAACCAGGTACATAAATATCAACAGGGACTATTCTGTCACAACCTCGAACAACAGAATAAGAGTAATGATAATAACCGCCTCCATTAGCACATGAACCCATAGAAATAACCCAACGAGGCTCAGCCATTTGATCATAAACTTTTCTTAAAGCGGGAGCCATTTTATTTGTTAAGGTGCCAGCAACAATCATCACATCTGACTGTCGAGGGCTACCTCTAGGAATGACACCGTAACGATCTAGATCATATCTGCTCATATATGAGTGCATCATCTCCACACCACAACAAGCCAAACCAAAAGTCATAGGCCACAAAGATCCGGTCCTAGCCCAAGTTAAAAGTTTATCATAATTAGCAACTAAAAAACCTTTTGAATTTAATGCATCATCTAAATTATTTTCATCTATTTTTTTAGATTCTATTCCCATTCTAGAGCTCCTTTTTTCCATTCATAAATAAATCCGATAGTAAGAATTAATAAAAAAATCATCATTGACCAAAAACCAAAAATACCAATGTTACCTAATGATACTGCCCATGGAAATAAAAAGGCAACCTCAAGATCGAAAATAATAAATAAAATTGCAACTAGATAAAAACGTACATCAAATCTACCTCTGGCATCATCAAAAGCTTCAAATCCACATTCGTAAGCTGATAGTTTCTCGCTATCAGGTTTAGATTGACCAGCAATAAAAGAAAAGGCAGTCATTCCAAGAGCTATCCCCAAACCAATAAAGATAAAAATTAATATAGGTAAATATTCTAATAAAAAATTTGTCACAACCAACTATATAGTATCAATAATATAATGGGGTAACTAATATATTTATTAGATTATTCAAGAAATACAGTGAAATTTTTAAACTGTTTGCTCAAAAGAAGGTGGCGCGAGAGACGGGATTCGAACCCGCGACCTCCGCCGTGACAGGGCGGCGTTCTAACCAGCTGAACTACTCCCGCGTTAGAATAATTGGCCCAATACCATATTTTTTTTAAGATGAAATAAAAATCTATTATAATAGCACAATCAACACAAACTACCTCAAAACATGAGGTCTCATTTTGGATTAATAAGTAATTTGATACTTGATTACTTAGAGATGATTTTTTTATTACTATTATTAGTGATTAAGCGAGATCCTTTGCTGAAAGTTAGATATGACCAAATCCAATTTATAAAAACTATAAAGCGGTTGCGAAATCCTATTAAAAAATAAATATGAATTAACGACCAAAATATCCATCCGATCTTACCTTTAAGGGCAAACCAACCAAAATCAACAATTGCTTTTGATCTCCCTATGGTAGCAAGATAGCCTCTATTTTTATAGCAAAATTTAATTTTAGTTTTATTATTAAGAATTTTGTTCTTAATAATCGAAGCCACAAATCTGCCCTCTTGTTTAGCAACAGGAGCTAACCCTGGTAAAGGCTTACCATTTTTATCTTTAATATGACAAGCATCTCCTATAACAAAAATATTAGGATATTCAGGAACTGACAAATCATCATTGACAAACCCTCTTCCAATTTTATCAGTTTTAATATTTATCCAATTGCCTATAGACGAAACTTTAATACCAGCGCACCATATAATCGTTTCTGCCTCAATTATTTCTTTATTTGTTTCAATAAAACTTTCTGAAATATTATGAACAAAAGTGTTACATCTAACTTCTACTCCTAGTTTTTCAAGACTATCTTTTGCATAAACAGATAATTTAAATGAAGCAGTTGGTAATACACTTGAGCCTGCTTCTAATAAAATAATTTGAGCAGTTTTAGTGTCAATATTTGAAAATTCTTTTGATAACACTTTTTTAGACAACTCTGCTATAGCTCCAGCAATTTCAACACCTGTTGGACCTCCACCGATAACAACAAATTTCATAAACTTTGCTATTTCTTTATTGCTGTTAATACTTTCTGCCATTTCAAAAGCATGTAATATTTTGCTTCGAAGAAAAGTGGCATCTTCAATATTTTTTAATCCAGGTGCGTAATTTTTCCAGTGATCATGATCAAAATAACTTAATTCTGAACCAGTAGCTAAAATAAGAAAATCATATGAGTAAGTATGGTTTCTAGTAATAATTTTATTAAATTGATAATTAACTTCAATTAACTCATCTAAAACAACTTTAAGATTATGCTGTGAACGAAAAATATTCCTAATTGGTATAGCAATTTCAGAAGGAGAGAGGCCAGCAGTTGCTACCTGATATAATAAAGGCTGAAACAAATGATAGTTGTGTTTATCAATAATAGTTACTTCAAATGATGAATTTGCCAAACCTTTTGCTGCCTGCAAACCTGCAAAACCTGCCCCTACAATAATTATTTTATACAAAACTATCTAAAAGGAAAAATTAAAAAAAAAAATTTCATCACAACTATCTTACCATCAACTGAAAGAAATGTTGAGGTGAAAAGGGTATTTTTTAAATACAAAGTGAACCAAAAAATGCAATGTGGGGTAAAATTTAGAGCTGCCGAAGGAATATGTACCTTTGACATCAACCTTATCAAGGTTATGTGAATTTTACTGATATCTTATTTTTCTTAGTTTTAAGCTATAATATATATTATTGGCATTAAAAAAAGAGCTTAATACATTGTGTATAGACGAATTTATTAATGTTGACTGACATTAAAATAAATAACGAGAATTATAATAAAAGTGATTTTTCTTTATCTAATTTTGACTCTTAAAAAAGAAATGAATTAAGGTAGGAAAAAAATTGGAATAATAAATATTATAAAAATTAGCTTTTCACGATGAATTGTTATTTTAGTTTACTATCCACTCAGTTTTAAAACTATGTCTTTTTTTGTATTTGTTTAATTCCTTCCATGAATAAAACTTTTTATCCCAAGTTTCATAACCTTTATTATCTCGTTTAATCTTTTCTTCACAATTTGATACAAAAGACTCCCTGTACCTTTTAAATTCCTTATCATGCATCATTCCAAACATCAGACAATGAGGAAAATAATCACCAAGGTCATCATTTCTTAATTTGTAATTTAAACGTGTTATAAATGTACTGATTTTTCTATTTCTGTATGTTCCCATACCATAGTCTTCAAAATTTAAATCAAAATTATCAAGTCTCCAACCTTCATGATATCTTTGTAGTATAAATTCACTAAAAATTTTATATTCATTATAGAATGCTGAAAATTCTTCAGGGTCATCTAGCAAGTCTTCATTAGTTAATTTTTCAATTTCTACAAATAAATTTTCAATCTCTTTTTCAATTAAGTTAACATAAGATTCAACTATGTTTCTATTGTTTTCTCTTAATATTTCTTGTTGTTGAGATTTAATTTTTCCTTGAGATATTAATTTCTCTTTTTCCAAAAGTTCTTTTTTTTCTTTATCTTCTTTTTTCTTTTGGAGATCAATTAATCTTTGATTCTCTATCTGGTCTAATCTTTCTTGTTCAGCAGCAATCTGTGATGTTGAATACCATACAGGCATGATTTCATATTCTGTTTTGGCTTTTTCAAATCCTTTTATAAAATCCTGAAATGAATCTTGACCGACATAAAGAAAACCACATCGATCTCTCTGAACATCAATAAACGTTTTTTCTTTATCTTTGAAAGCTACTTTCTCTACAATTTTACCATAGCCCAATCGCATATATTCATTTTTTAATAAATTGATTATACTTTTATGTGTTGCTTGATTATCTTTAATATCTGAGCATAAAGTTTTACTATCATTTTTAATCGCAACTGAGCCATATCCTAATCTGACTCCATCAATGATATCTTTTTTAATTTGTTTAGAAAAATTTTGTCTTTCAAGTATATCCTCTTCATATTGTTTTTGAGAAATTACACTGTACTTTTCAAAATTACCTGATTGTATTTGTGTAATTAATTTAGAAACATATTCTTGATTTTCATTTAAAAGATCTTTTTTAATAAATAATATCAAATCATAATTTAATAATTGATCTTGTCGACATTCTAGATCAACAGTATTAATCAAAAACTTTCTTTCAGGAATTTTATCATAATAGTAAAATCTTTTATATTCTGGGATTTTTTTTGATTGATAAAAACATAAAATCGCCTCGTTATTTTCAAAAATAGTTTCTCCACTTAAGTTGCGTATTGCATTAGGGGCTTTTCCGGATAAATTTGCTAACACAACTAAATCACTACCATCAATTTCTTTGATCAAATCAATGTTGAGTAACTTATTATTATTTACACTCACAGTTGTTTCGCTAGTATCCACCTTGGGTACTACTTGTGGTTTTATTGAATCTAAAAAACTATAGTAATCTTTTCTAAGTTTTTTAGAAATGATAAATGTCATTGATTGATTAATCTGTTTATTCTTTTCTACAAGGTCCTGAGTAGCGATACCTTTTTCAGCATGTTTAATTTCTTCAAGAATTTCAGGAACTAGAGAAGATGTCATATTGTTTTGTAAATAAAATGTAAAATAGTCTATTGTTTGGTGAAGATTTTCATTTACTTTGTTAATCTGAGCAATTAATTGATTTTTTCTATTTTCATTTCTAGATAAATGATATTTTTCAAATAAAGGTGATATTAGAGTAAATTCCTTTAATTGTTCATAGTCTTTTTGAAGTTTGTCACTCCACTTTCCATCAAGAATATCTTTATTGGAAACCAAGAGTCCTGATAAGGTAATGATATCAAATTCTCCTGGATTGGTTTTAATAAATTCTAGTAAATCATTTATATAATTTCGAGCTAGTTGCTTTTCTCTTAATTTCTTTTCTTTTTGTTTCTTTGCTGCTAACTCCTCTTCATTGTTCTTAGTCTTTTTTTCCTTTTTATTTTCTGCCAGCTCTGCTTCCTTATTCTTAGCATCTTCATCTTTTTCAGATTCTAATTTATTAACTGTATCTAGTGCTATTTCTGATAAATCTGTAGGTGTATAACTTTTAGATTTATCCAAAAAAGTTGCAAGATCTAATTCATAATTTTTATTAGTATAATTTTGAACAAAATTTTTAAGATTAGAAAGATTTTTATGTAAATTAATTAATGTCAAATCATTATTAATATCTTCGATAAAAAATCCTGCATCATACTCAATCTTTTCTAGTATCCAAAATGCAGAATTGTCAAAATCAGCTACCTCGAAAAAAGCTACACTATCAGTAAGAGTTCGATAAAAATTATTTAAAGAAGTATATTCTTCTTCATTATAAATAACTACTGATTCTAATTCTTCCTTTTCATAACAATTTTTTGTTATTAATTTCATATAATTAGATTTAAAAACCCAAGATCCATCACAAACTACAAATGAATTTAAAGAAAAAATATATAAAAAAGAAAAATAACCATCTTTAGAGAAATAAGTAGTTAAAATATTATCTTTAAATGATTTTAAAGTAGATACATCAATTATTCTATTGCCTGTATTGTCATATGGTAGTCTTTCAATAATTATTTTATCTGTATAATTATCTATGAACTCTTGCTCTGAAATCGGGTAAAGATTCCCTTCTATAATTTTTTGAATTGCTAAGTTCTGTTCGTTTCCAGAATCTAATTTAGCAATATCTAGAATTTTTTGGATTAAATCATCAGTTGTTGTTGTAAAATTAGTATAATCTTTAGAAAGTTCATTTGAATTAATAAAAGAAATTAATTGATCCAAATATATAATTTTTTCTTCCTTATCTTCACGCGAAATACCTTTTTCAGCAATTTTAATTTGTTTAATAATATCTGGAGCTAAGGATGAAGTAATATTATTTTTTAAATAAAATTTAAAATATTCTATTGCTTTATTAAGGGTATTATTGAGATTATTAATTTCTGCAATCAATAAGTTTCGTCTATTTTCATTTTGAGTCAAATGAAATTTATTAAATAATTCTGATTTAAGTGTATATTCGTTCAATAATTCAAAATCTTTTTGAAGTTTATCGTCCCATTTTCCATCTAAGATATCTTTATTTGAAACCATAAGTTCTGTTAATGTAATGATATCAAATTCATTACGATTAGTTTTAATAAATGCTAGTAAATCATTAATAAAAATTTGAGCTAATCTTTTTTTATCATTATATTTTTCTAATTTTAATTTATTAGATGTTTCTATATTTTCAGTAAATTCAGCTACTTTTTGCTCAAGATAATTAAATTGTTTTTCGTTCATTTCATATATGGAAAGTAAGATTTCAAGGTTGTTGTCTTTTTGCCATTGATTTAACGATCTTAAAGAAGCTGGACCAAAAGATCCATCAATTGGACCTTCATATAGATTTAATATTTTTAGATATTCTTGAACTTTCTGAAGATTTACTGCAAAATCAGTTTCATTAGATCTATCTACCAAGCCTTCCGTATCCGAAATATCAGATAAATTATTTTTAGTTATAAATTCATTTAAATGTTCATTAAATTCTTTCTTTTTTTCAAGCCCTTTTATCTGCAACATCTGTTCTGCTAATTTTATTTGTTTTAAAATTTCAGGAGCTAAAGAAGAAGTAATATTATTTTGTAAATAATTTTTGGAATTATTAATAAAATTTGTAATTTTTGCATTTTCTATTGCTATTTTAGCTATTAAAGCTTCTTTCCTAAGGATGTCTTGATCTTTAAGAAATTGAACAAAAGGATCTACAGTTTTTGTATATTCTTTCAATAATTCAAAACCTTGTTGAAGTTTTTTGTCCCACTTACCTTCGAGAATATCTTTATTTGAAACCATGAGTTCTGATAAGGTAATAATATCAAATTCATTAGGATTGGTTTTAATAAAAGACAGCAAATCATTAATATAATGTTGAGCTATTTGTTTTTCTTTTTCTAATTTAGCTAATTCTTTTTTTCTTTTCTCTTCTTCTGCCTTCTTTTTTGATAATTCTTCTTTCTTTTTATTTTGAATAAATGCATCAGTATTTTTTTCTAAAAGTAATAAATCTTTTTCATTGATTTCATCAATATTCATAACTTTATTAAGATTGCTCGCTATTCTCCATTCATTCAAAGCTTGCAAAGATTCTTTACCGAAGGATCCATCTATTGATCCTTTATAAAAACCTAAAATAAATAAAAACTCTTGTACTTTTTTTGATATTTTTTGTTTTATTTCTTCTTCTTTCTTTTTCTTTGCCGCTAACTCTTGGGCTTTCTTTTTAACCTCTTCCTCTTCTTTCTTTTTCTTTGCCGCTAACTCTTGGGCTTTCTTTTTAACCTCTTCCTCTTCTTTCTTTTTCTTTGCCGCTAACTCTTGGGCTTTCTTTTTAAACTCATCCTCTTTCTTTTTCTTTGCCGCTAACTCTTGAGCTTTCTTTAGAGCGACCTCTTCAGCTTCAGCCTTCTTTTGAGCAGCAATAACATCTATTATTTTTCCATTACAAGAATAAATTCCATCTAAGTAAGTACATTGTGATTCAACTTTTTCATATTCCCGAGAACATGTATATATGTTATCCTTGTAAGCACATGTTATAGATCTTTCGCATTGTTTTACATTACTTGCATGATACAGACATACCTTAGCTGCCCCTATCTTATTGAATATCGGTTGGAAAATAATATTCAAAAATTTAACCTTCTCACTATCATAAAGTGTTTCAGCAACATATTGACCTTTATTATTAGGCTGAGCTGATCCTTTTATATATACTGGCTGTGTTTTTCTAACTGTATTTAGATCAAGATTACCCGTAATAATGAAATGATCTTTCTTAAGTTTAAAAATAATTTTTTCTCTGTTTTCTTGTTGTATCTTATGATCTTTGTTAATTTTAACAAAGTCTAACTCACCATTTTTTATTCTGACTATGTCAACAACCACATCCGTTATGACTTCAGTATTATATCTTCTTACTACACTTCTCCAAAATAACATGTATTCACCATCCATTGAATTATTAGTTTGAGATGTGTTTGAAATTTCAAGATCTTGAAGTTGTTGCAAGATTTCTTCTAATTGTTGCAAGTTTTCATCTGATGAACTAAATTTAGTAATTCCAAGTGCTATTACTTTATTTTCTGTTTTATTACGTTCACTTATTTTATCTATAAATTTCATAAAATCTAAAGATTTAAAGTAATTTAATGCCCACACATTAATATCTACCAAATCTCCACCCGTAGTTCTGTGTATCTTCTTGGCTACCCTTGTAGATAAGGATTTAATAATTTTTTCTTCTTTAGCTGATTCATTCGTTGCTATCTTTCCAGGAAATTTAAAAAAAAAGCCACAATTATTATGTTTAGTATATTTTGTATTTTTCTTTCCATCAAATGTTAAAATTATAATTTTAGGTGACGATAGATTGTAGTAACCTACTAAGTTTCCGTACTTACCTTTTAATTCAATTCCACCACTTTTATTGATCACACCTTTATAACTATTATTCGTTAAGGTTAACTTACGGCTTACAGGTTTTAATATTTTATCTGTTTTAAAAATTAATTCGGTATTTTTTGATATAAAAATTTTTTCTATATCTACTCGATTCGAACAAGTGGAAGAACTAAATTTAAAAACCATTTCTTGATCTTTAGCAAAAACATTAAATGAAAAAAAAATGATGAATAAAATTAAATATTTCATAAAAAAAATAAAAACAACTAACTTTATTTATAATACGAAAATATTGACAATAACATAAATTTATTAAAGATTAATACTCAGAATTTGCAACTTTTGTGCTAATCTAAAGAAATAAAACACTGATATCAACAAATACTTAAGAATAAGTAAGTTCAAATAGAAATTGCATTTAATTATAATTTTATGAAATAGATCGCAAACCTCAACAGCTTAATCACAAAAGCAGTTATCTTAAAACTAGAATAAATTGCTTTGAAGTTTAAAATATTTTATTAATATAAGCTATGAATCTTAAAGTATATTTATCAGGCGAAATTCATACAAATTGGAGAGATGAGATAATAAAAAAATGCAAAGATTTAAATTTACAAATTGAATTTACAGGACCAGTAACTAACCATGAATTATCTGATGATTGCGGTGTTGTTATATTGGGTGAAGAAAGTAATAAATTCTGGCATGATCATAAAGGTGCAAAAATTAATGCAATAAGAACACGAACTGCAATAGAAAAGTCAGATATAATAGTAGTTCGTTTTGGTGAAAAATATAAGCAATGGAATGCAGCTTTTGATACTGGTTTTGCAGCAGCATTATCGAAACCTTTGATAATTATACATAGTGAAGATCATCAGCATGCCTTAAAAGAAATTGATGCGGCTGCACTTGCTGTAACAAAAAATGTTGATGAAGTAGTTAAAATACTAAAGTATACTATTGAAGGGAAATTATAAATTTTATCAAACATCCAGCTACTTCATGTGGGGCTTCAATTAAAAAAGAATGTTTGTATTTTGGTAAAATTACTAGTTTAGAATTTTTTATTTCATTTGCCATTTTTTTATTATGCCATGGAGTGCAACCCCCATCATTTTCTCCTGTTAAAAGTAAACATGGTTTAAAAATGCTTCTTAACCATGGATACATTTCTGTTTTTGCATAAATTTTAAAAACATTTAAAAAAACTTTAGGATCGGTTTCTACTACTTGCTTTAACCTTCTCTCAACTAAATCAGGATTTTTTTCAATAAATTCATCGGTAAACCACCTAGTAGTTAATGTTTGTAATGTTTTCTCTATTCCATTTTTTTCCATTTCTTGGATTATGTTCCAAACCTTTTTACTGTCTTGCTTTGACCTTCCAGCAACTGTAGATAATAAACCTACAGATAGAACATGTTCAGGAAATTTTAATGCATAAGCTGGGGCAATCATTCCACCTAAAGAATGACCTGCAAAGTGGGCTCTATCAAATTTAGTTTTTTCTCTAATTTTTTCAAGATCAAGAACTAGCTCATTCAAGGTAAAATTTTTGTGAGTTACTGGAGATTTTCCATGTCCTCTTAAATCATAAGTTACTACACTAAAATGCTTTGATAAATATGGTATCATAAATCTCCAAGCATCTTCAGAAGCGCCTATTCCATGAGTTAGAAATAAAGCTGGACCATTTCCTGTAATCGAATAATGACAATCAATTGCACTAGTCATAAAAAAAATATTAATTATTTAAATCTTTTTTAGATTTAAATTTTACGGTAAATATCTGCATAATTTATGCTACTTGACTGTTAGATTTTTTAAAATAAGGTATTACTTCTTCACTTATACGATACATAGATTCTATCATTTCATTTTGACTTTGTCCAAATCCTGAACTTATTATAATTTCATCAACTCCAGCTTCTGCATATACACTTAATTTATCAATCATTTCATTTGTTGAACAAATCAGTAAATTTTCTGTCATATCTTCCAAACTTTGATTTCTAGGAAGTGGGTCTATCTCTCCTAAATTAACTTTCCCTGGCCCAATAAACATATTATCAAAACGTTTGTAATATTCATAAGCTAGTAAATTTTTTTGTTTAGCATCATTTTCATCTTTTGTAGCAAAAGCCATTCTTTGCATAGAAAGTTTAAGTAATTTTCCTTTTTCACCTAATTCATCACATCCTTCTTTAAAAGCATTAACTCTTTGAATTAAAAGTTCTTTGGTTCCCGATAATATAGTTGACTGAACATGAAACCCTCTTGATGATGCATTTTTAATACTATTTAAATCCATTGCAGCAATCATTAATTGTACAGGATTGCTTATTGGACGTGGCATAATTGTTATTGGTTTAAAGTTATAATATTTACCTGTATATGAAACTTCTTTATTATTTAATAACAATTGTAAAACTGTTAAGGACTCAATAAATTTTTCTTTAGAATTCTTAATTGGCGTACCTAATCTTTCCATTTCCCAAGCAAAGGCTCCACGTCCTACTCCTAAAATTAACCTTCCATCAGTTAATATATCTGCAGTTACAACCTCACCTGCGTATGTTCTCATATCATGTAACGGTAAAACAGCAATTCCCGTTGTAATATTAATTTCTTTTGTTAAAGTTGCAATCTTGACAGCCATCTGCAAAGGAGAAGGCATCATCAAAAGATTAATTAAATGATGTTCTGGTATTGAAACAGTTTTGTATCCAAGCTTTTCAGCTAACACGGCTTGATCAATCATATTTTGAAAATGAACTTTTGATCCGATAGATGAATCAGGCATATAGCTTGTTAAAAAATGACAAAAGTCCATACACTGAATATATCAGCTTAAAATATAAACTAAAATATATATTTGTCTGAAAGTGAAAAAAAGGAGAAAAAGTATTTTACGTGAGTTTTATAAATATTTATAAAATATTATATTAAATTATTTTTCACTATAATCAAATTTACCTTTGTCTATTGGTCTTTGTTTAATCTTTATATTTTCTTTGTTAATATATGCTAAAGCCGCCCTTTTTATATTTTTTATTGTGTTATTAGATTCTTTGTTTGTATTCTTTGGATCGGTAGGTATCATAATTGTTTTATTTAAAATTTCTAAAGATGATTTGCACATATTTTTGCTATAATTCATCCGACATTTTTTATTCTCCGACAATTTATATGGATTTAAAGATTGATGAAAAGAACCTTCTTTCATTAAAATTTGATCCCATTCAGTATAATTATGTCTCCCTGTTTTTCCTGCAATAGGTGCAGGGAAAATTGAAGTGAAATTTTCAGCATCTGAAATATTATTAAATTTAAAAAAAACATAATTTCCACAATCATAATTTTTGCTGTTTAATGGAGAATGTTTAATTCCCATATTAGAAAGGTTTTGAGTAGAACTTAGTATTTTATTTCTTTCAGCTCGCATTTTTTTTATCATTCCGGGCAATCTCTTAAGTTGAACATTTAGCAGAGCTCCCATAAATTCAGAAGCTCTTGATCCATTAGCAGCAAATGGTTTAAGAGAATTTTTTCTTCCTTGCCAATAAAAATGACATGGATCTATAGCGCACTTTGCTCTTTCAATTATTTCTTTATTATTTGAAACTACTGCCCCTCCTTCTCCACTAGTCATGTTTTTATAATAATTAAAACTAAAAGCTCCTACATGCCCTATTGTACCCAACATTTTCTTTTCATATCCTCCTCCAACACTTTGACATGCATCTTCAATAACAAACAAGTTTTTCTTTTTAGCAATCTTCATAATTGAATTCATATTACATGTCGTTCCCCACATATGCACAACAATTACTGCTCTTGTTAATGGTCCACAAGCATCTTCTAAAGCCTTGGGATCGATTGTTAATGACTCATCAATATCAACAATGATAGGGATGGCCCCAACTGATAAAACTGACATCGCAGTTGCCATATAAGTATGTGCGGGAATAAGAACTTCATCACCAGGCCCAATTTTAAGACCAACTAATGCCGCGGTTAACGCTGCTGTTCCACTTGATGCTAAAGCGGTATATTTAATTGAAAGGTATTTTGAGTAATTTTTTTCAAAAAAATCGCATTCGCTATTCTCAAGATATCTAAATAATTTTCTTTTAGATATGATTTTTTTTATAGCCTGTACTTCTTGATTACCTATTTCATACATAGACAATAAATATATCACTTATGAAAAATTAAAGATATTAAAATGCCAACTATATATAAAAAAATTAACACAAAAATCTGCAGAAATATCTACAATAAAATAAAGAAAAATTTGATTAAAAGCGTTGTAATACAATAGTCAGGGAGAAAGCGATTATTAAAATTTAATCAATCATCTCTTCAGATGATTCAATTTTTAAATATTCTCTTTAGATATTTTAGATGCACTAATTAAATGTAAATATGATTTCATAAATTATATCTTACTTGGAAA
>Ga0315336_1004838_pt1 | contig 15414 bp, 9 predicted proteins | sample ASW5metaG_FD_204512 | JGI IMG/M metagenome (GOLD analysis project Ga0315336, IMG submission 204512) | Ammonia-oxidizing marine archaeal communities from Monterey Bay, California, United States - ASW #5 | ecosystem: Environmental > Aquatic > Marine > Intertidal zone | place: USA: California...
ATGACGGCTGTCGACACCTACATTCCGACGCCTGATCGCGATCACGAGAAGCCATTTTTGATGCCTGTCGAGGACGTGTTCTCGATCACGGGTCGTGGAACGGTGGTAACAGGTCGTGTTGAGCGTGGTCAGCTTAATGTTGGCGATACGATCGACATCATTGGTATCAACGAAGAGAAGCAGACGACGACCGTTACGGGAATCGAGATGTTTCGTAAGCTTCTTGACCACGCCGAGGCTGGTGACAACGCAGGTATTCTTCTTCGTGGCACGAAGAAAGAAGATGTTGGACGCGGCATGGTGCTGGTAAAACCAGGAAGTGTTACCCCTCATAAAGAGTTTGAGTGCGAAGTATACGTGCTCTCCAAAGACGAGGGTGGCCGTCACACGCCGTTTTTCAAAGGCTATCGTCCCCAGTTCTACTTCCGTACCACGGATGTGACCGGAGACATTGAGCTTCCAGAAGGCGTTGAGATGGTCATGCCTGGTGACAACACACAGTTCAAAGTGAAGCTGATTCAGCCTATTGCTATGGAGCAAGGCCTTCGCTTCGCTATCCGTGAAGGCGGAAGAACAGTTGGAGCCGGTGTCGTTTCCAAAATTTTAGACTAGAAGCGACTGGATCGCTTGGTAGCTGAATTCGGCCAGATTGAGGCGAACGAGAAACTCGAGAGACGCGTACCCGCGTACGCGGAAACGAAGAGTGCCGAAGTTCAACGAAAAGATGGACGAAGGACAGCTGCCAAAACACGGGCGTAGCTCAATTGGCAGAGCAGCGGTCTCCAAAACCGCAGGCTGCAGGTTCGAGTCCTGCCGCCCGTGCTAGATGATGTGTGATAGAAGGGCGAACCTGATGATTACACGTTAGTTAACGAACAGTCTTGATCGGCTTGATTCGTTTTGATTTATGACATACAAGTTCATTTTGAAGGTGTACAATGGCAGGAGTCGGTAGCTATATGCAGGAAGTAGCCAAGGAGATGCGAAAAGTCACCTGGCCAACGCAGAAAGAGCTGATAAGCAACACGGTGGTCACCATCGTTGCTTCAGCGATCATCTCCCTATTCATTTTTAGCACGGATCGTGTGATTAGCACCGTGCTTGAAGTGATTTACGGATAAGGCGCCAGGCTCGACGGCCGGATATCTTGATAGCCGGGCTGGTATCTTGATAGACGAACTGGCAGTATCGTGATTCTCAGATTCCAGGCCTTGTTCGGATTGTCAAACAGGGTTCGGATTGTCAAACAGGGTCCAGATTTTCAAACAGGGTTCAGAGTTCCAAATAGGGTTTAGATCGCATGGAGACCTCAAATACTAAATCGATCCTCAAATGGTACGTTCTACGGACGTTTTCGGGTCACGAGAAGAAGGTCAAAGAAAAGCTTGAGCAAGAGCTTGAACGCCTGGGAATGACCGATAAGCTTCCAGAGATCATGATTCCAACGGAAACGGTCTTTGAGATGCGAGCGGGAAAGAAGCGGACGAGAGAGAAAAACTTCTTTCCGGGATACATTCTAATTCAGGCGCTTCTCGACAAAGGACTGAAACATGTTATTTCGGGAGTGCCGTCAGTAGTTGGATTCTTAACGACGGGTGATATTCCTACGGCTCTGCGCCCTGAGGAAGTGAATCGCATTCTCGGAAAAATGGACGAAGTACGCGATGCTGGCGAACAGCCAGAGATTCCATTCAAGGACGGAGACTCTGTAAAAGTCGTTGACGGACCATTTAACAATTTCAACGGACTCGTTGAAGAAGTATATCCGGACAAAATGAAGGTCCGAGTTATGGTCTCCATTTTTGGTCGGAAGACCCCACTTGAGCTGGATTATCTCCAGGTTGAACACGAAGATTAATCCTTCGTGGTTTATTCACGTTGTCCGTTCGGACGAAGGGAACAACAGGTTCGAGTCGATGTAAATGATCGGCTTACGCATTTTAGCACTTAAACGATGGCGGGAGCCGGTTAATACCGGCGTTTGAACCGCAATTAGAGTATGGCAAAAAAGATCGACGGCTACATCAAGCTACAGATCCGGGCCGGTCAGGCAAGTCCTGCACCACCAATTGGCCCGGCGCTTGGTCAGAAAGGCGTCAATATCATGGAGTTCTGCAAGGCTTTCAATGCCTCCACGCAGGACAGAATGGGACTTATTCTACCGGTGGTCATCACCGTCTTTGCGGATAAGTCATTTACGTTCATCGTCAAAAGCCCCCCGGCTGCTGTGCTCCTGAAAGGCGCGGCAAAAATAAAATCGGGTGCTGCTGATCCGCTTCGCGAAAATGTTGGTTCGGTCACATGGGACCAGTGCCGCGATATCGCAGAGCAGAAGATGGAAGACCTCAATGCCTTTGATTTGGACCAGGGAGCAAGAATGATCGCTGGTACAGCCCGCTCAATGGGACTCAAAGTTAAAGGCGCTCCGAAAGTTGCATAAAGACGGCAGCGAGATTGGCTCTGCCATTTTCGATGCTTACCAAAACCTGCGGGAGCCCGAGCCAATATATCGGGCGTTCGTACCGCATAGATTTCTCTAACAATGGCCAAGAAAGGAAAACGCTACCGCGCTTCAGTCAAGCTCATCGAGGAGACTGAAGGCCCCGTTGATGTGGGAGTAGCTGTTGATTTGTTGAAGCAATTCGGCACAGCAAAATTTGATGAGTCCGTCGATCTCGACGTAAGACTCGGAGTCGACCCACGTCACGCAGACCAGATGGTCCGCGGAACTGTCGCTCTGCCACATGGAACAGGTAAAGATGTGCGCGTCCTCGTACTTGCTAATGAAGGCAAGCAGCAGGAAGCACGTGATGCCGGTGCAGATCATGTCGGTCTCGACGATCTCGCTGATAAAATCCAGAAGCAGGGATGGACGGATTTCGACGTAGTAATCGCAACTCCGGATGTTATGGCCGTTGTGGGTCGTCTCGGTCGCGTACTTGGACCTCGCGGTCTGATGCCGAATCCGAAGAGCGGTACCGTTACGATGGATCTAGCTGCTGCTATTAAAGAAGTCAAAGCTGGGAAGATCGATTTCAGAGTAGATAAAGCTGGAATCATGCATACCGCCATCGGAAAGTCTTCTTTCTCTGCAGACCAGCTGAAAGAAAACGCCGAAGCGTTCCTTAGAGAAATATTGCGTCTGCGCCCCGCAGCCGCCAAAGGCACATACGTGCGTTCCATCACAATCTCGACGACAATGGGTCCTGGCATCTCCATGGATCGCGGCGAGGTTCTTGGGTCGCTTCGCTAAGTGTCCCTTCTGAAACGCCTTAACAAGGCATAAATCAAGGTCAAATCATGGCAATGACAAGAACACAGAAGGAGGCGACTGTAGATCAGCTCGTAGAAAAGCTAGAGCAGACGCCCACCATCTACATTACAAATTACTCAGGCCTGACGGTTGAGCAAGCAACCGATCTTCGCACCAAGTTTCGCGAAGCAGGAGTGGAGTACAAAGTTATTAAGAACACGATGCTGCGCCTGGCAATGGAGCGCATCGGTGGTTACGATGAACTTTACGATCAACTTCATGGACCGACTGCTGTAGCATTTTCAGCAGAACCATCGGCTCCAGGTAGAGTGATCAAGCAATACCTAGGAGACTCTAAAGGAGAGCTTCCAGAGCTAAAAGGGGCCCACGTTGAAGGTGCTGTGTATCACGCAGATGCTCTCGAAATGTTGGCCAGCCTCAAGTCGAAAGACGAGCTCATTGGGGAAATCGTCTCATTGCTGCAAGCACCGATGTCCAACATCATCAGTGGTTTGCAGGCTCAGGGTGGCAACCTTGTGGGAGCCATCAAAACGATCGCCGAAAAAGCGGAAGCTTAATCGAACGATCACCCGACCGAGTGCAGTTATTCGGCCGGTCTCCTGAAATGGAGAATTCCATATCAACCTTAATTATGCAACCTAGCCTTTCGGGGTGAAGACAGTTGCAGGAAAAAAGAGATACAATGGCAGATATCAATAAAATTGCTGAAACCCTGGTCGGCTTGACGATCAAGGAAGCAAACGAACTTGCTCAGCTTCTCGAAGACGAGTACGGAATTAAGCCTGCAGCAGCAGCAGCAGTAGCAGTCGCTGGTCCAGCCGGTGGCGGTGGCGAAGCAGCTGAAGAGCAGACAGAATTCGACGTTATTCTTAAGTCACCCGGCGAAAAGAAAATCAACGTGATTAAAGAAGTTCGTGCGATCACCGGACTTGGCCTCAAAGAAGCCAAGGAACTGGTAGATAGCGCACCTTCTGCGATCAAGGAAGCCGCTTCGAAAGATGAGGCTGAAGAACTCAAAACCAGACTCGAAGGAGCTGGGGCTGAAGTAGAACTCAAGTAAGAGTCCTGCGCAGTTCTTCCAGAACTGTCGCCGATCGACCTGGCCGGTCCCGTTTTTCGGGACCGGCTTTCGGCGTCTCAAACCAGGTTACTTAGTTGGCCTTTCACGGCCCTCAACAACCTTTAACGGTAACTGACCCGACTATGCCCAACGTCAAGAGTCAAGCCGTGCGCTCTACATTCGCGCGCATCAAGACTATCCGGGACTATCCAGATTTTCTGGACGTCCAGCTCAAGTCCTTCCACGACTTTATTCAGGACCATATTCCGCCAGAAGAGCGCGAGAATTTAGGTCTGCAGGGTGTGTTCAACGAGCACTTCCCGATAAATGACAGTCGAGAACGATATACGCTAGAATTCATCCAGTTCGGCCTCGATGCGCCGAAACATTCGGTTGAAGAGTGTATCGCACAGGGACTTTCATATTCCGTACCGCTGAAAGCCAAGCTTCGCCTCTCCAGTAAGGAAGACGAAGATGAGGATGAAGCAGAAGAAGCCATTGAACAGGAAGTTTACCTCGGTAACCTGCCGTTCATGACAGGTAGAGGGACGTTTGTGATCAACGGCGCAGAACGCGTTGTTGTATCACAGCTGCACCGTAGTCCGGGAGTATTCTTCGGACAGAGCGTGCATCCCAACGGAACTGATCTGTATTCTGCGAGGGTAATTCCTTTTCGCGGATCCTGGATCGAGTTTTCGACAGACGTCGGAAACATGATGTGGGCCTATATCGACCGCAAGAAGAAGCTTCCTGTGACGACGCTACTGCGCGCGCTTGGATATTCTTCTAATGAAGAGCTGGTAAAGATGTTTGATCTCGCCGATACGGCGAAATGCAAAACAGCAACAGCCTACAAGAAAATTGTTGGTCGCACACTAGCAGCGAGCATTTCCGTTGAACGTATGACCGAAGTGGTCGACGAAGATACCGGAGAAGTAATCGAGCAGCGTATCGAAAGAGAAGTCGTTCTTCCGGCGCAGCATGAGCTCGTTGAAGGAGACTACGAAAAACTTCAGGAAGCTGAGGTTTATCAGGTCCATCTTGTCCGCGTAAACACGGGCGACAATGACATGGACAAGACGACCCTCTTGAACACCATCAAGAAGGATCCGACGCACTCCGAAAAAGAAGCGCTCGAATATCTTTACATGCAGCTTCGCGGAACCGAAGCTCCTGATATAGAGACAGCGAGAGGCGTCTTGGAACGCCTGTTCTTCAGCGACAAACGATATGATCTGGGCGAGGTTGGTCGCTACAGAATCAACTCGCGCCTGCGTCTGAATGAAGACCTGAGCCGATTGACGCTCTCGCGTGAAGATATCATCGCCATTATTACGGAGCTCATTAGCCTCCAGAATGGCAAAAGTACAGTTGACGACATCGATCACCTGGGTAACCGTCGCGTGCGTTCGGTTGGTGAGCAGTTGTCGGCACAGTTTTCTCTCGGTCTGGCCAGGATGGCTCGTACCATCAAAGAGCGGATGAATCTGCGTGATGCAGATAAGTTCACACCTCAAGACCTGGTGAATGCGCGCACTGTATCTAGTGTGATCAATACGTTCTTCGGAACGAACCAGCTCAGCCAGTTCATGGATCAGACGAATCCCTTGGCCGAACTGACGCACAAGCGTCGTATGTCGGCTCTGGGTCCTGGTGGACTAACGCGTGAGCGAGCAGGTTTTGAGGTTCGTGATGTTCATTACACGCATTACGGACGTCTTTGCCCGATTGAGACTCCTGAGGGGCCGAATATTGGTCTGATTTCCTCTCTCTGTGTCCATGCACGCATCAATGCGTACGGTTTTATTGAGACTCCGTATCGCGTGGTTCGGAAAGGAAGAGTCAGTAGATCGATAGAATTCCTTTCAGCTGAACAGGAAGACCAGGCAATTATCGCGCAGGCGAATGCCCCGATCGATGACAAAGGTAACTTTGTTAATCCTACCGTCAAGTGTCGCTTCAGAGGGGATTTCCCCATTAAGGAGCCCCTTGAAGTTCAGTTCATGGATGTTTCTCCGAACCAGATCGTTTCACCGGCTGCTTCGTTGATTCCGTTCCTTGAGCATGATGATGCCAACAGGGCCTTGATGGGCTCGAACATGCAGCGTCAGGCTGTACCGCTGCTCCGTGCAGAAGCACCGCATTGTGGTACAGGTCTAGAGGCTCGTGTAGCTCGGGATTCACGAGCTGTTGTGATCTCTGAAGGAGATGGCGTCGTAGAATATGTCGATTCAAGAAAAATCACGATTCGTTACGATCGTTCGGAAGCCGAAGAAGGACTTTCCTTTGACGAGCCTACCAAATCATATGATCTGACTAAATTCCGTCGTACGAACCAGGATACCTGTGTTAATCAGCATCCAATTGTTCATGTTGGAGATCGCGTTAAGAAAGACACGGTTCTAACAGACGGCTTTTCGACAGATAAAGGTGAGTTGGCTCTCGGTAAAAATGTTCTAGTAGCATTTATGCCGTGGCGCGGTTACAACTTTGAAGATGCCATCGTCATCTCAGAGCGACTCGTTTCGGACGATGTCTACACCTCAGTTCACATTGAAGAGTTCGAACTTCAGGTTCGTGACACGAAGCGTGGAGAGGAAGAACTCACAAGAGAGATTCCGAACGTTTCTGAGGAGGCAACGAAAGACCTCGATGAGCGCGGAATTATTCGCGTAGGTGCGGAAGTGAAAGCTGGCGATATCATTGTCGGCAAGATCACTCCGAAAGGTGAAACTGATCCTACACCAGAGGAAAAACTCCTTCGTGCCATTTTCGGCGATAAAGCCGGCGATGTGAAGGATGCTTCATTGAAAGCGCCTCCAGGAATGAAGGGTGTCGTTATCGATACCAAGCTTTTCAGTCGTCGCAAGTTGGATCCTGCGTCGAAAAAAGAAGAAAACAAGCGTCTTGCAGAGATCGAAAAAGATCTCGAGCTGTCCATGAACGAACTCAATGAGAAGTTCTGGGACAAGTTGCTCACGCTGCTCAGCGGCAAGAAAGCGATGGACTTCATCGATCGCGAAGGCAACGTTCTCGTCAGTAAAGGCGCGAAAATCGAAAAGAAAGCTTTCGAAGAAGTCGATCCGCTACTTATTGATCCTCGTGTTGCTTTTACAGGCGATGAAGAGATTGACGGAAGTGCGAAAAAGCTTGTTCGAAACTATGAGCGCCAGTACCGCGATGTACAAGGCAAGGCGAAGCGGGATAAGCACCAAGTTCAGATGGGTGACGAGCTGCCTCCAGGTATCGTCCAGCTTGCCAAAGTCTACGTTGCTAAGAAGCGTAAGATTTCGGTCGGTGACAAAATGGCCGGGCGCCATGGAAACAAGGGAGTCATTGCCAAAATTGTACCTCAAGAGGACATGCCGTTCCTCGATGATGGTACTCCGGTTGACATCGTGCTCAACCCACTTGGTGTGCCTTCCAGGATGAACCTTGGACAGATTTACGAGACGCTGCTAGGATGGGCCGGCAAAACTTTGGGGACCAACTTTGCGACCCCAATTTTTGATGGTGCAACAGTTGCTGATGTAGAACAGACCATGATAAAGGCTGGCCTTCCTGTTGACGGTAGGACCCAGTTGATTGATGGTCGTTCAGGTAAACCTTTCGATCAGAAGACTACAGTTGGATACATCTATATGTTGAAGCTGAGTCACCTTGTCGATGATAAACTTCACGCTCGTTCGATTGGACCATACAGTCTTATCACCCAGCAGCCGCTTGGTGGTAAAGCACAGTTTGGTGGACAGCGTCTCGGGGAAATGGAAGTCTGGGCATTGTATGCCTACGGCGCCTCCAACGTCCTCCAGGAGATGCTGACCTACAAATCAGATGATGTGCAGGGTCGATCAAAGGCTTACGAATGCATCGTGAAGGGTGAAAATATGCCAGAAGCTGGCACACCTGAATCCTTCAACGTCCTCGTTCGCGAATTGCAGGGGCTGGGTCTGGAAGTTAGTCTCGACTAACCTCCTCGTTCCCGCCTATCCCCCCACGGATTTTTAAAAGAAGATATCCGATTATGCCGTACGGAAAACCACAGAAGATCAAAAAGAACTTCGGTAGCATCACCGTCAGTCTGGCCTCTCCTGAAGCCATTCTGGAACGCTCCTATGGTGAGGTGCTTAAGCCTGAAACGATCAACTATCGATCCTTCAAACCTGAGAAAGAAGGACTTTTCTGCGAAAAGATTTTCGGTCCAGTGAAGGATTGGGAATGCCATTGTGGCAAGTATAAGCGCATTCGCTACAAAGGAATCATTTGTGACCGTTGTGGAGTCGAGGTGACCCAGAAGTCAGTTCGACGTGAGCGAATGGGGCACATTACGCTTAGCGTACCTGTCGTCCACATTTGGTATTTCAAGACGCTACCGAATAAGATTGGTCATCTCCTTGGCATTCGCTCCAAGGACCTAGAAAAGATCATCTACTACGAGAATTATGTAGTCGTTAATCCTGGAAGTGCTGCAGCGTTGGGTGTTGAGCCCAAACAGCTTCTTTCGGAAGATGAGTACTTCAATGTTCTCTATCAGATTCGAGAAGACAATAATCGTTTAGAAGACGATGATCCAGATAAATTTGTAGCGATGATCGGTGGGGGAGCAGTTGAAGAATTGCTCAAGCGTTCTGATCTCGTCGGTCTCGCTCAGGAGCTTCGCTTCCAGATCAAAACGGAAACGAGCCAGCAGCGAAAAGGAGAGGCACTGAAGCGACTTGCCGTCACGGAAGCTTTCCGTGGTGCGAATCGTCGCGTCGAGAATCGTCCCGAATGGATGGTTATGCGCGTCGTTCCTGTTATTCCGCCAGAACTGCGCCCACTGGTTCCACTCGAAGGTGGCCGCTTTGCAACGTCTGATCTAAACGACCTTTACCGTCGTGTGATCATTCGTAACAACCGTTTGAAGCGCCTTATTGACATCAAGGCTCCGGAAGTAATCCTGCGTAACGAAAAACGCATGCTTCAGGAAGCTGTCGATTCACTATTCGACAACAGTCGTAAAGCGAATGCCGTTCGTTCCGATTCCAACCGCGCGTTGAAATCTCTTTCGGACATGCTGAAAGGAAAGCAAGGTCGTTTCCGTCAGAACCTACTTGGAAAACGTGTTGACTACTCAGGTCGTTCGGTAATTGTTGTCGGACCTGAGTTGCACCTTCACCAGTGCGGACTGCCTAAGCAGATGGCAGTGGAGCTCTTCAAACCGTTCGTAATCAGAAAGCTGATCGAACGTGGTATCGTGAAAACGGTAAAGAGCGCGAAAAAAGTTGTAGACCGTCGTACGAGTGACGTTTGGGATATCCTGGAAAAAGTTATTCAGGGCCGGCCGGTTATGCTTAACCGCGCCCCAACGCTTCATCGCCTCGGTATTCAGGCATTTCAGCCCGTGCTGATCGAAGGAAAAGCGATCCGCTTGCATCCATTGGTATGTACAGCTTTTAACGCTGACTTCGATGGTGATCAGATGGCTGTTCACGTGCCTCTTTCGCACGACGCGGCACTGGAAGCTCAACTGCTGATGCTAGCCAGTCACAACATTCTGAGCCCTGCACACGGTGGTCCGATTGCCGTTCCGACGCAGGACATGGTTCTTGGTCTCTATTACATGACCAAGTCGCGGGCCGGAATGAAGGGAGAAGGGATGCGCTTTGCTTCGATGAATGAAGCAAGAGTTGCCTACGATCAAGAGATCGTGGAGCTTCATGCCAGAGTGTCCGTTCGTCTTGAAGATGGTCAAAAAATCGATACGACCATGGGTCGTATCATTTTCAACGAAAAGGTACCTGAAGGCGTTGGCTTTATTAACGAGGTGTTGACCAAGAAAAACCTTCGTGGAATTATCGCGCGTGTTCTGAAAGCGACTGGTTTCCCAGAAACTTCTGGATTCCTCGACGCAATTAAGAATCTTGGTTTTGAAAACGCGACGACTGCTGGTCTGACATTCTCGATTTCGGATATTGTCATACCAGACGCTAAAATCAAGCTGATTGATGACGCTCACGTAGAAGTTGAGAAAGCTCGTGGAAATTACTCCATGGGTTTCATCACCGAGAACGAGCGTTATAACCAGGTGATTGATATCTGGACGCACATCAATAATCAAGTCTCTGAAGTTCTCTTCGAGACGTTGAAAAGTGATGAGGACGGTTTCAACGCCATTTATATGATGGCAGACTCTGGCGCGCGTGGTTCGAAAGAGCAGATTCGCCAGTTGGGTGGGATGCGTGGTCTGATGGCCAAGCCTCAGAAAAGCCTTGTTGGTAGTGCCGGTGAGATTATCGAAAATCCGATTATCTCCAACTTTAAGGAAGGCCTGTCCGTTCTTGAGTACTTCATTTCAACGCATGGTGCGCGTAAAGGTCTTGCCGATACTGCCCTGAAAACTGCAGATGCTGGTTACCTAACGCGTCGTCTGGTGGACGTTGCGCAGGACGTGACGATTAAAGAATCAGATTGTGGAACGCTACGAGGCATCAGGATTTCTGCCCTTAAAGACAACGAGGATATCGTTGAACCATTGGCAGATAGAATCCTGGGAAGGGTATCCGTGCATGATGTCACGGATCCGCTTACCGAAGAAATGCTTGTTGAAGCCAATGAGTTGATCGATGAAGAGAAAGCTCGTTCGATTTCAGAAACTTCGATAGAAGAAGTTGAGATCCGCTCCGTTCTGACATGTGAAGCCAGACGTGGAGCGTGCGCGCTTTGCTACGGCCGAAATCTTGGATCGAACCGAATGGTTGAGCGCGGTGAGGCTGTTGGTGTCGTGGCTGCTCAGTCGATTGGAGAGCCTGGTACACAGCTTACGCTTAGAACTTTTCATATTGGTGGAACCGCCAGTCGTATTTCTGCTGAATCAACGGTTCAGACGAAATTCGCCGGTAAGGTGGTCTATGAAAACCTGAGAACGGTTGAATTCGACTCGGGAGATGAAAAGAAAGACGTTGTTCTTTCCCGCCAGGGTGAGATCAAGATCGTAGATACGAAAGAAGGCGATCGCCAATTGATCTCCTATCTCATCCCCTACGGCGCCGAAGTGCTAGTAGCCGACGGAGCTAAGATTGAAAAGGGCGCAGTCATGGCTGCCTGGGATCCGTATAACTCGGTCATTATGTCTGAGTTTGCAGGTACGGTAGGCCTTCAGGACATCATTGAAGGCGTTACGTACCGTGAAGAGTCTGATGAACAGACTGGATACAAGGAGAAGGTTATCATCGATACGCGTGAGCGTACCTTGACTCCAGCCATTCTCGTTAAGGCGGCGGATGGAACTGAGCGAGAATATCCTGTTCCCGTTCGTGCTCGTATTCAGGTTGATTCAAAAGGCGAAGTTCAGGCCGGTCGTATTCTGGTCAAGATTCCTCGTCAGTCAGCCAAGACAAGAGACATTACCGGGGGTCTTCCTCGTGTGACGGAGCTTTTCGAGGCAAGAACGCCAATCGATCCTGCGAAAGTAAGTGAGATTGATGGAATCGTGTCGTTTGGAGGTCGTAAACGTGGATCGCAGGAAGTAATCGTGACGAGTCGCGATGGCACTGAATCGAAAACCTATCTCGTTTCAATGACCAAGCATATGTTGGTTCACGAGAATGATTTCGTTCGTGCTGGAGATCCCCTTTCGGACGGTCAGATTGCTCCACATGACATTCTCGCAATTCTTGGGCCGCGTGCGGTTCAGGAGTATCTGGTGAATGAGATTCAGGAAGTGTATCGACTACAGGGTGTGACGATCAACGATAAACATATCGAATGTATCGTGCGCCAGATGATGCAGAAAGTTCTTGTCAAAGACGCTGGAGATACCAATATGCTTGAAGACAAGCATGTTGATCGCTTCGTTCTGGAAGAGAAGAACGACCATCTATATGACAAATTTGTTGTGATCGATCCAGGTGAATCGGACATGACGATCGGTGAGGTCGTTGACCGTCGCCGCTTGAGAGAGGTTAACTCTTCCTTGAAACGCCAGGATAAGCGCGAAGTGGTTGTTCGTGATGCACAGCCAGCTGTGGCAGAACCTGTTCTTCTGGGCATTACTCAGGCAGCTCTCGCAACAGACTCGTTCATTTCTGCTGCTTCCTTCCAGGAAACGACAAAAGTTCTGACGGAGGCTTCGATAGCTGCCAAGTCAGATCCGCTTTTTGGTCTGAAGGAGAATGTGATCGTTGGTCATTTGATTCCTGCAGGAACCGGTCAGCGTCAGTTCAAGGACATCATTGTTGGATCTCAGAAAGAATACGAAGAGATTCAGGAAGCGATGAATACCGAAACCTCTGGAGACGGTGCTGCACAGGCAGTTGAGACTCCTTAGTAACACTGATTTCCGGCATCTGTAACGGATCGCCAGAAGATTGTACTTATATGCCCGGAGGCCTTCGGCCTCCGGGCATATTTTTTTAGCATAGATATGTTACGGGCAACCATTTTTGGGCGCCTATCATGTGGGCACCTGTGTTTTTGAGTAAAGCGTGTTTTTGAGTAAAGCGTGTCTTCGAGTAAAGTGTGATTGCGGACATCTGTTTTTCGCGCGGACGCATCATCCCGATGATACCCTCGTAACGGAGCCTTTTAGTGAGGCCCACCTTTCAGCCATACCATTTAATTCAGCATGCTACGAGAGATTTATACAGCCGTCGGAGGCGTAGGCGCCTTTTTCGTCGCCGTGGCAATGTTTCTGTCATTTGTCGCGTGGCTTATGGCCGTAACAGGAACGGTTGTGAGAGACATACCCAGAACTGTAAAGGTGTTTCTGGTGCTACTCATTTCGCTGATTCCGCCTCTTTCTATTTTCTTAGCCTCTGCATTTCTCGTACAGGATAGAATGCAGGCAAAAAGTTCTCGCAAAAAGATCACCGGCTCGGATATTGGAAGCACTGGTTTTCCATCCTCTCGACTTATTCCAGTACCGGTCCGAGACGCAGCCTGACGCGAGCCACGCTAGTTGTCGCAGTGTACAGCGAGAGCCGATACGATTTCGCGTTGAAAAGTCCCGCCCGTTGGACGATTAAGTAACTCATCTTCTAGGATGAATGTGGAGGAGCCGCCGCCGTCTAGATTCAGTGCGTCAACCGCGCCGAAAGACTTCATTATCCCTGCCAGCTCAGTAAGAGATACGCCCCGACTTATTCGCTGACGTCCGTCGACTACGAGTAGAAGAAGCTCTCCATCCTTTCCAATGCCCACTGCCGTGCGCGGGTGAACGTCTGGGATAGTCGTACCGAAAAAGATTTCTTCGTCTATCGTTATTCTGTTGCGCCCGTCCTTCATTAGAGCCGGTCCTCCCGATATGGCGTCGGTGACGTCCCAGAGGTGATTTCCTTCGGAATAGTCCCACTCACCAAGTACGCCCGGCGCATTTGCAATCGGATCGTCCCAGACAAATACAGAGTCTTTAATCGAGGATACCCATCCAATCTCGGGCTCGTTGTCTCTTGTGAATCCTATTGCTGCTCTGTGCACATCATATCTGAGGTCTTCTTTGTAGATGCCTGGTGTAGCAAACTGTACAAATTCACCATCTGCCAGAAGCAGACCGACATGCTCGTAAACTCCCTCTTCCTCTCTGAAATAGCCACCATTTACCAGCAGACACGCTCCAGACTCGGCTGCCAGTTCTGACGCAGATTGACGTCCATCCGCATCTCGAGATGAGAGTACCTCAATGTCTAGGTTTGAGGCTTTAAGGTCGATTTTTGCCATCCAAGCTTTGAGAGGCAAGTTTTCGTCCGTGCCCTCCCACACATCAATCCCGTCAGGAAGAGAGGCTGATGTTGCCACCGGAAGCCAGTCTATCGACATCACCGTTATTCCTGGTGTCGGAATTTCGTTCGCGCATCCCACAAAAATAAGAACGATAATTGCTGGTGCGAGAAAGAAGTTCTTCAATCGTATTTGATAGGTGTTTTTTATTGTTGCTTTGCGATTTTAAGAAACCAATTATGAATCAAAGGTACGGTCTTTTTTGCAACTCTGAGCAATGATTGTCGTGCAAACCTTTCTCCCCGAAAAGCGGTCAAAGATGTGAACCCGCAGATATGAACCACCGCGAATACGAACTTATCCAAGCGGCAAAGGACGGTGACAACCGTGCATTTGACGAGTTGGTGCGCTTACACGACAGGCGTATCCTACAGGTCGCCCATGGCATCATGGGCAACATGCAGGATGCGTACGACGCGTACCAGGAGGGAGTAATTCGTGCGTTTCAAAAGCTGGATTCATTTAGACACGAGAGTTCATTTGGCACATGGCTAACGCGAATTGTGATCAATCAATCTTTGAACATGAAGAAGAAACTCAGATGGAAGCAGCGACTATCTCTGGATCAGATGCTGGAGTCTTCTTCTGTGATGTTTGAGGACAAAGGGGCCACACCGGACGAAGTATATGTGACCAACGAGCTCTCACGTGAAATTAGAAATGGCCTCGACAAGCTCTCAGACAGGGAGCGAGCCGTGTTTGTACTGAAGCACATGCATGGGTACAAACTTCGGGAAATCGGGCAGATGATTGGATGTGCCGAGGGTACGGTAAAGAATTACCTATTCAGAGCTACAAGGAAATTACGTGAGGTGTTGCAGACGCACGCCGTAGCCAAGGGGCAAACGGCAGAACCTGTAATCCGAAACAACTAGTATTATGGAAAACAATTGCTCACATAACAGAGACGACCTCGTTCTCTTCTTTTACGATGAACTCTCCGAGGGTGAACATCTTGAGATGGAGGCCCGTCTTTCGGTTTGTTCGAACTGTCGGGAAAACCTGGCTGGCATCGAGTCCATTTCGCTTAGTGTGCCCCGGTCTCCGTCAATTGAATTTAACGAGTCAACGCTGGACGCGATAAGGGACGCTACAAGCAAACGGATTTTGGCCGAGGGCAGGTCTCATTCGAAGAAAGAAATTGTAATCCGCATGCCCGCACATGTAATCCGTATGCCCGCACAGGCTCGATGGAGTCTTGCACTGGCTGCTGTAGTGGTTGCGTTCTTTTTCGGGCGAACCTCTATAGTACCGGCAGAATTCGCTCCGCGTGCAAGTATGGATCTCGCTTCGAGCACCCAGGTTTCTGATATTGAATACGATG
>Ga0315336_1004839_pt1 | contig 15413 bp, 13 predicted proteins | sample ASW5metaG_FD_204512 | JGI IMG/M metagenome (GOLD analysis project Ga0315336, IMG submission 204512) | Ammonia-oxidizing marine archaeal communities from Monterey Bay, California, United States - ASW #5 | ecosystem: Environmental > Aquatic > Marine > Intertidal zone | place: USA: California...
CCAATAGAACGACGAGGGGCACCAGATGCCGACGCCCCGGGAAGATGTCACCGCCCACCGCGACCACATAGGTCGTCCACAGCACCACGGCGGGCGCGACGAGGAGCAGGCGAGCACGGGCCTCGCGGTCGCTCCAGGCCACCAGGGCCATAGCCGCGGCGACGGCCATCGCCAGGTGGTTGAGGAGGCCATTGCCCATCCACAGCAGACCTTCGTCGATGCCCAGACCGAGCTTCACATGTGCCGTATTCGGCAGCATCTCTCCGTAGTAGAACAGCCGAAAACCCAACTGTGCCGCAACGAATAGCGCAGGGAAAACCGCCAGTTTTGCGACAGTGACGACCGCATTTCGATCCCGCCGCGCCCCGAGCAACCCCAGGCCGAGCGCCACGGAAAACAACGGGCCATCCGGTCGCGTGATGCACAGGGCGGCCAGCGCCAGCGAGGGTATCGCGATCTGGGCGGTGGTCGGCTTCTCTTCGAGCAAGGGCCACGATGACGCAAACGCCACAGCTAGCAGGCAGGCAACCAACCCTTGCTCGAGCCCACCGACCGCCCAGACCGCGATCGATCCCGAGCCCGCCAGGAACCCGGCAATGGCGACGGCCGATACCGCCGTTTTGTCCCAGTGCCGGATCGAGACGACGACGAGGGCGATGAACATGAATCCGAATCCGAAGACCCTAGCTGCGTCTACAAGGTCCAGTCCCACCGCCCCACCGGCGGCCACCACGAGAACCCAAAGCAGGTTGGAGTAGCCCTCGACCCATTCCCCATCGGCGAAGGTGAGGCCATCTCCGGCGAGGAGCCGCTTGCTGTATTGCAGAGAGATGAATGAATCGTCGGCGAAGAACGGCAAATAGGAGCGCGCGTGAATCGCCAGACCCACGCCACCGGCCGCGGCACAGGCCAGCCCGAGCGCCCACTGGGTTCGATCTTGCGGTCCCGGCCTGTTTCCCATGGGCGCACTGTAGCGGTACGGTGCGGCCGTGACTCCCCTCCTCATGCTGATGACGCTGACTGCCGCTGCGGACGACCGCATCGAGGTCGAGGTGGACCCGCGAGTCGAACTGGTCTCGATTGTCTGCCGGCTGGCTGGGCTGACGGAGTACAACCAGGCCCCGGATTCGCCGTGGTTACAGGCCGTGGACGCCCAGTTTGGGCCGCACAAGGACCACCCGGCGGTCAAAGAGACGAAGAAGCTGAAGAAAAAGTACGGCATCGCCTACGACGCGCCCATCAGCCTCGCCCTGCACCTGGACCGCGACACCTGGAGGCCACGCGTTCCCCTGACTCCCCTGCCCCGCCGCCTCGACGACCGCTGGGACGCCAAGACCGCGGAGCGCTACGCCGAGCACCTGCGGCAGTTCGCCTCAGACAGCCACTTCGACGACTTCCTCGATCGACAGGCCGAGGACCTCGACGTCATCGAGGCCCGCTACCGCCGTTGGATGGCCAAGCACGAGGTCATCGACTGGTTCGACGAGCTCTTCGGCCCAGCGCAGGAGGCGACCTACACAGTACATCCGGGCCTCATCGCCGGACCCAACAACTACGGCACTGCGGTGCTCTTGCCCGACGGCAGCCTCGAGATTCGGCCCGTGCTCGGCGTCGGCGTCGTCGACGAACGAGGGCTGCCAGACATCTCCAACGACAGACCGATGGTCTTGGTGCACGAGGTTGCCCACGCCTACATCAACCCGTTGTTCGCGCGTCACGAAGATCGGGTCGCCGAGGGCGGTCAAGCGGTCTTTCGGAAGGTCGCAAGCCAAATGAAGGCGACGGCCTACACCACCTGGCAGACGGTCGCCAACGAATCCGGTGTACGCGCCACTGCAGTCCTCTACGCCAAAGACCACTACGGAGAAGAGGCCATCGGAACCGCCGCCGCCGGCGAGATTGCGGCCGGATTCAGCTGGATCCTCCCAATGACCGCGGCGCTGGATGGGTATCGGACCCAGAACAGCACCGGACTCGAAGGTTTCCCCGCCGTCGCCGGAAAGGTGCTCTCTGAGTGGGCGATCAGCGAGCCTGCACCGCCCTACCTGGGGCCGATCAACGCCTTCGGTGGGGACAAGAACACGGTGATGATTCTGCCGAACACCACCGATGAACCCGCCTCGATGGGGGCGCAGATGTACGCGATGTCCATGCACGAGAAGTTCTGGGCAGACGAGAAGGTCGATTTGATCTCGGCGGATGACGCCGACAATGCAGCAGAAAAACGCCGTATCTACTACGGGACACCGAGCACGAGCCCGCCCCTCGCAGATCTCCTGTCGCGACTGAACTGGAGCGTGGGAGACGACGGAATCTCATTCGGAACCCGCCGCTTCTCCGGAGAGGGACTGGCGCTGATCGCCACCTTTGTCGACCCCGACGGATCGGTGCCGGTCCAGATCTATACGGCGGCGACCAGTGCGGGCGTGGAGGGCCTCAACGGCGTCTTGCACGGCCCAACGGACTGGGTGATTGCGTTGCGAGATGCCGATGGTGCCTACCAGGTGCACGCCGAGGGCAACTTCCCGAAGAACTTCGACGGCAGGTGGTCAAACCCCGCCGAGGTCATGGATCTGAACTTCGATCGCCCTCCGCCTCCTTCTCCCCAGGAGGAGTGAACTCCCAGTCGAGGGGCGCGACCAGATGGGACAGGCCGCCGCCCATGGAGATGACCAACATCACGCCCATGAACGCCAGCGAGCAGACGGTCGCGTCGACCGGGTTGACGCCAATCTCGCCGAGCAAGCCGACGAAGGCCACCTCGCGAACGCCCAGCCCCGCCACAGTGATGGGCACGTAGATCACCATGAGCGCCAGCGGCATGAGCACGAGGATGTCGAGCAATTCGACGGTCGGATGCAGGTCGCGCAGCATCACCCACACCACCAGTGACGCGACGCTGTGTGTGACCAGGGACAGTCCCAGAGTCGGCCCGAACCAGAGGGGTGCGGTCGGCCTCGGCAAGGCGACGAGCGCCTCACCGATTCGACCCGGAATCACCCGGCCGATGCGGGCGGCCAGCAGCGGACTCATCGCGGCACCAACGGCGACACCGGCGGCGACGAGAGCCAGCGCTGGCGGCACCGACACCTCCGCTACGGGATGGAAGGAGAGCACCAGGACCACCACGAGAATGAGGCCTGCCAACCCGAAAAAACGCTCGATGGCGACAATCACATAGGCGGCCGCATTGCTCTCCGGAAACGACTGGCGAGTGACGTGGCCCCGCACGACGTCCCCGCTGACATTTGCCGGCAAGAGCGTGTTGTAGAAGGTGCCGATCCAGTATGCGCGCGCGAGAAACGGCAGTCGCGGCACCCGCTCAGCCCCGTAGGCGGCCAACAGGGCATGCCAGCGGATGGCGCCAATCCACATGTTGCCGAGCATAAGCGCGACGCCCAGGGCAAAGGACAGCGGAGCGATGGCGGATGCGGCCTCCATGACCTCGCGCCACGGGGCCATGCTGAACGTCCAGCCCAGCGCCAGCGCCGCGACCAGCAATCGCACCGCCAGCCAGATCCACGACTTCGGTCCCCGCTTCACCGCTTGCATCGAACCCCGATGTTCGGGCTCGCATCCAGGGGATTAGCAGCCCCCGAAGAGCGATCGTCCCGCGAACGCCAGGCCGCTTTGCCGCCGTCCTGTCGCCACTCCATGTATTGGCCTTGCCACCGGGTCGGCGGATCGTCTTTGGCGAGCAATCCGCCCCGCGACTCGCAATAGGCCGCACCCGCGTACCAGGTCATGTGGCTCATCGCGCCAGGGCCCGGGGAAACCGCGCCCTCCCATCCAGAGAAGTAACCGGCGCCAACCTTTCCGGCGGCGGTGGCGGCGTCTGCAAACGCCGCGACGCCAGGGTCGGCGTCGGCCGAAAGACTCGGTTCCGGCTCCGGCTCAGATTCCGGTTCCGTTTTCGGTTCTGGCTCCGGTGTCGCGATCGTGGGCGCCTCGACGGACAGCGTCGTCGTCCACGGGCCGTCGCCCGCGACCACATGCAGGACCTCGCTCCCACACCGGCACGGCGCCTCGCATCCCACCACTTCACATCCCGGGCCCGTAGAAAACCCGCTGGTGTCGGTGCCCTCGACGACGGGGACGGCAGGCTCCGGAAGACTGTCGATGCGCTCCAATCCCAGCGTTGGAAGCGCCCCTTGTTCCCCAGTGGCGAGATCGGCAAAGCCGTCCAGGGTCTTCATGCCATCGCTGTCGCCTGCGGGCATCGGGTTCTCACTCCGCCCGAGCGTCGCGGCTATGGCGGCGATTTCGGCTGCTTCTGGGCGCTCCATCGGATCAGCGTGGGTCATTCGACGGATCAGGTCGCGAAACTCGGGTCGATACGACGGCCCCGGATCGAGAGGTTTGTGGTCCTGTTTGTCGGCGAGGATCTGCAAGGCCACATGCCCGTCCTGACCCACGGGAAGGTGCGACGGAAACGCGCCTTGGCCCGTCAGCATTTCCCAAGTGACCGTGCCGAGCGCGTACACGTCCCAGGCGACCGGGTTGATGTTGGAGGGCGTCGCCCACTCCGGCGGGACGTAGGAGACCGTGCCCATGCGGATGCCCTCGGCCGTCAGCCGGGTGCGCCCCGCCTCGAGGACCAGGCCGAAGTCGACAACATCGTCCCGGATGAGGATATTCGCCGGTTTGATGTCGCGATGCCGCACGCCTCGACCGTGCAGGTAGGCCAACGCCTCGGCGAGCTCCTGGAGGATGTCCAGGGCCCGCTCAAGGGGAAGCGCTCCGGAGAGGATGAGCTGGGACAGCGGCCGGCCGTCGACGTACTCCATCACCAGGTATGGTGGGTCGTGATCTGCGCGTACATTGCGTATCTTGACGATGCCCGGGTGGTCTAGACCGAACAGGACCTCCGCCTCTCGGATGAACCGAGCGTGCGAGTCGCCGCGGTGCAGGGCGAGGTCGTCGAGGACCTTGACCGCTCCGATGATGCGCTCTGCGTCGGCGTTGTGGCATCGATAGACAGATGCGGTGCCGCCGACCCCAAGGGGTTTCTCGACGATCCACACATCGATCCACTCACCAAAGTCGAGCACGCCACACTCCTCTGCATCGCAGCTTAGTCGCCGTCGCTGACCTCCCGGATGGCGAACTGCACGCGACGGTTCCGCTGCCGGCCGTCTTGGTCCTCATTCGACGCGATCGGGTGAGTCGGCCCGTAGCCGCGGTCGATGAGTCTGGAGGGCGCCACACCGCGGGCGATGAGCGCGGTCCGAACCGCCGCCGGCTCTACCGAGAGGCGCAGGTTCACGGCCACGTCCCCCACCGAGTCCGTGTGTCCGCCGATCTCCACCGAGAGGATCCGCGGAAAGGCGATGATCGTATCGGCGACCATCTCGATCTCGATCTCGGTGCGTTCACTCGTCTCCGGCACCTCGAAGGAAGTTGTGGCGATGCCCCAGGTCTCGGAGACGACGACGGCCTGCCAGGGTCCCGGCTCCAGAGAGACAATGCGCCGCCCTCGAGGTCGAGCCCCACCGCGAACGAGCGGCCCAACGACGATGTCGACAACGACTGCGACGACGCCAAGAAGACCATCTATTTCGGAGGCCGAGTCTGCCGTTGTTCAGCCCAGGGTCGGCCTTTGGGCGGTTGGCTTTTGCTTGTCATACCCGTCTTGGCGATGCGCAGGCGAAACAGGTAGAATTCACGGCTCTACGGTTGTGAGGTTGTACCAGTGAAGATGTTCGTCTGGATTGGGCTGCCATTGCTGCTCACCGGATGTGGACGCCAGGACTTCGAAGGAGTCTGGTCCGGGAGTGTTTGTCAGACCCTGCCCATGGAGATGGAGCTGGACTCCTGGGGTGTCGGGACGCTGCACACCATTGCCCCCCTGGACCCCGAGAACGAGAACACCTCGCTCATCGAGGTCGATCTCGAGATCGAGGTCACCCAGGACTTCCGGGCGTTTGTCGAGGCCATGCAATCCCACGAGATCCTCCTCAACGCCATCGACGTCAACAAGAATGTGATGACAGGAAACGCCGCCTGGCACCCCACTTATTACGGGCCGTGCGACTTCGAGGTCGCCCTCGAGTGACATCTGGAGACAGGGGCGTGTGAATCGTCCGTGTCAGCCCTCCGTCGCTCAACCATCGACGGAGAAAGTCCCCATGACCGTGAACGGAAATCTGGCAACGCTGGCACTGACATGCATCCTGGCCGCTGCCTGCCATCACAAGGTCGAGGTCAGCTTCATCGAGCCGGCCGACATCGGCCTCCCGGCGGACGTCCAGACCGTGCTCGTCGTCAACCGCTCCCAGCCGAAGAACGCTGGCGAGTTCGTGTTGAATGCCAGCGAGGGACTGGCCACCGGCGAGGGCTTCGACGCCGACTACGGCACCTCCGTGATCGCCCTCGATGCGCTGGTGTCCGTGCTCGGCGAGACCGATCGCTTCGATGTGCTCCAGCTGAACATCGATGGCAAACGCGTGGACACCAGCATCTTCGACAAGCCGCTGGATGCTCGTACCGCCATCAAGCTCTGCAAACGCCACGACTGCGATGCAGTGATCGCTCTGGACGCCTTGGACACCGACACCATCAACCGGCTCATCTCCGAAAAAGAACCCGGAGAAGCTGTGGAATTCACTGGGCAGACAGACTCCCGCATCGGCGCCACCTTCAGGGTTTACGACGGCGACAGCGGCGCGATGCTCGACAGTGCAAAGATGAATGCCGACACCAGCGCCGAGCTCACCAGTGAGCGGCGCCATGAGGCCATGGCGACGTTCGACACCGGTCCACAACTGCAGACCGACCTCGCCTGGTCTGTCGGTGAGGCCTACGGAGAGCGCATCGCACCGCACGAGGTCATCGCGCTCCGCGGCTGGTATGCCACTGGCGACCGCCAGCTCAAGGAAGCAGCCGGCTCCGTGAAGGCGGGGAACTGGGCGCGCGCGGCACGCATCTGGACACGGATGCTCGAGAGCGACGACCCCCGACTGGTGGCCAAGGCCCAACACAACCTGGCCGTCTACAACGAGACCGAGGGCAACCTGCGCAAGGCGCGGAACCTGGCCAGCCGCGCCTCCAACACCCTGAGCAAGCCGAAGACGCGGAACTACGCGCTGGAGCTGTCCGAGCGCATCGCGGCCGAGGCGGAGCTCGAGGACCAGATGGCGGGCAAAAGCAATCCCGTTCGGGAGACGTACGTGGCCCACTCCGGGTAGCGAGACATCGACTTGTCCTTGCGGAGCATGTTGGGGACGAAGAGGCCTCCCCAATAAAGCGCGCATACGACCCACGGAATCCAGTGCATCGACAGGGCCGCGAACGACCCGTAGATCAACATCTCGCCCAGGTAGTTGGGGTTGCGGGTCCGGGCAAAGAAGCCGTCCGTGATGAGGCCCTTCCTCGCCTTGAGCACGTAGTATTTCTGGGCGTCGGAGCCGAAGACCAGGAACGTGCCCATGACCATGGTCGCCACGCAGACGCAGATGAGCGGGTTTGACGGAACCGCGCCGCCCATGATGAGCAACAGGGGAGCCAACCAATACAACCACAACAGGACGAAGACGGCGCCCGCCTTCCACAGAGGCAAGCGCACCTCCCAGTTTCGGTCGGGATACGACCAGCTCTTCAGCACCCACATGACGCCATAGGTCCCGTGCAAGGCCAGATAAACCCAGGGCCCCACGGTCCAGTTGTCGAACCACCACATCATGGCCAGGATCACCGGTGCGGTAAGCCCCTTGGCGAGATCAATGGGGTGTTTCATGGCGACTTTCATGGGTGATCAATAATGGGTTCCCATGAGAATCGCGCTGATTTCGGACATCCACGGAAACAAGGTGGCCCTCGAGGCCGTTATGGCCGACATCGCCGCGAATGACGTCGACCAGGTCATCTGCCTTGGAGATGTCGCCACCCTCGGACCCGACCCGCGGGGCGTCATCGAAATGCTCCGAGAGAGTGGTTGCCCCTGCATCCTCGGCAATCACGATGCGTTCATGCTCGACGACCAGCTCATCCACACCTACACCGAGGCGCCGATCATCGTTCAGGCCGTCGATTGGTGTCGAGAGCAGCTCCAGGCCGACGACTTCGAGTTCCTGCGCGGCTTCGTAGACGGACTCACGCTCGACCTCGGCGATGGCCAGACGCTCCAGTTGTTCCACGGCACGCCGAATTCGAACATGATCGATGTCCTCGCCACGACCGCCTCCGACGAGCTCGACGGAATGTTGGACGGAAACACCGCAACCGTGATGGCTGGCGGCCACACACACATCCAGATGCTCCGCCAACACAAGGGCATCCTGCTCGTGAACCCCGGCAGCGTCGGCCAGCCGTTCGTCGAATACGTGCACGGCCGCGAACCCTCTCTGATGGGACACGCCGAGTACGCTATCATCGAAGGGTCTAACGGCACTGTGAACGTCAACCTTCGCCGTGTCATCGTCGACGCCGCTGCGGCCCATGCCGCGGTATCGGCGACGGACAATCCACTGAAGATGGGACTGATCGGACAGTACACCTGAGTCGCTACCCCAGGAAGATGGGGTCCCGCCCGTTGTTGCCGAACGACCCGATGTCGATGCCGAAGTACTGCAGCGCCGTGAGGTGCAGGTTTCCGAGGTGGTTGCCCGGCAGGCGGCGGTGCTGCCCCTGAACGATGCCGCCATTCTCCCCGCCGGCGAGGAGGATGGCGAGGTCGTCCGCCCGATGCATGTAGCCGTCGGAGAACTCGGACACCTGACACGCCCAGGTGTTCGCCAACAGATCGGTGCCGTCCGCGTCCGGGGTCTGGGCCAGCGAGCGGACCATGTTCCCGAACTGCTCGATCTGCCAGTCTTGCGCGGTGATGTAGTTGTCGAAGTACTGGCCGCTGTTGTAGTGCGACAGGGTGTGGTGGTCGGTGGTGACGCCCACGAAGTCGAAGGTCTCCAGCGATGTGGTCGGCCCGAGCATGAAGGTGATGATCCGGGTCAGATCGCACTCGAAGGCGACCTTGATCAGATCCGACATCATCTGGATATTGGCCTGGAATCCCACATCTGAGGGTGGTTCATCGGGCGTCTCGCACTGGGCCGCCGCATCGGCCTGCAAGCTGATGCGGGTCTCGAGCTCGCGAATGCCGGTGAGGTATTGATCGAGCTTGCGTCGATCGTCGCTGCCCAGGCGACCCGACAGCGTCTGAGTCCGCCCCACGACCCGGTCGAGCACACTGGACCGGGTGGCGGTTCGCCGCGCGATGTCCGCCTCTGTCAGTTCCTCGTCGGTGCTGACTCCGAACATGCGGTCGAAGAGGTTCTTCGGCGACGACATGTTGGGAACGGGCACGCCACCAGGCCCCCAGGAGATGTGGGTGTAGTAGGCCTCGGTGTTGCCGAAAGCACCGATGTGGTTGGAGTTCGTTCCCAGCTGAATCGACGGGAAGGGCGTCACTCCCGCCACGTGCACCGCCGCCTTTTGATCGACGGAGATGCCGGCGTTCAACTCATTGGCGTAGATGTCCACCGGCACGTCGGTGAGCACGCTGGCGGTCGCCGTGTCGTGGTTCACGTAGAGCGCCTGACTGGCGGCCAGGTTCTCGAGTTTCGACAGCACCGAGACCCGGGACTGGATGTCCTCGAAGGACGCCATGCTGCGCTTCAGGTCCCAGGCCGCTCCATCGGTCGTCGGAACCAGGAACTGCGGCCAGATGCCGTTGGGAAGGAACCAATAGAGCAGGCGCCTCGGCGCTACGGGCTCGGCGGCCCAGGCACTGCGCGGCATGGCGGAGTGCAGGAACGGCAGCGCAACCGTCGCGGCGGCGCTCTTCAGGAACATGCGTCGGGTGTTTATCTTTCGGGTCATTGCGCACCTCCCATCAGGAAGGCCGGGCTCGAAGTGATGCGTTGCACCAGTGTTCTAAACTGGTGGTCCCCAGCAACGAAGTCGGCGGTGATGCGTGCGATATAGGCGTCGTCCTCCGGCGCAGGCGGCCGTCCGAGGGCGTAGGTCCAGGCTTTCTCGACCACGCAGGGTACGAAGCGGGGGTCATTGGCGACGGCCATCTGGAGCTGGTCGGCCGAGTCGACCGCATGCCCGTTGTCGAGCACGCCCGAGGTGTCCACCGGGTAACCGAGTTCATCGACAGTCCGGTACTCGCCGATGCCGTCGTAGCGGTCGAGGGCATAGCCGATGGGGTCGATCTGGGCGTGGCAGGCCTGGCAGGATTCATCGGCGCGCAAGGCCTCGTCCTGGTCGCGAATCGAGCCCTGAGCCTCCACTGGCTCCTCGGCCATTCCCCCGTCGGGAGGTGGAGGAGGAATGGGCGCGCAGAGCAGTTGGTCGAGAACCCACTTGCCTCGCGACACCGGGGAGCCGCGCTCGGGATGGGCCTGAACGGCGAGCCAACCGGCCGTCGTCAGCAATCCCCCACGGTAGGCGGTTCCGGAGATCTGCTTCCACTCCTCGTGGCCGCCGGCCCAGGCGCTGCCGTAGAGCTCCGCCAGCCGTTCGTCCAGCCACACCTCGTCGGTCGTGAGCATCTCGGTCATGGGACGACCGAAGAGGAGGTGGTCCATGGCCATCTGCTCGAGCTCGACGCGCATGGACTGTCGCAGGTGTTCGTCGAAGTCCGGATAGACCTCGGTGTCGGGTCGGACCTCATCGAGGCCCCGGATCCCCCACCACTGCCCGGCGAAGTTGGACACCAGCGCACTGGCCCTGGGGTCGAGCAGCATGCGGGCCACCTGCTCATTTCGACCTTCTTCGGTCAAGAGTACGCCGCTCTCGGCCGCCGCCATCAGGTCCTCGTCGGGCATCGAACTCCACAGGAAATACGACAGGCGATTGGCGATCTCGTGAGCGCTCAGCAGGTGCGCATCGGTCCCGCCCTGCTCAAACCGGTAGATGAAGTCCGGCGACAGCAGGATCACCTTCATTGTCATCTTCAGGGCTTCGAAGACATCGAGCTGATCCTGCAACCCGAGCTGGAAGGTGTCGAGGATCCACGCGAGCTCATCGGCGGCCAGCGGTCGCCTCCAGGCGCGCGTTGCAAACGTCTCGAGAATCGAGTTCGAACAATCGAATCCGCCGATGCCCGGATCGCAGAACACGATCTTGTCGTAGGCGGCTGTGTGACCGACCTCGGGCACCTTTGGCCCGAAGACCCGGAAGGCATCGATGGCCAGAACGCGCTCGAGGTCCACGGAGGGATTGGCAAAGTACACCTGCACATTGTGCAGTCCCGCCATGAGTTCCACGTCGGCTGTGTACACCGAGGGACTGGCCGGTCCAGCGACCACGTCGTAGACGCCGACCAATACACCGTCGACGAACAGCTCTGCCCGTGGGGGCACCCCTTCGGCCTCCTGCCCAAAAGCGACGATGGACACGTCGAAGTCCCCTCCGTAGCTGACGTTGACCGTCGCAGTGAGAGAATCGGCGGTGTTGAATCCCCAAGCCGTCTCGCTGATGACCGTTCCCCCGCTCGGCACCGCGATTCCGTCCTCTGCCTGGACCCCGATCTGTTCGATCGACTCGTCTCGAAGTGCGAACAGATCGTCGAGGATCTGATCCGCGGACTTCTCGTACATTTCGAATAGCAGCGGCGACATCGGCAAACCGGCGGCCGAATTGTCGAAGCCGTTCACCGGGTCATCGGGCGGAAAGTCCTTCGAAGGCCGGAAATCGGTGTACAGAAGATCGCGGACCGTGTTGTCGTATTCGACACGGTTCAAGCGATGCAGCTCCTTGGGAGCGACATCGACCAACGCGATACCGACACCACCGTCGTTGTTGTTTTGGCAGCTCAGAAGTAGCAAAAACGAGAGCATGGCGAGACTCCGTACTTGCACAGTACCATCGGCCGCCAGCCTCTCAGGGCGAGTGGGCACCCTGGGACGAGTTGTCACATACGAGACAGAATCACGTGGGCGCCGTGTCCCCTGGATTGCCGCCTGTATCTCCCGTATCAGCCCCGGTATCGGCACCCGTGTCGGTGTCGGTGTCCGTGTCGGTATCGGTATCGGTGTCGGTGTCCGTGTCCGTGTCTGTATCTGTGTCCGTGTCGGTATCGGTGTCGGTATCGGTGTCGCCGTATGGGTCCGTGGGAATTGCCGTATCGGCGTAGGGCTTGTCCGACACGCCGTAGCAAGCGGACAGAACGAGCAGGCCGACTCCACCCGCAAATGTCGTCAGCGCTCGAACAACGGGTGTCGGCGCCGAGCAGAATGGGCAATCGGTCTCGGCCGACCGGATGAAGCGGTCACAGCCGTCGCAACGGATCATGATTGGTTACTCCTCGGGGGCATCCTACAGGGAATCCGCCTTGAGCGAAGAACGGGTCATCCGCTCCGACACGCCCTACCACCCGCGGTACGTGGTCTGGGAGCTCACACTCAAGTGCGACCTCGCCTGTCGACACTGCGGAAGTCGCGCCGGAAAGCCGAGAGAGCGAGAGTTGACCCTCGACGAGTGCCTGGAGATCGTCGATCAGCTGGCCGACATGGGAACCCGGCAGATCGTCTTCATCGGTGGCGAGGCGTACCTGTTCAAACCGTGGCTGCAGGTGGTCGAAGCCGCCGCAAAGCGAGGCATTCTCGCCACAATGACCACCGGCGGGCGACAGGTCACCCAGAAGATGGCCCAGGCCGCCGCAGACCACGGAATGTCCGCTGTGAGCGTGAGCATCGACGGCCTGCGCGAGACCCACGACACCCTGCGAAACCTCCGTGGAAGCTGGGATGCGGCCATCGCAGCTCTCGGACACATCCGGGCCGCGGGCATGAACCCGCAGGCGAACACCCAGTGGAACAAACTCAATCTCCCCGAGGTCGAGGCGCTCGGGGACGTCCTCCTGAGCGCAGGCGTGAAGTCCTGGCAGGTCCAGATCACCGGGCCCATGGGCCGGGCCGCCGACGAGCCGGACTGGCTGCTGCAGCCGGAGGACATGCTCTCCCTCGTGCCCCGGCTCGCCGCAGTCGCGGAGAAGGCCAAGGCGTACCGGTGCCACGTCGAAGCCTCGAACAACCTCGGCTACTTCGGACCCTTCGAACACATCCTTCGCCAGGCCCATTGGCAGGGTTGTACCGCAGGAAAGTACGTGTTGGGCATCGAGGCCAATGGCGACGTCAAGGGCTGCCCGAGCCTGCCCAGCGGTCCGTACGTCGGGGCCAACCTGCGGGAGTTCACCCTCCGCGAGATCTGGGAGGACACCGCGGAGCTGCGCTTCGCCCGAGAGCGCGGGACCGAAGAGCTCTGGGGCTTCTGTAAGACGTGCTACTACGCCGACATCTGCAAGGGTGGATGCTCGTGGACCAGCCATACGCTGCTCGGGAAACGGGGAAACATGCCCTACTGCCACCACCGCGCGTCCGAGCTCGCAGCCCGCGGAATTCGCGAGCGACTGGTCAAGGTCGAAGCGGCACCCGGGGACCCCTTCGACTTCGGCCGGTTCGAGATCCGCGAGGAGCCAACGCGGTGATACCGGCGCGATTCAGCCTGACAATGGAGTTGGTCGACCCGCCACCGGTGAGCGCCGGATCCCTCAAGGATAGCGATCTGTTCCGTCGGTGGATCGAGTGGATCGACGAGCAGTTCTCCAAAGAGCGTTAGCAGGTCGCATGTTCGCTCTCGCCCTCTCCGTATCTATCGCTTTCGCCCTTCCTCACGGCGCTTCGTCCGCCGAGCGATGTGGCTACGGCGACCTCACAGCCTGCGAAGACAGCAGGTCGACTGAGGCTATCGAGGAAGGCTGTACTGCTGGAGACCACAACCAGTGCGTGAGCCTGGGTATTCACCTGCTCCAGGGACCGGAACACGACGACGAGCGGGCCTTGGCGCTCTTCGTCGCCGCATGCGAAGCCGGTGTGGCCGCAGGATGTACGAATGCCGGAGCCGTTCATCGCCTCGGCCGCGGCGTGCCGCCCGATCTGGACAGCGCCTTCGCGTTCTTCAAACAGGGATGCTCGGGCGAACACCCAGCTGGCTGCTGCGAGGTCGCTGGCGCCCAGCGTTGGGGCCGCGGCACGCCCTTCGATCCGCAGGCGTCCGTCTCGACGTACCGCGCCCAATGTGACGCCGAGAATGCGTGCGGCTGCGACGGTCTGGCGCATCGGCTCCGCGAGGGACGCGGCATCGCCGAGGATGACGACGCGGCGACCGCCCTCTTCGAGCAGGCGTGCGACGCCGGATGGACCCCATCGTGTGCGTCTCTCGGCGTCCAGTTGACCAAGGCCGAGCAATTCGAGGCGGGCGTACCGCTTGTCGAACGCGCCTGCGCCCAGGGTGATTCCTGGGCTTGCGTGACCCGGGCCGTCGATCAACGGGACGGCCGCGGACGTGAGGCCGATCCCGAAGGCGCGATGGCGGCATTCGAGGCCCAGTGCAGCGCCGGCGTCGGAAATGGGTGCCGCTCGCTGGGTCTGCAGCTCCGCGATGGCAAGGGCGTTCCCGAGGACAAAGAGCGCGCGTACAAGGCATTGGAGCGCGGCTGTGAGCTCGGCAACGCGACCTCCTGTTGGTCGGCCGCCAGCATGCTCGCCTCTGGAGAAGGTGTCGACGAGGACGAAGAAGCGGCATTCGACCGATTCAAACGCGCGTCTGATCTGGGTTCCCGTTCCGCTACGCGGGTGTTGGGCTGGCGCTATTACTACGGAAATGGCGTTGGCGAAGATCGAGAGAAGGCTACGCAATTGCGACGAGAGGCCTGCGCATACGAGGACATTCGCGCCTGCGATGATCTGGCCAGACAGCTCGCCCGCGAAGCAGAGGACAAGAGTGACCTCCAGCCCGGTATTGGTCTGCTCACTCCACACTGCGACCGAGGAAGCGCCTACGCCTGCGAATTCCTGGGCGCCTTTCTGACCCCGAGACGAGGCCAGCCCGGGTTCGGTGCCGAGGAGACGCGCGGGTCCCTGGCAATCGCGCCCCTGCGGACGGCATGTGACGACGGCCGGCCACTTGCGTGCGATCTGCTCGCGGTCCGTCTGCGCCTGGGCCTCGGGGTCGAACCGGATCCAAAGGGTGCGTTCGAGGCCGCAGAACGTTCCTGCGACGAGAACTACACGCCGGGATGCATCAACCTGGCCTGGCAACTCGACCAGGGGGTCGGCTGCGAGGCCGATCCGGAGCGCGCCGTGGAGATCTTCGAGCGGGAGTGCGACGACGGCAACCAGATCGCCTGCTGGCAGATGACCGCGCGCCCCTGGCTGTCTCTGCTCGACCGTTGGATGGGAAGCCGATGAGCGACAAGAAACGCTTCAACTTCGAGCGCAATGCCGGCGTGGTGCAGCTGTTCCTGTTCATCCCCGCCGCAATTGGTGTGCTCCTCGCCCTCGGCGTCCTGCAGTTCGGCGTAATGGTCGTTGTCGCCTATGGAGAGACGGCCTGGCTCCACGGCACGAGCATCGACTTCGCAACGGTCGGCTACGACCCGAGTGTGCTCCAGTCGTTCGAGGAGATGG
>Ga0315336_1004840_pt1 | contig 15409 bp, 8 predicted proteins | sample ASW5metaG_FD_204512 | JGI IMG/M metagenome (GOLD analysis project Ga0315336, IMG submission 204512) | Ammonia-oxidizing marine archaeal communities from Monterey Bay, California, United States - ASW #5 | ecosystem: Environmental > Aquatic > Marine > Intertidal zone | place: USA: California...
CCGAACTCAGTAGTGAAACGATGCATCGCCGATGGTAGTGTGGGGTTTCCCCATGTGAGAGTAGGTCATCGTCAAGATTCATTTCGCAAAACCCCTATCTGCACATGCAGGTAGGGGTTTTGTCTTTAAGTAGGAACTACAGAGATTCGCAGGCACGTCCTAGGGACGGGCCAGCACACAGAATTTCTTGACGACCATAGAGCATTGGAACCACCTGATCCCATCCCGAACTCAGCAGTGAAACGATGCATCGCCGATGGTAGTGTGGGGTTTCCCCATGTGAGAGTAGGTCATCGTCAAGATTCAAACCCAAAGCCCCTGTCTGCGATGCAGACAGGGGCTTTGTCTTTTTCGGGTTTCAATATCGGTTAGAACTGATAGCTGACTGTGGCGCTCACATTGCGCTCTTCACCCATGTAGCAGTAGTTCAGGCTGGCACATGAGGTGATGTAGCTTTCATTGGTAAGGTTGTTGGCGTTCAAGCGCACATCCACACCCGTCAGGCCGACCTTGCCCAGGTCATAGCCGATAGAGGCGTCGAACAGGGTGTAGGAAGGCACCTTCATGCTGTTTTCCGCATCGACCCAGCTGTACCCCACATATCGCACCCCACCGCCCAGCCGCAGGCCATCCAGTGCCCCCTGGCGGAAGATATAGTCGGCCCACAGCGAGAGCATCTGTTTCGGCGCCTGAGTCGGCGAATTACCCTTGTTGTCCACGTTGCCTGAGACAAGGCTCGGCATTGACTTCGAATACTCGATATCGGTGAAGGTATAGCCACTCAGCAGTTTGAGGCTGTCGGTCAGCTGTACATGGGCCTCAAGCTCCAGCCCTTGCGAGCGGACTTCACCGACAGGGCGATAGAAGTCTTCGTCAGGCTGTTTAGACGCCAAATTCTCCTGCTCGATGCGGAACACCGATGCGGTGAACAGGTTGTCGCTCCCTGGTGGCTGATATTTGATGCCGGCTTCCCACTGAGTGCCCTCCGTCGGTGCCAGCGGCCGGCCTTGCTGGTCGGACACGGTGTTCGGGTTGAACGACTCCGAGTAGCTGATGTAGGGCGCAATGCCGTTCTCGAACAGGTAGAGCACCCCTGCCCGGGAGGTGAACCTGGAGCGTTGATCACTGACCTTGCTGTCGCTGTCACGGTTCTCTTCGGACACCTTCACCCAGTCCTGGCGCAGCCCCAATGAAAAGCGCCACTGGTCCAGCTCCACCAGATCCTGCAGGTACACACCCGTTTGTTGCAAGCGCCGCTGGTAGCGGTTCTCGCCCAGTACCTGAAGATTGCCATTGCCGTACTGTGGATTGCCGGCATCCAGTGGGCCGACGGTGCCATAGCGCCATGCCACGTCGGCTTTGCGCCGCTGGTAGTCAGCCCCCAGTAGCAAGGTGTGTTTGGCCGCCCCGGTAAAGAATTCTGCCTGCAGCATGTTATCAATGATGTACGAATGCAGACGCTCGTCGCCGCCGGTATAGGCGCGATTTAACATGTTGCTGTCAACATCTGCCCAGCCGGCGGAGTACACCTGGTCCATCGACACGTCGGAATCCTGATAACGGAAGTTCTGCCGCGCTGTGAACACATCATTGAAGCGATGCTCAAACTGGTAGCTGAAGGATTGCTGCGTGCGCTCGTAGTTGTCGATGCTCGGCTCGCCTTCGAAGAAATGGTCTGACAGGCGCAAACCGTTGCGCTTGTGCAGCATGCCATCAGCAGGGTTACCGCCGTGGTACCCACCGTCAGGGTCGTGCTGCAAATAGGCCTGCAGCGTGAGTGAGGTGTCTTCGGTGAAGTCGACACTGATAGCAGGGGCGATGGCGTAACGTTCTTCCTTGTTGTGGTCGAACTGAGTGTCGGAAGCATCCGCCAAACCCGTCAGGCGATACGCAATGCGTTTGTCGTCATCCACAGGACCACTGAAGTCGAAGCCCACGCCACGCTGGCCCTGAGTACCTACCGTGGCCTGAACCTGATGGTAAGGGGCAAAGAGTGGCTTCTTGGTGGTCAGGGCTACCAGGCCACCCGGCGAGCTTCGCCCGTACAGTACCGAAGACGGTCCCTTGAGAATGTCGATGCGCTCAAGAAAGTATGGGTCTACCTGCATCGTGCTGTAGGTGCCGTTGTCGCCCATTGACTTGAGCCCATCGACGTAGATGTTGTCCACCGATCCGTCGTTGAAGCCGCGCATGGCTACATAGTCATAGCGATGAGTGGCACCGTAGGGGTTGGTCAGTACTCCTGGCGTGTAGCGCATGGCCTGGGCAACGGTCTGAGAGCCCTGATCGTCCATTTGTTGGCGAGTGACTACCGAGACCGATTGGGATGTCTCCACCAAGGGCATGCTGGTCTTGGTCGCCACCTGGCTGTGTGTGGCGTTGTAACCCTCCATGCTGCCCAGTGCGTTGCCGAGGGAGAAACTACGGATGTCGGTGTCTGGCAATGCCAGGGCGGCGTTCTGACGCTGTGCCTGCAGCACATAGTTACGTCCCCCCTGGCTGACGGCTTCCAGCCCGCTGCCATTTAGCGACTGGCGCAGCGCCTGATCGGTGGTGTACTGCCCCTGCAGTCCGTTGGAATGCAGGCCATCGGTCAGCTGAGGCGTGCTCGATAGGGTGATGCCGGCCTGACGAGCGATCTTGTTGAGCACATCGGTCAGTTGGCCAGCCGGTATTGCATAGTCATGGCTCACTTCGGCTGTGTCGGCCGCTACGGAAAGTTGCGGAGCAGTTGCCAGGCCCAGGGCGGTACCAAACAGAACAGCCCGGATGGCGTGGCGCAAGTGAGCTGATTGCAGGACTGGACGAATATCATTCGGGCTGAAAGTGTGGGTTAACACCGGGTTGGTAGGCATGAAGGGTCCGTTAAAGTGTCGAGGGCAGAAAGTGTTGCTTACTGTCCTAGCCGGACCTGGATTCAAAACCCGCCAGAAATCGATAACGCCTTATCAGGTCATGCTCTCTACATGCACCCACCAGCGTGTACGTCGACGAAGTCGTACGGGCAACGTCTGCGGTAGCAGCCGAAGCAGTTGTTCCGGGTCTTCGAGGCGGAACACCCCCGACAGGCGCAGGTCGGCAATCTCATTGCTGCAGCCCAGGTAACCATGGCGATAGCGGCTGACCTGCGCGAGGAAGTTGGAGAGGCGCATGTCCTGAGTGACGATCAACCCTTCAGTCCAGGCCATCGCATCCATCTCCATGTGCGCGAGCCGGTGCGCACCTTGAGCATCCAGGCGCCAGTTCTGGCCACCTTCGATCCACTGAAGTTGGCCAGTACCAGGCCGGTGTATCGCCACTTTGCCGTGGCTGACGCTGACACGTGTGCAGTCGCTATCCTGATAGGCCACAAAGCGTCCTTCGAAGCCTTCCAGCAGCGCGTCGCGGGTTTGTACCAGCAGGGGATGCCGGGGGTTGCAGTTGATCATCAATTCCCCATGCTTCAAGCGGACCAGACGCTGTTGATCATGGAAGGCCAGGTCCACGGCACTGCAGGTATTGAGTTGCATCAGTGAGCCATCGGGCAGGGTGAAGACGCGTCGCTCGCCCGTGCCGGTGGCATAGTCTGACGTCCAGGCACTCACAGTATCGAGGTCTTTGGCCAGCCAGCTCGCAGATCCTGCCATGACAACGCCGCCAAGCAGCTTCAGCGCCTGTCGGCGGCGCAGGCGCTGCTGGCTGGTTTCCAGTGTCTGCAATGCCAGCCCGGCACCGGGAATAGCGCGCAGGTCAAGGTCCTGATGAAGGTGAACCACACGCTGCCAGGCCTGTTCGTTTTCGTGGTGGCTGCTGCGCCAATGCGCGCACTGTTGTTGCAGAGCTGGATCGTGCCCGCTTTCACGCAGCCGCAGCATCCACTGAATGGCCTGCCTGACCGTTTTTGTATCAGGGCGTGCGACGGTCATGGATTCAGCAGTCGTCTTCATAGCGCAGCACGTAGCAGTGATAGAGCGCATCGGCGATGTAGCGCTCAACGGTGCGCACGGAGATCCCCATCTGTTCGGCGATGGCCTGATGCTTCAGCCCCTCGCATTGAGCCAGCAGGAATGCGCGACGGACCTTGGGTTTGAGGCCGTCGAGCATGCGTGCAATACGCTCAAGCAATTCCAGCAGCAGCTCGCGGGTCTCGACTGAGGGGGCCAGGGCTTCCGGCACATGGGCCAAAGCCTCCAGGTAGGCCCTGTGCAGTTCCTCGCGGCGCCAATGATCGATCACCAACCCACGCGCTACCGTGCGCAGGAAGGCCCTGGGAGCATTCAGCTGCAATTGCTCACGACGCTGTAGCAAGCGGACGAAGGTATCTTGGGCGAGGTCAGCCGCATCGGCTGCGTTGCCGAGCTTGCTACGCAGCCAGGTATGCAACCAGCCGTGGTGGTCACTGTAGAGCGTTTGCACGGAATCGTTGCTGGGCATGGAGGAGGGCGCCGGCATCAATGGACGTTAATGATAATTAGTCTCATTGTTGGCGGAGCAAGATTAATTTGCAACCCATCAATTACCGCGTAAAGCCGGTAATGGGCTAACGCCCCAATTGCGTATCCAGGTAATTGCGGATCACCCGCGCCCCGCCATTGAGGTGCCGTTCCAGCACCGCTACCGCTTCGTCCACCAGCTTGTCGCTGGCTGCGTCTACCAGTGCGTTGTGATCGTCCTGAGTGAGCTTGCCCAGGCCCATGGACGAAAGATGGAAACGCAGGAAGCGTTCTTCCTCGTTCAGTTCGTTCTCGATAAGGCGCAGTAGTTTCTTGTTCGGCGCCTTGCTGTACAGCGCCATGTGGAGCAGGCGGTTGAGGCGGCCAATTTCGGTGTGGCTGGTCTCGTTCTCCAGTTGCTGGATATACCCGCGGGCGCTGGCGATGTCGCTGGCATCAAGCAGCGGGATAGACTGGCGCAGCGCCTCGCTCTCGAGCAATACGCGAAGGGCATAGGTGTCCACTGCATCCTCGCCGATCAGCGGTGCAACGACGGCGCCCTTATGCATCTCCACCTTCAGCAGGGACTGCGCTTCGAGCTGGCGCAGGGCTTCGCGCACGGGCATGCGGCTAACGCCGTACAAGGTGGCGAGCTCTTGTTGGCGAACCGCAGTACCAGGGGGCAAGCGCCCATCGAGAATGGCGCTGCGCAGGCGTTCTTCGATCACGGCACGGGCCTGATGCGGCAACAACTGCTCGCTGGCCAGCACATTGCTCAATTTGATTTTCTTGGCCACGCGACGCCTGCCTCAACGATGACTATATTGGATCCAATGACACTAGTAACAGCTTGTGAGGGTGTCAAACCTGCACCCACACTGGTACGGGCGCCCCAAAAGCGCGGCTATGGTGGAGGAAGTCGCACGTCAAAGGAAGCTGCCTATAGAAAGATGTAAGCAGAAAGTATAGGCGGGCTGACAGCCGGGTGCGTGATTGCAGGGTGCCATTGTCTTTTGCGGTGGCAAGCCCCACCATCGCTGCTTTCGACTGGTCTGAACAGGGCTTCGCAGTGGCGATATCCTGGTTGCTCAAAACCGTAGTGCGATATGTCGGCTTTGCCGCGCTGCTGGGCAGTCTTCTGCTGGGCGGCTTGCACGCGGATTGGGATTTCTCCCAGATCAGCCGCAAGTCGCAGGCTCTGTACGGCCCACTAGGTGCCGGGCAGGGGCGCATCGATGCCTGGCAGAGCCTGATGGCCACGCAGAAGCAGGGTACCGAGCTTGAACGGTTGCAAGTGGTCAACCGCTTCTTCAACCAGCAATTGCGTTATGTCGAGGATATCGATCTGTGGCATGAGGTCGACTACTGGGCCACACCTGTGCAGGCACTGATCAAAGGTGCAGGGGACTGCGAGGATTACGCCATCGCCAAATATTTCAGTCTACGGCGCATGGGAATCCCCAGCGAAAAACTGCGCATCACCTACGTCAAGGCGCTGCGGCAGAACCGGGCACACATGGTCCTGACCTATTATTCAAGCCCACAGGCCCAGCCTTTGGTGCTGGACAGTCTGATGGATGCCATCAAGCCGGCAAGCCAGCGTACCGACCTGCTGCCGGTGTACGCCTTCAATGGCGAGGGGTTGTGGCTGACGGGCGCCGCAGGGAACAAGAAGGTTGGTGATACCAAGCGGCTGTCACGCTGGCAGGATTTGTTGAAGAAAATGCAGGCCGAAGGGTTCCCGGCCGAGCCGGTTTACTGAAGGAGCACAGATGTCACTGTTCAAACAATTGCTGTTGGCCATTTGCCTGTTCCTGGTGGTCGCCTTCAGTGGCAGTTTCATGGTCAGCCTGGAAAGCTCGCGCAGCCAATACGTCAACCAGCTGCGCTCGCACGCCCAGGATGCGGCCACCGCGCTGGCGCTTTCGCTGACGCCGAATATCGACGACCCAGCGATGGTCGAGCTGATGGTCAGCTCGATTTTCGACAGTGGTTACTATGCAAGCATCAAGGTCGTCGACCTGGGTTCCAATGCCGTGCTGGTGGAGCGACACGCCGAGCCAGACCCTGGCGGTGTGCCGCTTTGGTTCGTGCGCCTGATCGGCCTTGAGGCCGCCGGCGGCGATGCAATCGTCAGTCGTGGCTGGCAGCAGGCCGCGCGCGTTGAAGTGATCAGCCACCCGATGTTCGCCATTGCCAAGCTTTGGCAAAGTGCCTTGGGCAGCCTGGGTTGGTTGCTGTTGTGCGGTGCGGCCAGTGCCGTGCTCGGTGCTTTGCTGTTGCGCCGCCAGTTGAGGCCGCTGGACTACATGGTCGAGCAATCCCACGCTATTGCTCGCCGCGAATTCCTCAGCCTGCCAGAGTTGCCACGCACGCCGGAGCTACGCCGCGTAGTGCAAGCGATGAACCAGATGGTCGAGAAACTCAAAGCCCTGTTCACCGAGCAGGCCGAGCGCAGTGAGCGGCTGCGTGCGGAGTCCTACCAGGACAGCCTGACCGGGCTGTCGAACCGCCGCTATTTTGAAATGCAGCTGAACAATAGGGTAAGCAACCTGGAAGACGCGCGCGCCGGCTACCTGCTGTTGCTGCGGGTTCAGGGCCTGGCTGGCCTGAACGCCCGCCTTGGCGGCCAGCGTACCGACCAGTTGCTGCAAGCGGTAGGTGAACAGCTGCGTCGTACTTGTGCCAGCTACCCGGAAACCAACGACCTCATTTCCCGCAGCCGCGGCGGTGAATTTGCAGTGCTGGCACCGGGCATGGTGCATGAGGAGGCCGTACACCTTGCCCAGGCCCTGGAGGCAACGTTGCAGAGCCTGCACGAAACGGGGGCCAGTGATATCGACCCGGTGGCTTGTATAGGCCTGGCACCATTCAGCCCTGGTGATTCACCACAGGCATTGCTGAAGCTCGCCGACGAGGCTCTGGCCCGCGCTGAGAACCAGCCAACGCCGGGCTGGGTATGCCTTGAGCAAGGTGTTGCTGCGGTTGCCGCAGATAGCCAGCATGCCTGGCACGAACGGCTCGACCAGGCGTTTATCAATGGGCATTTCGAGTTGTTCTTCCAGCCAGTGATGGAGTGCGCTTCCTCGCAACGGGTACTGCACCACAAAGTTATTTCGCGTTTGCGCGATGGCCAGGGCGAGGCCTTGCCGGCGGGCCGCTTCCTGCCTTGGCTGGAGCGCTTCGGCTGGATGCCGCGGCTGGATGTGCTGGTGCTGGAGAAAGTGTTGGCGCACCTGCGAGGGCATGACCAGGTGCTGGCGTTGAACCTGTCCGCCGCCACCCTGGCCGACCCCAAGGCCCTTCAACGCATTTTCGAGCTGCTGGGCCAGAATGCGGCGCTCGGCCCGCGGCTGGTTTTTGAAATTGGCGAGGAGCAGTTGCCTGAGCAGGCAGCATTGGAGCAACTCACCCGGCGCCTGCATGGGCTAGGTTTCGGGTTGGCTTTGCAACGCTTCGGTGGGCGCTTCAGCATGATTGGCAACCTGGCGCACTTGGGCCTGGCGTACCTGAAGATTGACGGCAGTTACATCCGCAACATCGATCATGAGCAGCACAAGCGGCTGTTCATCGAAGCGATCCAGCGTGCGGCGCATAGCATCGACCTGCCGCTGATTGCTGAGCGAGTCGAGACGGAAGGGGAGCGGTTGGTGTTGCTGGAGATGGGAGTAGGCGGGATTCAGGGGCAACTGGTGGGTGAGCCTGCGCCTTGGCGCTGAATGGCCTCTCTCGCGCCGCTGTAGGAACAGCCTAGAGCCGCAAAAGGGTCGCATAGCGGCCCCAGGTTCACGTAGCGATGTGCAGGGCTGCTTGTACAGCCCTGTCGCGACACGAGGCGGCTCCTACAGCAATGGCGAAACCAGCAGGTCGGCTATCACCGCTCGCGCAGCGCTTCCGAGCGCGCCTTCATGATCGGCTTGAGCAGGTAGCTCATGATGGTTTTCTTACCTGTCATGATGTCCACCGTCGCCACCATCCCCGGAATGATCAGCAGTGGCTTCTCATCAGTCCCCAGGTGGCTGCGATCAGTGCGCAGCTTGATCAGGTAATACGTAGTCTTCTTGTCTTCATCGGTAATGGTGTCGGCGCCAATCTGCTCTAGCTTGGCCTTGAGCCCACCGTAGATGGTGTAGTCATACGCGGTGAACTTGACCGTCGCTTCCTGGCCAGGGTGCAGGAAGGCGATGTCTTTGGGCAGGATCTTTGCCTCGATGACCAGCGTGTCGTCCAGTGGCACGACTTCGATGATATCGCTGCCTGGCTGGATTACCCCGCCAATGGTGTTCACCAGCAGTTGCTTGACGATACCGCGTACTGGCGAAGTGACAAGTGTGCGGTGCACCCGGTCGTCCAGCGCCTTGCTGGTGGCGGTAGCCTTGTTCAGTTCGGTGCGTGCCTCGTTCAGCTGGGTCAGCGCTTCACTTCGGAACTTGCCACGCGTCTCTTCGATCTTGCTTTGCACCTCGCGGATGGCCGCCTCTGCGCGCGGGATCGCCAGCGCAGTGGAGTCCAGCTGACCGCGATTTTCCACTTCAGCACGGCGCAGGCGCAGCACTTCAACCTGGGAAATCGCGCCGGTTGCCACCAGCGGTTCGGACATACTGATTTCCTTGCGCAGCAGCTCAAGGCTGTTGGCGTACTGGGTGCGCTTGGAGCTGTATTCGCGCAGTTCCTGCTGGCGTTGGACCAACTGCTGTTGCAGGCCGCCAATTTCGTCCTGCAGTTGCTGGCGCCGGCTCTGGTACAGCGACTCCTCACTGGCCGCCTGGTTTGGTGCGGCTTTACGCAGCTTTTCGTCGATTATCAGCGGGCTGTCCTGTACCTCGGCACTCAAACGTTCGACCCGCAGGGCCATGGCCAGGCGGTCAGCCTCGGTTTCACCAACGTTGGAGGCGAAGCGGGTTTCATCCAGGCGCAGCAATGGCTGGCCCACTTCGACGATCTGCCCCTCCTTGGCGAAGATTTCGGCGACGATGCCGCCCTCCAGGTTCTGGATCTTCTGTACCTTGGAAGAGGGAATGGCCTTGCCTTCACCCCGCGTAACTTCGTCGATGGGCGCAACGCTGGCCCATACAATCAAGAACACGAAGAACAGGATCACGCCCCAGATGGTCAGCCGCACCACCCGCGGTGCATCTTCGATCAGGGCTTTGTTTACCTCGGGCAGCGGCTGGCCGCCAAGCGAGTCGCTGCCTTTGAAATAGCGCCGCAGGCCGTCCTTGAACTGCCCCATATCCAGCTTATGCAACACTGATCTGCCCCTTCTTCAGTGCATCCATGACCGCGGCTTTCGGGCCGTCGGCGACAATCTGCCCGCGATCGATCACGATCAGCCGGTCTACCAGCGACAGCAACGAGGCACGGTGCGTGACCAGCAGTACCGTCTTGCCCTCCACCACCGCTTGCAGGCGCTGCTTGAGGCGTTCTTCACCGGTGTTGTCCATGGCGCTGGTCGGCTCGTCCAGCAGCAGGATCTGCGGGTTGAGAAGCAGCGCACGGCCCAAGGCGACGTTCTGCCGCTGGCCGCCGGACAGGTTCTGCCCGCGTTCACCCACTTGCAGCTCGTAGCCGTCGGGGTGCAGCCGGGCGAATTCATGTACGCCCGCCAATTCAGCGGCCTGCAGGATCAATTCGTCCTCGATGTAGCGGGCGCCGCTGACCAGGTTGTCACGCAAGGTGCCGGCCAACAGCTGGATGTCCTGTGGGACGTAGCCGATGTTGTGGCGCAGTTCGCTGACATCGATCTGGCGAATGTCGACGCCATCGACCAGCAGCGAGCCACCATCGGCCTCGTACAGGCCGACAATGAGCTTGGCCAGCGAGCTCTTGCCCGAGCCGCTGCGACCGATGATGCCGACCTTCTCGCCAGGGCGGATGGTCAGGTTGATATTCTTCAGGGCCAGGTTCTGCTGGTTCGGATAAGTGAAGTCGACACCGCGGAACTCGACGCTGCCCTGTAGCACCTTGCGGCTAAGCGGGCGCTCTTCGAAGTTGCGCTCTTGGGGTAGATCCATCATGTGGTCGGTGGAGACCATGGTCACCTTGGCTTGCTGGTAGCGGGCGAGCAGGCCGTTGAGTTGGCCCAACGGGCCGAGGGCGCGGCCGCTGAGCATGTAGCAAGCCACCAGGCCGCCCATGCTCAGGTTGCCGTCGATGATCAGGTACACGCCGACGCAGATCATTGCCACGCCTGCCAGTTGCTGGATCAGCAGGGTGATGTTCATCGCCAGGCTCGACAGCACTTTCACGCGCAGTTCCAGCCGGCTCAGGGTGCCGAGGGTTTGCTCCCACATATACTGGCGTTCGCTTTCGGCGTTGTTGACCTTTACCGCATCCAGACCCGCCAGGGTTTCGATCAGGCTGGACTGGCGCTCTGATGCCAAAGCCATGGTCCGCTCCATGGTCGCCATCAGTGGCCGCTGCAGGGCGTAGCCGATGCCCAGAGCCAGCGGGAAAGCGATGATCGGTATCCACACCAGGTGCCCGCCAATGATGGCGATGACGATCAAAATCAGGATGGTAAAGGGCAGGTCGATCAGGCTGGTCAGGGTCAGCGAGGCGAGGAAGTCGCGCAGGCCCTGGAACTCGTGAATGTTCTGGGCAAAGCTGCCGACCCGCGCCGGCCGGTACTTCATCGACATGCCGACGATACGTTCAAACAGCGTTGCCGAGATGATCAGGTCGGTCTTCTTGCCTGCCAGGTCCAGGCACAGGCCGCGAAGGCCTTTGAGGATCAGGTCGAAGATGTACGCGCCGGCGATACCGATGGCCAGTACCCAGAGCGTCGAGGTGGCCTGGTTTGGCACCACCCGGTCATACACGTTCATCACGAACAGCGGCGCGGCCAAGGCGATCAGGTTGATCACCAGGCTGGCGGCGATAGCGTCGATATACAACCACTTGCTGCGCAGCAGGGTGTCGCGGAACCACGACTTCGCGCGTGGGATGAGGTTGCCGTGGTTGACATCGAACTTGTGCTGCGGCTGCGCGAAGAACACGCGGCCGCTGTAGTCGCTTAGCAGTGCTTCGCGGCTGACGTGCACCTCGCCACCGTCGCTCTCGCTGAGTAGCAGGCGCGCGGTGTCATCGTTCTCCCAGCCGAGCAGGACGGCGCTGCGGCCCTCCTTGAGCAGCAGCATGGCCGGCATGGCGATACTTGGGATCTGCTCCAGCTTTCGCTGAAGCAGGCGCCCCTGCAGGCCTGCCCGGGCTGCAGCGCGGGGCAGCAGTTCAGGGCTCAGGCGCTGGGCGGGTAGTGGTAGGCCTGTTGTCAGCATGACCCGGCTGGCGGGCTTCTGGTGCAGGACACACAGGCTCAGCAGACTATCCAGCAGGGGATCGTCATGCTGACTGCGTGGATCGTGGCTGAGTTGGACTCGACTGACTTCGGATTCCACGCGGCGCTCTCTTCATCCTTGTGGTGGGTGGGGTGGGTGTGCCGTCGTTAAGGTCGGGTCGGCTCACCCTGGCTCTCTATTGGTACGGCAAAGCTGTGCTGATTAGGGTTATCACGCCCCGGTGCTTGAGCAGCTGGCCAATGTTCGCCTTGAATCGGTGTTGAGTAAACAATTCTACGTGCTTCATTTTCACCAGACTTAGCGGGGCAATGATTGTTTCATTTTTGATCCAGCCATCATCCGGCTTGTTGCAGCATAGCCTGCCACTCAGCCAAGGGAAGCAAGGGCTGTGGGTTCCAGCTTAGTCATTGTCAGTAAACAGGCGCTGGTTTGTTGGCGCATATCCGTGGCTTGTTAGTCAAAATTCATCTATAGAAAGCAGATCCTTTGCTTTCTTGCATTCAATATTCGCAAGCGATTTCCCATGATAGGGAGGCCAGTATTTGCGCACTCGTACGCCATGTCTTTGATTTGCGACAAATCGCTGCTTGTGGCTTGCGCAGCGTTGAAAGCCTGGTGTGCCTCGAGCGAGCAAGCGCTCCCGGGTCATGCTGGTTATCGACCTCTGCCTGGCCGCATTCCGGCAAGGTTTGTGCTTATTCGGCAATCAGTGTCCGGGCATTTGACAGTGATCTGGATATTGACGCCAGTAATGCTGACATTGCCGAAGGAGGACAGTCTCGCCGCATGATTTACGGGTGTTGAGGTGTATGAAAAAGTGCTGGAGCTGACGGCTTAACACCCTTTAGATGATGTAAGACATTTGTCCTAAGGAAACGCTTGGCTAAGGTACAAATATCAATGTGACATTACATTGCCGATTGTTTAGGATGGCATGTATAAGGTCAATAGTTTGGCAGTTAGGCAATTCCAAAAAGTTATAGACGGAATATTGACGTCAAAAATCGTCAAGAGATCATCGACATAGTTCCGCCTGAAGTGGCTAGCAAGCGCCGCTCTGGCAGGGAAGTACCCATCGGGTCACACGGAGAGTCCAATGAGCAGCGTTGTAGCCATCGTCAAAAGCATTGTCGGCCAGGTTATTGCGGTATCCCCAGAGGGCATCCGGCGTGTACTTATCGAAGGTGACCGCCTGTTGACCGGTGAGGAAGTGCTCACCGGTCCTGGTGGCGCAGTTACTCTGGAGCTGGCTGATGGCCGTACGCTCGATCTGGGCCGTGACAGCCAATGGAGCGCCGATGCGCCTGACAGCAGCACCGACCTGAGCCAGGCGGCAGCCCAGGCCGCGCCTTCGGTGGAAGAGCTGCAGCAGGCTATTGCTGCTGGTGTTGACCCGACTACTGAGCTTGAAGCTACCGCCGCTGGCCCGTCATCAGCGGGTGGTGGTGCGCTGGGCGGTGGCCACAGCTTCGTGATGCTCGAAGAAACGGCTGGCCGTGTTGACCCGACGGTTGGTTTCCCGACTGACGGGCTGGGCTTTGCGGGCGTACTCGATAACGAAGAAGTGGGCCTGCTGGACACTAACGGCAACAACCTGGTGACCACACCTACGGATACCAACGTTGCTACTGAGCTGACGCTTGGCGCAACCCCTTCTATCAGTGAAGCGGGTGGCGTAATCGTTTATACCGCCACCGTTGGTCAGGCGCCGACCACCAACCTGGTAATTACGCTGTCCAACGGTGCCGTGATCGTTATTCCGGCTGGGCAGACCAGTGGTAGTGTCAACGTCGTAGTTCCGGCAAACGACACGCCCTACATCGACGGGGGCCAGATTTCGGCGACCGTGACCGGCAGTACCGGGGGTGGCGGGCTGACGGTGACATTGCCGCAAACGCCAGCGGTTACCCAAGTGACCGATACAATCGACACCACCACTGCAACCCTGACGGCGAGCCCGTCGGTCACCGAAGGTGGCGTGATCACCTACACCGTGACCCTGAGCAACCCTGCCCAGACGCCGGTAACCGTGACCCTGTCTAACGGCCAAACCATTACCGTTGAAGCCGGCAAAACCCAGGGCAGCGTCGATTTCCAGACCCCGGCCAATGACGTCTATAACAACGGCTCGACCGTCAGCGTCACCATCGAGAACGCCACGGGCGGCAACTTCGAGCAGCTGACCCCGAACCCGACGCCGGCTCAGACCACGATCAACGACTCGGTCGATACCACCACTGCAACCCTGACCGCCTCGCCAAGCGTGACCGAAGGCGGCGTGATCACCTACACCGTGACCCTGAGCAACCCTGCTCAGACGCCGGTAACCGTGACCCTGTCCAACGGTCAGACCATTACCGTTGAAGCCGGTAAAACCCAGGGCAGCATTGATTTCCAGACCCCGGCCAATGACGTCTACAACAACGGTTCGACCGTCAGCGTCACCATCGAGAACGCCACGGGCGGCAACTTCGAGCAACTGACCCCGAACCCGACGCCAGCTCAGACCACGATCAACGACTCAGTCGACACCACCACCGCGACCCTGACGGCGAGCCCGTCGGTCACCGAAGGCGGCGTGATCACCTACACCGTGACCCTGAGCAACCCTGCCCAGACGCCGGTGACCGTGACCCTGTCTAACGGCCAAACCATTACCGTTGAAGCCGGCAAAACCCAGGGCAGCGTCGATTTCCAGACTCCGGCCAATGACGTCTACAACAACGGTTCGACCGTCAGCGTCACCATCGAGAACGCCACGGGCGGCAACTTCGAACAGCTGACCCCGAACCCGACGCCGGCTCAGACCACGATCAACGACTCGGTCGATACCACCACTGCAACCCTGACCGCCTCGCCAAGCGTGACCGAAGGCGGCGTGATCACCTACACCGTGACCCTGAGCAACCCTGCTCAGACGCCGGTAACCGTGACCCTGTCCAACGGTCAGACCATTACCGTTGAAGCCGGTAAAACCCAGGGCAGCATTGATTTCCAGACCCCGGCGAATGACGTCTACAACAACGGTTCGACCGTCAGCGTCACCATCGAGAACGCCACGGGCGGCAACTTCGAACAGCTGACCCCGAACCCGACGCCGGCTCAGACCACGATCAACGACTCGGTCGATACCACCACTGCAACCCTGACCGCCTCGCCAAGCGTGACCGAAGGCGGCGTGATCACTTACACCGTGACCCTGAGCAACCCTGCTCAGACGCCGGTAACCGTGACCCTGTCCAACGGTCAGACCATTACCGTTGAAGCCGGCAAAACCCAGGGCAGCGTTGATTTCCAGACCCCGGCCAATGACGTCTATAACAACGGCTCGACCGTCAGCGTCACCATCGAGAACGCCACGGGCGGCAACTTCGAGCAACTGACCCCGAACCCGACGCCGGCTCAGACCACGATCAACGACTCGGTCGATACCACCACTGCAACCCTGACCGCCTCGCCAAGCGTGACCGAAGGCGGCGTGATCACCTACACCGTGACCCTGAGCAATCCTGCCCAGACGCCGGTGACCGTGACCCTGTCCAACGGTCAAACCATTACCGTTGAAACCGGCAAAACCCAGGGCAGCGTCGATTTCCAGACTCCGGCCAATGACGTCTACAACAACGGTTCGACCGTCAGCGTCACCATCGAGAACGCCACGGGCGGCAACTTCGAACAGCTGACCCCGAACCCGACGCC
>Ga0315336_1004841_pt1 | contig 15406 bp, 23 predicted proteins | sample ASW5metaG_FD_204512 | JGI IMG/M metagenome (GOLD analysis project Ga0315336, IMG submission 204512) | Ammonia-oxidizing marine archaeal communities from Monterey Bay, California, United States - ASW #5 | ecosystem: Environmental > Aquatic > Marine > Intertidal zone | place: USA: California...
TGGAACATTTTCATCTGGTGTGTTTTGCAAATTATTCTCTTCAGCAGATGATTTAACTTCTTCTTTTTCTGTTTTTGCTGCTGTAACCTCTTCAGCTTTTTTTGCATTTTTAAGTTTTTCTTGCGTTTTTTTCTTTGGAAGGTGTTGTTTTGTCTTTTCAGTAATAATTAATTTTTCAACTATACCTAGATTACTTAAAAATATTTTTACTCGATCACTTGGTTGTGCACCCTTTCCTATCCATTCTTTTGCTTTATCTGCGTTTAGTTTTACTCTTTCGGGATTATCTTTGTTTAGCATAGGATTGTATGTGCCTATCTGTTCAATGAACTTTCCATCTCTTGATCGTCTTGAGTCCGCTACTACAATTCTGTAAAAAGGTCGCTTTTTTGCTCCTCCTCGTGAAAGTCTGATTCTAACTGGCATTTCTATTTCCTTTCTTAGTTATTTAAGTTTGGTGGTAGATTCCCTTGCAATTTTTGCATTAAATCATTGGGCAAACCATCTTTACTTATGGATTTCATTTTTTTCATCATCTTTTGTGATTGAAGAAATTGTTTTAAAAGTTTGTTTACATCTTGTACTCTAGTTCCTGAACCCTTTGAAATTCTGATTTTTCTAGAAGCTTTTATAATGTCTGGATCAGACCGTTCTTTTTTTGTCATAGAATTGATGATAGCAATTTGACGACTAATAATATTATCAGAAATATTATTCTCAGCCATAAGTTTTTGAGCTTTAGAAATTCCTGGAAGCATGGACATAATTCCTGATATACCTCCCATTTTTCCCATTTGTTTTAATTGTTTAGAAAAATCCTCAAGATCAAATTTACCTTTAGTCATTTTTTTTGCTAAACTTTCCATTTCTTGTTGATCAATATTTGCAGAAGCTTTTTCAACCAAAGAAACAATATCTCCCATACCAAGAATGCGGTTAGCTATTCTTTCAGGATGAAAAGATTCGAGTTGTTCAATTTTTTCTCCTGTTCCAATAAATTTAATCGGGGAACCTGTGATAGATTTTATAGATAAAGCTGCACCACCTCGACCATCACCATCAATTCGAGTTAGTATAGATGAGGTGATTGCAACAGTTTGGCTAAAACTTTTTGCAATGTTAGCTGCATCTTGACCGGTAAGTGAATCTGCCACTAAAATAGTTTCTTGTGGTTCAAGAATTTCTTCTATTTTTTTTAACTCCTGCATCATTGTTTCATCAATTACTTGTCGACCAGCGGTATCAAACAAAATAATATCAAATAAATTTTGTTCTGCATATTTAAGGGAATCTTTAGTAATTTTTTCAATCGAGTTAGAATTTTGATGATCAAAAAAATCTACATTGATTTGTTGACTTAATATTTTTAATTGATCTTGCGCCGCAGGACGATAAATATCAACTGATACAAGTAATATTTTTTTCTTTGTATTGTTTTTAATATGATAAGCTAGTTTAGCAACAGTTGTTGTTTTGCCTGAACCTTGTAACCCACAAAGTAAAATTTTTGAAAGACCATTTTTTTTAATATTAAGAGGTTCATTATTATTTCCTAAAATTTTAATAAGCTCATCCTGCACAAGCTTAATGATCATTTGATCGGGTTTAATGGATTTAAGAATTTCTTTTCCTAAATAATTAGATCTTATATTATTTATAAAATCCTTAACAACAACTAAGGCAACATCGGCCTCAAGCAAAGCGATTCTAATTTCTCTAAGAGTAAAATCTAGATCAGATTCTGAAATAATTGCCTTACCGCTTATTGAGCGAACAATTTTCTCTAACTTTTCATTCAACGTTCCAAACATTTTTCTCCAATAAACTCATTCCCCAGGGCACGAAACTCGTGGGCTGAGGTAATTACCATTAAATGGTAAGTTGTTAAAATTACAATTAAGGAATTTCAGTTTGAGACATAATAAAATAGATAGGCAAAGTCAAGTTCTGAGCATAAATGGAATTTTAGCTAGAATTCTGTATAAAAACAGTCATATAGATAAAAAATGGATAAAATTGAGTTTATTAAAATGCATGGATTGGGCAATGATTTTGTCATTATCGATAAACGAAATAATGACATTCAAATATCTAAAGATATTATTAATAAACTAAGTGATAGAAAAATTGGAGCTGGATGTGATCAATTAATTACAATCAATCCAAGTTCTAATCATAATGTAGAGGCATTCATAGAAATTTTTAATCCAAATGGAGATAAAGCTGAAGCCTGCGGAAATGGAACAAGATGTGTTGCTAAACTACTTTTTGATGAAAATAATAAAAATTCAGTTAACATTAGATCAGATGCTGGCATTCTGCATGCTACAAAAAAAAATGACAAAGATATTAGTGTAAATTTAGGAAAATTATCAACTGATTGGAAAAAAATTCCTTTATCAATAAATATTGATACCTTAAATATACCAATACACATTGACGGATTTAGTTTGGGTGTGGCTATAAATGTAGGCAATCCACATGTTGTTTTTTTTGGTACTAAATTAAATTCTGTTAACTTAGAGTCTATTGGACCAATAATTGAAAACCATAAATTATTTCCTAACAAAACTAATGTTGAGCTTGTTGAAGTCATCGATCAACAAAAAATAAAAATGAGAGTATGGGAACGAGGTGCTGGATTGACCCTTGCCTGTGGTAGTGGTGCTTGTGCTTCTGTGTTTGCTGGAAAATTAAAAGGATTATTATCAAAAAGTGTTGAAGTGCTATTAGAAAGAGGGTCACTACATATTAACATAGAGAATGACGAAGCAATAATGACAGGGCCAGCCGAAATTAGTTTTAGAGGAAGTATTAATATATAATATCTATTATGGAAAAAAATATTAATATTATAAATTTAGGATGTAGGTTGAATATATATGAAGGAGAAGTAATCAAGTATTTAACAAAAAAACAAAACTTGTCAAATTATACAATTATCAATTCGTGTTCAGTTACTGAAGAAGCGGAAAAAAAAGTTAGCTACGAAATTCGTAAATCAAAAAAAAATTTTCCTAATAAAAAAATAATTGTTACAGGTTGTTCTGCTCAAATTAATCCAGAAAAATATGCTGCCATGGCCGAGGTAAATTTTGTTATTGGAAATCATGAGAAACTAAATCAAAAAACTTGGTCAAAATTATCAAGTAGGAATCGTCTTCAAGTTGATAATATTTTCAATGCCAATCACACACATAATAATATTGTTGAAAAATTTGAAGGTAAATCTCGTGCTTATATTGAAATTCAACAAGGATGTGATCATCGTTGTACATTTTGTATTATACCTTTTGGTCGTGGCAATAACAGAAGTGTTCCAGTTGGCGTAATAATAGAGAGAATTAGACTTTTAGTAAAAAATAGTTACCAAGAGATTGTATTAACTGGAGTAGATATAACTGATTTTGGCAAAGATTTACCGGGAAAACCCAATCTTTTTCAACTGATAAAACGAATATTAAATCTTGTTCCCGAGCTAAAACAACTACGCCTTTCATCTATTGACTGTGCAGAAATTAATAATGATTTTTGGCCTTTACTTAAAGAAAAAAGGTTGATGCCTCACTTTCATTTAAGTCTTCAATCAGGTAGTGATTTGATTTTAAAAAGGATGAAAAGACGTCACAGCAGAAAGAAAGCAATAGACTTTTGTAATAGGGTAAGAAAAGAAAGAAAAGATGCAGTTTTTGGAGCTGATATTATAGCTGGATTTCCTACTGAAACAGATGAAATGTTTGCTGAGACAATTAATCTAATTAAAGAATGTGATTTGACGCACTTACATGTATTTCCTTATTCAAAAAGGAAATCAACTCCTGCAGCACGCATGCCTCAAATACCAAAAGACATTATTAAAATCAGAGCAAAAAAATTAAGAGATCTAGGGGAACGACTTTTATCTGTATATCTTAAAAAACAAATTGGCTTGACTGCTATGGTTCTCATTGAAAAAACTGTAGATAAAATCTCAACCGGAAAATCTCAACATTTTACAAAAATTAAAATTAATGAATCAATTCAAGAGGGTAAAATTGTAAAATGTAAGATTACTGATATGAAACAAAGCACTTTACAAGCTTATTTAATATAGCTTGTATGAATATTATTCGAAAATTTAAGCTTGGTCTTAAAAAAACTTCAAACTTACTTACAACCAATATTATTAGCTCAATCAAATCAAAAAAAATCAATCCAGAAACAATTGAAGAAATAGAGTCAGCTCTTATAACTGCTGATATTGGGTTAGAGGTAACAAACGAATTAATTACAAAAATAAAATTAGCAATAATTCCTGATACAAATGAATCTTCATTTGTATTAGAGTTACTCGCTAAAGAAATTGAGAAAATTTTAATTGTTAGAGAAAAATCACTCATTGATAGTAATAACCATTTTCTTACAGTTTTACTTTTTATAGGAGTAAATGGGAGTGGCAAAACAACTACAATTGGTAAATTAATAAAAAAAATTTCTTTAAGCAAAAAAATTTTAGTTGCTGCCTGTGATACCTTTCGTGCAGCTGCAGTGGATCAACTAAAAAATTGGGTAGAAAAAAAGGATGTCGATTTTTTTCGTGGCTCATTTGAACAAGATCCAGCAAGCGTAGCTTTTAGTGCGTGTCAAAAAGCTCAAAATGAAAAATATGATTATTTAATAATTGATACAGCTGGTCGATTATCTAACAATACCAATCTCCTAAATCAATTAGTAAAGATTAAGTCAGTAGTAAATAAATCTATTTCGGAAAAATTTATAAAAACAATATTAGTTTTGGATGGCACCAACGGATCAAACATGATCAATCAGGTTGATATATTTAGCAAATCTTTGGATGTAAGTGGTTTAATTATTACAAAAATTGATGGAACGGCAAAAGGAGGGGCTTTAATTTCAATTGCAAAAAAATATGAAATCCCTATACATTGCATAGGTCTTGGTGAAAAGGATGATGACTTATTTGAATTTAATGCAAAAAAGTTTTCACGTTCACTTCTAGATTTGGATGATTAAATAATGAAAAACCTATCAAAACTTATAATCGATATTGGACCCTTAGCTGTTTTTTTTATTTTTTATACAAGGAGTGATTTAAAATCGGCCATTTTGCCATTTATGATAGCAACTGTTATTGCTGTTTTATTTTCTTATATTGCTGAAAAAAAAATACCTATAATGCCAACAGTGGGGGGTATTATTATCTTATTTTTTGGAGGATTAACTATTTATTTTGACAATGAGACATTTTTCAAAATGAAGCCTACTATTATAAATTTATTATTTTCCGCAGTCCTTTACGGTGGAATAATGATCAATAAACCTCTTCTTCGTTATCTATTAGGTGGAGCATTAAAACTAGAAGATGAAGGTTGGTTTATTTTAACAAAAAGATGGATTGGTTTCTTCATAGCTCTAGCTATTTTAAATGAGATTATATGGAGAACACAATCAACTGATATCTGGGTAAATTTTAAAGTATTTGGTATTTTGCCAATTACTTTTATTTTTACTATGACTCAATTCGCCCTAATAAAAAAATATCAGATTAAAGATTAGTCAATTGTATTTTCTATTAATGCTCTAAATCCAGGTGATTCTTTTCCTTCAAGCCATTCTAAAAGAGCTCCTCCAGCAGTTGAAATATAAGAAAAGCTTTTTTCCGCCTTTGCCATTTTAATAGCTGAAATAGTATCACCGCCAGCTACTAAGGTGATAATGTTTAAGATTTTAGCTCTATTTTTGATTACATTAGCAATTTCAATAGTAGCAAATTCAAAAGGTTTATATTCAAATGCTCCCAAAGGTCCATTCCATAAAATCATTTTAGTTCGTAATATAGATTGAGTTATTAATTGTATTGTTTTATTGCCAAGATCTAAGGCCATTTGATCCGAAAGGATATTTTGCACATCGCAATGTCGTATATTGGATTTATCATTCATAGAATTAGAACAAACAACATCTATTGGAAGAATAATTTTGCAATTATAATTCTTAGCTTTTTCAAGAATTAATTTGGCAATCTTTGCTAAATCTTTTTCAACCAATGAAAGTCCAATATTTATTTCATTGGCATAAAGAAAAGTATTGGCCATTGCTCCACCAATAACAATTGTGTCAAAAAATTTTATTAAGTTATGGAGTAAATTAATTTTGGTTGATATTTTTGATCCTCCAATTATTGCCACATTAGGTTTTTTAGGATTGTTAATAAATAAATTAATATTTTTTATTTCTTCAAGAAGACTATCTCCTGCAAGAGATGGTAGATATTGAGTTATACCAACAATCGAAGCATGTTCTCGATGTGAAGCTGAAAAGGCATTGTTAATGTAAATTTCAAAATTTATTGATAGTTCTTTAATAAACGCTAAATCATTTTTCTCTTCACCTGGATGAAATCGGATATTTTCAAATAAACAAACATCACCAAAATCCATTTTATTAATAATTGATTTAATTTCATTGTTATCAAACTTATTAATAAAATGGATTTTTTTTATACCTAGTTCTTCGATTAAAGTTGAACAAATAAATTCCAGTGAATATTTTGTATTATATTGACCATTAGGTCTTCCAAAATGAGAAAGTAAAAAAATTTTATTTTTGTTTTCAATTAATTTTTTTACTGTAGATTTGAGAGCATAAATTCTAGATTTTTCGGTGATTCTTCCATTAACAACAGGAACATTAAGATCGACTCGGAGTAATACTTTTTTTTCTTTAACTCTATAATTGTTGATTGTTTTCATGAATTATTGTCATTTATACCAAAAAATAAGAGTTTTCAGTGTTTATTAGAAAATATTGACAGTTTTTTAATTCAAAATGTTATATATTTAGTATATTTATATGATCTCAAGCACTAGATATTGATAATGTGTGATTTTAATATAAGGAAAAAATTATGCCTTGGAACGATGAAAATGTAGCTAGATTAAGAGAATTGTGGGATCAAGGTCTGCCAACTGCACAAATTGGGAAGCTTCTAAGTTTTACAAAAAATGCTGTTGTAGGAAAAGCGCACCGAATAGGATTAGAAAGACGCCCTTCACCAATTAGAAGAACTGCTGCTAAGCCAGATAGAAAAAAAGCACGCTCACCCATAATGCCAAAATTAAACTTTGAGAACAATGATGCTCTCCAGCAAAAAACTATTGCTGTTCCCAAATCTTTTCAACCTGCGGTAAAAAATATTTTTACTTTAAATACTAAAAGAGGATGTGAATGGCCTAAAGGTCATCCTGATGAAGTTGAATTTCATTTTTGTGGCAAAGAGCGTTATGAGGATAAACCATATTGTTTAGATCATTGTGCTGTTGCGTATGTTATACCTGAAAAGGAAGAAACTAATACTGAGATAGTTTCAAAGATAGCTTCGTAAAAAACAATACTGTAGTAAAAAAAATATTTGAGCACATAAATTTCTGATTATTGATCAAATAACTATTAAACTTTTGTAATTTCAAAAAAAATAAAATTTTTTAGTATTAAAATTGTTGTTAATTAACAAAACAATTCTATTAACAAATAATTATTTCATAAATTATATATTAAGTTCGTTATATTTTTCTAGAAACAAAATATTTTCCCTTTCAACCTTTGAATGAATAATGGTATAATGAGAAACGTAAAAAAGGAGTCATTATGAATTTAAAATTAGTATTTCGTATTGCTGGTGTCATTGCAGCAATTAATGGATTGGGATTGCTTTTTATGGGGACCACATTTTTTGCAATGGCTAACATGACTGCTACACCAAATTTGATTACTGTTGGTCAATTTACTGGTGTTACCGTCTTATTTCTTGCTTTATTGCAATGGCGCATACCTGATATTGCTGGTGATGCGTTTTCATCTTTAGGACAGTTGTTTGCCATTGGATATGCAATGTGGTTTTTAATAGTTGGGTATCATATCATGACAGGACAAGCAGGAGGAGCTGCTGCTTATGGTAATTTAGTGGTTGAGGCTGTTCTTGCTGTACTGTTCTATATGCAAAGCAAAAAATCCGAATAAGTTTAATCTTAAGGAGGATTTATGAATCTACAATTATTATTAAAAGTTAATGGAGTAGTTTCTGGCATAAACGGTTTGTCCGCTATTCTTATGTATAATATGTGGTTTAATATGGCAGGCATAGAAGCAACTGGTGCTACTATTTCACTTTGCCAATCATTGGGAGTTGCTGCTGTTGGTTTGGCAATTATATCTTGGAGGACAGCTAGTATTGCAGGTGATGCGATCAATTCATATGGGAAATTATTTGCATACATCCATAGTGGTTTTGCTGTAATTACTCTTCTTCATGTGATGCAAGGTCATTTAGTAAATAATCAACCATTATATATTAATATAGTAATAAGTGTAATTTTAGCTGCTGCTTTTTTTAATTACAGCAGAAAAACTGAATAATCATTTATTTTTAAGATTTTTCAAAATAAAAGCGGGATTTATTTCCCGCTTTTAAGCTAAACATTCCTCATGGTTGGTGGCAAGAAATAGAAATAAATGAATCTTTCCTTTGTATTCCTTAGGCACCTTCTATAATTGCTAAATTTCTAATCACTGTATCTTCAGGGTTTTCTCCCAACTCTTTTAAAGCATCTTGATAACGTGGATCATTATGTCCATCAATAGCATCTTGAAGACTATTAAATTCTACTAGAACAGCATATTGTAAATTTCCCCCCTGAATCATTTTTGCTGGTTGACCTCCGCCTATTACCTTAAAATTACCTGAATTATTTTTTGCTTCCTCTTCATATAAAGGACCACATATTTCTAAATACCTATTCCATTTTTCTATGTTTTTAACCTCAATTACTTGGCCAGACCAATAACCTTTTTTCATTCTAAAGCTCCTTTATTTTTTAATAAAGTATTAGAAAAATAAATGTTTGAAAATAGTTAATTTTAATTTTTAATTGCAATTCATATTCAAAAACACCTAATAATATTCTTTCCTCAACATTCCACGTTTTTGGTGGTAGAAAAACTAAGATGAAATTGATTATTCCTATTTTAATTATATTTTTTTCAGTAAATAATCTGCAAGCTAAAACTATTGAGTACTCTAATTTTTTTTATAATATTTTATTAAATTTAACATTTAATTTTTTGAATGTATTTTTTTTAATAAAATTATTAAAAAAAAATAATATTGTTAATAATATAAGATTTAATGCAATAATGAAAATAGTAACAAAATTTATAATCGTATTATTAATAATAAAAAAATTTACGATATAAAATAAAAATACGAATGATAATATATTAAGAGAGTATAATATAATATCTTTAATAAAATGATTGAGACCAGATAAAAAAGTTATCCAAGGATTTTTTGAAAAAAAATTGAATTTTGAATAACCAAATTGCCTTATAGTTCTAATATAATAAATTATATTATTTTTTTTTGCAAATGAAGACATTAAATAGTTCCAGTATGGATATGCCAAATCATTTTTATTTATTTTTGATATTACATAAGGTGATAAAATTTTAAAATGATTTGTATTTTTAAAAATTTGGTTCTTTGAAATAAAATTTAGAATTTTATATGCAACTTTAGTGTACAATGATTGAAAAAAGCCATCAGTTCTTTTTGTTCTTACAAAATTTGTTACTTGACCATCTGATGTTTTTTTTAAACCTTCTAATATTAGAGCTGGATCATCCTGCATATCACAGTCAATCACACAAGCATAATTTTTAGAAGGCACATTCTTCAGACCAAATTTAATTGATGGCGAACCTCCATAATTTTTTTTTGATAAAAAATATTTAATATTTTTATTTTTTTTATATAATTTATGAATTTCTAATTTTGAATTATCATTTGAAAAATCATCTATAAACATTATTTCAAAAAAATATTGATTTTGATTTTCAAAAGATTTTTTTACTAAGTTATAGAATAAAGGAATATTTGATTCCTCATTTCTAAAGCTTAAAATAATAGTTATTATTTTTTCCATATAAAAAAATTTGAAAATATAAATATTCTGGTTTCTATAAATATTTAATAAATAAGTGAATAAGTATACATTTTATAGAATTAATCGATTAATCAATTATTTAATCTAAACATTCCTCGTGGTAGAGGTGGCGTAGCTCAAAAGAACAACCACATAATCACAACGATCAAGCCAACTAACCCCCTTTCCCCACGTTATTTTCCCCCTTAATCGCGTATCGGTATTGTGGTAAAAGGTTAATATCAAATAACTAAAAGTATGAAAAATTTTACCATATCTTATCAAATAAACTTTACCTATGCAGATCCTAGTGAAAATATTTCAAGATTAATTGATATAACAATGCAATCAAAGAACTTACATTCTTTACAAAAAATTTTACATGAACATTCTATAGAAGATGATGTTGAAAGAAATGAAAATGCAAAAAGTAAGGTAATCGACATAAATTCTGAATATTTTCTTATTGTTGATCATAAAGGGAAACAAGTTTGGAAAGATTGGAATTTTAAAGAAATATAAATAATTTTTTTCATATCAACATTCCTCGTGGTTAGTGATAGGATGAATTAATGATACTCTCAATAGACCACATTGTTCTAACTGTTAAAGATATGGACAAAACAATTCTGTTTTATCGAGATGTGCTAGGTATGACATTACATTCTTTTCGTCCAAATGGAAAAACAGAAATAAGATATTCCCTAAACTTTGGTAATCAAAAAATAAATTTACATCAATCTGATTCCACATACAGTCCTCATGCTGCTAAACCTTTACCAGGAACTGCAGATATTTGTTTTTTAAGTTCAATATCTCTAGACAAATGGAAATCAATTTTTATTAAAAAAGATATTATATTAGAAGAAGGGCCAGTACAAAGAACCGGCGCTACAGGAAATATTATTTCATTATATGTAAGAGATCCTGATATGAATTTGATTGAAATATCCAATAAAAATTAATTAGAGCGCTCAACATTCCTCGTGGTTGATTGTAGGATTTTATTTCTACTTTCTTATTTAGTTCTTGTATTTTTTTCTATCTTATCTAACTTATAACTAAAATCCGCCCATGCTAAAAATATTAATACGGCAATTAATACTTGAAACCAATTTTCTACAAAAATATCTAACATCTATTTATCCTTTCATTTCGTATGAGTTTTTTTCCATTTCTTTTTCCACTTCATCATTTCTTTATATTTTTTATCTTTTAAGGCATTGGATTTTTTTAGCTCATTCTTGATTCCTTCAAGCTCTTTTTTAATTTGATTCAAAATCTTGCTTATTTTTTCACTCATTATGTATTTTCCTTTCTCTTTTGTATTCTAACATTAACTACGCAGTATGTTGACACGAAAAACATCCCCCTCTTTTTCAATAAGCATGCTTTATTTAATCTAAAGGCCAAATTCGGTAGAGACGAAGACCCTACTATTATGTAAAGCCAAGTTGCAAGAAAAGAAAAAATAATTTAGAATAAGTAATGAATAGGAGTAATTAATTATGGCAAAAGGATTAGATAAAAAAAAAGAAGTTAAAAAACCTAGAAAAAGTATTAAAGAAAAAAGAGCTGCCAAAAGAGAAAAAAAGAAAAAATAATTTAGAAGAAATGTAGTTGATTTATTAAAATAAATACCTATATGCAACTCAACACATTTGTACTGATTAGAATTATTAAGAATTAACTTTATATATATTTTTCACTACATTTTAATAAACGACAAGAAAGGACTATAAATGTCTAACGGAAGAATTAAGTGGTTTAATCCAACCAAAGGATACGGATTTATTGAAAATGATGCAGGAGGAAAAGATGTATTCCTTCATGTGTCTGCTTTAGAACAAGCAGGAATTGATACTCTTGAAGAAGGTGAGGCAGTTTCATTTGAAATCGGTGAGAACAGAGGCAAAGAAAACGCGGTTAATATTACAAAAATATAATTATTAAATAAATTTCCCCATCTTATCCTTATCAAGTGTATATGTGTTTAAAATGCACATAAATACTTTCATTAATAAGATTAAAAAACCAAGAGGCAGACCAAAGAAGGCAAAAGTAGCACAATCTTCTTTTGCCTTAGGTGGGCAGCCAACTAACAAATTATTTTCTTCTCACAGTAGAATGGAAGAGATTGAAGTAATCACTCCTATAGTGATTAGTAAGAATGAAAATCCAAATAAATCTTATAAAAATAATGAGAACTGGTCTAAAAGAAAATGTTTATGCTGTGATAAAATATTTGATAGTTGGGGAATTGGTAATAGACTTTGCAAGGGATGTAAGTAGTCACTTAATCCTGAAAATAAAATTTTTTTTAATAAAGGAGCATTGTAATGACTTTTAAAAAAAAATTACCTACAAGAAAGAAGAAAACGTCTAAGTTAGTATTGGTACGAGATATAAAATCAGGACATGATATTCTTATGCCGCTTAGCAGTATCAAAGATAATCCTAGTCGTTTTAAGCTAATTACTAAAGAAGAGTAGGTTTTAAAATATCATTAAAGAAAATTTGCACAATTAATAACATTCCTCGTGGTTGGTGGTAGAATAGGTAGAAATCTTTATGACTTTTTCAATTGTAGCATCTAATCCAAGTACCAAAGAATTATGTGTCGCAACTTCTACTGGTTTGGTTGCTGTTGGTAATTTAGTACCAAGTATTCTTCCCAATGTTGGTGCTATTTGTGTCCAAGCAATGGTGAAACCTTCTTATAGAGAAACTATTCTAGATTTAATGAAAAAAGATTTCTCAAATGAATCTGCCATTAATAATGTCTTAAGAAATGATAAAAAAAAAGAACATCGTCAGATCATTGTAGTTAATGCAAAAGGACAAACCAATGTTTTTTCTGGTCTAAGAATGATTAATATTTCTGATTCTTGTATGGAGGATAATTTTGCTATTGCAGGAAACATGCTAGCTTCTACATCAGTAATTTCATCTATGAAAACAGCATTTTTAAACAATTCAAATGTTTTTTTTCCCAAACGACTTTTGTTAACATTAATTGCCGGAGAGAATGCTGGCGGGGATAAACGCGGTTGTATATCTGCTGCAATAAAATATTTTAAACCAAATAGAAGAATTATGACACTTCGTATTGATTACAGCAATAATCCTTTGAAAGATTTATCAAAGGCACTTGAGAAACGCTATTCCAAAGAATGCAAAGACGCCTTTGATCGCTAGAAAATATTGTTTGAAAACTTCTTGTAAAAACCCTCAACATTCCTAGTGGTTGGTGGTAGAGTTAAAATAAATTAATGAAAATATTAAAGGAGGAAATTTAATGTCTATATTTATAACTTTAGGAACTTATTCTAATGAAGGTGCTGGAGGCCTTGTTGAGGGAAAAACTGATCGCAGAGCGGTAATGGAAACTTTTCACAGCAGTGTTGGAGCCAAATTGCTGGATTATCACATTACCCGTGGTAAATATGATTTCTGCGCCATAGTTGAAGCCGATTCTTTTGAAATGGTGGCAGCATTGGCTTTAATTGCTAAAAGTAGTGGAACCGTTAACGATTTGGCCATCTTAGAATCAGTTGATATTAATGAAATAAGCAACATCGCAAAAAAAGCTCAATTCACAGCACCACACAAGTAATCATTATTAGCGCCCCCACTTATAGGGCGCTAAATTTCATTTTAATGTTTTACGTTGTTGACTGTAGGATAATAATTTATGACAAATTTAAATGTTAAAATGAGAAGAATAACCCTAGTTATTACTGCAGCATTCTTTCTTTTTTTATATCCAATTTATACAGCAGAGAGTTTTGATTTTTCAGGTAAATTGATGTGTGAATTATCCGCGAGCTTTATTGTTTTCGATTTTGAAAATAAAATTGCAATTCGAAATAATTATAATTCTTCACAGTATAGATTATCAAACTATGAAACAAAAAAGAATAAATTTAAAAAAACTATTCATACTTTTTCTTGGTATGATTTGAAGAGTAATTTTATAGGATATTGGGTAATTTCGGATGATTCAAAAAAGATTGAAGAAATAAAATTTGATAAAAATGGAGAAATTTTTTTTGTCAGTAGAAATTGCTCAGTATTTAACACCAATAATATTGGTGAACTTGTGTGGTAATAACCAAATTGATCTATTTTATATTTCCAAAAATTAATAATAATAATATTGCCTATTCTGTTAGTTTTAAATTTAAAGACCCTTGTTTTCTAAAAGGGTCTTTAAATTTAAAACTAACACAATAACCCTATAGTAAGAATAGTTAGCACAGTAGACTTACAGAATTTCTCCTCGATGATTGTTTAAAGTTATGATATCTAATTTTAATTTTCATCATTATGCCAACCACCAACTTTTAGTTTATCACTATTTAAGTAAAATTTCTCCTCAGATTTTGGCATAGGATCATCAACTATCCAAGGCAAATGAACAGCAGTAAAATTTCCAGCAACTCTGATTGAATTTACAGAGCTTTTTGCACCTGGTAAATTATCATTTTTTTTATTATAAACTGCAAAAGTTGTATCTATCTTAGCAGAATATATCTCAAGTTCATTATGTTTTAATGGCTTTGTCCAATAATTTTTTTCCCAATCTTTAATTGTACGTTTAATTTTTTTGTTAACTATATTTTTTAATTTAATATTATGAATTTGTAATGCAAAGCCAGCCTTAAAAGTAGAAAATTCATCAGTAAGTTTGCACAGTATTTCTATGAAATTTTTAGGAAGATTATGATTAAGCTTTAGGTCGCAATCTGTGTACGCGAAGTAATCTGGAAGGTTATAATAGAGCTCATTGCTATAAATTATATTATTACCATAATCTTTATCAAATCTAATTAGTATAAATTTTTTTTTATTATTCTTTTCATAGTACTCTAATAATTCTTTATTAGTTGAATTATTATCTAGTACTATTGGTAAATAATTAATCTTATTAAATTCCTCAACCATCAACTTTAAATAAGTTGGTCGATTAAATGAGTTAATTAAAATTGGAAATGTTGTTGATTCAAATATTTTTTTAAATGCATTCATTAAGATAATATTGAATAATGGCAAGTATAAGCGTGTGATTGGTCTGAGTAAACAATTTTAGGTATCTCTTTTGCTTGAGTAGAGAAAACACTGAAGCAAAAAAATAAAATAAGAATAGTTCTAATAATTAATTTCACAATTCAGCTTACCACCAACCACGAGGAATGTTGAGGGGAAAGTACCTCTCTATTACAAAGGTGCAAAGGTTAGTAGTCCCGTTAAGTTATTCTTTTATAAATTCTACCAAGATAAATAAATAATGATAAAGCTCTTGCTATCAAAAAGATACAAAGTGATATCCATAAGCCTAAATTACCAAAATTACTGATTAGGTATAAGGCACTTAGAATATAGATGCATACAGAAATGATCATGGCATTTCGCAACTCTTTTGT
>Ga0315336_1004842_pt1 | contig 15404 bp, 10 predicted proteins | sample ASW5metaG_FD_204512 | JGI IMG/M metagenome (GOLD analysis project Ga0315336, IMG submission 204512) | Ammonia-oxidizing marine archaeal communities from Monterey Bay, California, United States - ASW #5 | ecosystem: Environmental > Aquatic > Marine > Intertidal zone | place: USA: California...
CGGACCCACGCCTGCCGAACGGTCTGCTGCTGCGGCCGAGCGTCAAGTCAAATTGCAGCGACTTCGCGTGGTCATCGCCCTACTGGCCGTGCTTGTTGGGCTCCTGGCACTGCTCGTCAAAGCCACCCCATGGCAAACATGGTGGTCTACCAGTGAGATGGTTGCGCCGGATCCTTCCGATGGCACCGATAACGTTTCGCAGCCTGAGGCAGAATAGCGCACCCGGTAGCATTGCCATGCTTCTCACGACCGAATTCGACTTCCAGTAGCAACAATTGCTGAGTCGGCAAGATTCGACGGACTCGGGCCGAACGGTCCTACACGCCGCCGGTTCTGCGCAGTCGGCGTGTTAGAAAACTCTTCAAAGCCAGGTCTAGCGGTTGGTCGGTCCGCAGCAGGACGTGCTCCATGTCCAAATCGCGGCAGCTCCTCCGCAGTTGCCGCAGGAAGCGTTCGAATTCGTCGTGATACGCCCGTTTAAGGGCTCTCGGCTCGGTCAGTTGCTCCGGCTCTCCTTCCAATCCCTTAAACCGTGTCGGATGATCGAACGGAAAGTCCTGTTCGGCCGGGTCGATCACTTGCATCAGGCTGACGTCATGCCGCCGATGCCGAAAATGTTTTAGCCCCAACGTAAGCGAATCTAAGTCGTCGAACATGTCGCTGATTAGAATCACCAGGCCGCGCCGCTTAATTCTTCCCGCCAGATCATGCAAGATCGGCCCGATAGCTGTTTCGCCCGCCGGCGCGGTCTCGTCCATCGTGTGGAAGAGCTGCTTTAGGCGCGACGGTTGATTGGAACAGGACACGAAGTGATTCACACCCGTGTCGAAGGTTGCCAATCCCACGGCATCACGCTGCTGCACGATGAGGTACGCGATCGCTGCGGCGACGTACTGGGCGTATTCTAGCTTCGACACCGCTGCGTGCTCGGAGCGGTATCGCATGGACTCGCTCGTATCCAACAGCAAGTAGCAGGAGAAATTGGTTTCTTCTTCGTACTGCTTCAGATAGTAGCGGTCCGATTTGGCGAACACCTTCCAGTCGACGTAGCGAAGATCATCACCGGGTGCATATTCGCGATGCTCGGCAAATTCAACCGAAAACCCGTGATAGGGGCTCCGATGCATTCCCGCGACATAGCCCTCGACAATAAGCCGGGCCTTTAACTCCAACCCTTTCAGCCGGGCAAGCATCCGCGGTTCGAGGTATTTTCGGTACTCATCCACCAGATCGCGTTTCTGAGAGGAAACAGGGAGCAGCTGATACTTAGCCGGCTTCGGGCGATTTGAACAGCTCCGGCAAGGACGCACCCTTGCCCGCGGCTGCTGGCGCTCGGGAGATGAATTCTGTCAGCCTGTGGACGATGTCGTCGGTGGTAACCCCTTCCGCTTCCGCGTTGAAGTTCGTGACGATTCGGTGTCGCAACACAGGCAACGAGACAGCGCGGACATCTTCCGCACTGACATAGGCGCGGCCGTGGAGCAACGCGTGGGCTTTCGCTCCCAAAATGAGATACTGGCTGGCTCGCGGTCCGGCACCCCAACTCACGAACTCGTTGATAAAACTTGGTACCTCTTCCTTGCCACGCCGCGTAAGCCGCGACAGTTGCATGGCGTAACGAATGATATGGTCGGCCACCGGAACGCTTCGCGTAATCGTTTGCAGAGAGGCCAGCGTTTGTTCTGTCAGCACCTTCTTTACCTGGGGAATCGTTCCGACGGTTGTGCGGCGCACGATTTCGAACTCTTCGTTTTCTTCGGGATAGTCCACGCGTATCTCGAACATAAACCGATCCAACTGAGCCTCCGGTAGCGGATAGGTTCCTTCTTGTTCGATGGGATTCTGCGTGGCCAGGACAAAGAATGGATTTGGTAGCTTGTGTCGCCGACCACCGGCTGTCACCTGGTGCTCCTCCATGGCCTCCAGTAGAGCCGCCTGGGTTTTTGGGGGCGTGCGGTTGATCTCGTCGGCAAGCACGACGTTTGCGAACACGGGCCCTTCCAAAAAACGAAACTCGCGAGTTCCGGTTGTCTTGTCCTCCTGAATGACCTCGGTTCCGGTGATATCCGCCGGCATCAAATCGGGTGTGAATTGCACGCGGTTGAACGACAGGCTCAAGGTGTCGGCCAATGTGCGCACCATGAGCGTCTTCGCCAGGCCGGGTACTCCCACCAGCAGGCAGTGCCCCCCTGCGAGCATCGCGATCATCAATTCTTCGACAACGTGATGCTGGCCGACCACCACGTGCGCCAGCTCGCTGCAGATATTGCGGTAAGCTTCGCCGAGCTGTTCGACGGCCTCTTCATCACCCGACAAGGATTCGGCTGCTTTCGTTTCGTCTTTTGACACAATCGTTTGTCTCTCGCTCCATGCCGACGTCACGCCACCGCGCTTGAGGCGAAGAAACCGCCAACGCAACGGATCGCCCTGCATCAGCTACCATCTTCCCGCCTGCCAGCGTCGATTGTCAATCGATGCTCCTGCTCGGCGGCCACCAGCGTCCCGACGGTGATCGTCGTGGAAGTCAACATTGACCTCCATTGGCGTGGCGTTCCTCAGGCGCCGCGACGGTGCATTCGCCCGTCTGGTCGGATATGATGTTGGCCTAGTGGTATCACCACTTTGATTTTGTGGGTTTCCCGTGTCGTAACCGCACGGGCGGACAAGACGCCCGTGCTAGCAACTGAGCACGCTTGACGGGCGTCAAGCGAGCGCAAGGCGGTAGTTCCTTTTCTGTACGTCTTCTCGCGACTTGAACCCACAAGATCAATCTTGAACGTGTACTAGAAGTCACGTTCAATGTTCCAAGAACGCCGTTCTGGCGGGGAACCATCTGAGTTGGGCGGTTCGAATACGAAAGGGATTGCGATGGGCGAATGGCTGCCGGCTACACTCGTAGGCATGGTGCTCGTCATCGTTGGCAGCATCCTAATGCGATCGCACGTCATCAGTTGGCGTGACCAGAAGAACGATTCCTCCCTCGACGACGCGGACCGCAAGCATTACCACGCTCGTTATCGACGGCGGATGCAAACGTCCTGTCTGATCGCTATCCTAGGCATCCTGTTGGCGTTGGGAGATACGCTCGTTCCCGCGAAAGAGCAACCCCTCTTCTTTACCATCTACTGGTTGGCCGTGCTGCTGTTGGCCGCTTGGGTGGCAATTATGGGCGTCGGCGATTTGATCTCAACCGGTGCCCATTCCCGCGCGGCATTGGCGCGCGTGCACAGCAAACAGCGCGAACTGGAACGGGAACTCGAAAAAATTAGAAGCCGAGGCTCAAACGGCCGGTCGGCATCTTCCTGACGAGATACCTGGCCAAATCTAGCTCGGGAACTTGATCGCCGCGCTAACCCGCCAAGAACCCGATCGCGTCGCCCGTAAATGCCGATTTGGCCGTTCGAGTTCGCTTTTCGTGGCTATGAACACGCGAGACTAGCAGAGAACGCTCGCTAGTTTCCCACCGCCGTCTTGCGGGGCTTTGTCTCCTTCTTGTTTTGGGCATGCTGTTGCCGGCGTTCCTTCGCCTCCTTCGTCAGGGCGGCCAGTTTGTTCTGCTGTTCCTTGGTAAGAACGGCGTAAGTTTCCTCGTCGCGCTTGGCCGTAAGATCTTTCAGCTGCTTCCTCAATTTTTTGAGCTCGGGGCGATATTTCTTTTGAATAGAATAGATTTCTTCCCGCTGCTCGTCTTGTAGTTCGATCTGGCCGTAGTAATTCGGCAATCTCCCTTTTCGGCGCGTTTTCGCAGGCTTTGCTTTCTTCTTCGCCGTCGCTTTGGCCGAATCCTCTTTCGCGGCCGCTTGTTTCGCCTCCTCCTTGTCCGAATATCCTGGCTGAACGCCGACGAACAAGAGCGCCAATCCGGCTGCCACAGCTAGCGGGGTCATCCTCTTCATGGTCGTCTCCTCGTCTTATTCTCTTGGTGTGCGGTTCGGAGCAACACATCGACACGATGCACATGCTCATCATGCACACCATATTGAACATCTGTCTTCAAAGATGCAACGATACACCCGAAATTACTGCGATTGTGATCGCGTTTTCGTGAGGAACGCGCAAGACATTGAGTGACGTTTCGATTCGCCAAGGGTGTACACTGCGTGCTGCGCACACACAACGTCACGGCACCGAGTCCCGAGTCCGCTCCTTTCGTGCGGAGGACCGTTCCACCGCGCTGCGGATTGCGCCGCTGTCGTAGTAAAGGCGTAGCAGACCGTTCGTCGTGCGAACCAAACTGGGGTACCAGCCACTTGCGGGTGCTCCTTCCTCGCTGAAAAGTCGGACGCCTGGCTCGCGCCGCCACGCAAGGCCGTCGCTCGAGACAGCACTCAGCAGAAGCCTCCTGCTTGACGAATTGGCCGCGTCTGCGTCGATGACACAGGGTGCGGCGAAGTACATCCGCCAGCGGCCATCGGTCAGTCGCACCACAAGCGGCTTGGCCATCGCGACTTCTCCGTGCGGCGGATCGGCAGCAGGATCCAGGTCGATGCGGACTCCCGGTTCCTTGACGAATTCCAATCCGTCCGCGGAGAGGGCCGAAAGAATCCTCCAGCGCTCACCCGGTTGCCGATTCGATGCATAGGGTCCGCTCGCCCCGTTCCAGCCAATGTAGTAAACGCGAATTCGACCATCCTTGAGAAGCACTCCCTCCGGCGCCCGAACCGCCGTCGTGTCCCAATCGCCACTCTGTCCGAAATTGACACGGATGCCCGGTTCCCATTTCCAGTTCTCTGCCTGTCCGTCCGCCAGGTAGCTGTCGACGCAATACCAGGGATTGCCCCCGCCAATTAACGTGTAGGCCCGCCAGCGACCATCCGGTAGACGAAGCAGATCCCGGTCGGTCCGATTGGTAATGCGGCCCGAACGAAATTCCGGACCACGTTCGTACCGGAATTCAAGCCCGTTCGTGGATACCGAAGTGTGGGACGACCAGCGGTTTTCTCCGGTCGCTTTCTGACCGTCGTAGCGACGTGTCGTCCACCACATGCGGTAAACGGCTTTGCCATCGGACCGTAAGACCTGGCAGTCCGGTTCGCTGGCAGGATCGAAACCCTCATGGGATATGCGTGCGCCTGGCTCGACAACAAACGCCAGCCCCTCTTGGGGATCGAGTTCAAGATCGTTGGCGCCGGCAGCCGCTGTTGCGGTTCGGGCAAGCGCCGGTTCGTCGTCCGCCTCCGCCGCTGGAACGTACAAGCCGCAAGCCACCAGCCAGACTGCTGAGAGTGTCGACGAAGAATAGAACCGCATGACAAACCTAGCTCGCGCCGATAGCACGGATGGAGGAAATCGAATCGCCGATGCAACAAACGAAAATCGGCATCAGGAAACGGCAGATTGTTTTAGGCTCCGCTGACAGAGAGATTTTACCGGGCGGTCCAACCGGTGGAAACGCAGAGGCAGAGTCCCGTCTCAACTCACCACGTCTCCCCGTCGGATTGAACCGGACGTGGCAGTTCTGCCTCGGTTGCCGCCCTGTTGTTCGCTCGTCGCTCCTTTTCGCGGGCAATTGTCGCGTTCGCGTGTCACCTTTTGTTATTCTATTGTGTAGACTCATGCTGCGGATGTGAGTCGGTCGAGAGTGGAGCCGGAGTACCCAAGGCGCGTGACGCCGGCGCTCTCGTAGAGACGTTCGTATTGGTCGTCTTGGTAAAAAATGCTTTCGCACCAGTCGAAAAAAACGAAATGGAATCGGCCCGTGCACCGAAGCAAGGCGACAACGTCCTTGCGCACGCGGAATGTTTGTTTGCTCGCAGCCGGTTTCTGCTGTTGGCTCGTTCTGACGATAAGCGAACCGATCGCTGCCGCAGCCGATCCGCAACCGGAGCCAATTGTCTTCCACCGGGACATCCGCCCGATTCTCTCCGACGCCTGTTTTCACTGTCACGGACCGGACAATGCGAAGCGGCAAGGCGAATTGCGTCTCGATACCGGCGAAGGGGTCTTCGAAGAGCGAGACGGTTATCGGGTGATTGTGCCGGGTGATGTCGACAAGAGCGAGTTGTACCGCAGGCTCGTTACCGACGACGAAGACGAACGGATGCCGCCGGCAGATTCCGTTCGCAAGCTGAGCGATCGGGAAATTGGCCTCATTGCCCGTTGGATCGAGCAAGACGCCCAATGGCAGGCTCACTGGTCGTTCATCCCGCCGCGGCGGCCCCAAGTGCCGAGCGTGAAAGATACCTCGTGGCTCCGTAACGCGATCGACGCCTTTGTGCTGTCGCGTCTCGAAGCCGAGGGGTTGGCTCCCTCGCCGGAGGCGACGAAGTCGACGCTCGTTCGCCGTGTCACGTTGGATCTGACCGGCCTGCCGCCGACACCCGCCGAGGTCGACGCTTTTCTGGCGGACCCTGCTGAGAACGCCTATGAAAAACTGGTCGATCGATTGCTCGCTTCGCCACGCTACGGCGAACGGATGGCGGTTTCCTGGCTCGATGCGGCCCGCTACGCCGACACCAACGGTTACCAATCGGACGGCGATCGGATCATGTGGCGGTGGCGGGATTGGGTAATCGACGCTTTCAACCGCAATGCCCCGTATGACGAGTTCACCGTCGATCAACTCGCGGGCGATCTGCTGCCGGACCCCACGCTCGATCAACTCATCGCCACCGGTTTCAACCGGAATCACCGGGGGAACGGCGAGGGAGGCGTGATTGCCGAAGAGTACGCCGTCGAATATGTCGTCGACCGCGTCGACACCACGTCGACCGTCTGGCTCGGTCTGACAATGGCCTGTGGACGTTGCCACGAGCACAAGTACGATCCGTTCAGCCAAAAAGAGTTCTACGAATTTTTCGCCTTTTTTAACAACGTGCCGGAAAGAGGACGCGCCTTCAAACACGGGAATTCTCCACCGACGATCAAGGCCCCCACCTGGCTGCAACAGGAGCGACTCGACGACCTGCAACGCAAATTGGCCGCGGCGACCGACGAGTTGGAACGGCTCGAACCGCAGTTGGCCCAGGCGCAGAGAGAGTGGGAAGAAAGTCATGCCCTGACCGAACCGGTCAATTTTTCGGTTTCCGACGGCTTGATTACTCATTTCCCTCTCGACGGCAGCACCGAAGAAGCCACCGGTCACATCCAAGAAAAGGCGAAGTCTGACAGCCAGGATGAAGAGAAAACCGAAGAAGTGGTTCCCGCCTCGCCGCCGAAGCCACCGCACTTCGGCGATGGCCTGCTGGGACAGGCCGCCTTGTTTCAGGGGGAAGAGTCTATCAATGCCGGCAACTTCGCCGACTTTGACTACGTCGACAAGTTTTCGCTTGCCGCCTGGATTGATCCTGGGGAACTCACCGACGGCACGCTCCTCTCCCGCATCAACGAGATCGGTCCGCTGAAGGGATACGACCTGCGGCTGGACGAGGGCAAGCTGCAACTGAACCTGGTGACCCGTTGGCTGGACGATGCCCTGCGCGTGGAAACGAAGGAGAGCTTGCAACCCAACGGTTGGCGACACGTGCTGGTCACGTACGACGGATCGAAGTTGGCCGCCGGCATCAAGATGTACGTCAACGGTCTTCCGCAGCCGATTGAAGCCAACCTCGACGAATTGAACCAATCGTTCCAAGTGGCTGAACCGTTCCGGATTGGGTCGGGATCGCTTTCCGTCGGCCGTTACCGCGGCTCGATCGACGATGTCCGCGTTTACGACCGCGTCTTGAGCCGTGAAGAAATCGAGCTGGTCGCCACACCCGACTCGATCGACAAGCTCGTCGCACTCGACTCTTCCGCGAGAACCGAGACACAGGCTGCCAAGCTGCGGGCCTACTACTTGGCTCACCAAGCACCCGAACCGATTCAGCAGGCACATCGCCGGGCCAAGGCGCTCGAAGCAAAGATCGACACGCTCATCGATGTCATCCCCACGACCATGGTCATGATCGACCGTGAGGATCCGAAAGAAACCTTCCTTCTCGTGCGGGGCCAGTACGATAAGCCGGGCGAAAAGGTCGTTCCCAACGTGCCGGGGGCCTTGCCGCCGCTTCCCGAAAACGCCGCACGCAATCGGTTCGGCTTCGCCCGCTGGCTGGTGAATGGTTCCAATCCCCTTACCGCGCGGGTCGCGGTGAACCGGTACTGGCAAACGCATTTCGGCATGGGGTTGGTCAAAACAGTGGAAGATTTCGGTTCGCAAGGAGAGCGGCCCAGCCATCCGGAGTTGCTCGATTGGTTGGCGGTGGAGTTTGTTGACGGCGCGTGGAATGTCAAAGTGCTCCAAAGGGCAATCGTCACCAGTGCCACGTACCGGCAGTCGTCGAAAGTGACGACCGCGCTCTACAATCGCGATCCCGAGAACCGGTTGTTCGCACGTGCCCCGCGTCGCCGTTTGCCGGCCGAGATGGTCCGCGACCAGGCACTTGCACTCAGCGGACTCTTGGTGGAACAGCTTGGCGGTCCCTCTGTCAAACCGTACCAACCGGCCGGACTCTGGGAAGAACTGAGTGGAAACAGCTACCAGCCCGACCACGGAGCCGGTTTGTATCGCCGCAGCTTGTATACGTTTTGGAAACGGACCGCCCCCCCACCGTCGATGATGACGTTCGATTCCGCCGGTCGCGAAATGTGCACCGTTCGGCAGACACGCACCAATACGCCCTTGCAGGCACTGGTGCTGATGAACGACGTGACCTATGTCGAGGCGGCTCGGGTGCTCGCCGAGCGGGTCATGACCTCCCCCGACGCGACGGCCGCTGAGAGAATCGCTGAGGCCTTTTACCGCGTCACCTCCCGGCAGCCGCGATCCGGCGAATTGGACATCTTGCAACAAGGCTTTGACCGCTACCTCGGAAACTACCGCGAAAATCCCGCTGCCGCGAAGGAGCTTGTCAGTTTGGGGGAATCGCCACCGAACGAAACCCTCGAAGCGGCCGAACTGGCAGCCTACACGGCGGTAACGAGCCTCATCCTCAACCTCGACGAGGTGGTCACGAGCCAATAAGTAGCCACCGGCACAATCCGCTCGGTTCGATTTCCCGCCGGGTGACGAACCGAAAAATGTTGTTAGAAGCGAAACGTCTGGGAGTCTACGATGAATCCCTTTTTCGAAAACCAGGCGCAGCTCACACGCCGTCATTTCTTCGGCCGATTGAGTAATGGTGTCGGAACGGCCGCGTTGGCCACGCTGCTTGCGGAACAAAACCGCGACGCATCGGCCAACGTCCCGGCCGGGCGCCCTGCCGCAGCCGCTCTGGGTAGCGCGGTCGAACAGGAGGGACTGGAGGGCTTCCCGAATTTTCCAGCGACTGCTAAGCGTGTCATCTATTTGTTTCAATCTGGTGCGCCGTCGCAGATGGACCTGTTTGACTATAAGCCGGGGCTGAACGAGTTGCGTGGCACCGACCTGCCCGATTCGGTCCGCGGCGGACAGCGGTTGACGGTGATGACTTCGCGACAAACGAATTTTCCCGTCGCTCCCTCCATCTTCCCCTTCTCGCGCCATGGAGAATGCGGTGCCACAGCCAGTAGCTTGCTGCCCCACACCTCTAAAATTGTAGACGAATTGTGCTTCATCAAGTCGATGCATACCGAAGCAATCAACCATGACCCTGCCATTACCTTCTTTCAAACCGGTGCCCAACTGGCGGGACGTCCCAGCATTGGCGCCTGGCTTGCCTACGGCCTGGGGAGTGCGAACCAGGATCTCCCCACGTTTGTCGTGATGGTTTCCGGTGACGGTGGACAGCCGTTGTACGATCGTTTGTGGGGCAGTGGCTTCCTGTCGACGAAGTTTCAAGGCATCAAGTTTCGCTCCCTCGGCGATCCTGTGCTGCACCTCTCAAATCCTCCCGGTTTGGATGCCGGCATCAGACGCAGCATGCTCGACGAATTGGCGAAGCTGAACGAATTGAACTACGCCCAATTCGGCGATCCCGAAATCTCCACGCGGATCGCCCAATACGAAATGGCGTACCGCATGCAGACCTCTGTGCCGGAGTTGACCGATGTTTCCGGTGAGCCGAAACACGTTTTCGATCTGTACGGTTCCGATTCGGCTAAGCCGGGAACGTTTGCCGCCAACTGCCTGTTGGCTCGCCGGCTGGCGGAACGGGGTGTCCGCTTCATCCAGTTGTTTCATCGCGGTTGGGACCAGCATTTCAAACTTCCGCGCGATCTCGCCAAGCAATGTCGCGATACCGACCAAGCGTCGGCCGCGTTGGTGACCGACCTGCAAAGGCGGGGGTTGTTGGAAGACACGCTGATTGTTTGGGGGGGCGAGTTCGGCCGCACGGTCTACTGCCAGGGAACACTCACACACGACGACTACGGCCGCGATCATCATCCTCGTTGCTTCACCATCTGGTTGGCGGGGGGAGGCATCCGCGGCGGAATGTCGTACGGCGCGACCGACGATTTCTGCTACAACATTGCCGAGAACCCGGTACACGTCCACGATCTGCACGCCACGATTCTGCGTTGTTTGGGTATCGATCACGAGCGGCTCACGTTCAAGTTTCAGGGCCGACGACACCGCCTGACCGACGTCGCCGGAAACGTCGTCAACGACATCCTGCGGCAGCCGCCGGCTTGAGCCGACCCTGCTCGGTTCTATGACGAACCACTCTTTCAACGCCCCCAGTTTTGTTTGGGCCGGGATGAGGGAGTCCGGGAGACGCCCGCGCATACCCACCTCTTATGTATAAATTCATAAGATATTATAAGAAATTAACTTGACTTTGTAAAGATATGCCTGGATGCCTGTCAGTCTGCGCAGCGACCTCACAGTTGGTTGCAGTTGTGGAAGAGCGCCCTTGGGTGATGCCGAGGGACCCGCACCGCGTGCCTGGCGGTTGAGCCGAAGGCGAGCCCCCAGATCCTTGGCTCCACCCGTAGCGATGCACCCGCGGCGCCTCGAATTCGAGTATCTCTTCATCGATGACCGTCCCATCCGTCAACGTGACCAACCGCCGCATGCCGGTCGTCAATTCATCACACTCCGGCAACTCCGCCAAGGCGATACCAGGAACCGGCCACTTCGCGAGAAGAATCCGCGGATAGGTCGAGCCCGCGACCAGATAATCAAACACCCGTTCGCGCGAACACTCGATTTCAATCTTGGCCGTCGCGATCAGTTTCATTGAAGCGACTTCGTAGAGCGGATTGGGTGCCACATTTCACTGTGCTTTCCCGTAGCCTACGGTTGGCTTGGTGAATCATGCCACGCCACAGGTTCTGGGGTCGAGCGAAGCGAGCCCCCAGAAACCGAACCACGTACAAATAGTCTGCTCCAGCCGTGCCACCCAGCAACAATGAAACCAGGTATATTATAACAACATTCTATTATTTGTTGAAGATTGTCACGGAGAGGGTGCAGCGGCAGCGAACCGACCATCGTACGGACTTCTCACGGCCGTCTCGTACAGAATCGCCCATCCGCCACCGTAGCTGAATTCGCAAGAGTTCAGACAATCCAGCATCGACCCGCCCATTGGGCGGTTTGTTCTGACAACTGAAGCTGCGAACGACTTCCCCGGGCAACAAGATGTATTGGCGCGCTGGGGGGTCGGCAACAAGATGTAGTTGCAACGTATGTCAGCGGGCGAGTTCCCGCCTCACGCGCCCCAAATCGGCCGCGAACCGGGCTGCTTTCTTTTCGCGCACGCGCGATTTGTAACACTGTAGGCTGTCGCGTCTTACGTCGCGTCGCGCAGCCAAAGTCGCGAAAAGAGCAAAAACATCGCCTATTTGCGCGAGAATGTGTCCAAAGTGCGCCGGATGCCTGGCGGTCGAGCCAACGACGAGTCCCCAGGTCTGTTGCGTCGGATCATTCGACTTGTCCGATTGCTCCAACAACCAAGCCGCGTCGGCCTCACCGAAGTGAGTTTCTCCCAATCAAAACCTTTAGATCAATTTACGAAATACCGTGCCTGGTTCCGGCTCGCGGGAGTCAGGAAATGTAGTACCAAACGGCTGTCGGCGCGGCACGAACCAGCGTAAAACGCTGTAGCGGCCTGTCGGACCGACGCCCGTAACGCTGCGCTTCGGCCGGCGAAAGGATCAGCACCTATGTGTGTCATTCCCGGCTGATGTCACCGTCTTACGGCCTTTTGGATTCCGAGACGGCCAACTCGCAAAACAATTCTTCTGGATTCGCACAAGAACGAGTCCGCGAAGGAGATGCGGCAGAATTCGAACGCTTTTTGAGAGCGGAGTACGTCCGCTGTTGTCAGAAGGGTTCGTCTGTCGGCGACCGCTGGTTTCTACGTTCTCGGTACATCGGATCCGGTGAACGCGGCGTGTAAATTCGAGGCTGAAGTGTTTGACGCCTGCATTTCTTGGCTAGAATGAAGTCGGTCACGGCAGGCAATCAACGATTTCCACAGCCGACGGGAGCGGATCAGTCGGCTCAATCAGAAATATGGGTCACAAGAGAGCGAATCATGAGCAATGCAACTGAGGCCATCGCCGGCCAAGGCAATGTGATGCCAGCCGAACTTGGAGTAAAATTTGTCCGTTGGGGTCTGGTCCAGTTCCTCGCTGGGTTCATCGTCGGTTTCGTCCCGATATTGCACTACTTTCACGGAGCAGTCGCGGGCGACGTTGGTCCCGTGTTCCTCAAGAACATGACGCTGTGGTGGGGCTGTCCGGCGGTCCTTGTTGAGTACGTACTGAAAACGGGCGGCCTCGGCATGGTTGCCTTCGGACTCTGCTATGTCATTTTTTCTCGCAGTGGCGCGGCTGCGCCTGTCTCGGGTGGCGAGCGTGTGGCCCCCGCGTTGTGCCATGGCGGGCTCATCTTATCACTCGTCTACGCCGCTGTGGGCTATGTCGTCTGCAATCTCATCTGGCCCAACTTTTACTTCCAACCCGTCCAGATGGGGAAGAACGTATGGCTTGCGGGACAGGCCATCGGCATAGCAATCTACGTGACCGGGATTGCATTCGCATTCGGCGGCATCCGGCACATTACGTCGAGTCGGCCGTTGTCTGAGCACGAGTGAGGCTCAACGAAGTGAAGACCTTAATGACATCGTTCTTCTCAAGCTGGCGGTTTCCGACGTTCGTGATTGCGGTCGTCGTCGGCTACGAGTTCCTGCTGCTTGCGCTGCTGCTCCAGCCGAGCGGCGGCGAGTTCGCCGTGGAGTTCCGGACGTCTTGCTTCGGCTACGACCCAGTCACGGGTGTAGTCGAGTGGATCGTCGTGTTCACGACGTTCACCGTGCCGTTGATCGTCGTTCTCGTTGTCTCGATCTCGTGGTGGCGGGAGCTCGCTGCCGCGCTGAAGATCCGACGGAAGGCGATGGCTGGGTACCTCATCATGGGGTTCGCGATCGCGTTCGCGGTCGGGACCGCGCTGGCGGCGGTCAGTGGTTCCACCGATTCCGGCGAGCTACCGTTCCCGACCGAGGCGCTACGGACGGAACACCAGGCCCCTGAGTTCGAGCTCAAAGACCATACGGGAGATACGGTTCGGCTTAGGGATCTCCGAGGGCGTGTCGTGCTCGTGACCGCGATCTTCTCGAAGTGCGGCTACTCCTGCCCGATAATCTTGAGCGACCTTCAGGACGCGGTTGCAGCACTGACGTCCGAGGAACTGGACGATCTCCGCGTCGCGGTGATCACGCTCGATCCAGAGAACGACACTCCCGAGGTCTTGGCGAATGTCGCGGCCGCTCGCGGTTTCACCTCGCCACCGTTCCACTTGCTGAGCGGCGAACCAGCGACCGTCGAGAGGGTTCTCGATGACTTTGCCTTCCCGCGATCGCGCGACGCAGAAACGGGTTTCATCAACCACGCGAACCTGTTCATCCTCGTCGACCGAGAGGGAGGCGTTGCGTACCGCTTCGCTCCCGGCAAGCGTCAGCAGAGTTGGCTCGGATCCGCACTGCGACTGCTGCTCGCCGATCGTGAAGCCGAGTATCTGAAATCCGGAACTGGACAAGACCTGGAGATGGAATGACGTAAAGAACGTGCAACCACGATGAAAGCAATGCGTTTCGGGACTGAATCGTGTTAAGTTGAAGTCGCATAGACGATTGCGTACTGTGGGGTAGCTGGGATGACTAGCTGCCCATCCTATATGAATCAATGCTATCGCCACGGAGGGGTGCGAGTCGCCGCTCCGTTTTTTCGTCAGTAGGCGTGCCTGATCGAAGGCCAGCCGGATGCGAAACATTTCCGAGATCGACGCATTCGTTGTTGAACAACTACGTGCTTCCCACCTGCTGGAGAAACTAAAATGAGAAAGAACTGGCATCTCCCGATTGCTTCGCTCGCATTGATTGCTCTGCTCGCCGAAGTCTCATGGGCTCAACCAACGCCTGGATACAACAACAAAATCCCCAAGTCGATCATGACGCCGAATAACCTGAAGACGAGAATTGGCACTTTTGAGTACTTCGATGGAATCCCCACCCCAAAAACCGCCGCCGCGATCTACAACCACCTCGACTACATTCGCGGGGTCGAGGCCTTTCTCAATGGCATGCCGGCCGCCTCGCTGGAGGCGATCCGCCGGAGCCAGGAGGTCAACGGCGAGACCCACTCTTACCAGGCCCGAATCTTCGATCAGTTGATGGACAGCAATCCGCTGTTTCTCACTGGCAACACGGACACGGTTTACGTCAGCCTCATGCTCGACCTGAAGACGGACGGTCCGACCGTCATCGAGATTCCTGCGGGAACCGGTCCGGGAACGGTCAACGACGCCTTCTTCCGCTTCGTAACCGATACGGGCGCTCCTGGTCCCGACAGGGGCAAGGGAGGCAAGTATCTGATCCTTCCGCCCGACTACAAAGGGGATCTCAAACCTCCGGTCGGCGGCATGGAGGCTGAAGTCGAGGGGGAGAAGTACTTCGTCTCCAAGTCGACCAGCTGGGCGAACTGGTTCATCGCGCGAGGCTTCCTCAAGGATGGCAAGCCGGATTACTCCAGCAAGTTGTTCCGAGAGGGATTGAAGGTTTACTCTCTCGCCAAGAAAGCGAACCCGCCGAAAATGGAGTTCTACAATGGATCGACGAAAGCCTTCAATACGATCCACTCGACGGACTTCAAATTCTACGAAGAACTGCATTCAATGGTCGAGCACGAGCCGATCGAAATGCTCGATCCGCAACTGCGCGGACTCTTCGCGTCCATCGGTATCCAGAAGGGGAAACCCTTTGCTCCCGACGAGCGGATGAAGGGGATTCTCACCAAGGCGGCTGAGGTCGGCAATGCCACGGCGCGGACCATGCTCTGGTACGAACGCGACAAATCGGCGTTCCTGTATGAGGGCAGCCACTGGAAGCGAGGCTTCGTCGGCGGGTCCTATGAGTTCCTCAAGGATGAAGGCATGGGCGGGCGGAACCTGGATGCGCGAGCCCAGTTCTTCTACTTCGCGACCGTCAACACGCCGGCGATGACTTGGAAATTGATAGGCAAGGGGTCGCAATACGCCTGGGGTTATCTCGACGCCAAGG
>Ga0315336_1004843_pt1 | contig 15403 bp, 9 predicted proteins | sample ASW5metaG_FD_204512 | JGI IMG/M metagenome (GOLD analysis project Ga0315336, IMG submission 204512) | Ammonia-oxidizing marine archaeal communities from Monterey Bay, California, United States - ASW #5 | ecosystem: Environmental > Aquatic > Marine > Intertidal zone | place: USA: California...
TGGTGGACGCTTCTGGCGACAGTGAAACGCCCTGCTCTTCGAGCGCTCCGGCCAATCGGTTCAGCGTCGTCTCGCAGCGGTCGCCGCACACCGTGGGCGGCACGATTGCGATCGCGCCCTGTACGGGTCTGGCGACCGAGGCGTCGACCTGCTCATACGAGAGGTGGGCCACCCACGTCGGAGCGGCTGCGAGCTGTTTCGCGTCATAGACGCGAGACGCGCAACCGGCGAGTGCGAGAGTGAGAGTGAGGACGCAGGCAATGCGCATGGGAAGACCTCCTTCCCAAACGGTAGTCAGCGGCAGGGGCAGCGGGTATCCCCCGCGCGGGGGATGCGATCAGCAATCAGCAGTGGGCCCGTGTAAACCTCTATGGTAGAGACGTGCGCTGGCTGGGGCTGATTCTGTTGTTGTTCGGATCGGGTTGCTACCCGTGGGTAGACGCCGCTCTGCACGTGCAGAAGAACCCGTCGTGTTTTGCCGATGCCGATGGTGACGGCTTCGGTGCCGCCAAAGCGCTTGTTGCCAAAGACTGCAAGGGCCGCACGGTCCGCAACGGCGACGATTGCGATGACGACGACCCGACCCGTTTCCCAGGCGCCGACGAGTTGTGTGACGGGATCCCCAACGATTGCGCCGCGCCGCCGGTCACCCCAAAGGCCGAGCTCGACAACGATGGGGACGGCTACGTGTCGTGCACACCGGCAGAGGGCGTCGAATGGAAGGGCACCCAAATCGACGGATGGGGGGACTGCGCCGACGACGACCCCGATACGCGACCTGGCCTGACCGAGCGCTGCGATGGATTGGACAACGATTGCGACGGGCCCGGACCCTATGACCCCGTCAACTACCCCGCCCTGGGGTGGGACTGCGACGACCAGGACGCGTTGGTGTACCCCGGTAGCGGCTGCTGAATCGTTGCCGCACCGCGAGTTGGTGCTTCAGCTTCCGTCCGGCCAACCGCCGCGATGCAGCACCATGGGGTGGTCGGGCAATACGGCGCGCTTGGTTCGAGTCGATCGCCAGGTGTCAGGGGGTGCCGTGAGTCCTGCAAATAGCGGCGATTCTTGTCCATCATCATGGGAGAGGAGGGCGTTCAGAGTCGAGCGAAGGTGCGAAAGCACGTCATGTGAGAACGCGTTCTCCCATCGCTTCTCCATGGTTTGATGCAGTGCACCATACCGATCGCGCTCGTTCATTCCGCGATCCGTGAGCCGAAGAGCTTTGCCCCTTCCTGTCGCCGCGGGTTCCTCGAGCACATGACCGGACTTGATGAGGAAGCCGGAGGCCATTTTCAGCGCCTCTTTGGAGATGCCCGAGCGTGCTGGAATGGTGCGGACGGGAAGGGGGACCGCGGACAGAACCCGCAGCACATTGGCTCTATGGGCCAGCGAAACGACGCTTGTTTCCTCGAATTCAATCGCGTAGCGATGGATCGCCTTCGACAAGAGGCCGGGAAGTGACAGATCCTGGGCCAGGTCCTCGTCGGGCTGGTGGGGAACCGGCATTCGCATGCCATCGAGGTGGCCGAGAACGGGCAGGAAACGGGGCAGTGGGGTCTTGAATTGGTCGACCAGACCCACCAGAGCGGCCTTCAGGTCCCGAATGTTCCCCGATCCAAAGCGCGTGCACCAGCGCCGCTCGATTTCATCCGCCAACGGCGCCCAGCATTCCCCGGCCTGTAATCCCGCCCTTGTCGGTCGGACGATCTGATCGAGTTTCCCGCGTCTTCCATTGGGCGGTGCGCTGGCGGTGACAAAGCCCCAGCGCAGCATTCCAGCAATGCAAGGGTGTGACTTGCCGTTTGGATACCCGGCCTTCGTGGACAGCGTCCGAAGAGAGGTTCCCTGTGGCGGCACGAACCTCAGGAAGTTCTCCCACATGACCATCGAAACGCGCAGGGTCTTGGCCTCCATTGGTAGCCAGAATCGACTCTCCCAGTCGTTGTCGTACTCGATAGCGAATGCGACCAGAGTGTGAGACAGAGCCACGGACAGATGGCGGATTTGGCTCACGGAGAAGCACCTGGATCCCATTCTGAGCACAGCACGCGTAGGCATGCGCGCCACCACGCCAGCAGGAACGCGCGTCGAAACGGCTCGCCCAGGAACGCGTCACTGGCATTGGTCGCGCGCGCCGCGGTCGCCTGCTGCATGCACACCAGGGCGAGATCCAGATCGCCGCCCCCGAGAGCGCACCGCGCCAGATTACAGGCCGCAAAGGCGCTGTAGTAGACGTTCTGCGGGATCACCAACTCGTCCTCGAGCATGGGCCAATGCAATTGGCGGTACTTCGACGACTGCGCCTCGAGCGGTGCCTCGATCCCGTCCTCGAGCCACGTCTTCACGGCCGCGATGGTGGCCTCGGTCAGGTCCTGGGGAACCGCGTCCATCGACATGATGCCGTCGTAGTAGGTGAGGTCTGCGGACCCGGCCCAGTCGTGCCAGATCGGAACCGCGAGCTCGCAGGCCTCCACCAGGAGACGAATGCGGGTGGCGACCGGGAGCCTGCCGAGCAGCGCCCGGGCCGTCTCGATGCGCGGCGGATGCGCCACCTCGAAGCGCCTCTGGGTCGAGCCATGCACAAAGCTCCAGTCGTGCGGCCTTTCCAGATATTGGTTCCCGTGGTGTTCGGTGAAGAGCAGCACGGCGACGAGAAAGACCGCGTCAGATACCCCCAAGTCGGGGTCCTCGATCTCGAAGACCACGTGGCCAGCGGGCGCGTGTTCTTCGAGGGTCCGCTGGCAGAACCGCGCCACTGCTTCTCCGTCTCGCGTAATGACTCCGTCGAGCCGGTCCGGCGCCCGCTCCAGAGCAAAATCCGCTGGGTCCAACCCCAGGGTCACCATTGTGTTGGGCGGCACGTCCACCGGGGAATCATACAGCGCGGCGCGGGCTCGAGTTCGGTCGTCAGGTGAGTCTGACGCCAGTGGCGCGACGATGACGCAGGGTTTCTGCCACGGGCGACTTTCGGATCCCGAGGTAGGGAAGACCCGCCAGGGCTTCGAGTGCCGCCGCGTCTTTGGCGAGCAGGCCCTTGTTGTTGGCGACGTCGAGACGGTCCAGCCGAGGCAGAGCCGCCAACGTGGCGACTCCAGCACAGGTGATGTTCGGAACGTAGCGGATGTCGAGCTCCACCAGACCGGGGATGTTGGCCATGTGGCTGAGCGCCGCGTCGTTCAGCCAGTCGTTGGACAGCGCCTGGATCTTCTTCAGCGTCGGGTGATCCGCATAGGCGGCGATCCAACTGGCCCCGCTCGCCCCTGCCGTCACATACAGCATCTCGAGGGGAGCACTGGCGAGTGTGGCGAGGGCGGCGTCCGAGACCGGGGCCCGGCCGGCCGACATGCGCCGAAGCTTGCTCAGCGTGGCGATCTCGGCCCAACCGGCCTCGGTCATGCCCAGGCAACTCGATACATTCAGCACTTCCAATGACTGGAATTTCCCGAGGCCCTTCCCTGTGATCTTTGCGGTCCCGAAGACGAGACTTCGAAGGGAGGTCAACCCCTGGAGGGCTTCGATAGTCGCGTCGGTGACGTAGCTGGTTCCGAACTCGAGCTCCTCGAGGTCGATCAGGTTGGCCAGCGATGCCAGAGCGGCGTCATTCAGCTCATCCCAACCGTTGAGGGTCAGGACCCGCAGGCTCGCGAGACCGCTCAAGGCCTCAATGCCGGCGGCGGTGATGTTCGGTGGGCAACCCAGCTTGAGGGAGGAAATCTGGCCATGGGCGACCAGCGCGCGAATGCCGTCGTCGGTCACCGAACAATTCACGAAGTTCAACTCCCGTATGCTCGGGATCGCCGCGAGGTGGCCGACCGCCGTGTCGTCGATGGATTTGATGCCTGTGAAGTTGGCTTGTCGCAGAGTCGTAGAAGCGGCGAGCCCATCGAAGCTCGAGGCGTCCAGGTCTTTGCAGTAGGTGACTTTGAGCGTCTCCAGTGTCTTCGAGGCGCCGAGATGTCCGAGGCCTTTCCTGATCGCCTCGCAGGAGGACAAGTCGAGGTTCCGCAGGGCTGGCATCTTCGCCAGCTTCTTCAGTGGGGTGTCCTTGAGTTTCTTGTTCCCCGAGAGGTCGACTGTGTGGAGGGCGGGCAGTTTCGCGAGCTTTGCCAGGCCCCTCCCGCCGAACTTGCCCTTCAGTCGGGCCGCCTCCAGCTCTTCCAGGGCCGTCAGGCCGACCAGGTGGTCAAATCCGGAGTCACTGACCATCGTCGCGGACATCGAGAGTCGCTTCAATCCGACCATGCCGGCGATGTGAGCCAGACCCTCGTCTCCGACCTGGACGCATGATCGGATACTGAGTTGTTCCAAACTCGGTAACTGCGCGATGACGGCTAGACTGTCGTCGGTGACCTCGGGCCCCAATACCCATAGATCCGTGAGCTGCGTGAGGGTCGCGAGGGTGGAGAGGACGTCATCGTTGCTGTGCCAGACCTCCAGCTTTCGGAGGGAGGCGCACCCTGCGAGCGAAGCAACGCCCGCCGAGGTGATGTTTGGACAGTTGTGCAGCTTGAGGGACTCCAGCGCCGGCAGGGCGGCGATGGCCGAGAGCACTTCGTCGTCAATGCGGCTGTGACCGAGGTCGAGGTCGACGGCGTCCAAGAGCATCGGAATGAGATCCGCCAGCGGAATGCCGCGATCGAGCCCGTGGCGAAGTCGCAATGTCGGAGGTGCGCTCTCGAGAGGGAATCTGAAGGGGGCGGGAGGCATGGCGTCGACTGCGACCGCGCCGGCCATCGGCTCCAGAGCCTTCTTTGCGGGTGCATTCGCCGTTTTCGCGAAGTCGGCGCACGCCAGTTTTGGGTTCTTCAGGAGTCGGTCCAGGGTGAGGTTCGGCAGAGGATCCGGTAGCGAAAACCGATTCCGCAGGTTGTTGCTGCGCTGGGTGTGCAGGAGCTGCTGGCGGGCGCCGGTGCAGCCGTAGGTGCCGAGAAGCAGCTCCAGGTACGACCCGATATCCATCACCAGGGATTGGGAGATGTCGACGCCGTAGTCCTCGCCCATCACGACGATCGGCTCCTCGAGTGCGGTGCCGTCGTCCTTCTTGAACAGGAAGAACGCGTGGTGGAAGAAGTGGAAGCAGTCGAGGAGATGTCGCGTCTTGAATCCAAAGAGGCTCTCGTAGTCGTGGAAGAAGACCTCTTCGATGGGCAGGATCAGGATGCAGCCGGTGTCGGCGCCGTCCTCGAGTTCACCCATGCTGAGTCGGCGGCTGGTGACGGGCGCGCTGCGGTCGTACTCCTCGTTGTTCTTGTGGATCCAACGCAGGGACAGGCCGTTGCACTGTAGGTAGAAGCTCCTCAATGCAGGCGGGAGTTTCGCGCCCAGGATCTTCTCGACGCTGGCGACCTTGGACTCCTTTACCGGCTTGCCGACGTCGACATTCAGGAGGTCGACTTTGGGATGGGCCTTCAGCTCGGCGACCATCTTGTCGAAGCGACTCAGCCAGTCGGTGGGCGTTTCGTCGCTGGATTTGCCCTCGAGCAGTGCGACCATTTCCCGATCGGTCATGGTCGCCACGCCGAGTTTGTTGGCCTTGGCCAGTTTCGAGCCTGCGTCGGCGCCATGGATGAGGAGGTCCGTCTTCTTGCCGACGCTGCCGCCGATGGTGGCGCCGGCGACGATCAGGATCTTCTTCGCCTCCGAGCGCTTCATGGTGCCGAAGGTTCCGGTCAGCACGATGGTCTTGCCGGAGAAGGGTGTGGCATCGCCGCTCGCTTCGATGACCTCCGGGGCAGCCAACGTGGGAGCTGCCGAGGCGTTCAGGACGGCCATGAGCGCGGATTCGTCGTGGACGGGGATGCCGAGCTTGTTGGCCTTGGCCAGTTTGGAGCCCGCTTTGGCGCCGGCGAACAACATGTCGGTCTTCTTGCTGACCGAGCTGCCGACCTTGGCGCCGAGGGACTGCAGGTGGGCGGTCGCCAGCTTGCGGTCGACCTCGGTGAACTTCCCGGTAATGCAGACGGTCTTGCCTTCGACATCTATGGCCATTTCGACTCCCACTGTGTTTGGACAACGTCGCGCGAATCGGCTGTGGGAGCGAAGATGCGTAACATCCTGTAATGACGTGGTGTGGACATGAATCAGCACTCGCTCGACATGACGAATGAGGCGCGTGCCCACGTCGCGATGCTGACTGCGGTGGTGCTGATCGCGACCTTCCCGTGGTTGGCCAGATCGCAGACACCATGAACCGCAGGCTACCCATGGTGTCTACTCTCGGCATCTTCTTCGACAGGAGCATCTTCGGTGACGATCCTGCTTCATTTCTGTGTGTTGAGTCTTGCGGCGGTGCCTCAGCCCGCTCCTGCCGCGGCATATACCCCCGGACCGATTCGCATCGACCCGCCCTACCTTGAAGGGTCGCTGCTGTTTCCCGAAGAGCTGCGTCCCATCATGGCGTCGGTGGCGCGATTCCTCACGGAGCAGGGCTATTCCGTCGTCGACCTGGACGCGCAGGACGCGATTATTCGATCCGCGTTGCAGAGCTGCCCGACGCCGGCTGTTCCAGGACTTTTGCTCGCCCATCGCTTTCCCGACGCCGCTGTTGCCGGGCTCCGTGCACAGTGTCGTTCCGATTGTGTGCTCACCCTCACGACACACAGCGCGCCGGCCTCCGAGCTGCCCGGACCCACGACCCTGTGGCAGGCGCCTCTGCCCGATTCGTCGATGTCGTCGGTGTTGTCTGCGATACCGCAGCTCTCCCTGCGGACGGTCACCCGGGACGGGGAGGTCACCGGCGGCAGCCTGGACGGAGGCTTTCCGGCTGCGGTCGGGCGAGGCGTTCAGCTCCATTCGCTTCTGGCCAGCGGGCAGTGGACCACGGTCGAGATGATCGGGGCGCTGGATCGAATGCGCTTCGACGCCTGCTGGGCAGACGGCAGCCGCGACTCGTGGGGCAATCCGCTGCACTTCTCTGTCAATGGACGCGGCGAGGTGGATCGGTGCACCGCGAGCCGGTCCCACCACTTGCCTGAGCCCGAGGAGGCGTGCGCCTGCGCGGTACTCTCCGATGCGGACTTCGGTGCCGGCGGTCCGCGGCGCGGCAGCCTCGCTCTCTACTCGCACCAACCGCCCGCGGCGAGCGTCGACGGTCGCCTCATCGCAGCGTCGATGGGACCGCTGAAGACGCAGAGCGCCGGTCTGGATCTTGGCGGCTCCGGGGTTGGAAACCATGAGTTGTCCGCCTGTTTTGCGCGCGCCAGCGGGGCGGACGAGGCCGAGATCCTGTTGCGATATCGAGTCGATGAGCAGGGGATACCCACCGGGTGGGAGGCGGTGTGGCCAGGGTGGGTGGATGATGCGGCCCGAGCGTGTCTCGATGTCCTGCTTCGGACGGCGCGATTCTCCTGTTCACTGGACGGTATCGGCGGCGAGGTGCGCACCACGATCCAGATTCGGGTTCGGTGACTCGGTATCGGGGAATGTTGCCGCAGAGCGCCGTCGACCTCTCCGTCGGCGGCGAGAGCAGCCCGCTGGATTGACGTTGCTCGGCCAAACCTGGTGAATTAGCGACCGCGAAGTTCGACAACTTCGGCGCGCAACTGTCCGTACGCGGCGTAGATGCCCAATTCGTAAAAGGGGAGGGTGAATAGCCCATCTCGGTCGATGCCATGGGCGTCGCACAACACGTCTATCAGCACGTCGGAGTCGCTCTGGAAGACGCCCGACGCGTGTTGAATTGTTGGAAAGGTCGGGTGGCCGCCGAGCCCTTTTGTCAACTCTCGGATCATCTTGCGGTAGCCTGGATCGCCAGGAACACAGCGTACAATGTCGAATTGTTCTCGCAACCCGGTCTCGGTGAGGAAGACCAGCAGACGCAGGGAGTAGGCGCACACGGCGCCGAGCCAGACAGTGGGTCCATCGTGGTCTGGGTTTCGGACATTGGATGGCTTGTCGAACATGGCGGGTCTCCGGCTGGTCGGCTCGCAGTCTACTCGTCAGCGGTGACCTCGAGCTGCGGCAACACGCCCTGAGATGGCGCTGGGGCAGCAGATGTGGTTCGCGTCGTCATTGTCGGCGAGGAGGCCGGCGCCCCGTCTATCTTCCACGGCCGGACACGAGCCAGGCCGCCCAGCGCGTCGCCCCATCGGTGCCGTGGGTTTCGCGGTGCTCTCGGAGCGCTTTGAGTTGGGCGGCGCGCAGCGCGGTAGCCGGGGAACGCCCGCGCAAGTTCTGGCGTACCACGTCCTGCATCAGCACGGCCGTGGCGGTGTCCGGCACCGACCACAGGCTCATTACAACGCTCTTCGCCCCCGCGATGGTGAAGGCCCTCTGAAGGCCGATGACGCCTTCGCCCGCTCGCAGGGCGCCACGTCCGGTCTCACAAGCGGAAAGCAGGGCCAGTTCGACACCGCGCAAGTCGATGCCCGCCACTTCCTCCGCGGTCAGGAAGCCGTCGTCGTCAGCCAGTGGGTCCCGCGGCACGTTGGCGTTGGCGAGCACGACACCGGACAGCAGCATCGGATTCACGCCGACACCTCGAGGGTCGCCGGCCGAGGAGCTGCACAGGTCATCGGCGAAGAATCCGTGTGTCGCGAGGTGCAGGACCCGGTTCCCCGGCGCTGCTTCGCGAACGGCATGTTCGCTGGCGTCGGTCGCGGAGAGGGACAGGACCGGCTCTCGACGTCGTTTCCTTTTCCACACTGCGACGACGCCTTCGGCCTCGTCGGCCGACGCGGACAGCGGGCGCCACGTCTCGTCCAAGCACGGTGCTGGTGGGTGGTCCGTCGGGCCATAGTCTACGCTCGATACGGTGAGCAGACCGTCCCCCGAGGGCTCTTCGCGGACCGTAAGAACGTCTGCCCGCGGAAGCACCAGTGATTCGTGGTCTTCGACGAGCAGCTTTCCGTGACCGATAGGCAGGGCGGCCCACGGGAGTGCGCTGAGCGCACCGTCGGGGACGAACCACACGGCTCGACGTCCACGCGCGTGGTCTGCGAGCACCGGCCAGATCGCGTCGCCGACTATCGTCGCCGCAAACGAGGCCCGCGCACTCGTTTGCGCTCCCGAAGCCAGCAACGTGCGCCAATGTTCTACTTCGGCGTCGAGTTCAGCCGCGTTGTCCAGTGTCAAGCGTGTGATTCGGCAATTCGGCTCGACGATGAAGACCTCGTAGCTCGCAGCGGCGCGGTAGAAATCCACGAGGAGCACATCCTCCGGCAGCGCGCTGCAAACGGCGTCGGGCGTCGGTGCAGTCAGGGGCTCAGCCCCGCCGATCTTCGCCAGTGCACGCTCTTGCGCCTCCTTGTCTCGGGTGAGCTCGGTGATTTGTTGGCGTCGGTCTTCGGCGTCACCCCGTTCTTGGGGATCGAACACCAACTTCGAGAGCGCTCGACGGGTCTCGGCGAGTCGGTCGAGGGCTGCTCGCGCGCTGGGGTCCCGCGAGGTTCGGATCCGGCGCGTTCTCTCGAACAGGCGTCTGGTCCCGGCCCCTTTCCATTGCAACACGCGAGACCAGGCTGCCGGCGTGTCTTCGAGCGTGTCGAAGGCATGAAGCCACGCCCGCAAAACATCCGTACTATCGGCAAGGTAGGCCGCGCCCTCCCGATCCGATAGCGCGTCGAGCAGCTCGAGCCGGCCCTCCAGGATGTTCAGGCTCTCATCGAGCAGCGGCCGAGCCGCCGATCGATCGCCCCGCCTGGCGTGGAAGCCGGCGAGGTTGCTCAAACCCCGAGCTACATCCGGGTGGTGGTCGCCGAGGGCGTTGCGGTACAGCGTCAAGCTCTTCTCGTACCGCTCGCCCGCTCCGGTTTCGTCTCCCAGTTCTTCGAGGACGCCGGCCACGTTGTTCAACGTCAGCGCCACTTCGGGGTGCGTTTCCCCCAATGTACGACGACGAATCTCCAGACTCTGTTGGAACAACGACAGGGCTGCCGAGACATCACCGCCGGCTTTTAGCGCCAGGGCGATGTTGTTCAGGCTGTTGGCCACCCGGGGGTGGCCCTCACCGAATTCGTTGCGTTCGATTTCCAGGCTTTGTCGGAACTTATCCAACGCTGAGGCGTAGTCGCCGTGCACATAGAGCAGGCCGCCGAGATTGGCGAGGCTTGTGGCTACGCTCGCATGCTCGTCCCCGAAGATTCGACGGTTCATGTCGAGCGCGGTCTCGAACATCGGTCGGGCCGCCTCGTAATCCCCACGCGCTTGAAGAAGAAAGGCGAGGTTGTTCAGGGTGACGGCGATGCTCGGGTGATCTTCTCCGAACGTCCGGCGCTGGATGTCCAGGCTCTGCTCGTACAGTGGACCGGCCGCTCCGTAGTGCCCTTGGCGACGAAGGAGCGCCGCCAGGCTCCCAAGTCCATCGGCGACAGCCGGGTGATTCTCACCGAGGGCCTCCCGCCTGATCGACAGACTCTCCTCCAGCAGGGCCCGCGCGGTGCTGTATTCGCCGCGCTCCGAGTGCAGCAACGCGACGTTACCCAGTGTCTTTGCGACGATCGGGTGCCGGTCGCCCAGGACCCTTCGATAGAGGTCGAGGCCCTCCTCCGAGAGGGCAAGAGCCGCGGCATAGTCTCCGCGTTGCTGGTGCAGACCAGCGAGGTTGTTCAAGCTGTTCGCCACGTGAGGATGGTCATTGCCGAACAGGCGTCGCCGGATGGCCAGGCTGCTCTCGTAGAGGGGCAGCGCTCCCTCGTAGTCTCCCTGATCGACGAGCACGACGGCCAGGTTGTTCTGGGTGCCCGCGAACTCGGGATGGTCCTCACCCACCGTTGCGCGGTAGATGGCCAAGCTCTCTTCGAACAGGTCCCGGGCGGCGCTGAGGTCGCCCTCGGACTGCGACAGCTGCGCCAGGTTGTTGAGGTTGTAGGCCACGTCTGGATGTTCGTCTCCGCGCGTCGCGCGATAGATGTCCAGGCTCTCCTCGAGGCGCGCCCGCGCGGCGGCCAGGTCTCCGCGCTGCATGTCCATGTGCGCGAGGTTGTTGAGTGCCTGGGCCACTTCCGGGTGCAGTCCGCCCAGGGTTCGGCGATAGATGGCGAGGCACTCCTCCGCCAACGGCCGCGCGGCCTCGAATTGCCCCTGATACATCAGCAGTGCCGCCAACCGGCCCAAGGCGCCGGCGACCCGGGGATCTTCATCTCCTGAGACCCGCCTGTAGATGTGCAGGCTCTCCTCCAAGACGGGAAGGGCGCTCGCGTAGTCCCCCTGTGCCTCCAGGACGGCGCCGAGCCAGGCGAGGCTGTTAGCGAGATCGGGGTGCCCGCCCTGGAGCTGTCGACGGATGGCGACGGCTTCACGGGCGAGCGGCACAGCTTCTCCCGGACGTCCGGCCCCGTGGCGGTCTCGGACTGTCTCCTCCAGTGCCGCAGCGCGCTCCAGCTCCGTCGATTCAGGTGGCGAGGCGGCGGAAGCGGAGTGCAGGACGGCAAACAGAAACGCGATCCGTATCGAGGGCAAAGCTCGGAGCTGCTGGAGTATCGAGGGCCACACAACACCAGCGTACCCGCGTAGACCAAAGACCCACGGGTATCGCTCGGCTGGAGGTGGCTCACGCCATGAGGCCCTGGCTGCGATCACGACCTCCGAAGACGCACCCATCGCGACGCGTGTCGGCACCCACGTCCATGAGATCCGCCTGCGCCCGGAAACCCGCCCCGGCCGTTCGAGGACATCGAGCTCCGAGGCGGCATCTGGCGCGGCATTCCTTACTGTCGGTCGTACGGGAAATCCCGGTCATTACGGCATTCGACGCCGTCTACGAAGTCGTCGGTGCTCGACATTCGGTCGGCAAGGCCATCGAGCAACAAGCGCCCCATCTGATCTTCACCCAGAGAAGGGATGACCAATTCGCTCCAGCGTGCCGCCAGCCAGACAGTCGCACCGGGATCGGCCGGGTCCTCGTACCAGATGTCGAGCCCGTACCGCTGCCGGTACTCGCCCTGTCCGGCGTGGGCGACGGCCACCGCCTCAATCCAGGTTCGAGAGACGATCGCATGGCGTCCGCTGGGCATCGAGATGACGCCGTAGTCCACGAATTCGTCGTACCAGAAACCCGCGAGTAAGTTGTCGTATCGCACCTCGGCAGATGTCCGGAGCTCGCTGCAACCCCCGTTCGAGAAGCACACGTCGTCGCTGACGAATGACCGACCATAGTAGACAATGGCGGGTTCCTGAAGGCACACCTGGTTCGGGTCCAGGGCCGTTTCCAGGTGCTCGTTGACGTCATGTGTGCTCGCCCCTACGAGCATCACCCCGACCTGACTCTCGGGATCGACGTCCGGCGGCGGCGTGACCAGCTGGTCTTCGGCATACAACGGTGTGAGCGCTATCGAACGTTGTTCGTAGGTCGCGGAGAGATCGAATTCCAACGCCCGCGATTCGAGGGACGCTACAACATCGGCGCGACAAAGAGGCGTGTCGAAGTTGCGGAACAGATCCTCGAGCAATTCGCCGGTCTCCCGGAGTTCTGGATATTCGGTGCTGCCGGTGAAGTCGCAGTCGTCGAGGTCGGTGCTGTAGATGGGCCCAGCGTGCTCCGGGTCCCTCGAATCGCCTCTTGTGCCTTTTCTCGCACACGACGACAGCAAGAGGAGCCCGCCTCCGACGGCCACGGCCCAATGTCCGAACGTCATTCGTTACCTCGTCGGCACCCAGCGTAACTCCCGAACTATCGTGGCGTCCTTTCGATCAAGGTGCCCTCCGCCTGCAGCCAGTCTCGGGATATCGCGGGCATCATCCTGGGGACAGTGTACGTACAACGCCGGGACTTGTTGTAGCAGGTGGGCGTTTCCTGGCGGACGGAGAAAGGATGCCTTCGACGAGCTGGCGCACCCGCAGCAGCACATCGGCCGTGTCGGCGCCTTCCCGCTCCACGACGGCTTCGACCCGCTTCTGGAGCATCGATCGGTGGGCTGGCGGGATCCGGGCACCGGTGACCACGACCACCGGAATGGACCACCATGCCGGGTTGCGTTGCAGCGCCCCGATGACGCCATAGCCGTCCATCTCCGGCATCATCAAGTCCAGGAGGATCACCGATGGACGCCGGTCTTCGATGCTGGCCAGCGCCTCGCGACCGTTGGCCGCGGTGTTCCATTCCCATCCCTCGGACTCCAGCATTCGGCCCAGGATCTCGCGATTGGTGGGGGAGTCGTCCACGACCAGCGCCGGGCCCGTGTTCTCGTTGTCGGCCAGGCGAGCCAACGTATCTATGAGCTGTTCGCGCCCGACGGGTTTCATCAAATAGTCGGCGGCTCCCAAGGCAAAGCCCCGCTCGCGGTCGTCGACCATCGTGACCAACACAACTGGAGTATCCGCGATGTCGGGATTGGCTTTCAGTGCGCGAAGCACGTCATAGCCATCCACATCGGGCATCACCACATCGAGGCAGATCACCGCTGGTGAGAGCTCGATAGCCTTGGCGATGCCCTCGGCGCCGCTGGTCGCGCAGACCACATCGAGGTCGGCGTCTGCGAGATACCGGGTGACGAGCGCGCGCATGTCGTCATCGTCGTCGATGACAAGTATTGTCGTTGCACCCGATGGTACGCGGTGGTCGGTGGAGTCGCCGCGTTCACCGGTCTCGGGTAGGGCGGCGGGAATATGGACGCGAAATGTGGAGCCTATGCCGAGTTGACTGTCCACGGCGATGCGTCCGCCGAGGAGCTCGCTGAGTTGGCGGGTGATCGCCAGCCCGAGTCCGGTCCCACCGTGCTTGCGCGTTGCGGATGGATCCGCTTGGGCGAACGGGTCGAAGATCCTCGACCGCACGTCCTCACTCATGCCGATTCCGGTGTCCTCGACCTGGAAGACGATCCACTCGCGGTCGTCCTCTACCACCCGTCCGACGGACAGCCGGATATCGCCATCCTCGGTGAACTTGCAGGCATTTCCAAGGAGGTTCAAGACGATCTGGCGGGTCTTCCTCAGGTCGCCGTACATCGACCCGAGGTCGGCGGCACAGTCGAGAATGAGCCGGTTGCGGTGGTCTCGAGCCAGCGGTGTGGCAGTGACGACGAGCTGGTCGACCAGGTCGCCGATGGCGATGGCCTCGCAAAAGACCTGGGCGCCCCCGCTCTCGATCTTGGCCAGGTCGAGGATGTCGTTGATCAGCGACAAGAGGTGCGTCCCGGCATCGCGGATGCGTCGGGCGTCGGCCGCTTGCGCATCGCTGTTCTCATGCGCGAGATCCTCCTCGAGCAAGTCGGCATAGCCGAGTACGGCGTTGAGCGGCGTCCTGAGCTCGTGGCTCATGTTGGCGAGAAAGGCGCTCTTGGCTCGGTTCGCTGCCATGGCCTGATCCCGAGCGACGCGTAGGTCCCGTTGGGCCGCCTGGCGCTCACTGACCTCTCTCTCCAGATCCACGAGACGCGTTGCCAGTTCGGCCGTGAGCCGAGCGTTGTCTCGCAGCACTCTGCAGTGGGCGGCGGCACGCGCCACGGCAGCCACCAGCGCGTCCATCTGATGGGGGGATTTGATCACGTAGTCGAAAGCGCCGTGACGCACTGCGCTCAGCACAGCTGAGAGATCTCGGTCGGCGCTCAGGACAATCACCGGCAGCGTGGCATCGATCTCCGCGAGGCGATTCAATACTGCATAGCCGTCCATGTCCGGCATGTGGAGGTCGCAGACCACGACCTCCGGTGGATCTTCCTTGACCGCCGCGCAGGCTGCCGCCCCACTGCTGACAAATGAGACCTGCCAGCCGTGCGTCCGAAGCGCTCGACTCACGACGGCAGCCGCGGTCGGCGAGTCATCCACGACGAGGAGTTTTCCGGCTTCAATTGGTTTCATGTGGACTCCGAGATCGAACCCAGCAGCAACGACCACTTCGATCTGCTGGGAGCGGGATTGGAACAGAAAGAACGGACGCGAGGCGCGATGCGGTCGACGGGCAGGACCTCCACCGCCGCATTCAGCTCGACGGCGGCTCGAGGCATGCCAAAAACGACCGAGGTACGCTCGTCCTGGGCGGCAGTCCAGGCACCGGCGCGCCGCAGACGGAGCAGGCCGTGGGCGCCATCTTGTCCCATTCCAGTCAGGAGCACTGCCAGGGTGGAGCTGCCGTTCGGTGACGCGGCCACCGTCTGGAAGAACCGGTCCACGGACGGCCGATATCCGCCAATGGGCCGGCCGTGACCGATGTGAAGCGTCGACCCTCTCATCTCGAGATGTCGCGCTTCCGGGGCGAGGTATGCGCGGCCGGGCTCTGGGGTCTCTCCATCCGTCGCCACGGATACCGGGACCTGGGTCACATCACTGAGCCAGTCCGCCATTCCTCTGCCGAAGCCCGCGGCAATGTGTTGCACGATGACGACGGGCAGTGGAAACGACGGCCCGAGCTCGCCGAGAATGACGCCGAGGGCGCGTGGTCCGCCGGTGGACGCGCCTATGCACAGCAAGGTCGGTTGCGCGCCCAGGCCCGGCAGGCTGTTTCGCCGCTCCTTGCGCCTGGTGACCG
>Ga0315336_1004846_pt1 | contig 15391 bp, 15 predicted proteins | sample ASW5metaG_FD_204512 | JGI IMG/M metagenome (GOLD analysis project Ga0315336, IMG submission 204512) | Ammonia-oxidizing marine archaeal communities from Monterey Bay, California, United States - ASW #5 | ecosystem: Environmental > Aquatic > Marine > Intertidal zone | place: USA: California...
TTGGTAAATTTTATTGTTTTAAAAACATTTTTAAGCCAAAAAGGATCCACAACACAATCGTCATCAAAAAAACATGTGAATTTTGGATTTATTTTTTTTAACTCACGCAAACACTTGTTTCTAGCATACACAACTCCCCTCTTTTTTTCATGTACCTGTATTACCTTATATTTCAATGATTTTTTTAATTTTTGAACTGGTTTAAGCGATACATGCTTGCTCGAATTATCAACTACAATAATTTTAATTTCAATATTTGGTATTAAATATAGTTTATTAATACTCTTTAAACACCTAATCAAACTAGCATTCCTATTATAGGTGGTCACACAAATTACAAGTGTCATAAACTCAAATAGTATTTAAAATCTGACATTTTGTTAGCGAGGCGTTGAAAATTACATTAGTCAATTTTTTTATTCATTCAAGTTAATAATATTTTTAAGTGATTTAAAATGTGCAAATTGAGTAAATTTTTTTGTCTGTTTTTTTGCAAATAATTTTTTTTTATTTAATTCTGCTTCGGTCAAGTTTTTAAATTCATCAAATTTATTTAATAGATCTGACAGGCTATTGTTTTGAAATAAGAATCCACTTTTTCCTTTGGATAAAATTTCATTAGGTCCATTTGGACAATTACTTGATATAATTAGTGTATTACTTAGGGCCGCTTCCAAAATTACAAAGCCAGGATCTTCCCATAAAGATGTTAATATAAAACAGTCTGAGTTTAGCAAATATTTATATACATTTTTTTGATATCCCAAGAATGAAACTTTATTTTGGATTTCCAGTTTTTTTACTTCTTTCAATAACAATGCCTTTTCTTCTCCCTCTCCTAATAAAATTAAATGATACTTGGGATATTTGGCCAATATTTGCCTAAACGCTCTTATTAACAGCAAAAAATTTTTTTGGCGTGTAAGCCTACCAATGCCAATTATTAAGTTATTTTTTTCAATTTTTAAACCTTCGGTCTTTTCCTTCTTCTTTTTTGAAAATTCTCGTAATTGAATAACCGGATCTCTTAAAATAAAGAGTTTATTATTATCAAAAATATTAACTTTTTTTAAATATTCATAAGTTGTTATAGTTGGACATGTGATTTTATAAATTTTTTTAGAAAATAGTTTCCAAAATATATAGCGGATGGAATTTAATTTTGGTAATCCAGAAATTCTAAGTATAATTTTTGTCTTGGTAAATAATGTCAGAAAGATTGGAAGAGAGGTTAATAGATGTGTAATTAAATAATCAGGTTTTTGTTTTTTAATTAAGTTTGATAATTTAAAAAATGAAAGAACAAAAATTAAAACGTAAGATAATCTGCTTTTAAAAAAGCCTCCTTTGGGTAAATATTTAAGGATCTTTTTTTTACTTAAACTTATAATTTCTATTTTTGGATCAATTAACTGTTTATAATCTTCCCACTCACCGACCGCATCAATGATAGCTAAATTTATGTTGCTTTTTTTTGAATACTTTACTACTGATTCTGCTGATTTTATTACAGAGCTAACGGTTGCAACTTTTGATATGAAGGGAGACCAATAAAAAATTTTCATTAGTTTTTAAATAACTTCATAACGAATTTTAAACTTAATATAAATTATTTTTTTGCAATAAAAAAATAACCAATTGGAAATATCTCTTTAAGATCCGTTTTAACAAAAACCTGTATGAGACTATCCGAGATATATGCTATTAATAAAAATATCTGACTTAATAAAGGCAAATATTTCAAATAAGGATAAAGAAGGGAATAGCTTGCTGTAAATGGACCAAATCCTAATGCCTTAACCTTTATTTTTTTAAATTTATATTTTTTTAGATTTAATTCAATAAACTGTTTGCTAAATCTAAAATAGTCATTTGGATCTGCATGTATTTGATAAATAAACGGCACTGATCCAATAAAGGATCCTCCTTTTTTTATAATTCTAAAAATTTCTGAAAAGGCCAGTTTGTACTCAGGCAGATGTTCTAAAACATTAAAAAATAATACGTTATTATACTTTTGAGAAGGAATTTTTAACTTTTTTGTTAAATCGGAGTAAAAAATTTTCAATTTTCTATTAGCAATTTTATTAGAATAATAAAATTTTGATTTACCTTTCACAAAATTAGAAAAGGTTTTATTTTTATTACCCGTGGCCCCAAACTCTATGGAGGTACCATAAAGAGTAATGTTTAAACATCCATAAATTTGCAAAACTCTCAATAAGCTATTTTTTTTTAAAATTAATTTTAAAAATTTTAAATAATTATTATTCATCAGATTAAACTTTGTTAAAATTAGAATTATAATAATTATTTTTTAAATTATTATTTATATTTTTAAAAAAATTAATAGTTAAAAATACATAAAACCCCGACGAAGTGAATATTATACGTTCCATCGTAGTTCTAACCGAATGTTCAATTTCTTGATCTCTAAATATATAAGCACTAAAAATAAATATTAGGTTGAGAATAAAATAAAAATTTACAAGCTTGATATAGCTACTATTTTTTTTTTGAAAATTTAATAAACACAAAATTATAATTCCTGAAATGAAAAAGACGTTAGTAAGAACATAATAAAATAAGTAAGGTATGATAAATTTTAATTTGTGTATTATAAATTCAAAATTTAAATTTAATATATAGCCCAAATAGTAAGGTTGTCCTTTGATATCAATTAACGTTGCATCTAAAAAATAATGATAAATAACAATTTTAAAAATTATTATAAAGGCATATGAAATGTTTATATAAATTTTAATTTTTCTTAAAATTTGGTTACTAAAATTCAACAAAAGAACTAGGATTGAAGAATATACTATTCCCTCAGCTTTAAACCAAATTAAGAGATTGCAACCTAAGACGATAAAGAAAACTTGATATATATTTTTAGAATCTTTTAATAGTGAGAAGTACTTGGATAAAATTGCTAAAAAGGAAAATATTAAAATTTCTTGTAAACCAGAAAACCTTTCATACTTATAAAAAAATAAAATTATTAGAATAAATATTATATTACTTACAAATTTGTCTCTTGCATTGTTGTGACAAACATAAAATATAGAAAAACAAAGTATGAAAACATAGAAAAGTCTTCCAAAATATTCTAATTTGATTGGCATTAAATTCCAAAAAAAAGCCCAAATGTACGTACCAAGATGTGGGTGCCAAGTTCCGTAAGCAAATTTATCTAAATCATATAAATTTTGATTTTCTACAAAAAATAATGCATTAATATAATAAAAAAATCTTGCATCCCATCCAAGAATTAGTTCACCCGCAACATTAGTCGCAATAATCAGATATATAATAAAAAATATAGATAAAAATTGAATAAACTTTTTATACAAATCAAGTTTAGAATTTTGAATAAAATAAATATAAATATATGCAAATATATATAAAAAAATAAAAAACAAATTATAAGAGCTTAAAGCAATGGGCAAAATGGATAAAAATAATAAAATATTACAATTTAATATTAAATTAAAAGAAGCAATTTCTAGGCTAGAAAATTTTTTATTTATAAATAATTTTGGATTAAAAATATTAATTGGTACTGTAATTGTTAATAAAAACAGAAAAAAACTTAATATTATTTGTAAAAATTCAATCATATTTACCTAACGTAATAACAGTTATCAACATTATTGATTATTTGAAAATTTTCTAAGGTATATTTATTTTTTAATATAATTTTTAATTGTAAATTTTCAAACTTGGAAATATTTCTATTTATTATTTTAAAATAAAGTTTTTTCTCTACTAAATTTAGGTTTTTAAAAAATATATCTAGTTTAATTTTTACGCTTTCATTTAAAAAGGTTTCAATGTCAAATGCTTTAATATTTTTTTTATTTCTAGATTTGTCAATTGTTACAATATCTATTTTCCATTTAATCTTTGCAAAATTTTTTGAATTATTAACAATTTCTATACTTTCAATTTTATTAAATTTATTAGAAAAAAATATAGCATCTTTGAATTCGAATAAATTACTGTTAATTTTTTCTAAATCTATTCTAATTTCTGGACCGGGATAATTGAGTAATATTAATTTTTCTGAATTTTTATCAATTATTTTGGTATTAACTATTGCCCAATTTGCATCTGCTTCGTGAACATAATTTACAATTTTAGGATTATCTTTTATTTGATATTTTTTTTTAAGGTACAGTAAATATCCAATGCTTTCACCTGAACAATAACCATATTTATTTATTATTCTATCATCAAACTTATGCAAAGCGACTTCTGCTAAGTTTCTAAAAAAATTAGTTTTTATTCCAACAGCTATTATTAATATTAGTAATACTATTATCTGTGATTTTTTTTTTATATTTAACATTGATTAATATTTTTTTAAGTAAAATACATAAATTCATTTATGCGTGTAATCTTTCATATATTTTGTCTGCAAGCCTAAGTGCAAATTGAATAATTGTAAAAGTTGGATTTGTGTAGCCGCTAGTCACAAAGCTAGAACTTCCACTAATGTAAAGATTATTAATACCGTGAACTTTTAAATCTTTATTTACAACTGAGTCAAATTTATTTATTCCCATCCTTGTGCCCCCCATATGATGATGGACACCCAAATTTTTAAACCCTTCTAAATTATATATATTATCACTGATTGCAATTCTACCTAGATCATCTTTTACACATAATTTTCCAAATTCTTCTAAAAACAATTTTGCTGTTTTAAGCGAATATTTAGATTTTTTATAAAGCAATTTTACCATTGGTATTCCAAATTCATCTTTTTCATCATCTAAAACAATTTTGTTATTTTCATTTGGATCATCTTCCAAATTCATAAAAATATTTCCACATTTCAAATCCTTATTAAAAATCATCCTGGCTATTTTTTTTCCATATTTTGGAGCTACACATAAAATGTCTTTTACAATCTCTTTATATATTTTTTTATCTTCTCTGCTATTCATATAAAGTGCTGCACTTAAAATTTTTTTTTCATTTATTAATTCCTTTTTTGCAGCAAAATGAAGTGGACCTTCATACTCTAAAAAATTATTTCCAAGTTTTTTTTTTAATTTTTTTTTATTAATTATTCCTGCTCCGCCTAATATCCAGGGATGATTCATCCAATATTTCCCGATAGGTAAATCATGATCAATAAATTCTTTATTTTTATCTCTAGTCCAAAGCAAAATCCTAGAATTTTCAATTCCTCCACATGCTAAAATGAAATATTTTGCAGTTATTTTTTTTATTGATTTATTAGATATACATACAGCATGTTCTGTCCTTTTGTTATGACCAACAAAATGTGACAATTGAGTATTTAGAACTAGCAATATTTTGCTTGAATTTTTTATATGACTTTTGAACTTATCTGCAAATCTTACTTTTGAGTATTGAAATTCTATTTGGTTAAAAAACTCATTTAATGATAATTTTCTGAATTGATTATCAATACTTAATATTTCAGAGGCTGTTTTTGAATAAGAATTTAACTCACTATCATTTAAAGGCCAAAGTTTAAAATTATACTTTTCCATAGGTTTCGACCAACCACCCCAATGTCCCGAGGTTCCACCAAATTGTCTAAGTCTGCTTGTTGATAAGTCTGTAATTAAATCTCCTATAATTTTACCTTCGTAAAATTTCTGGGAAATTTCACTATAATTTTCATCTCCTGCTTCGACTAGCAAACATTTTATATTTTTTTTTTCTAGTTCAAGTGCTGTTGTAATTCCAGCGGGGCCACTTCCAAAAATAACAATAGAAAAATTATCTAAATTGATATTATTTAAATTTTTTAAAATCATTAATCGTCACTATTTAAATACCAAATAAAATTCTTATTTTTTTTTAATTTTATCTTGTTATGGTGGCGAAAAAATAAATCATATTTTATGAAGGATAAAATTAATAATGATGAAAAAACATTTTTGAAAAAAATTCTCCTGAATTTATTCATCTTAGTTTTTATTTTCATAAGTTTTGTTAAAATTATTTATGATTACCCTCTCTCTTAATTTATTGATAGAACTATAAAAATGCCCTGACCAGAGCTTTGCCGCCTCTAAAATATCTTTTTATATCTTCAAAACTTCTGATTTTCATAATTCTTTTAAAAATATAACTTGGTCTCAAATAAAATTTTCTGAACGCATATCGTTCCATATTTTTTAATTCTTTAATACTATTATAACCAAATGGCAACCAGGTAACATTCCAGCATTGATATTCTTCTAAATCACGGGAAACAAATTTTCCCCACTTACCTTCCTCAATTTCTTTTGCCAACTTGGTGCCAGGGTAAGGACAAACTAAAGTAAACTGGGCATAATCAGGATCAAGATCGATTGCATTTTGCACTGTTTTTCTTGCCAATTCTGGAGTTTCGCCAGGCAATCCAATTAAAAAAGAACCTCTTACCTCTATTCCAACTTCTTTAGTCCATTGTGCCACTTGTTTCATTTTTTCAAAATCTCTATTTTTTCTATCTGTTTGTATATTTTTTGCTAAATCATCATTAGCAGTTTCATAACCATAAAAAATATTCCAACACCCTGCTTTACGCATTAATTTAAGTAAATCTTTATCTACGGTATTAACGGCCGCATAACAGGACCAACATAAATCCAAATTTTCTCTTATCAATAGATCAAGAAATTCTTTCATCCACTTTTTGTGATAACTCATCGTATCATCCCAAAAAGATATTTCTTTAATTCCAAATTTTTCAACACATTCCTTTATTTCTTCTATAACCTTTTGTGGACTTCTTCTGCGGGCACCAGTGCCTGCCTGATCACAAAAAGTACAGAAGTAAGGACATCCTCTAATAACAACCATATTAGTTAAAGGTAGTTTTTTGTACTGATTTGGAAGAGGTATATATTTTTCCATAGGAAATAAATCTCTTGCCGGTAATGGCAATTTATCCAAATTCTCAATGTTCTCCCTGGGAGAATTTCGAGTTGTAATATTATTTTTTTTATAAATAATTCCCTTTATATTTTCTAGCATTGTAAAATCTTTCATAAATTGATCTCTATTAAAATTTTTCTCAGAAAATTTTTGAACAATTTCATGAAGAATGTATTCACCATCCAAGCCATAGGCAATAATATCAAAAACATCATACTGATTAGCAGTTTCAATTCCTGCTACATTGGCGTGCGATCCTCCTATCACTGTTAATTTTGTTGGTAATTTATTTCTAATTTTTTTTGCAAGTTCTATTGCCCTAGATAAAGCATAAGTTGTTGTAGAAAAACCGATTACAGCAGGATCTTTTTGAAGAATTATTTCATATACTTTTTCATTATCTATATTTAGTGTAGGACAATCAAGAACCCCAACTCCAAAACCTTTTTCTCTTACATAGGCGGCGAGACTTGCCATACCAAGGGGGATTAAATCTCCTCCTATTTCTCCCATATTTTCTTTTCCATATCTTTCGGCAACTGATGATGGTGGATTAATTAACAGAACATCTATTCTGTCATTTTGCGGAGCAAAACCCCTTTCAATTAGTTCCGATGTAGAAGATTCTTTTTTTAATCTATTTTTTAACAGTTTGTAGTTTCAATATTGATTAGGCTTGTTGTTCATTTAGCTTTATTAGCTTCCTACATTTCTTGAATTAACATACCTTATTACGGGCGTTAAGGTTTTTTTAGTAATTTTATAAGTTAATTCTTTCCAATCACCTTTTAAAAATAATTTTATTGCTAACAATGGGTAGGAAACTAGCCTAAGTTTGAAACTGGCAGTATGTATCCAGCCTCCCTCTCCCCATATTTTCCACAACATTACAGATTTAATATTTAAATAATGAAACACAATTCTTGAACCTAAAGACTTGTTAAAAACAGCATATTTGACTACTGGGTCACTTACATGATTCCAGCACATCATCCATATAATATTGTTCAGTCTTTGCAATTGGTTAGTTCTTGTTTTTTTTCTTTTCTTTAATCTTGGAATAAATTTCCAGTTTTCTGTGGTTCTTCTCATCATCGTAGGCCAATCCTCTAACTCTTCTTCGGCTACATGTCCTGCTTTAACCGCCATTCTGGTCATTGGATAATCTGGAAAATGCTGAAGTGAAAATGTATTGAAGGTTACAGGTTTTGGTAATTGTAATATCAAATTAACACACTCTTTTAATGTTTCTTTTGTTTCAAAATCATTATCTAAAATTAGATCATACCTCATATTTATATTATGCTTACTAATAGCGGTTGTTAATTCAATGACTTCAGCATTGGTTCCAGGTCTTGTAAAAACATCATTCCTAATTTTATCTGAGCCTGTTTGTATACCAAAATTTATTTCTTTAACTCCTGCTTCGACAAGTCTATCTATTACTCTAAGTTTCAAAGATTTCGGATGATATAGAACATCAAACGGTAAACCCACTTCTTTTTTATATCTAGGAGCAAATTCATCAATAAAACCCGGAGCGGAGCCAAATACTTCATCGAGAAAATATATTCTTTGTTTTCTATTTCCGGGTCTATTTCGATGCAAATTAATTTCTTTTATTATGTTTCCAACGGATCTTCTTCTAACAAATTTTCCAAGACCTTTATATATATCGTGATACACAGTTTCAATACAGAAAGAACAACTATATGGACAACCTCGTGATGACTGTAAATATAATATATGATGATCCAGTTCAGGATCTTCTTTCGACAATTTATTATGTTCTATAAAATACATATTTTCATTTCCATATTCGGCAAAAGGTAGATTATCTAAATCTTGTATTAAAGGACCCTGTGAGTTTTTTATTACTTTAGACCCATCATTAACCCAAAGATTTTTGATATTTTTATAATCTTTACCATCTCTTACAGCTATAACTAATTCTTCTAAAGCTCTTTCACCTTCTCCAATACATATTGCATCGGTTAATTTTATATGATCTTTGGGACTTATGGTCGGCCCAACACCTCCCCAAACTACAATAGCTGAAGTATATTTTTTTATTAATTCTGTTAATCGTTTGGCAATTAATACATATGGAGAATTAAGACTGATACCCACAACGTCAGGATTTAGTTGTTTAATTGTATCTATAAAAATCTCTTCTTCTTTAATACTTGGAAGACTAAAAATATTTGAATCATAGTTTTTGTAAAATATAGTGTGAGCTTTCACGCCATCCATTCTATCTACCAAGGGATGCAATATACGTACGGGAACATTAAAGTAAGTATAAAGTCCGACTATAACTACTTGCATTTTATCCATATATTTACCTATTCTTTAATAAATTTCATAAATTCATTATTTTTCATCTTAATTCGTACACATCCCAATTTGTTTTTTCTGAAACTCTATCATATAAAGATTTAGCTCTAACATTATCATTTCGCGTTATCCATCTCACTAAATTCCATCCTTTGAGCTTTGATATTTCTTTCATTTTATTAATAAATTTTTCACCAATTTTTTGACCTCTATATTTTGAATCCACATACAAATCATCGAGAAAACCAATATCTTGTCCTCTCAATGGCCTTGGCATTCTCCTATAGTGGGCAAGCCCGACTATATCACCATCAACTTCATAAACAAGTCCTTCAACCTCATGATTTTTATCATGCAACCAATTCCATACCGTTTGGAGAATTTTATTATTCATTTCTACTTTATAAAAATCTGCATAACCCTCATAAAGTTTTTCCCATTGTTTCTTGTCTTTTTGTTGAATTTTCCTGATCATTTTCCCTGTTGATAATTTTGACACTTTTTTTTTAATTTGTCTATGACGAAACTACATCCACTGGTTAGTATTTTTTAAAAAGTATGCCCAATGAATAAAAGTAGGGTGATATTTCCTTAACAACTAAATCTTGTGCAATCGAACAACAGGGATCTGATCCATAATGAATTTCCACATTATCTGTTGTATTGAATATATATTTTAAAACATCCTCTTTAAGAACTTCATGTTTAAACATTTTTTTGTTTTTTATAAAACTTAATATTTCATGCATTGATAAGTTAAACCGTTTGGTCATCTCTTTTTTTCCCAAGTTTTCGTTACATTTTTTCTCAGTTTCAGTTATTCGGTCATTTCTAACAAAATTTTCAAAGATATAAATTCCACCAGGATTTAAAGCCGGATACAAATTTTTTATGCAAGTAGTTTGAAAAGATTGACTATAAACAGTGTCCTCAAAAATTATGTCAAATTTATTATTTTTTGTGAATTTATTAACAGCTTTATCATCCATAAGATTTAATGAGTAAAATTTCATTCTTTTACCTTTGTAAAAAAAAGAATGATTTTTTTTAATAAAAGAATAAAAACCAACATAATCAGTGACGTATATTTCTGAATTTGGAAAATAATAGTATAAACTTGCTGAAAAGTGTCCATTAACAGTTCCTGTTTCTAAAATTTTTAACGACTTATGTCTTAAGTGACCTAAATATTTTTCGTAATAAGGGGTAAAATTTGCACCAAGTAGATATTCAAAACTTCTTGGATTCTCTCTATTAATCCAATCGTAATAATTCTTGAATTTTCCTCCTTCTTTATCTTTTTCTAAAAAATCATAAGTTTTTTTTCCTACTAAAGAACCCTTGTACGTTCCAAATTTTAATAATAAGTCGTCTAATTCTAGATTTTTATCAATATCTAATTTATCTAAATCGATCTTATTTAAACCAAAAAGAGTATTATATATTTTTTTTAAAACAACATTTATGCTGTCATTCTTTAATGCAAGAAAAAAACGTTCGATTAAATATTTTAATTTTATTATAAACATTCTGTTCCTCTTTTATTATTCCTGAGCCTATACTAAAGGGATGTGCTACTAACGCGACCTTGGTAACACACGTTGTTTCTCAGCTGCTTCTTTTTTGTCTTTCTCTTTCTTGTTTTTCCTTTTCTCCACCCTCTTTAAGTTTTTCTTATGCATTCGGATTTGTCTTATTTTCTTTTTTGCTGTTAATTTTTTCATTTTATTATTTTATTAATTTTTATTTTTTTTCTTTTTTTTCTTTGTTCTTTTGTGTTTTTGATGACGCCTCCTAGTTCTTCCACTTGATATTGATTTCATAGTCTTTCTCCTTTTAATAATTAATTGCCATATATAATTTTAAAACCTTATTTTTTCATCGCGAAATAGTGTAACCATATGCTAATATAACTATAAAACAGCAAATACAAACATTGCTTTCAATCCTGAAATAATAGCAAAACATAACCAAACTAACATAGCGATTGTATACATGATTTTTGAAATCCATTTGAAAATTCCTCTTTTTTTAAGAAGAAAAAAATTAATTTATTATTATGGTTCAACTATATTGCCATCTTTCCAAAAGCCTTTTTCAACAGTTCCATCGATATATGTAAGGGTTCCTTGTCCATGGAATTTACCATCTTTCCATTCTCCAACGTATTTTTCTCCACCAGGGTATGTATAAGTTCCTTGTCCATTTTCTGAATCATCTTTGTATTTTCCAACGTACTCAGCTCCGTCCGAATATGTATAAATTCCTTGTCCCTCTTTTTTGCCTGCCTTATACTCTCCGACGTATTTTCTTCCGTCTGCCCATGTCATAGTTCCCTGTCCATCAAATAAACCGTCTTTGTATTTTCCAATATATTTTCTTCCATCTGACCATGTTTCGATTCCTTTTCCGTTTGGAAAACCATTTTCCCATTGCCCAATATATTTAGCTCCATCTGATGTTATAAAAGTTCCCTGTCCAGTTGCTGAACCATCTTTAAAATCTCCAACATGTTTAGATCCATCTAGCCATGTCATGGTTCCTTTTCCGGTTGGTAAACCATCTGTAAATTTTCCAACAAATTTAGATCCATCTGGATATCTGAGAGATCCTTGTCCATGTCCTATTTTCTTACCTTTTTCATATTCTCCAACGTATTTAGTCCTGTCTGCCCATGTTTCAGTTCCTTTCCCGTTTGGTAAACCATCTTTCCATTGTCCGGCATATTTTGATCCATCTGGATGTGTCATAATCCCTTGTCCGTATCTTTTTCCATCTTTAAATTCCCCAACATATGTTCTTCCATTCTCCCATGTTTCAGTACCCTTGCAATTTGTCCATTTTTCATAATTACTTCCTTTACATTCGGGCAATGAAGTTTCTGTCCACCCTATGTTACAAAAAAATAAAACCAAAAATATATAAAAAGAAAAGTTTTTCATTTATTTTTTCTGTTTAATTAATTCTCCCATTTTCCAAATACCTTTTTCAATTTTTCCATCAGCAAATGTATAAATGCCTTCTCCATTTGGTATGCTACCTTCCCATTGTCCGGTGTAATTTGAGCCATCTGACATTGTGTAAGTTCCCTGCCCGTGTCTCTTGCCATCTTTAAATCCTCCAACATATCTATTTCCATCAGAATCCGTTAGGGTTCCTTGTCCGTTTGGCAAACCATTTTTCCACCTCCCAACATATTTTTTTCCATCAGCGGAAATATTTGTCCCTTGTCCGTGATATTTATCATCTTTCCATTCTCCAAAATATTTACTTCCACTAGTGGAAGTATGAGTTCCTATACCTTGTCTCTTGCCATCTTTAAATCCTCCAACGTATTTATTTCCACCAGAATCCGTTAGGGTTCCTTTTCCATTTGGCAAACCATTTTTCCATTTTCCTACATATTTTGTTCCATCTAGATATTCAATTGTCCCTTGCCCGTGATATTTGCCGACTTTCCATTCTCCTGCATAAACGTCGCCGGATATTGGGATAGGTCCTACTTCTCCATAACAATTTGTCCAAGTGGGAAAATTACTACCCTGACACCCTGGCAAGGAACTCTCGGCTTCCAATATGCCACAAAACAATAAACCCGAAAATAGTGCACCTAGAAATTTATTCATAAAACAATAATTATATTTCATTTTTTTATACATTTTTCCAAGAATCATTTTATAATATATACTATTTATTATGATCAAAAGGATTTCTACAATTATTCTAATTCCATTAATTTTGTTTCTCAGTAACTGTAAAGCACCCACAACGGTAGTTTTTGAGGAAGGAAAACTACGCAAAGGTATGACTAGAAAAGATATGGCTGAAGCGCTTCGCTTTAGTGTGCTTACGGCACACAATCCTTTTAGAAGTAGTTGCTTTCATGAATATTATCCTTTAAAAAAAAATGAGATTATTTCAGGAAAACATTTACTTACAGAAATTAAAAGTAATCTTGAGCCAGTCTATTATGTCTTAGAAAACGTAACTATACCTTCACATAAAATTAAGTCCCTTTTCGGTAGTGATAGCGAATGTTTGCACGGAAATGGCACTTTGAAAACTTGGGTAAAAGGCCATTATGAGGCGCTAGATTACATTTCAAAAAATTAACTACAATCAGATTAAAAACTGATCAAATAAAATATAAGTTTGTTAAATATTTATTCAATAAATTGTTTCAAATTTGGTTCAAAATATTTGGGGCCCTTCATAACTTTACCTTTTTCGTTATAAATAGGTTTTCCATCCCCCCCCAGTTTGCTCATATTTGATCTTTGTACTTCACTAAAACACTTATCTAAATCTATACCATAAGCATGACCGGCGCCATAAGTAACATATAGAATATCTGTTAATGCATCTGCAATCTCTTTTAAATTTTTTGCTTCCATTGCCCCTTTAAACTCCCCTAATTCTTCATGAATTAGCTCATAACGTAATTTAATAATTTTTTCATTTGGAAACTTTGCTTTGACTTTAACCTCTTGACCAAAAGCATGCATAAAAGTTTTCACATCATTAAAATTGCTCATTTTTTTTTCCCTATTTTTTTTTGTTATTTAATTATTTGATTATTTAAGATATTAATTTAACTATATTATACTAAAATATATTCAAATGAAATTTAGAAAAGAATTTGATAGCATGGGCTCTATTAAGGTTCCATCGGATAAGTATTGGGGTGCTTCTACTCAAAGATCAAACAAATATTTTAATATAGGTGATATTTTTGTAGGGCCAATGCTAGTCCAGTCTATTGCTATGATAAAAAAGGCTGCGGCTATAGTAAACACTAAAAATAAGGATCTTGACCCAAAGATTGGAAAGGCAATTATAAAAGCAGCAAATGAAATTATCACCGGAAAACTGAATAATCATTTTCCTCTTAAAGTTTTCCAAACTGGTTCTGGAACACAAACCAACATGAATGTAAATGAAGTAATTGCTAATCGAGCAATTGAAATACTTGGTGGAAAAATGGGAACCAAAAAACCAGTACATCCCAATGATCACGTAAATAAAAGCCAATCAACTAACGATGTATTTCCTACAGCAATGCACATTGCTATTGCTACTAGAACAAGAGGAAGATTATTACCTGCATTAAAACTACTTGAATCAGAACTTAAAAAAAAAGTAAAACAATTTAGAGAAATAGTTAAAGTAGGACGAACTCATTTACAAGATGCAACTCCTATTACACTGGGTCAGGAATTTTCCGGTTATCACGCACAATTAAAAAAATGCATTGAGAGAATTGAAAAATCACTCCAAGAAATATATTTTTTGGCCCAAGGTGGAACAGCTGTGGGAACTGGTTTGAACACCAGAAAAAATTTTGATAAAAAAATAATCTCAGAACTAAGAAAAATTACAAAACTTCCATTAAAACCAGCTGAAAATAAATTTGCCGCTTTGGCAGCTCACGATGCAATTGTAAATTTTTCAGGAACTATGAACACAACAGCAGTTTGTTTAATGAAAATTGCAAATGATATTAGGTTCCTTGGATCTGGTCCAAGAGCAGGATATGGTGAGCTTATTTTACCAGAAAATGAACCGGGATCTTCGATAATGCCTGGAAAGATTAACCCTACACAATGTGAAGCTGTAACAATGGTCTGCGTAAAAATAATAGGTGATCATAACGCCATTACAATGGCGGGCTCACATGGACATTTTGAACTAAATGTATTCAAACCTCTATTACACCTTAACACCGTACAATCAATTAACTTAATGTCGGACGCTTCAAGAAATTTTGCAAAATATTGTATCAGAGGATTGAAGGCAGATAAAAAAAGAATAAATCAACTGCTTGAGAATTCCCTAATGTTAGTCACCGCTCTTGCTCCTATAATTGGCTACGATAACGCTGCTAGCATTGCTAAAAAGGCACTAAAAAATAGAACCACTTTAAAAAAAGAAGCAATTAAATCCGGTCTACTAAATGAAAAGGAATTTGATAAACTTGCTGACCCAAAAAAAATGATTGGACCTAGGTAATAAATGAATCTAATTAATTTAATTAAAGAAAGATTGAATAATTTTTCTTAAATTTGAATATTTTAAAATATTATTTAATGAGTTTTGCGAAAAGATTTCATTGATCCTTTCCTGCAAGAAAAATAATTTGTCCTCGTCT
>Ga0315336_1004847_pt1 | contig 15389 bp, 13 predicted proteins | sample ASW5metaG_FD_204512 | JGI IMG/M metagenome (GOLD analysis project Ga0315336, IMG submission 204512) | Ammonia-oxidizing marine archaeal communities from Monterey Bay, California, United States - ASW #5 | ecosystem: Environmental > Aquatic > Marine > Intertidal zone | place: USA: California...
GAAGATGCGGGATGAATTCTTGAATCTTGAGAGATTCGATACGCTATATGAAGCAAAAGTGTTAGTGGAGCGCTGGAGGCATGTGTACAACAGAATCAGACCGCACAGTTCACTGGGTTACCGGCCTCCAGCACCTGAGACGAAAGAACCATGGCCTCCGGGCTTCGCTCCGCTTCGCCCTTCGTCCATGGTTCCAGGACTCTCGTAGGGAGTGGTACAACTATTAGGGGCAGGTCACTAGTCTCTGTGGGGAAACCTGTTTCATGAGCATGGCCATTCACGAACATCCCGACTTCCACCATATCGAGCGGCTTCTCTCCGGAGGAATGCCCACTCCACAAGCCGCTGCTCTACTTTCCTCCCTTGGTATCAATGATCAGGAAAAAGCTGCGCGGATCCTTCAGTCCTTGGCGCTTCATCCTTCGTTTCCCCGAGGGGAAAAAACGTTTCTTGGCCAGTTTCTTGAATCCCTTAGTGAAGTATTCGAGCCCGAGCGAGCGATGGCCAATCTTGAGCGGATTCTCGAATCAAGAGGAAACCCGAACGCTCTTCTTTCAGCGCTAAGACGATCAAGCGAACGGCGTTCAATTGTCCTCACTCTTGCAGGCGGAAGTCAGTTTCTCTCGGACATCATCCTTCGCCATCCGGAATATCTCGACTGGCTTCTCAGGCCAATGACTCTTCATAAAGAGCGCACTTTCGAGAAGATGCTCCTTGAATTATGGCGCTGGGTTCGAGAGGCGAAGGAGTATCCCGATGGTCCTGCCGACGCCCTGAGGCGGTTCCGGCAACGCGAATATCTCCGCATCGGCATCCGAGACCTCCTCGGGATGGCTTCCATGGAAGAAACCACGTTGTCCCTTTCTGATCTGGCGGATGCCGCCCTTGAAGCCACACTACGAATTGCCCAGGACGAACTTCATGCGCAATACGGAAGGCCTCGATGGAAGACTCCGAACGGCCGCTGGTCCTCCTGCAATTTCGCTATTATTGGAATGGGGAAACTTGGCGGGAGAGAACTTAATTTTAGCTCGGACATCGATCTCATGTTTGTCTATTCATCAGATGAAGGAAAAACTCGGGGAATTCCCGACCCCTACACCGGGGAGCGTAGAGGACAAATATCCAACCACGAAAATTACGTGCGCCTTGCCCGGCGGATCATCCAGTTGATGGCGGAAAACACCGAGGAAGGTCACGTTTTTCGAGTTGACACCCGTCTTCGTCCTGAGGGCTCCCAGGGCGCATTGGCAAACTCCTTGAGAAGCTGTGAGGTCTATTACGAATCTTGGGGGGAAACCTGGGAGCGGCAGGCTTTGCTCAAGGCTCGCCACTGCGCGGGAGACAACACCCTTGGCCAAAAATTCTTGGATATGATTCGGCCGTTCATTTACCGAAGAACCTTGGACGTAAGCGCCCTAGATGAAATTGCCCGAACCAAGGACAGGATCAACAGAAAACTGGCTTCCAGCGGGCGATCTACCCGGAATATCAAACTTGGGAAGGGCGGCATCCGTGAAATTGAGTTCATCATCCAGTCTTTTCAACTTATTTATGGCGGCAAAGAGTCCTTTCTGCGAAAACAGAACTCTCTCCTGGCTCTCTCGGCTATTAAAGAGGCTGGGCTGTTACCAAAAACCGACTGCGATGATCTGGCCGAGGCCTATATTTTTCTTCGAAATGTGGAACATCGCGTCCAAGTCATTCATGGACTTCAAACACACGATCTCCCCGAAGATAGATATGGGTTGACCGTACTCGCCCGAAAAATGGGATTCGTGTCCAATGAATTTGACGAAAGAGAAAAATTCGAGGCCGCCTTAAGGGGTTATCAGGAAATCGCATCTCGAATTTTTGATAATCTCTTCCGCCAACAGGACGAAAACACTCCCTCCGAAAAGGACATGGAACGAATCGGTGCGAAAGAGCCGCTGAGCGCCAAGACTTTGGAGGACTCCCTCTCACCTGCTGATTTAGCTCCATTTAATTTTGCGGATCCCGATTCAACAAGCTCGCTCCTTCGTCTTATGCGCAACGGTGAGCAGTTTCAACATGTCAGCGCTAAGTCAAAGCGCACATTTGACGAGCTCTTGCCCCGCCTGCTCTACATTACCCTTGATCTCCCCGAGCCGGATAGCGCTGTGGTCAACCTGTTCCGGTTTGTAGAGGCTGGCGGAGGAAGGGACGCGGTGTTTTCTCTTATAAGAGAATCCGATCGTGTGTTCGAAGCACTCCTTCAGTTGTTTGGAACTAGCGATTATTTGTCCGACATTCTTATTCACCATCCTGACGTTTTCGAAACAATCATCCAACTTGGAGCCTTAACTCGGTCAAAATCACAAGAAGAATTGATTTCGGAATTTCGCTCTTCCGTTCATGGGATTTCTCCGGCCGAACACCAGTTCACCGCTCTCGCCAACGCCAAACGGGACGAGGAATTTGTCATCGGCATGCGCAGCATTCTTGGAGAAGCCGATATATTCGTGACAATTTCAGACTTGACTCGGCTCGCAGATGCGGTTTTAGAAACCGCCCTCTCAGTCGCGCAGGAAGAGCTAAATTCCTTCTATGGGGCCCCCTGCTCAAATGACGTACTCTCAGGATTCGCTGTCATCGGTCTGGGCAAGCTTGGAAGTTTTGAGATGAATTTTGGATCCGATCTGGATTTAATCTTTGTGTGTGACGGAACAAAAGGGGAAACGACCGGTCTGTTCGAAGAAAAGCCCTCGGGACGAGGCACTATCTCAAATCTCGATTACTTTTTCCGGTTAGGCATTTTACTGAGAGACGGTATCGCCTCTCCTCAAATTGGACTGCGCAGTTACGAAGTAGACTTGCGCCTACGGCCTGATGGGAAATTAGGCTCTTTTATCACCCCTCTGGAGCAAATGGAAGTTTATCTGAAAGAACGGGCGGAAAACTGGGAGCGGCAAGCCCTTTGCCGCGCCCGCTTTATTGCCGGGGCTCCTGAAATTGGTGAAGCGTTCATGAGTCTTGTCAACAATTTCGTTTACGAGACTCCCGTGCCTAACGATTTTTCCGAGAAGACCGATTCCATGCGCAAGCGCATAGAACTCGAACTGGCTCGTGAAGCTGAAGGAACTATCGACATCAAGATGGGTGCGGGCGGAATTGCAGATATAGACTTCACTGTACAGTATCTCCAAATCATGAATGGTGGGAAAAATCCTTCGCTTCGCCGATCGGATTCCGTAGGAGCAATCCATGCACTACAGAAAGCCGGTCTGATTTCGAAAAAAAAGGAAGACGACCTCTTGGGAGCATATCGATTTCTTCGTCTCGTAGAAAATCGACTACGAATCGCCAACGGGCAGTCTATCCATACCATCCCCAAGAACCCGACAGAAATGGAAATTGTCGCCCGGCGCATCGGCTATGAGGATGATGCCGAAGGCAGCAGCAGAGCCAAACTATTATCCGACTACGAGAGGCATACCCAGCGTGTGAGAGAAATCTATAATGAGGTTGTAACCGGAATAGACGAAGTCCCTAGAGGAAAGTAAAATATCTTCCGTGTGTGAAATTTTTCGAAACTATAGAATTTTCCATTTTAGAAGGCCCAACTGAAAATAAACGCCCTTCGTCTTCAAGACCAAATATGGCAGTGAGGAGCGCTAGTGAAACTATCAGCAAACCAGGACCCACCTGTCCCTTAATAAATCCAGCAGGGGGAAGTGCCGTCGTAATTAAGGAAAGATTTTTAATGGACCACATGCTCATGTTCTCTCCTTCTCCAAATGCTGGCTGGCCGGTACTCAGGCGCCGCTGCAAAGCGCTGGAGGCCACCCATCGTCCGCTCCGTGGGCGTGGTGATTGCATCCTCAAAAGACAAGGTGGTTCTGGCGGGTGATTATTCATCTCCTGGCGACGAGCTGAACCGCCTCACTCGGATACCGACTTCGATGGTTAGGGCCGTGCGGAAGCTTAAGAAGAAGCCCTATCTGGGTGAATGAGAAACAGAACCCCTCCCCGACGAATGCCGAGGAGGGGTGTTTTTTTCCAGGGGGACGTTGTCTCACCGTTACTTTATGTGAATGTTTATTAAGCCCTTTTCTGGCATTTCCCAAAGAGTCACTATGCGTGTGCGACGATGTGATGTTGCCATTCGAGCCGTCGAGAAACACATGAATTATCCCTTTGGAGCCAAAGAGAAACAAACGGCCATTCGAACCTTGGAGCTGCACGCGAACTTTCCCGCTGCCGTCTTTGGTCTTGAGAATCTTGGCCGTAATGGTGTCGAAGGTGCCGTTCGCGGCACGAAGTCCCAGCACCGTCCCGCCAATCAGGCGGCGAGGGCGGCTACGCCCCCGAGCATCTTCTTGAGGTTTTTGATTTACTTCTCTAGTATCTCGAATCTCTCATCGATATTCATGGGGCAATCCTCCTCCTTGTGTGTCGGGGAAGGTTTCTTCGGTTCTGGAACTATTTTTTAGGTTGTAGCATCAAGAAGAAGAACTCTTTTTATCCTTCGGTCTTAATTTTTTCTTCTGTTTGTTTTATTACTGGAAGTGCTTCCAAATTTCTGTCATGAAATCCCTCTCCCCACGCCACGATAGCCTGGCAAATCCAGCGGACTCAAAAGACCCGCAGGTGCTTCTAATACTCTTGGAACGGAATTTAGAAGTGTTGCAGAAGTGGCGATATCTCCTGGGATTCCTCCATCGAAGTTTACATCAAGGTTTGGAGTACCAGTAATTTGAACACGGTCAAACGTTTTTTTTGCTCCTGCATACATTTTAAGATCAAGTTCCACTAAAACCCGACCCTTTTTTTTAGCAAATCCAATATGGTGAACACCAATAACCTGCCCCTTCTTAGCTTCATAAAATTTCGTGTGGTAATCTTGATCGGCTATCATTGGCTGAAGGATTTCTTCGGTTTCAATGTCCTTCCACCCTAACCCTTTACATAAAAGCTGAATGCTCTCTTCTAATCCTTTATGCCCAATCCAACCTTCTTTCTCTCCTATATGAAATTCATCAATAGTGAGTCCAACACCTACTTTTTTCTGCAAGCTTTCACGCCTTAGCCCTGCATCCAGACATCTAGAAACGCGCATTTTATCAACATAAACACAAGCTGTTGAGACAAAAAGAGGGAAGAGATCCATCGTAAAACCAGGATTAATTCCTGCTGCCACAATCGTGGTATTATTTTCCTTTGCTACTTGGTCAAGTCTCTCTGCAATTTCAGGTGCGCGGTATTCAGGAACCAAAAGTTCCTCTGAAGAACTTACAACATTTACGCCATTCTTTAACAATTCTTCAGCAGTAGAAGCTAACTTATCGACTTGTGATACAGTAGTAACAATTGCAACATCAGGCGTCCATTCATTTACGGCATTTTTTAAATCTGTTCTCACTAAGGTGCCTAGTGGGCTGTCTCCAATTAAGACTCCAATATCCTTGCCTTCTAAGTCGAAGTTAACATCTATCCCGCCAACCAATTCAAATTCGCTTCTAAGGGCGGCTAATTTTGTGGTCGCAATTCCTATAGGACCCATTCCCACTTGAATAATTTTAATTTTTTTCATGCTTATCTCCTTTTAGCTAATATTGCTTGATTGTAATTAGGGTATAGATTTTTAATCTCCTCCTGTAAATTAGTCCAGGCTGAAAGTAGGGATACGGAGCTCTTTCCTTTATCTTGGCTGGAGAAAACAGAACGTTTGGGATCAACAGGTTGGATTTTAGTTGCTTCCTAGGAATTTAGGTAGGAATGCAGAGAGAAATGAGAGGACGTTTGAAGGCGGGGCCTTCTCTTTTGCCTGATCCAGACGGCGATGTGCTACTCGGCCTTGGGAGCTTCCTTGCACCGCCTATCGTTCGCTCTGTTGGGGTGATGATTGAATCCTCGAAAGACAAGGTGGTGCTGACTGGCGACTACTCAGCCCCTGGTGACGAACTGAACCGCCTCACGCGCATTCCGGTTTCGATGGTCAGGGCCGTGCGGACGCTGGAGAAGAAGCCCTACCTGGGTGAATGAAAAAGAAACCCTCCCCGACGAATGCCGAGGAGGGGTGTTTGTTTCTGGGGGACGTTATTTCAGGTTATGTGAATGTGTGTCGACGCCTATTCTGGCACTGCCCGTGGAAGAGCTCTTTTCTTTTATGCGGAAGCGGATAAATCAGTCTAAATGCAGCATAGGGGATATCTTCAATTTGACTGAGGAAGAACGTTTGTATCTATTTGATTTAGTCTGGCCTGCGGGGTTAAATTCGGTTTTATTTTTGGAAGAAGAATTACTGTAGAATTCATTATATTTATCCCTGCCTGTCCAAACTCTCCAAGCTTCTTAATTGAACCTTAAATTTTTAGCGAAAAAAGATTAGTATTAGGCTTCTGTGAATTTTTTTTAGGGGTCCAATTTTGCTAAGTACACCTGTGACTGAATCTATTTTGGCAGGTATGCGAGCAACAATTTTGGGCGGAGACAGGCGCAAGCTTGAGATCGCACGAAAGCTTCTCGCGGAGGGCTGTGAAGTTCGATACTTTGGTGGTCCCTCAGAGCTTTCCGAGATTATAGAAGCCCCGATGAGTGCCAGTTCGGCCGAGGCGGTTAAGGGAGCAAAAGTAGTATTTTGTCCAATGCCCCGTATCGGCGAAAACGGCGACCTTTATGCTCCTTACTCTTCATCCCCGGTGCGCCTTGACCCCAATGAGATGGATGAAATGGAGAGTGGCTCGATTGTCATTATGGGCTGGACGCCGCCGGAGATGCATGCCGCCGCCGAAACGCGGGGCATTCACATCGAGGAAATCGGGCAAGAAGAAGAATGCGCTATTTTCAACAGCATCCCCACCGCCGAGGGTGCGCTTTGGTGCGCTATTGAGCACACCGATGAAACCGTCCACAACTCCAATGTCCTTATCGGTGGTTTTGGCCGCGTCGGTGAAACCACGGCGCACACTTTCCTGGCGATGGGAGCGCGGGTCTTTGTCGCCGCACGGCGGCTGGCTCCCTTGGCACGGGCGCAAGAGATGGGCTGTTCTGTTTTTGGCTGGGATGAAATCGACGGGCATTGGGATGAGATGCAAATAGTTGTGAACACGGTTCCGCAAGAATTTTTCAATCGCGTTCGGCTTTCACGAGCAAAATCGGATTGTGTGTATATCGATCTTGTATCTCCTCCTGGAAGTGCCGACCGAACGGCTGCCGATGAACTTGGGATGCATGTGCACTGGCTAAGAGGGCAGGCGGCGACGGCCCCCCGCTTCACCGGAAGAAATCAATGGAATCTCTCCCGCCAGAGAATCCTTGCCCACTTCCAGAAGGGTGATATCTCATGAGTGCGGTTTTCGAAGGTCGAAAAGCGGCCTTTCTCGGAGGCGACAGACGGCAGACTTGGATTGTGGAGGAAGCGGTCAAGGCGGGGTTCGAAGTCTCTGCAATCGGTTGCCCACCGGAGGTCGAAAAGTTCACCGGAAAGCCTCAGGAAAATTCAATAGACGATGCGGTTAGAGAGGCGGATGCCATCTTCTTGCCCATTCCAGTGCACAGCAGCAGGCGCGACGGAAGTCTTTTTTCGGATTATGAGCCGTTTCCGCTTTTTCTGACCGATGAGAATTTGGACTTGGCCAAAAAAGGAGCTGTTGTTCTCGTAGGTCATTCGCCCGCTGATTTGAAGAACTCGATCCGCCGCTTGGGTTTTCATCTTGAGGAGTTCGAAGAAGACGATGAGCGCGCTATTTTGAACGGGATTCCAACTGCCGAGGGTGTTGTTGCCATTACCATTGAAAATTCCGAGGAATGTTTTCCCACGATGAAGTGCATGGTCATCGGTTTTGGACGTATCGCTGTGACGCTGGCGCGCGATCTCAGAAGACTTGGGGCCGAGGTCTGGGTGGCGGCTAGAAGGCCTGAGGTTCTGGCTCGTGTTCTCCAGATGGGATTTCACCCTGTTTCGATGGAAGAATACCTGGATGTCATTGGTGATATGGATGTGCTTTATCAAACCGCGACGGCGGTACTGATGAATCGGGAAGCGCTCACCCGGGTGCGGCCGGATGCCCTTGTTGTTGAGATGGCATCACCCCCCGGCGGTTCGGATTTCGAGGCGGCCAAGGAACTTGGCACCAAGCTCATATGGGCGCGCGCCCAGGCGGGGACCGCTCCCAAGGCCGCTGCCCGTTGGCAGTGGAATCTCAACGCACGTTTGCTCAGGGAACATTGGGGGCGGTAAGAGAATTATGGGCGCTCGCAGAGAAGAGATGGATGTCCTGATTGTCGGAGGCGGTCTGGCAGCTCTTCGGGCGGCGATAGCGGCATCAGAAAATCCCGGTCTTCGTGTCGGTGTTGCCGTGAAGCGAAAATTGGGCCGTAGCGGTTCTTCTGCTAATACAACGGCGGGATATGCCGCAGTCCTCCCCGAGGGAGGGGTGAAAGACGTTCTTGAATTTCCCGAAGGGATGAAGGCGGAAAATGACAGCATCGCGACGCATTATCAGGACACCATGGAGGGCGGAAAGTGGGTGAATGATTCGCATCTCGCGCGGCTTGTATGTGAAGAAGCGCCCGCCCGCCTACGAGAGTTTCTTGAATGGGGAGTTGAGCTTAAGCAAGCGGATGGTCACTTGCTTAAAACGCCGAGCGGAGACCACACGTTTGCCAGGGTGGTGGGGCCGAAAAATTCTCTGGGCCTGGACATGACGTTAGCTCTGGTTCGTGTTGCCGAAGAAAGAAATGTCATTTCATTCGAGAACACCATGGTTCTCGAGCTTATGGTTTCAGGCGGAAAAATCGCCGGCGCCGTTTGTCTGGACAGATCAGCGGGAGAGTTGGTGGTTATCGCCGCCAAGGCGATTGTTCTTGCGACAGGTGGTTGCGGAAGGCTCTTTTCGTGGACGAGCAATCCTGTTGATGTTACGGGCGATGGATTTGTTTTGGCTTTTCATGCAGGGGCGCAGCTCCGAGATATGGAGTTCATCCAATTCTATCCTTGGAGATGCATCCAACCGTTTAATAAAACTCGAATGCCGATTCAGCCATCTACTTTTTCGGTTGGCGGGAAGCTGTTTAATTCAGATGGCGAGCGTTTCATGGAAAAGTATGACCCGATCAGAAAAGACGCCACTTTTAGGGATATTGCAGCACGAGGAATATACGATCAGATCCGAAGCGGAAAAATCATGGACGGAGGGGTGCGCCTGGATATTTCCGAAGTGTCTTCCAACGATTTTGCTAAAACGAATCCCCGCCTTAATCGGGTTTATGAGCAGCGCGTCCAAAAGCCACACGAAATGAAGATGATCATCGCGCCGGAAGCCCATTTTTTCATGGGAGGCGTGTCCATTGACGAGGACGGCCTTTCCAGCGTGGAGGGTCTTTATGTTGCCGGAGAAACCGCTGGGGGGATTCACGGCGCGAATCGGTTAAACAGCAATTCGCTTCCCGAAACACAAGTGTTCGGAAAACGTGCCGGCGATAGCGCGGCGGTTTACGCCAAAGATAAGGAATCCTCACCTCTTCCTGAAGAAACGGCGAAGCGATGGGAAGCCATAAATTCTTCGTTGGATGGTGTTAAATCGGCAGCTAAGGGTACATTGAAGATTTGGCGAGCCGAGCTTGGCGATAAGATGTGGCACCATTTGGGCATAGTCCGTAATGCTTCATCCTTACAGGAAGGTATGGATTATGTTGAAAGTCAGCTTAAGGAGCTGGACAACCTTCCGCTCGGCGATATCAAGGAACTCGAAGGAGTTACCGAGCTAAAGAATTTGCTCGAAACCGGCCGGTTGTGCCTTACTGCGGCCATGGCCCGAAAAGAGAGCCGTGGTGCGCATTACCGTGAAGATTTTCCCGAGCAAGACGATGCCGAGTGGAAAAAGACAGTGATATTAAATGAATCGTCGCAAGGCATGATCGAGGTTTCAGAGGCCGGCCTCACGCCGGCGAGCGCTTCTTGAGGTGGATATGAACCCGGCTTCCAATTCTTCGGATATGCCCGTTGTCGAATCGCGGGGCGTTTATAAAATTTATCCGGGAAGAATCGAAAGGACGGGGAAGGCTTTTACCGCTTTGCGCGGGATCGATCTGTCTATTCGAAAAGGGGAATTTGTCACCCTGGTGGGGCCCAGTGGCTGCGGGAAGAGCACTTTTCTCAACATGGTTGCGGGCTTGATAGACATTACCGAGGGAGATCTCCTTTATAAAGGAGGTGGCATCCAAGGCGTTAACACCGATGTCGCCTATGTCACGCAGGCGGACAATCTTCTTCCCTGGCGAAACTTGTTGGGCAATGTTGAACTTGCCATGGAACTGAAGGGTTTTTCACTCTCTGAGAGCCGTGAGCGGGCGAAGCGTTATATTCAGATGGTGGGACTCGAAGGATTCGAGGAGTTTTATCCCCATGAGCTCTCTGGCGGCATGCAAAAGCGTGTGGGCATAGCGCGAACCTTGGCATGGGAGCCGGATACTATTTTGATGGATGAACCTTTCGGACCTCTCGATGCACAGACGCGAACCCTCATGCAGGATGAATTGTTGAAGCTGTGGGAACATCGGGAACAGACGACACTTTTTATTACGCATGATCTAATCGAAAGTATCGTCCTTTCGGATCGTATCGTGGTCCTCTCGCGAGCCCCCGGCCAAATAGTTTCCATGTATGAAGTTCCGATCCCCCGGCCTCGAGACGTGTTCCATATCCACGAGGTAGAAGGGTTTCAGGATCTTTACAACGCATTGTGGAACGATCTGAAAAGAGAAATCACCGCTGATCGCATGGAATCGAAAGACAGGAATTCGAGCGAATGAATACAGACGGATCGCCATTAAAGATGCGAATCATTTCCCGTGAGGTGACTCCACTCACTGATGAGGAGTACGCCCTGGAGCGTCGTGTAGAGGAGAATGCGGCCGCTGCGGCCAAGGAGCTTCGTAAGAAAACCATTTTGAGCCGGATTGTTTTTTTCTTCGCGGCAGTTGGACTGTGGGAACTCCTTTCAGGGCCTGTAATCGATCCTTTCTTTGTGAGTAAGCCTTCGCGCATCATTGTGAGTTGGGTGGGCGACGTACTTAGTGGAGACATGATTTACCACGCACAATTTACGTTGATCGAAGCCCTTAGCGGCTACTTTATCGGAACCACGGGCGGTATTGTCTGTGGTTTTGCCTTGTTGTATTTCCCCTCTATATACAGAATGATTCAGCCATTTATCGTCGCCTTTTACGGGATTCCTCGAATTGCCCTGGCGCCCTTGTTTATTCTTTGGTTCGGCATTGGCATTTCTTCAAAAATCGCTGTCGCCACCTTGATTGTCTTTTTTGTGAATTTCGTGAACACGACCGCCGGGATTCAGGGGGTGAGTCGGGATTTGCTGAATGTAGTATCGGTAATGGGTGCGGGTCCTTTTCAGCGGATGTGGAAGATACAGCTTCCTTCGGCGTTGCCGTTTATCATCGCCGGATTGCGGGTGTCCGTTCCCAGTTGTATGATCGGGGCCTTGGTCGGAGAATTCATATCATCGAACCGCGGAATTGGCTTTATGATTATTGACGCGCAGAGCGAATGGGATATTGCCGCGGCATTCGCCGCAATATTCTCTATTTTGATTATGGTTGTTTGTATGAACGGGGTAGTCTCTTTTCTGGAGAAACGGTTCCTTCGCTGGCGCCCGCAGGGCCCTGATGGAATCGTTCCCAGCGGATAGGGGGGAAGAACATGCGCATAGCTCGATTCTTAATTATTGGATTCATCACGATCATGTTATTGACTTCTGTTTCCATCGCCCACGCGGCGACGAAAGTGACCTACGCGGATTTTAGAATTTCTTATAATTCGGCCGCCTATGTCGCTAAATCGAAAGGCTTTTTTAAGGCCGAAGGAATAAATCTGGATGTTCAGCGCATCAAGAGCGGCAAATTCAGCGCGATTTTTCTCAGTACGAACCAGGCTGAAATTGCGCTTTTGAACGCGAAAGACATGCTGGGTTTGCGGAAACACGGCAAAAATATGAAATGGGTTTACGGTGTAAGTAACCGCATGACGATGGATTTTGTCATGAACAAAGGGGTTGCGAACAAGCGTGGCCTCTCCCGCAAAATTCCCCTGATGGACCGTTACAAGGGTTTGAAAGGACTTAAGATCGGCATCACGCGCCGCGGCGCCGTAACCGACCTTTACACCCGCTATTATCTGAAGAAGGCGGGACTCGATCCGGATCGCGATGCCACCATCATCCCGATTGGCGGCGGAACAAATCTTCTCGCCGCGCTTCGCACGGGACAGATCGACGGTTTCATGCTTTCGCCCCCCCGCCCCGGGACAGCTGTTCGGGGGGGATTCGGAAAAATTATTATTAAAAGTACGGCTGGTGATGTGCCCGAATTCAAGAGCTTCGCATATTCGATGTATGCCGTTCGGGAAAGCTGGTTGAAGGACAATGCCAACACCTTGAGGGCCTACATACGTGCCCTGAAAAAGGGCGTGAACTATCTTCATGACAATCTGGATGAATCCGTCGATCTTTTGAAAAAGAACTGGTTCAAAAAAGCCAAAAAAACAGTGCTCAAGGATACACTGAAAGATTTTCTGCCTGCGCTGCCTCGGGACGGAAAGCTTAGGAAGGCAGCTATCGCCAACATGGTTAACACCATGCACGCGGGCGGGGTGCTCAAGGAGAAACTCGATCTTCGCGAAGGGTATCTTTGGACAAACGAATATAACAAGTAGGAATTTTAATTTTTAAATGACAACGAAAATACAAAAAGAACTGGCGTTCTCGGAAAGGGAGTACCTTGAGCGCATTTCGGCCGTGCAAAGGATTTTGGCCGATCGTGGTGTGGACGCCATTTTGGTTTTTCAAATTCATAACATGAATTACCTGACTGGCTACCAGACCGTTGGTCAGAACAATTATCAATTCGTTCTGGTGCCTCAATCGGGTGAACCTACACTTTTCCTCCGGCGCCTGGAAGGAGATCTGGGGCGTTACTACACACCGTTTGAGAATATCGTTGTCTGGGAAGACGACGAAGACCCGGTCGAGGCGACTCGAAGATTGCTCGAGGAAAAACGTATCGCCTCGGGTCATCTTGGTTATGAAGGGACGAGCCCCTCATTTACGACGCGAGTATTTGCGAGTCTTAAGGCCGCTCTACTAGGTGCCAGGTGGTCCGATCAAGCGGGAATTGTGGAAGAGGGTAGAATGATTAAGTCGCCCGCCGAGATTGAATATATTCGCCGCGCCGCGCGCACCACCGAGGCCGGAATGCAGGCGGCCATCGAGGCGATTCGCGAAGGGGCGAGTGAAAACGATGTGGCGGCTGCCGGTGCTGCCGCTACCATCGCGGCTGGAAGCGAGCCTCTTACCATGTCGCCTATTTTGACATCGGGCCCTCGCTCGGCGGTTGCGCATACCTCTTTTTTGCGCAGAAAGCTCGAGCAGGGCGATACCGTTCTTCTGGAATGGACCGGGTCATACTTTCGCTATTCCGCTCCTCTAATGCGTTCCGCCGTTGTCGGGAAACCACCCGGGCGTCTTCAAGGCATGTGGGACGTTCTTCTCGAGGCGCTTGAAGCGGCAATTGCCGTTATTCGGCCCGGGGTCACCTCCGGCGAGGCCGATGCGGCGTGTACGGCCGTCATCGAGAAGGCGGGTCTTTACGCTAATTACCGGAAGCGCCTCGGCTATTCGGTCGGAGTGGGATTTCCGCCCGACTGGGGAAACGGCCATATCATCGATCTAAAACGGGGGGATGCCCGCGAACTCGCGGCAGGCATGGTATTTCACATGCCGCCGGCGCTTCGAGTGGATGGCGTTTGGGGATTCGGCTTGAGTGAGACGATTCTTATTACCGATGGCGGTTGTGAGGTAATCACGAAATTCCCTCGCGAACTTGCTGTTCGATGAGTTTGATCGTCATGGAGGTGTTATGACGCTTGAAAAAGATTTGATTTTCTCCGAAGAAGAGTTTCGGGGGCGTGTTGCTGCTGTCCAGAAAGAGCTTGAGGCGGAAAATGCCGATGCCCTCTTAGTGCACCAGACCCACAATGTCTTTTATCTATCTGGCTATCAAACGACGGGTACGCCCAACTATCAGTTTCTCCTAATTTCTCGAGCGGGAGATCCCACACTGCTTTGCCGGGGTCTTGAAAGCCGCCTCGCGGATTACTACTCCTGGGTGAGCGATGTTGTCGTCTGGGAAGATACGGACGATCCGATTTCGGCGACAAAAAGAGTTCTCGATGATCGCGACTTGGGCGCAGCGAAAATCGGCTATGAAGGCACGAGCAACTGGTTGACCTCTAGGAATCTGAAACGGATCGAGGAGGCCCTTCCGGAAGTAACCTGGAAGGATTTGGGCGGGACTGTCGAGAAAGGCCGTCTTGTGAAATCTCCCGCCGAGATTGAATACATCCGACAGGCGGCCAGAATTACCGAAGCGGGAATGGCTAAGTCCCTTGAAGCCGCCCGGGAGGGGAATTCGGAAAACGATGTAGCTGCTGCTGCTGCTGCGGGGATGATCAGCGCGGGTAGTGAGCCATTTACGACTTCGCCCATTATAACTTCAGGGCCCAGGTCCGCTGTTGCGCACACCTCGTTTCGCCGCCGAAAAATGGAGATGGGCGATACGCTTTTGGTTGAGATCAGCGGTGTTTTCAACCGTTACACGGGACCGCTTATGCGTTCCGCCGTTATCGGCCCGCCCCATGATCGCATGCAAAAAATGTGGGATGCGCTGAACGAAGGGCTTGAGGCGGCCATCGCCGCTATTCGGCCCGGCGTGACTTCGGGCGAAGTGGACGAGGCGTGCACCGGAATTCTGCGGAAAAAAAATCTCTATGAGTATTACAAAAAACGCCTTGGGTACTCGGTGGGCATCGGTTTCGCTCCGGGATGGGGTGAAGGCGCGATTATGGATCTAAAGCAAAATGATGATCGGGTTCTTGAGGCGGGAATGGTTTTTCATATGCCGCCGGCCCTCCGGGTGGACGAAAAATGGGGTTTCGGCCTCAGCGAAACAATTACTGTTACGGAAAATGGTTGTGATGTGATTACGAATTTTTCGCGCGATTTGGTTGTCGGCTGAGCAAAAGATCATTTTGCGCTAATTGAGGTAAGTGATTTGAACGAGAACAAGGACGTTGATGCGATTCTATCGAACATATCTGAAGCGGAGGTGTCGAGTCTTTTGTCCGATCTGGTTCAAATCGATTCGACAAATCCGGATGTCCCCGAGAAGGAAATTGCCCAATATGTAGCTGATCACCTGAAGGAAAGCGGCTGCGAGGTCGAGCTTCAGGAGGTTCTTCCCGATCGTCCAAATGTCATCGGACGGCTCCGTGGAACTGAGGGGACGCCCTCATTCGCGTTCAACACTCATATTGACGTGGTGCCTGCGGGCGAGGGGTGGCGGGAAAAACC
>Ga0315336_1004848_pt1 | contig 15385 bp, 11 predicted proteins | sample ASW5metaG_FD_204512 | JGI IMG/M metagenome (GOLD analysis project Ga0315336, IMG submission 204512) | Ammonia-oxidizing marine archaeal communities from Monterey Bay, California, United States - ASW #5 | ecosystem: Environmental > Aquatic > Marine > Intertidal zone | place: USA: California...
TGCCGCATCCTCCTTCTCCTCGGTGATGAGGGATTGGGTGGTCAATATCATGCCCGCTACGCTGGCGGCGTTCTCCAGCGCGATCCGGGCCACCTTGGAGGGGTCTATGATGCCCTTCTCCAGAAGGTCGCCGTACTCGATGTTGGCGGCGTCGAATCCGTAGTTTGGGGAGTCGTTCTCCCGAATCTCATTCAGGACGACTGGCCCCTCTTGGCCGGAGTTGGAGGCGATTATCCGGAGGGGTTCCTCCAAAGCGGTTTTGAGAATGGCTACCGCATTGGCCTCGTCCCTTTCTAGATAGATGGTGTCAAGAACCTGCAGCACTCGGACGTAGGCCACTCCACCGCCGGGCACGATGCCTTCGTCCACGGCTGCCCTAGTTGCGGAAAGAGCGTCCTCTACCCGCTGCTTTCGCTCTTTCAGCTCCGGTTCAGTGGCCCCGCCAACCTTGATGACGGCGACGCCACCGGCAAGCTTAGCGATACGTTCCTGCAATTTTTCCTTGTCATACTCGGAAGTTGTATCCTCCATCTGGACCTGAATCTGGTCGACTCGGGCGGTAATCATACTCTTATCGCCCTTGCCTTCGATGATGGTCGTCTTGTCTTTGGTCGAGACGATTCTTCGGGCCTGGCCAAGGTCCACCGTTTCAGTGTTTTCCAGCTTACGGCCCTGCTCTTCGGATATGACCGTTCCGCCGGTGAGGATGGCAATGTCTTCGAGCATGGCCTTGCGACGGTCGCCGAAGCCGGGAGCTTTTAACGCCAAACAATTGATGGTGCCGCGCATCTTGTTAACTACCAAGACTGACAGAGCCTCGCTGTCCACATCTTCCCCGATGACTACCAGGTTCTTGGACACCTGGAGGTTCTTCTCCAAGATGGGGACCAAGTCGGCCACCGCCGATATCTTCTTGTCCGTAATCAAGATGTAGGGATCTTCTATAACGGCTTCCATCTTTTCCGGGTTGGTAACGAAGTAGGGGCTGATGTAGCCGCGGTCGAAGTTCATGCCGTCCACGTACTCGGTTTCCGACTCCACGCCTTTGCTCTCTTCCACGGTGATGACGCCGTCACGACCCACATGTTCCATAACGTCGGCCATCATCTCGCCAATCTCGCTATCGTTGGCGGAGATAGAAGCGACTTGGGCGGTTTGTTCGCGGGTGTTCACCGGAGTCGCCAGGTTTTCCAGCTCGGCAACGATGGCCTTTACGCACTTGTCGATACCCCTCTTGAGGGCCATGGGGTCGACGCCGGCGGCCACTAGCCGCATTCCTTCTCGGACCATCAGATGAGCGAGGATGGTGGCCGTGGTGGTGCCGTCACCCGCAGATTCATTGGTTTTGGCTGCGGCTTCTTTGATTAGTTGAGCGCCCATGTTCTCAAAAGATTCGGGCAGGTCAATCTCTTTGGCGATCGATACACCGTCATTAGTGATTACCGGTGCGCCCCATTTTTTCTCCAGAATCACGTTCTGTCCCTTGGGGCCAAGGGTTAGGCTGACCGCATCGGCTATCGCCTGTATTCCATGTAATAAGGCCTTCTGGGCCTCTGCGTCGTGAATTATATGCTTGGGGGGCATCTTATTAAGACCTCCTACGGTTTGTCGGATGTTAGCCAGCCCCATTAATTGCTGCTTGGGATGTGATGGGGCGTCAGGAATTCTAGGCACCCTATGTTAGCACTATTATCATTCAGAATGATAAATCAGGCAGGCCCACGGGTCAAGATACGGCGGGACCTAAGCGTCTGTGGGGCCAAGGGAATGCGTTCTTTAGTTAGGTATAAGTAGAACCATCGCCTTAACATTACCACTATTAAGCCGCTAAGCCGCTAAGCCGCTGTGCTAGACTGCTCGGATGTCCTATACTGCCGACCTTCATCTACACTCCCAGTATGCCTACGCCACCAGCAAGAATATAACCTTGGAGAGCCTGGCCGCTTGGGCGCGGGTTAAGGGCATCGACCTGCTATCCAGCGCCGATTTCACTCACCCTGTTTGGCGGCGGGAGTTAGAAGATAAACTTGTCCCGGTATCCCCGGGATTGTATCGGTTCGGCGGAGTTGGTTTCGTTCTCGGGACCGAGGTCAGCTGCGTGTACAAACAGGGCGGAAGAAGCCGGAGAGTACATATGTTGCTCTTCGCTCCCGGATTCGCCACCGTGGACAGGCTCCGAGCCGCTTTTTCCGATGGAGGAGCCAAGTTGGAATCAGATGGACGGCCAGCCCTGCGTATGTCAGCTAGGGACCTGACCGCTCTGGCATTGGAAATAGACCCCCAATGCATGGTCATCCCGGCCCACGTGTGGACGCCCTGGTTCGGCCTGTTCGGCTCCAAGTCAGGCTTCGACCACCTGGAAGAGTGCTTTCTGGACATGGCGCCCCAGATCCACGCCATCGAGACCGGATTATCCAGCGACCCGGCCATGAACTGGAACATCCAAGGGCTGGGGGACAGATCTATCGTCTCTTTCTCCGACGCCCATTCAGCCCCAAAGTTGGGGCGGGAACTTACGGTATTTGATGGGAACTTGGGCTACGGGGAATTGGCGGATGCGATGAGACATCGCCGAGTAGCCTACTCGGTGGAGTTCTACCCCGAAGAAGGCAAGTACCACCACAGCGGGCACCGACAGTGCGGCGTCAGCCACTCACCGGAGGATACTGCTCGTATCGGCCAACGGTGCCCAGTTTGCAACCGGCCTCTCACGCTGGGCGTGCTGCACCGCATCAGTGGGCTTTCGGATGGCGAAGAATCCTCTCATCGGGACACTCGTGGCTTCGTTCAGAACCGAGAAGGCTTTCCGCCTTTTATCCGTTTGGTGCCTTTGATCGAAGTCATTGCGGAGACGATGGGTCTCGGTCCGGCCAGCAAGCGGGTTGAGAGGGAATATAGCCGCATCATAGGTGAACTGGAAAGTGAACTCAACGTTCTGGCGTGGGCAGGAGAGGCCGACCTGGTGACCGTAGCTGGCGAGACTTTGGCTAGGAACATCTTGAAGGCACGGGTGGGTGAAGTGATGGTCGAGCCGGGGTATGACGGGTTGTATGGGAAGGTTAGCATCGCTGGTTAAGGGGATATGGATTCTAGCTTCTGTCAACTGGACTGTTATGCGCGGTGGGTTGCCGCCGGTAAGTGGGAATCCCCCCAACCCCTCTTTCCGAAAGGAGGGCTTTGGCTTAAGGGTAAGTGTTGTACTTCGGTGGGTGTTTTTTAGAGTGGGGCTAGTAGTCAAAATCGGGAACTCGGCCTAGAACTAGCCGCAATACGCGGTTGGTAGCCGGGTCGTAGAAAGCGGCCCGCACACGGTCTCCAGCTTTTAGGTCGCTTAGATTTAGGTTGCCTTTGTTCTGGCGTGTTATGGTCGGCGGTTTGGTCTGGGAGAAGATCAATATGACCGGACTGCCTTGGCGCGGTTGGATTGTTACGGCTGACAGGTACTCTTCCACCAGAGTAATCTCCCCGCTGAATCTGGCGGCACGAGGCGGTTGGACGGTCAGTCGGTCTACCTTTCGTGTTATAGGTTGGTAGGCGCCGTTCACTATCCGTTGGCCCAAAGTCAGTCCGTCGAGACCTATGGAGTTTCCTTTCTGCACTACCTGGGTATCGGCGTCGACAATAATGTCTATTATGTCCAACTTGTTGTTCGTGATGGTCGCCCGCATCGATTCTTGCCCGGCATTCGTGATTCCCCTGATGGTCCCATCTATTGGCGCTAGGGGCGGTGAACTGAGGCTGAGGACTTCCAGTACCGGCGCGGCGTCCCCGCTCGCATTTACGATGCGGGTGTTTGCCCGGACAACGTCGCCCAGCCTGACCTCGTTGACAGACACTCGGCGGCCGTTTCGGCGGACCACCGTTTCGGTGGTCCTGCTGAAAGTCCGGATCGTCCCGTCTCTCGTCAGGACGGTCAGGTTCCCGGGGAAATTTTTGGCGACGGAACGGAGAATCACCCCATGGATGGGCTTGTTGTCCCCATAGGAGGCTTGAGAATCCAACTCGATTAATTCCAGAGAATCCGGGTGGAAGATTGCCGTTACTTCAGTGTCCAGAAGGTCTCTGTTTATAGCAGATGGAGCGCCATCAATCAGAACCACACTCTCGGTCGACATATTCAGTGTCACGGTGTCCTGGCTGTCGTCGTCGCGAAGGGTGAGGTGGGGAAGCTCGCCGGGGAATCGTTCTATGTCTAATACAGTGCCGGTGACCGCTCCCGGGTCTCTCGCTGTCAATAACACTTTCGCGGCGGTCTTGTCCAGCGTTGCCCCTGCCGAAACCGAAACCCGGCTGGCGGTCCAGGATTCCAGCCCGTAGCGGACTTGAACCCTGTTGGCCACGTCCAGGCGGCTGAAGGGGATGTCCCTTCCTTGGAACTTGATGGCGGTATCGCCGCTAATGATTACCTGAACCGGGGGGAATCTTGTTGGCTGCACGGTAAGCTGCTTTCGTTGCTGGTCGATGGAGATGACGATGCCCGAAACGGTGGCCGAGGGTTTTCCGGCTCCAAACCGGGACATTCCCTGAGAGTAGGCATTTTGCGCTGCTTCGAACTGTTCCTTAAGCTGGTCTTGGCGTAAGGAATGGCTCGAGTTGAGGAAGGCTTGGGCCATGGTTAAGTGGCGATTACCGTTCTCGTTGAGTCTCTGCCGAAGGGCCGGCAATTTGCCTGCAGCTTGGTCTTTCTCCGCTAACTCCAAGGCTGCTTCAAGACGCTTTAGATTGTCCAATGCTTGGTCCAGCCCGGTAATCAAGATTGCGCCGGAGTTTAGGTCTTGCTCCAGAACTGCAGTGACCATATAACCTGGCCTTAATGAGGAAAGGCCGGTGACCAAGGGCGCTGAAATCATCCGCCCTCTGTCGTCCTCAATGTCGACGATGCCGTCTTCCTCCGCGCCGGTCACTATTCCGGTGAAGTGGCGGGAGCGCACCGGCCGGCCCGGTTTGACCAGAATAGAATCTGCTTGACCATTGGATGCCAAGACCGCGACCGAGCTGCCCAGAGGGATGTCTCCTACTAAAGGCTGCTCCAAACCAGGAACCCGAATCATCGTTCCGGGGTTTGCCGTAACCTCCACCGAGCCTTTGGCTGTGTTCAGCGTGATGTCAATCTCATCGTCTACGGCTCGAGGATGGTCCCCGGTAATATTTACAACTTCGCCGAAGATTCCTGTCTGGGACGACTGGCCGAGGACGGCGACGCTGGCTGGTTGCGTGGCAACGGTCAAGACCAAAGCCAGTATCAAGGACACGAATCCAAGCTTTAACATATTGGCGCCTCCGGTTATTGGGGGCTGGGGACAAGCGGTCTTGCCCTTGGGCTTAAGGTACGAAAATTACTGTTCGAACTAGGGATAGTTCTTCCCCGGCCACCGAAGTGGCAATCAACTCGATCGCCAGCGGGTTCTCATCCGGGGAAATTATCAATTCCAAGGAAAAGCGTCCGTCCGCATCAGGGATGGCCAGGTTGCCGTTGACGCTCACCGTGGCGTCGGGTGAGGCGATGCCGGTGACCGTGATGGTTTCGCTGTCGACAATCATGTCTTCTGGTGGAAAGGTCACATCCAGATCTAATGCTGCGCTTTGAGGCACGGGAGTAGGCCCTGCGGGTGCCTCCGGTTCTGGAGTTGCTGTGGGTACTGTCTGTACGGTGAGTGTGGCTGCCGGACGGGGCGGGGCGAGGGTTGGTATAACCGTGGTAATCACAGTTGCGACTACGGTTGGGGTTACTGAAGGAGTGGGGGTTGATTCGGCTAGGACGGAGATCGTTGGCGCCGGGGTGACCGGCGGCGTGGTGGAGGTAGACTGATTGGTTTCTATCCCAGTGGGAGTGGCTTCATCGCCGCCGCACGCGGTTAGTATAAGAATCATCACTGCTGCCACTGGCAGCAACTTAGTCGGGAAGTTTCGAACCCGCATTCCTACTCTCCCATTACCCCAGTTCCCACCGAACCGGTATCGTTGCCTTAAAGTATAATTGATTGAAGTATTCTCCAGTAACTGGCTGACAAACCAGTTACATTTAAATTAGACCCTTATGCTAGAATGAGGCCAGGCCCAGGAGCACCTAAATAGACGGTCATGCTCCAGTTGAATCCTACATTTCGGTCGTAGCAATCAATGGAAGTTTCACTGCGGCGGTTACAAATCGGTGACATAGACCAGGTGATTGAGATTGAGAGGGAGGCATTTTCTCCCCTATGGATCACCACTCCTTTTAAACGGGAATTGAACAACCAGTATGCCTGCTATCTGGTTGCATGCGAACCGGAAGCGCCCGAAGAAGAAAATTCCACGGGCACTGATTCTAAAGAGAACCGTTCTCTGTGGTCCCGGGTAGTAACGGGCGCCCAACGCCTGGTCCCCGGTAAAGACGAGGAGAATAACCTACAAACCCCCATCGCCGGTTACGTGAGCGTTTGGTACCAAGGGGAAGAGGCGCACATCACTGAGATTGCGGTTAGAGAGACGAGGCGAGGTAACGGCATAGGCGAGTTGCTTCTCATCGGATCACTGAGGGAAGCCGTTAAATATGGCTCTAAGGTAATGACATTGGAGGCCAGGGTTTCCAATTTCATCGCCCTACGCCTCTACGAAAAATATGGCTTCAAAAACGTTGGCACCCGCAAAGCCTATTATTCGGATAACAGGGAAGACGCGGTTATCATGACCACAAATCCCATCAGTAGCGAAGAATACCAAGCTATGTTTCGCGAGCTACAAGAATCTTTCCTCACCCGTTGGGGCGAGATTAACTTCGATTCTGAGATTCACTGACCGATCGCCCCCTCCACCGTTCCTGCGCTAGTTTCCACCCCTTCTCCTTCGGCACTGAGCCAGCCGAATGCTTCGAGTTTCGTGACTACTGTTGCTGTTGACCATCTGGAGACACGTTGGTAGAATGGCTCAGGCGTTAGAACCCTGAAATGCTGGTCTAAAGTCAATTCAGACTAATGGTGACCGGTAAAGTTAGTGGGCCGGAGGCTGGAAACTCATGTTGGTCATCGGGCTCACTGGGGGTATCGGGACGGGGAAAAGTGAAGTAGCGCGCCTATTGCAGTCACTAGGAGCATCCGTCATCAGTGCTGACGAAGTTGGCCACCAGGCGTATACTCCAAATTCCGAAAGTTGGCATGAGGTTGTAAATACCTTCGGTAAGGAAATCCTGCAACCCAGCGGTGAGATTGATCGTCAAAAACTGGGAGCCATAGTGTTTTCGGACCCCCAACAGTTGGAAAAGCTGAATGCGATAATGCACCCGCGTATGGCGGGAATGGTGGAGGACCGCATACAGGTCTTTCGGGGTCAAGGAGTCACGACGGTGGTGGTTGAGGCCGCCCTCTTATTCGAAGCCGGATGGGACTCCCTGGTCGATGAAGTATGGACCACTGATTCGTCAGTCGAGCTAGTGATCGAAAGGCTTCAAGCCCGCAACGGCATGGACGAAAAAGAAGCGCGCCGCCGCATCGATTCCCAGATGGATCGGAACGAACGCATAGAGCGTTCTAACCTGTTGGTAGACAACTCCGGCAACGTAGCCACATTGGAACAGACCGTGAACGCTCTGTGGGATAGCAGAGTAAACGTAAGGACAGAGAGAGGCTAATGGTAGAACTAGACGAGCCGCAGTACAAAGAATATGCGATTGAGGAATTTTTGGTCCGAGACGAGCCGTACTACCGGGTCGTTGGAGATGAGTTAGATCTTTTCACTGCGGCTTACAATCAGCATATACCGGTGCTGCTTAAAGGGCCTACCGGTTGCGGCAAGACCAGGTTCGTGGAATACATGGCTTGGAAGCTCGGCCGTCCCCTGAGCGTGATGAAAGATGACGGCGCTCCGGAACTCAAGGATGGGGAGGTCCGAGTTCCTCTGGTCACCATCGCTTGTCATGAAGACCTTACCGCTAGCGACTTGGTTGGTCGCTATCTTCTGGATGCTAATGGGACTCGTTGGATTGATGGTCCGATGACGCGTGCAGTGAAGAATGGCGCCATCCTGTACCTGGATGAAGTCGTGGAAGCTCGAAAGGACACCACGGTACTCATCCATCCGTTGACCGACCACCGTCGTATATTACCCATAGAGAAAACCGGTTCCATCGTCGAAGCGGATGATCGTTTCCTGCTGTGTATATCTTATAACCCCGGTTATCAGAGTGCTCTGAAGGACTTGAAACACAGCACCAGGCAAAGGTTCATATCCATCGAGTTTGACTACCCACCGGCGGATGTTGAATCCGAAATCATCGAACGAGAGAGCGGATGTAGCACCGAGGTGGCGGTGTCCCTTGCCAAACTGGGTGAGAAGATTCGTAATCTGCAAGAGCATGGTCTTCAAGAAGGCGCCAGCACTCGCTTGTTGATTTACGCTGGGCGTTTGATTTCTGAGGGCATCAATATCCGCCGGGCTTGCCAGGTGGCCATCGTGTGGACCCTGACCGACGAGCCAGAGCTACAGCGCAGCATCGAAGAGGTCGTGTCCTCTATATTCGAGTAGGGGTTTGATGGCCTTATCTCCTCCGGACATCGTAAGCCAAGTTCTTGCCCACCGTCCTAAACAGACGGTGGGCGGCGAGTCCCTAACGCCCGCCTCGGTTCTACTACTGCTCTACCCCAAAGACGGCGAATATTGTGTACTATTGAACAAGCGGTCCCAGTTGGTAGAGCACCACAAGGGTGAGATTTCGTTTCCCGGTGGAGCCAGAGATCCGGTGGATCGGGACTCCTTAGATACGGCGTTGCGAGAGACCGAAGAAGAGATGGGTATAGACCGGTCCGACGTGACAATTGTGGGAGAGATGGACGAAGTCGTCACTAGGAGTCATTTCAAAGTAAACGTGTACGTGGGCACTATTCCTTATCCTTACGCCTTCAATCCCAGCGTGGATGAGATTGCCGATGTTTTGGAGATTCCCCTGACTGATCTCAATGAACCGTTGAACCACCGGGTTGAGACCCGATGGGACGACGGCGTGCCGGTCACAAGCCGGTCTTACGCCTACAATGAGCATCTAGTTTTCGGCGCTACAGCTAAGATTCTCCAGCAGTTTTTAGAGCTTCTGGAGGACGGGACAGCAAAGGAGGAACACTGAGTTGAGTACGTCTCCTCTGGCGGGTATAGAAACTGAGCTTGCCAAGCTACCCACTGCGGTATTAGAAGCCTATAAAGAGGCTGTGGAGTCGATAGAGTCGGCTTTCGGTGAAGAGGAACTTATCCTCTGGGCGAAAGAGGGCTTGGCCATCGGTACCCAGACCGTACGGTCTTGGGAATCGGCCGTCGAGTACTACAAGGTTGGCCCACAGGTCTCCAGGTTCTTGTCGTTCCCTTCGTTCATGCAGTGGGCGCGGTGCGGCACCTATCTGGCCCAGGATTCACCTACGTTGGCCGTAGCCTTCTTCAAGGCCAGCGCTTCTATCGTGCCCAACCTAAGGCCACAGTACATACCCCGCTGGGCTGGTTTGGGCCGGAGCTTGTACAAGGGCACCTGGAAATCCAGCACCTTGGCCGCCAAATTCTTTGAAGTTAGCCCCGACTTGGTCCGGAACCTGCCCTTCTGGGACGTGGAAGTTTTCGCGTCTCTGATTGAGGCTATGTCCTACAAGTCCTATGATGTCGCCGGCGAATGCTTGGTGTTGGGGCGGGATGTTTTGCCGGCCATGGGCCGGGAGCGGGAAGCCTTCCTGTCCATGACTAGGGCGTTGATTGACGGTAGCTGGCGGGAGATTAAAACCTGCTTGGAATTGGTTCCCCGTGCGCTTCAACAGGTGGACGAAAACCAAACCGGCCGGTTCCTGAAACTAGGTGAGCGTTTGGCGAAGGTGGGGCTGCGAGATACCTCCCGCTTCTTATCCGACGGTACCCAGTCGCTGAGCCGGGTGCCAGCAGGATCCCAGGGCTACATCCTGGATCTTTGCGAAACCCTATTGTCGGTATCGCCCGAGGCAGTACCGTCCTTCCTCAAGAGCCTGGCGACGGTGCTGGAAAAGATTACCATGAGCCAATTGGACTCCTGGTTCCACCACGGGGTGGACTTGCTCAAGGAAAACCCGGAAAGCGGCATCGCTTTCTTCAAGATTGAGTCCAATACATCTGTTGCCATGTTGGAAACCCTTTCCTCAAGCCTGGAATTGGACCGGGTGAAGGGTATCATCCGTCTCTATTGCAGTGCCCTTACCGGCACGTCCATCGACGTACTAGACACCCAAGAATTGGTGAGCAAGAACATAGGCTGGGTGGATGAGGATACCTCATCCACCGACGGGACCAAAGTGTTCCTGCCGACAATCGTGGACCATTATTCCGACAAGCAAGACAACTTCTCCTGGTTCAAGGTGGTTTCCACCCACCAAGTGGGCCACTTGGAGTTCGGCAGCTTCAAATACGACTTTACCAAGCCTAGCGAACTCTTCGATGATCGGCGCTTCGAACTTGAGAGCGAGATTAATGCCGGAAAAGAGGCAGCGGATGGCGAGGAAGGCCTTGAACCTACTCAGGCCTTCACCGACATCGGCCGGTTCTTTGCTCTGTTCCAAGACCGCCGCCTGGCCTTCGATCTCTTCACCGTGCTGGAGGATTGCCGCCTAGACTACCGAATTAAGGTGGAATACCCAGGCATTCGAGCCGCCGCAAACCGGGTCCAAGATGAGGCCTTGGCTGGCCGGCCAAAGATTCAAGAGATGGGTGTGCAAGAAGCTCTAGTTGAGTTGCTCATACATATGAGCCTTGAACAGTTCATGGAATTGCCGGTACCCACGGAATACAAGGAAGCCGCAGTGGTTCTATCCCAAGTGCTGCATGAACTGCGCAACGCCACAGCCGAGGTTGAAGACACGGCGGAGGCTACGCTAAGGGCCTACGAAATCATATCCCGGACATCCAATGAGAACCCGCCGGAAGAAGATTGGGAACAGGAAGACTTGGAGGAGCCCGGCGATTTCTCGGAGGAAGAATATGAATCCCTCATCGATCAACTGCAAGCAGGACAGGACGCTTCCGGAGAATCGGGGGAGGGAGAATCCCGTGAGTCGCCTGAACCGGTGGATTATCGGGGAGACTTTAAGCCGGAGATGGTTCAGTTGCTAACCAAGCTGGCGTCCGATCAAGACCAGCAAGGTGAGGGCGAGCCCATATCCCAGGAGATGCTGGAACAACTCCTTCAGGAAAGCTCGGAGTTGGAGTTGGACGCTGAACAAGGCGACGCTAACGACAGCATGAGCGCTTTTGCCCAGAACTTGATGAAAGAGGCCGGGACGCCGCCGCCCAACTCCCAACCGGGAGAGGGTTACGGACCCCTGCTGCATGACGACGACCAAGGCGGAGAACTGGAAGCCCGGGAACCCAAGACCTTTTCCTACGATGAGTGGGACTTCCGAGCCAACGACTATAAGCCGCGTTGGTGCATCGTTAAAGAGAAGGTAGTGGAGGAGGGAGACTCAACCTTCTACAACGACGCACTGAAGAATTACCTGTCCTTGTCCAATCACATCAAGCGCCAGTTCGAGCTAATCATGCCGGAAAGCATGAAGAAGATTTACCGGTTGGTTGATGGCGAGGATCTTGATCTGAACGCCGCGCTGGAAGCTTGGACTGATCTACGGATGGGCCTTTCTCCGGACGAGAAGATTTACTGGCATCGCAACCGGAACCGGCGGGACGTGGCGGTGGTGTTCCTGCTGGACATGAGCGCTTCCACCGCCGAGGCCATCGACGAAGGCCGCCAGGTGGTTGACGACCGCGACGCCCCGGATGATCCGGTGGAGTACATGGTATGGCTGCGCCGACGCCGCGAGGGCTTGGTGCGCCGCAACTACAAGCGCATAATCGACCTGGAGAAGGAGAGCACCGCACTGCTGATTCAGGCTTTGGAAGCTATCGGGGATACGTATGGCATATACGGCTTCTCGGGTTACGGCCGAGAGAACGTGGAGTTCTACGTAATAAAGGACATTGATGAAGCGTTCGGAGATAAGGTGAAGCGGCGCATCGACAAGGTAACACCTCTCCATGCCACCCGAATGGGCGCGGCGATACGCCACTCGATCACCAAGCTGGAGAAAATAGACGCGACGACGAAGATTCTTTTCCTCATCAGCGACGGTCGTCCCCAGGACCGGGGTTACAGCCGGGAGGGTGTGGAGAAGGAGTACGCCGTCCACGACACCCACATGGCCCTGTTAGAGGCCAAACGCAAGAGCATCACCCCCTTCTGCCTCACGGTGGACAAGGCTGGACATGACTACCTAAAGAGCATGTGCGGCGATATGGGATACGAGGTTCTGGGGGAGATTTGGGCATTGCCGGAGCGACTGCCAATGCTGTACCGGCAGCTCACTCAGTAGACTTCAGGACTGGATTATCTGTTTATGATGGAGAAGGGGCACCACTTGCGGTGCCCCTTCTGGCGTTCATTGCTGGACCAGCATAGTTCTTGCGCAGGTAGAGGCGTGTTTCAAACCCGGCGCTAGGGCATGAAAGCGAGGTTTGTTTAGAGCCCAAACGCTTAGCCTTCAGCGACAATCAACTTTCGTAATTCTATAAGGGCGTTGTTGGACATACGCCTTTTCACAGTCACGCGTCGGGGAGGCACCCGAAGTTTCATCTGTCTCGACCCGTTAGGTCCTGTGATGGACAGGTAAGATAGCCCGGCGGGCTGTCCATCTTTAGATGGTGAGCCATCTGCTCCGGATATACCGATACCGTAGTCGGCCCCTAATCCCTTGCGTACTGCTTCGGCCATGGCGTCCGCGGTTTGCTGGCTAACCGAGCCATGCTGTTGGATGACTTCCGCTGGCACTCCGAGTGCTATCTTCACTTCGTCGCCGATCGCCACCAGCCCTCCCTTGAAGTAGTTGGCGCTATCCAGAGAGTCGGTAAGGCTGTTGACCAGGTATCCGCCGGTGTTCGACTCCATGGTTGCCAGGGTGAGGCCTCGTTCGCGAAGAGCGATCCCTACGGCTTGGTCCGGGGTTTCCTTGTCGTAGCCCCAGATATATGGGGCCAAACGGTCCTCTATGGCTCTTTCTACGGGGTAGATAAGAGACCGGGCGGTCGTTTCGTCCTTGGCCCTGGCAATGATTCGCAGATGATTACCATCGGCTTTGGAGTAGATACCGAGGTAGGGGTTCTCTTGGCCGAAGAACTCGGAGATAATTTCGTCCATCTCCGCTTCCGACATGCCCATCGTTTTGATGTTGCGGGTGATGGTGACTTCTTCATCCACAATCTTGAGCAGCCGTGGCACCACCTCTTCTTCCCAGATGGCGTGCATCTCTGCTGGTGGGCCGGGCATGCACACGATGATGCCGCCGTTGCTTTCCGCCCACCAACCGGGGGCCGTGCCGCTTCGGTTGGTAATGAATTGGGCCGAGGGAATCAGATTGGCCTGCTTGATGTTGCGGGGTGGCATGCTTGTGACACGGTCCCGGAACTGTTGTTCCAGATGGCGAACCGCGTCTTCTTGAACCGTGGGGGTTTCCCCTAGAGCTGCTGCGACGCCTTCCCGGGTCAAGTCGTCCTGGGTTGGCCCCAAGCCCCCGGTGGTGAAGATGATGTCCGATCGTTCCAGCCCTTTGGTGAAGGCCTCAGATAGCATTTCCAAGTTGTCGCCGACGATGGACACCCAACGGAGTTGAATCCCCAAGGCGGGCAATCTAGCTGCGACCCAGGCGGCATTGGTATCGGTCAACTCGCCCATCAAAATCTCGGTTCCAACGGAGATTATCTCAGCTTTCAAATCGGCTCTCCCGGAAAGATAAGGGCGCCTCGATTACGTCGGGGCGCCCTTGTATTTACTTTCTTAGACCTTTAAGGTTTTGCAACATATGAGTCTTGTCGGTCAACCCGGACCAGGACCCGGTTTGTCCTCAGGAAGAACCGGTGGGTCCGTCACCAATGCGATTAAGCGGTCTGCCCGTTGTTTAGGCATGGCGTATAACTCGGTCTTATCTTTTACGCTGACATAACGGTGCTCGCCATCGGATGTTGTATCACCCAAATAGAACTCAACGTCGGCCCCGGTGGCCATTCCAAGCCGGATGGTAGTTTGGGGAGGCTCCAACCCGTATTTCTCCGGATTCTTGAAGCTGTCGGCCAATATGTCGTTCACCCTGGGACCGTTGAGCATCGTGGGGAGATCGCCCCAAATATCGGCCAAGACCGGCGTTTCGGTTGGGTCAACTTCCTCGTGACCTATGAGTACCCACTCGCTGTCGTCCGCACCGACCTTGCCGTAGGCCAGTGATTGACCTTTGGAAGTTACCTCGATGTACACAAGAGGGTTGTCTTCCAACTGGAATAATCGGAGGTAAGGAGGTTCGAGGGCCAGACGGTTAATGACTTGGGCCCAGATCGCCGGCACGGTGAACAAAGTCGGATGTCCGACCAGCCTAGCATAGGTGTTGTTCTCGTCTGGCGTGGTGCCCCCCATGTGAAACTCGAAACTCTGGCCACCACGGTCGGTCACTTTGACGATAGAGATAGGCGGTTCCAATCCGTAGGATGCTGGGTCTTCGATGGTTTCGGCCAAGTCCCGGTTGACCCTAGGCCCGCTAAGCAACAGGGGAGTGCCGCTCCACTTTGCTTGGAACACGGGAATCTTGGGTTCGCCCTCGATGTACCACCGATTGCCACCGGGCGGCCGGTCGTAGACCACCGTTTGGCCCTCATTGGTGACTTCGATGTGTTCAATCGTGTCTTCGCCGATGCGGTAGAGCCAGGGCTCCTCCGGTGGCCGGTCGTTGGGTCCAAAGATTCGGAACATCAAGAATGAGCCACCAAACAGCAGCAAGATGGCGACCAGCAATATCGATAGACGTAAGTTCATTTAGCGCCCAGCGCCCCCGTTGGTATGTAGAATCTTCCCGTTGGTCATGGTATCTACCGGCGCACCCACCAGACCAAGGAGGCGATCAGGCCCATCAATCCTGGTAGAAACAACCATGATGTCCAACGTACGAAGTTAAACTCGTTTCGGTTCAGTTTGAACTCTCGAAATGGGAAAACCTTCTCCCGGATAGACACTAAAGAGATGTCCCCCAGAAGATAGTTGGCGGAGTTCAGAAAAAGATCGCTGCCGTCGTCTCTTCCGAAGAAGCTGTTCGAGACGAAGTCCGAGTCTCCGAAGACCACCAGTTTGTAAGCAAGCAAAGGAGACCTGGACCCGGGGGCCTGCATGCCGACTGGGCTTAGGCCGTCTTCTATCAACAACGCGGGAATGAAAATGTCTCTGGGGTCCGAATTATCCCCTTCGTCCGTGATAGGTTTCGTTCGCTCTAAGTCCTGAATGAGATAGCTGTTGCTAGACGTGGCGGCCAGGATAATCGGGTTCCTCTGTCCGTCGTTCTGGGGAATCAGGGCCGTGGCAGAGGGCATTGAGATATCTCCG
>Ga0315336_1004849_pt1 | contig 15385 bp, 14 predicted proteins | sample ASW5metaG_FD_204512 | JGI IMG/M metagenome (GOLD analysis project Ga0315336, IMG submission 204512) | Ammonia-oxidizing marine archaeal communities from Monterey Bay, California, United States - ASW #5 | ecosystem: Environmental > Aquatic > Marine > Intertidal zone | place: USA: California...
TATTTCAACGGCGGGGCGATTCTGCCGGCGGGCGGCCACAAGGGATATGCTTTAGCCTTGTTAGCGGAACTGATCGGTGAGGCTATGCTCGGGCCTTCGACCACTGAAGGAAACTGGCTGTTGATTACGCTCGATGCACATCGTATGCGCGAGTCATCGGCCCTGTCGGGCGCCGCCGAGGAAGTGCTTGAGGAGCTTCGTTCCTGCCCACCGGCTCCCGGGTTTGAACGTGTCGAAATCCCGGGAGAGCGTGAGCGTGAGCATCGGGAAAAATCAGCAGGCGTTATATCTATCCCGTCCGAGACTTGGAATCAGATTATCGCGTTGCACGACAGCCTGATGTGAAACTTTCCTCAAGGACCGAATTGGTGTCCGCTGAGAGAGCGGTCCGTCGACTCTTTCAGCAGGAATACCTGCTGGGTTGCGCGTGGGTCTTGAAGTGTGGCGTGCTTGCATTGACTGCGGACTCTTTTTGCAACTGCCATACCCGAGCTGAAATTCTTTCACGTTTCTCGGGTTTGTCGTGTCACGGTAATCTAGATAAGTCAGGGTGACCCAAGTAAAATGTTTAGGGTTATGCTCGGCGCTTGATACCCCACCGGGTCAGCGAAGTCGATTCAAATTCAAAAGGGGAATAGAGTGAATATTTTTCTCACAGGCGTGACGGTTTTGGTCCTGACCGCCAGTTCTGCAGTACAGGCGCACGATACAGAGAGTTACGAGCATATCGTTGCGACACCGATAGAAATTAATGAACAGTCAGCGACGGATGTTGGACAGGAGTACCGATATCCATCTGGTGAGCCCGTTTTGCTTGCATACAGAATTGTTGTGAAACCCGGGCAAAAGACAAGTTGGCATAAACACTCAGTTCCACTTTTCGCTTACATCATGTCCGGTGCCCTTGAGATTGATTATGGGTCTAAAGGTATAAAGAAGTTTAAAAAAGGGATGGGTTTTGTTGAAGCAATAGACTGGTGTCATCAGGGTCTTGGCGTGGGAGATGAAGATGCGGTTATTTTGGGGCTATATCTTGCCGAAAATAGTCCCGATTCAGCGAAACCCGTTATCTGCGATGTCCCTCAATAAGATCACTTCAGCGGGCTTGGTCAGGTAGATTATTGGCGGTTAAATTAACTTAAGGAGAAGTCAGAGATGAAGTCAATTATTCTTGGAACCTACAATGAGAAAGGTCTTGAAGGGCTCACCAACAGCAGCTTTGCAAAGCGTGAAGCTGCTGCCAAAACTGCCTGTGAGGCAGCAGGCGCGAAGTTGACGGATATGTTTTTCACCATCGGTTCGAGTGATGTGGTGGGAATTATGGAAGTGGACAGCGTGGAACAGGCTATTGGCCTGAAAGAGGCATTCATGGCATCAGGTGTTTGGAAGCATATTCAGTTGTTGCATGAGTTTGACGTAGACGCAGCGATTTCTGCTGCAAACAAAGTGCGCGGAATTTATCAGCCAGCGGGACAGGAATCCTGAACTGCGTTTGCAGAGTCCCTTGACTTCGTTATTCTGGACAGGGGAATAAAGCGGATTATGGCGCCGGACCAGGATCAGACGAAGCAGCGGGTGGAGCGCCTGCTTGAGCGGTATGAATTTTCGGCCCGACCCGAGGTGTCATATTTAACGGCGTCTGAAAATCAGATATACCTGATTGATGATCACCATTCGACTAGACGATATGTGGTCAGAATCAATTCGGGCCGTCTCGCCTATCACAACGCTGAACAGATTCATTCTGAAATGATGTGGCTGGACGCCCTGGGCACTGATACGGATATCATCGTCCCCAAAGTTTTGGCCGCCAAAGACGGTTCCTGGGTTCAAGAATTGAGATTACCGGGTAAGGATCAGCCCAGTTACGCGGTCGTTTACAGTTTTCTCGACGGTGTCGAGCCGCCTGAAGATGAACTCGTGGAGGGGTTTGAGCGCCTGGGCACCATTTCGGCACAAATGCATTCCCATGCCAAGCGTTGGATGCCACCCAGTGAATTCACCCGCCCCACCTGGACGCCGGAGGCCATTCTTACTGACCAACTCACCTGGGGCAACTGGCGGGAAGGTGTCAATATCAACCCGGAAGCATTAAACGTCCTGCAACGGGCAGAGGCGGCAATTCACCGTCGACTGGAGGATGCCGATGTGGGTTCTGAGAACTATGGTCTGATCCATGCGGACCTGAGACTTGCGAATCTTCTCATTCATGGCGAGACCACAGCGATTATTGACTTTGATGACTGTGGATTCGGTTGGTACCTCTTTGATCTTGCGGGTGCGTTAAGCTTTTTGGAGGAAAGAGAGGATATTGCGGATCTGATCGATAGTTGGATTCGTGGTTACCAAACGGTCGCCGAAGTTCCGGCGGACGCCGAAGTGATGATTCCAACGCTGATTATGCTGCGAAGAATTCAACTGATTGGTTGGCTTGGGTATCAGCAGGCGCATCTGGATTTTGCCCGCCAGATAGGCCACGCCTTTACCACAGACTCATGCCGGCTGGCTGAGCAGTATCTGGACCGCTTTTCCTAGGCAACACCACTTTCCGGGTTTTGGGAGAACTAAATGACTGAACATCCGCCTTCGTCAGCAGAAATTGTGATCATTGGAGGCGGAGTGATTGGTTGTTCTACTGCCTATCATCTGGCGAAGAACACCAACAAGGAGGTTATCCTCCTTGAGAAAGACACGATAACCTCCGGGACCACCTGGCATGCTGCCGGAGCAGTTGGTCAGTTAAGAAACAACGCCAATATTACGCGGCTACTGGGTCACTCAGTTGAACTCTACGAAGCCCTCGAAAAGGAAACCGGTCAAAGCACCGGCTGGGTTAGAAATGGATCCATTCGGCTGGCGTGCAATATCGATCGCCGGCGCGAGTTTGAACGGGCCGCAACGATCGCGCATTCGTTTGGCCTCGAATTTGACATTATTTCACCGCGGGAAGCCCAGGAGATGATTCCGCAGATGGAAGTCGAGGATGTAATGTGCGCGGCGTACGTAAGCAGCGACGGGGTCGCTTCGCCTTCGGATCTTACCGCGGCATTGGCAAAAGGTGCCCGGATGCACGGGGCGCGACTTTATGAAGGGGTTACCGTCACGGGTTTCGAGTTGATCGGGGATCGCGTTCATGGAATCCGGACAGCAGCGGATGAGGTGATCCGGTGTGATGCGGTCGTTAACTGTGCGGGCATCTGGTCGCGCCAACTTGGCCGAATGGCTGGCGTCAATATTCCTGTACAACCCTCCTATCACCAGTACTTTGTTTCGGAGTTAATCGAAGGTCTTGCCAGAAACGTGCCGACGGTTCGTGACCCGGATAATCTTACGTACTTCAAGGAAGAAGTAGGGGGGCTTGCGGTCGGAGGATATGAGTTGAATCCGGTGGCGTGGGATGAGGCATCAGTTCCGGAGTCATTCTCTTTTCAGTTGTTTCCTGAAGTTTACGAAAGGTTCGAGCCCTGCATGGAAGGGGTATTGGCGCGGTTCCCTGCTTTGGAGTCTGTTGGTATCAAACAGTGGATTAACGGCCTGGAGTCCTTCACCGAGGATGGCATGTTTGTGCTTGGAAAAGCGCCAGAGAAAGAAAACTTTTTCGTCGGTACGGGATTTAATGCATTTGGAATCGCTTCGGCCGGGGGGGCAGGCAAGGCCCTTGCCGAATGGATCACGGAGGGTGCACCAGAGTTTGATCTGTGGTCTGCAGATATTAGACGTTTCGGTCTATATACCCAAGACAACCGGCAGCTTCGGTTGCGTGCACTGGAGGGGCAGGCCCGGCATTACACGATGAGTTGGCCGGATCATGAACATGAAGCATGTCGACCCTTACGTCGTAGTCCACTTTATGAGAGGCTTATCCAGAAGCAGGCGTGTTTTGGCGTAAAGTCTGGCTGGGAGAGGGCGAATTGGTTTGCGCCGGACGGTGTTGATCCGATAGACGTTCCCTCCTTTGACGAGCCCAACTGGATGCAATACTCGGGACAGGAGCATCAGGCCTGTAGAGAACAAGTTGTCCTGATTGACCAGAGTTCATTCGCGAAATATGTCCTGGTGGGAAGGGATGCGCAGCGCGTCTTGGCGCGGACCTGTTCCTGTCGGCCAGACTTCAAGCCGTTTGCAGTCAAATATACGCAGATTCTGAATGGAGACGGGGGGATCGCCAGTGATTTGACCGTGACCCGGGTATCTGAAAACGAGTTCTACATCGTTACCGGGACAGGATTTGCGGTACACGATTACGAGGAAATCCGGTCGAGGATCAGACCGGATCAGGATGCCCATCTCGTCGATATCACGTCGGCATTTGCCGTATTGGTGGTTATGGGGCCTTCCTCCCGGGTGCTGTTGAGTTCGGTGGCGCAAGGTGATTTCTCTAATGAGGCATTCCCATTTGGGGTGTGTCGAGAGGTAATGATTGCAGGCGCACCAGTGCGAGCGCTGCGCGTGTCCTTTGTGGGAGAGCTGGGTTGGGAATTGCACGTTCCCTCTGAGTACGCGACCGCGGTTTACGATGCGTTATTCGATAACGGCGAGGAATGGGGTCTAAGGGACGCTGGGTATCGGTCTCTAGATTCCCTGCGTCTTGAAAAAGGAAACCGCTTGTGGGGAGTTGAGTTGAGTCCAGACTACAACCCCTTTGAGGCGGGACTCGGGGGATTTGTTGCTATTAATTCCAACCATGATTTTATCGGGCGTGATGCGCTAATACGACAAAAATCGAGCCCTCTTACCCGACGTCTTGTCAGCCTGACCCATGATGAACCCTCTGCGAGACTTCTGGGAGGAGAAACGATTTTACGCAATGGCCAGCGGGTCGGATGGTTGTCGTCGGGAGGGTACGGTCATTCGGTAGGTCAGAATATCGGACTAGGATATGTTCGCAACGCGCACGGGGTTGATGACGAATATCTAGAGACGGGCAAGTATGAGTTGGAGGTGCGGAATCAGATAGTTCCTGCCCGGCTGCATCTGCAGGCACTGTACGATCCACAGAATCTGAAATTAAGATCCTAGTCGTCTGCGACTAGGTTTCTTCCGGGCTATGGGTGCTGGCCGTTCAGCGGCCCGACCAATCCACCCGCTCCATTTGTTCGGCGATAAAGTGCCTCTGAACGAGCTCCAGCAACGTGATGTAGCGTATTGCATTTGTGATGGTCTGTTCACCGTCCCATGCACTTTTGGCATCGATCAATTCATTGACCACGTGATCCATGGGCTGTGTTTTATTGAATTGAATAGGGTGCGAGGGGGGTTCTAACGCCTTCCGGATTTTCTGCCAGAGTTCAATCATGCGGTTTTCCTCAGTAGGCAACAGGTGGATACTTGAATTTGAATTGGGATGCCGTTCAGTTTAATTTCCATCTTGATTCTAGGGCCAATATTGAGTTTGGCAACCTCTGAAATTGTGATAACGACGCTTTTTATTTTTCCTCCTGCGTGTAAGATTTGAGGGTTGGGTCGCAATCTTCTGTTACCCGACACGGCCCGGTTTGTTTTTCTTGATGAGGAGGAATATATGTTTACGTCCATAAATGATAGATCAGTGATCGTTACCGGCGCGAGTAAAGGCATAGGCAAGGGGATTGCTGAAGTTTTTGCGAGAGCCGGGGCAAAGGTTCTGGTTGTCGCAAGAAATGGCGATGCAGCCGAAGAGGTAGCGCGGGGCATCAATAATGATGGAGGAACAGCAAGCGCGGTCAGCGCAGATGTTACAAGCGAGGACGATATGAAGCAGATGGCGGCCATAGCCATTGAGCGTCACGGTAGCTTGGATATTTTGTGTGCAAACGCTGGTATCTATCCCCAGACAAAGTTGGAAGAGATGACGGTCGAAGAATGGGATGGCGTGCTGGCCACTAACCTTAAGGGCAACTTTCTCTCGGTAAAGGCCTGCTTGCCCCACATGAAGGCCAGTGATTATGGGCGGATCATCTTGACGTCATCGATTACCGGTCCGGTAACCGGTTTTCCCGGATGGACCCATTACGGTGCCAGTAAATCGGCACAACTCGGTTTTATGCGGACCGCCTGCATGGAGTTCGCAAAATTTGGTATCACCGTGAATGCCGTGCTGCCGGGAAACACATTAACAGAGGGGTTGATGGAGTTGGGTCAGGATTATCTCGACACCATGGCGGCGTCTGTTCCCCTGAAACGTTTGGGCACGGTTGAGGACATCGGTAACGCAGCCTTATTTCTCGCCACAAAAGAGGCGGGATACATTACAGGCCAGACGATCACCGTCGATGGCGGTCAGATCATTCCGGAGTCTTTGGAGGCATTGCAAGAGGCCTGAAAACATTCTCCAAGCTGATCTTAGATTTTTCATCGTGTTTAGAAGACCCTGCTGCGGCGGGGTTTTTTTGAACTGTGATTAAAACAGTGTCTCGCGACGATGGCTAAATGTCGTTCGGGGAATACCACCATCTTCAGTGCCTGCTCTGCAATCCATCCATGTTTTTCCGATTCCTAACCGGTGAGCCCGTTTGATGGCGAAAGGTAGCGAACGCCTGTCTGCCAATGTCCAATGCTTTGGCGCGATGTTGCTGTGGGCATGCGGTTTTGTGTCGCTCGAGTTCCTGTTGGCGGACTGGGGCGCGCTGTCGCTGAACGCAGTGCGCTTTGCGGTCAGCGCAGGATTTCTAGTGATCTGGTGGTTGCTACGGGAGGGAGTACATCAAGCCGGACGAGTGTCCTGGTGGAAAGGACTTTTCATTGGGGCGCTAGGTTGGGGAGTCGGTTCGATCTTCTTGTATCTGGGTCAGAGATTGTCTGATCCGGTAACAACCACCATCGTTGTTGCCATGATGCCGATTGCCGGAGCCGCAATCGAGATAATCTTTGATGGGCGTCGCATGTCGTTTCAGCTCTTGGTAGGGATTTTTCTGGCTGTTATGGGTGGGTACTTTGCTGCAGGCGCGGGCTTCGACGAAAGTACTGTTGGAACAGGCATGGCACTTTGTGTTGTGGCAATTGTTCTCTTTGCTTGGGCAACCCGGGCCACGACACGCGAATTGGAGACGTTGACCCGGCCCGGTCAGGCGGCGGTCACATTGTCAGGTGGTGCACTCATTTTGATACTGCTTTGTTTAGTTGCGTTACCATTTTTTCCGAGCGAAACCAAGGTGGGGACGATCGATGCGGCGCGTTTCTGGCCTTTCATTATTTTTATATTGCCGTCATCCGGCATTGCGCAGCTGATGTGGATTTATGGGGCAGGCAGACTTGGCGTCATGCTCGCCTCGTTTCATATGAATGCGGTGCCGTTTTATGTCATGGTTATTCTTTTGGCTCTTTCCATGGGTGAGTGGGAGTGGATACGCACAGCCGGGGTAGCGGTCGTGATTCTGGGTGTGCTCATTAGCCAGATTCCGTCCAGCACCAACAAAGTCCAAACTCAGTCATGATCGACAAACGTGCTGGGTAAATCTCGTTCTGCTGAAGTAGACTGGTCCAGGTGAAAACATTACTGAGGTTGCCAAGCGCCCGCGTGAATTGGGCGGGCGTTGTTGTTATTGTCCTGACGCTGGCTGGACCCCATGCGCTGGCGGAGGATCGCGGCGCCCAAATTTTCCAAAACCAATGCGCGTCCTGTCATGGCAACGAGGGAATTGCACTGAAAACACCGATTCTTCATGGTCAGGAGCCGGTTTACATCGTGCGTTCGTTAATGGCGTTTAAGCATGGAGGCCGGATTGATCAGATCATGATGAGCATGAACGGCATCGCTTCAGGGCTGACAGAGGAAGACATCGGGTCGGTCGCCCGCTACCTCGCAGGACAAGACCCTTGCGAAATTGACATCAAGATTGATTACGGCCGGGAGGGGTTTCGTGAAGAATTCTCGGCCGGTCGCGAAAAGTATGCTGCGTCCAATTGTGGACACTGCCACGAGAGTTTCCATCACTTTGCGCCGAGAATCATGGGTCAAAAGGCGCCCTATCTGAAGCTGGCTTTAAGCCAATTCCAGGCAGGGGTTCGGGTTGCACCGATGATGCCGAGAATGCTCCAGTCCTGGACTGAAGAAGACTTTCAGAACGTGGTGACCTATATCAGCGGGATGCGCTTGATGCGGGCCTGCGACTCAGACTACTGATTACAGTGAGCGGGGTTAAGCTTGCCTCGCACTAAGCAGTCTTGATACCGAGTTGCTCATCGCTGGCAATGGTTAAACCCAGTTCTTCAGCATAGTGAATGCATTCCTCAATACTGGCCATGGCATGAGTGGGATGATGAGCATCTGAATTGCATACGACCGTGATCTGGTAGTCACAGGCAGTTTCCCAGAACTGGCGAAGCGGAAAACCGGGATGGGCCTCTTTGCCTGATTTCTGAGCCAGTTTTCGAAAGCCACCCCCGTTGATCTCCAGCGGTTTTCCATTGACCTCTGCCGCAGCAAGGATATCGTGTGAGCACGCTTTGAGGTCCTCATTCCAGTGATCGCTTGAGAGCCCGAATACGTCGGGGTGCGCGATAAACTGATAAAGAGAAGATTCCATCATGGAGCATAGATGATCACCATAGGCGCGAAGCTTGGCTGCTGAGGTCATCCCGAAATAAGAATCTTCCCAGGAACCCTGCAGCGGCGTGAAATGGCCTGCGCCAATCAGGTAGTCAAAATTACGCCGGCCCAGAATCTCATCCTCATAGAAACTGCGGCAATCGTCAAAGTCTTCGCACTCAAGGCCCGCAAGTACCGTAATTTCCGGAAAGGAATCCTGGGCGTCCCGGATCGCTTGATGGTAATCCTCGAGTTCACTCATATCCATCCGGTGCGAGTTAAACCGGTCGCCGGGCAGGGGCGTGTGATCAGAAATACCGTAGGTGTCGACTCCTGTTTTTGAGGCGTGACTTACATATTCAGCAGCGTCTCCCGACGCGTGTTTGCAACGGTAGGTGTGTGAGTGCAGGTTTCGCCTGTATGGATTTTGGGTAGTCATGTTCGGTCAGATATTAATATCGATATCGTATTCACTTTAATGATCACGGTGGCGGTGTAAATACATTGCTAATGTAAATAACAGATCGGGGAGAACTTAAGTATGGGCCAGATTTTGGGAATAGAGCCTATAAGACCAGTGCGGCAGCAGTATAGGTGACCCTTCGCAAAGGCGACTGGCTGTTTGGTGTAGGCAAACTGCTAGATGCAGTTCTGGTTAATGTGACTTCTTTAGGTTCGTGGCAGGTTTCGGAACGGAGATTTCCGGATTGGTGATAACCGAGTTTCCTATGAGGAAACAATAATTCCTATAGGTTGACTAATAGGTAATCCGTAAGTAGCCTTGCGAGTATCAAATCGAGAAGAACGTGGTTTTAGAAAATTAACTAGGTTATCGAGTGTTTATATGTGTGGAATTGTAGGACTGTTCATTAAGAATCCTGAGCTGCAGAAAAATCTCGGGAAGTATCTTTCAAACATGCTTATACAGATGACGGAGCGCGGCCCCGACAGCACTGGTGTCGCTATCTACCGAGATCCTGTTGAGTTGGGATGGACTAAGTTGACGTTATTGGGTCCTGAAGGCGATTACTCATGGGAAGGCTTGAATCGTAACTTGAGTGCAATTTTCGGCGACGACTATGAACTCAATCTCCAATGCGACCAGGCCGTCTTGAAAGTCTCCACTGATTCTGTCTCGGCCCAGACTTGGATCCACGAGAAGCATCCTGAGTTAAGAATTAACGGAGCGGGTGAAGCCATCGAAATCTTTAAGGCAAAAGGAACTCCTGCCGGGTTTGTTGAAAATTTTAATCTTGGAAGTTTTCACGGTAGTCACGCGCTAGGGCACACTAGAATGGCGACGGAATCCGCAGTAACGACCGAGCATTCCCACCCTTTTTCAACGGGGGCTGATTTGTGTTTAGTTCACAACGGGTCGCTTTCTAATCACAATCAACTACGTGAAGAGTTGCGGCGAGAGGGGATAACGTTCCAAACAGATAATGATAGCGAGGTTGCAGCAGGTTACTTGGCTTGGCGAATGCGAGAAGGAGATAGCCTCGATACATCCTTAAAAAACGCGTTGAGTGATCTTGACGGATTTTATACGTTTGCAGTCGGAACCAAAGACGGTTTCGCCGTATTAGTTGATCCGATTGGATGCAAGCCTGGTGTCATGGCTGAGACTGATGACTGGGCGGCAATGTCCTCCGAATTCCGGGCGATTGCAACATTGCCAGGAGCAAATGACGCCAAGATATGGGAGCCAGTTCCCTCGAGAATATACAGTTGGTCTGGGGCATAAGTTATGAAGACGTTTAATCTAGAAAATAGTACTGTTCGTGATTTAAACCAGGCGTTGCATCAGAGTTCTGCCGAAAAAGGGGAATTTCTGGTCGGCAACCCTGGAGGAAAGCATTCGATTGCCGTTGGCGCAATGTACAACACGACTGTAATGATTGACGGACATGTTGGATATTACTGTGGCGGAATGAACCAGAACGCTGCGATTACAGTAAATGGAAACGCGGGCTCTGGATGTGCAGAAAATATTATGTCGGGCAGTGTGCTGATTAAGGGCAATGCGTCTCAGTACTGTGCAGCAACTGGACATGGCGGCTTAGTTGTTGTCGAAGGGGATACATCATCTCGTTGTGGAATTTCCATGAAGGGCGTCGACATAGTTGTTGGAGGCTCCATTGGCAACCTTAGTGGATTTATGGCGCAAAGTGGTTGTCTCGTGGTTTGTGGAGACGTAGGAGAAGCTCTTGGCGACTCGGCCTATGAGGCGCGCTTTTACATCGGTGGCAACGTGGCGAGCTTGGGGGCAGATTGTATCGAGAAAAAAATAGAAGACGAGCACATAACTCAATTGCAAAATTTATTGAGGCAGGCAGGAATGGAGAGCATTGATATCTCAAAATTTAGGCGTTACGGCTCAGGACGCAAACTATATAACTTCAATATCGATAATGCTGGAGATTACTAGAGATGTCCGAAAAGGATAATTTTAAATCGCGCTTGCGTCCGTCTCATTCTTTTCCGCCCCACGTTGTCGCTGAAATTCAAAGAGCAGCTGCGGAAGGCATATATGATATCCGCGGCGCGGGGGCGAAACGGACTATTCCAACTTTCGACGACCTTTTATTTCTTGGTGCCAGTATGTCCCGCTATCCGCTCGAAGGTTATCGAGAGCGTTGTGATACCAATGTAGTACTTGGGACTCGGTTTGCTCAGAAGCCAATTGAGCTAAAGATACCCATCACAATTGCTGGTATGAGTTTTGGTGCGCTGTCTGCACAGGCCAAGGAGTCACTCGGCCGAGGTGCGAGTGCAATGGGGACCAGCACAACCACAGGTGATGGTGGTATGACGGTGGAAGAACGCGGTCATTCCAAGACGTTGGTTTATCAGTACCTGCCGTCCCGGTATGGCATGAACCCTGATGATCTCAGAAAGGCCGATGCGATCGAAGTGGTTGTCGGTCAGGGCGCAAAACCAGGCGGCGGTGGAATGCTTCTCGGCCAAAAAATTAGCGATCGTGTTGCCCAGATGCGCAATCTGCCGAAAGGTATAGATCAGAGGAGTGCGTGTCGGCACCCTGATTGGACAGGCCCAGATGATCTCGAAATCAAGATTTCTGAGTTGCGTGAGATTACTGACTGGCAGGTGCCGATCTATGTAAAAGTTGGAGCCACTCGTACATTTTTTGATACAACTCTTGCAGTCAAAGCGGGCGCTGACGTAATCGTAGTTGATGGAATGCAGGGCGGTACTGCTGCAACGCAGGATATTTTTATCGAGCATGTCGGTATTCCTACGCTACCGGCAACCAGGCTTGCGGTCGAGGCTCTCAAAGAGCTTAATATGCACCGCAAGGTCCAGCTGATCGTTTCAGGCGGTATTCGTAACGGCGCGGATGTCGCAAAAGCCTTGGCTATGGGCGCCGACGCAGTCTCGATTGGAACAGCGGCGATGATTGCTCTTGGAGACAATAGCCCGAAGTTCGAAAAAGAATACAACGAGCTAGGCACCTCTGCAGGTTACTACGATGACTACCAGGATGGCCTTGATCCATCGGGCATTTCAACCCAAGACCCCGTGTTGTCCAGCCGTCTTGATCCAGAACTCGGAGGGCGGAAGATAGCTAACTACCTCAACTGTATGACACTGGAGCTGCAAACATTGGCACGAGCCTGTGGCAAGAGCCATGTTCATAATCTTGAGCCTGAAGATATGGTAGCGTTGACAATCGAGGCGGCCGCTATGGCAAAAATACCATTGGCAGGAACGGACTGGGTGCCTGGTCAAAGCTTTTAAGCCATTTATAACTTATTTATTAGGAGAGCAGGCATGAGTGAAAATCTAGAAGCAATCGCAAAAAAAAGAAAAATTGAGTACTTTCTTGTTAGTTGGGTAGACCTCTTTGGCAACTTACGCGCGAAGCTCGTCCCTTCGCGGGCGATAAATGGTATGCAAAGGGACGGTGCGGGCTTTGCAGGTTTTGCCGCCTGGCTGGATATGACACCCGCCCACCCTGATTTGTTTGCCGTTCCTGATCCAGAGAGTCTGATTCAGCTGCCTTGGCAGCCTCAGATCGGCTGGGTTGCGAGTGACCTATGGATGGATGGTAAGCCGGTAGAGGCGTCACCACGAGTAGCCCTGAAAAGACAATTAGAAAAGGCGAAGAAAAAAGGATTCCGCATGAAGACGGGAGTGGAATGTGAATACCACTTGGTGAATCCGGAAGGAACCGATATTGCCGATCCCGCCGACACAGAAAGCAAACCTTGCTATGACCAAATGGCACTGATGCGTCAATATCCCGTCGTTAGCAGAATCTGTGATGCGATGATCAAACTTGGATGGAATCCGTATCAGAACGACCATGAAGATGCGAACGGCCAGTTTGAAATGAACTGGGATTTTGATGACGCACTTAAAACTGCTGATCGACATGTCTTTTTCAAATACATGGTTAAGTCAATCGCTGAAGAGCATGGTCTGCGCGCCACCTTCATGCCAAAACCGTTCAAACACTTAACCGGCAATGGTTGCCATGCGCACGTTTCTTTCTGGAACAGTACGGGTAAGAAGAACTTATTCTTAGCAAGCGGAAAGAAAGACAAGCGCGGGCTCGGCCTTTCGCCATTAGCTTATCAAGCGCTTGGCGGGATAATGCACAGCGCAAGCGACTTGGCGGCGATTTTTAATCCAACAGTCAATAGCTACAAGAGAATCAATGCGCCGCGTACTACGTCCGGCGCTACCTGGGCGCCAAATACGATCACCTATGCTGGAAATAATCGCACGCACATGATTCGGGTTCCGGACGATGGCCGTTTCGAACTCCGCCTGATGGATGGGGCATCAAATCCTTACCTCAGCCAAGCAGGGTTCTTGGTAGCAATGCTTGACGGGATTGACAATAACCGCGATCCAGGGGAGCCCACTCATGTCAATATGTATGAGGAGGGCCATAAAGTAAAAACAGCGCGCCGGCTTCCGTTAAACCTTCTGGATGCGATTCGGAGTTTCGATAAAAATAAGATTCTCCGTGCGGGGTTGGGTGACGAACTGGTAGATGCTTACGTCAAACTTAAACTTCAGTCTTGGGATAGTTACGCATCGCATCTCAGTTCTTGGGAGCGGGATAATACTCTCGATTGCTGACGCACATCGGGCTGACCTAGTTGAGGGAAATGCACGGTTTGTGTGTGAAAACCCCGAGTATTGACGTTTTAGTTGAAACACTTGAATCGTCTTGTTCTTGGCTACCGCGAATCGCGTAAGAAACAGTTTCGGAGATCTATTAAGGATGCAATTCTAACAAGTGTGAATGGACTGTTGTTTCCTCTAAAGAAACAATTCTTCATATTAGTATTTGACATCCAAATGACCGTGTGATCCACTGTGGGTGATAAGTCTGAATGACTTATTGAGAGAAATTAATAAACGTGGCATGAAGTTAGTAAAGCAAAAACTCTGTTTTCGAAGCAAAGTTTTGATGATCCTCGCTTTGCGACACTTCTTGTCACTCAGATACTGGAGGCGATATGGGTATGAAGGAAAAATCAGAAAAATCAGTCAGTAGTACGCGCAGGTCGTTAATTAAAGGGTCAGTCGTCGGTGCCTCGGCAGCTGTTTTGGGATTCCCTTCGATCTTTGTTCGAAAAGCGACAGCGGCAGCTCCCTGGATCAGCAAAGATGATAAAACGATCAAGGTCGGCCTGCTGTGGTCTACAACTGGTAACTTGGCCGTCATCGAGAACGACTCGACTCAGGTTGGGCTTTATGCGATCGATGAGATAAATAAAGCGGGTGGTGTTGCGGGCAGAATGATCGAGCCCGTTGTCGTCGATGCAAAATCCGATATCAAAGTCTACTCGGAGAAGATAAGCCGACTGATTATGCAAGATCGTGTAATTTCTGTGTTTGGCGGTTACACATCCGCAAGTCGTCGCGCCGTCGCGCCTGTCGTGATGTCACGTGACCACCTGTTCTACTATCCGACCTGTTATGAAGGTCGCGAGTGTACACAGAATATCATCAACACTGGACCGTTGGCTAATCAGCACTCCTTCGATCTCATACCATTCATGGCCAAGAACTTTGGGCCTAAATGCTACCTGATAGGCTCTAACTACATTTGGCCGAAAGAGTCGAACAAGAATGCAAAAGTTTGGTTGGAGCGCGTGGGCGGTGAGATTGTAGGTGAGGATTACGTACCCTTGGGAAGTTCAGAATTCACGCCTGTCTTCAATAAGGTGCGTCAAGCTAAGCCGGACTTCATTTTCTCCACAGTGGTTGGAGACTCTGATATCGCGATGCATAAACAATTCCTGCAGGAAGGCTTTAAATCCGACAAGTTGCCAATTGCTGCACTGACTACGGGTGAAATAGAGATTCGGGCCATGGGCGCAGAAGCCGGCGCTGGACATTTCCTTTCCGCACCGTATTTCCAGACCCTCGACAATCCAACAAACCATCGATTTGTAGACGGCTACCTGAGCAGTAAATATGGAGGCGGAGGCGTCACGCACTACAACATGGAAGAAACCTACTTGTCGTTTTACGTCTGGAAGTATGGTCTTGAGAGGGCACTTGAACAAACGGGCAACATCGAGGAGATCACACCGCGGATGATTCGCGATGTATCGGGCAATATTACAGTCGAAGACGATGTATCGCCGGAAGGTAAAGTGTGGATTGATCCAGACAACTTCAATATCTGGCTAAAGCCAAAAATCGGCATGTGCAAGCCAGATGGCCAGTTTGAGATTGTCAAAGCTGCAGACGAGCATGTGGCCCCGGATCCGATGTCAATCTATCCGGAGCGCGGCGTATGTAAGGCAGATGGGTTACATACACCTGATGGAAAAGTGAAGAAAAACGTACTTTAGTCGATTCAGATCTGTGCTCTGAGTGGCGGCAACTGCA
>Ga0315336_1004850_pt1 | contig 15383 bp, 12 predicted proteins | sample ASW5metaG_FD_204512 | JGI IMG/M metagenome (GOLD analysis project Ga0315336, IMG submission 204512) | Ammonia-oxidizing marine archaeal communities from Monterey Bay, California, United States - ASW #5 | ecosystem: Environmental > Aquatic > Marine > Intertidal zone | place: USA: California...
CGCGGAAGAGCGGGGCGAAGCTCCATTCTTCCTCCCTTCAGGTCCTTCTCAGCCTCCCCGTCCCCCGGAGGTGGACGGCTACTTTGGTTTCGCTTCGCTACTCCGAGCTTTCAGTTTTCCTGGCAGGGCAGGGGAGCAGTTCCCGTTCTTCTCAGGAAACATCAACTCCGCGGTCTGCGCGGTAACAACCCACCTGACAGCGCTGTCGGTCCCTCCAATGACCTCGATATCGACGGCGTCGATCAGTGGGTTGATTCCTCTTGCTTCCGGCTCGACCTCTGATAGAGGCAGGTGAAGCCGAGGAGCATCAGAAAAAGTGTCCCTGGTTCCGGAATTCCGATGGGAAGGAGGTTGCTGGTTCCGTTCCCGAGCGGGTACGTCAATCCTCCAAGGTATGCGTTCTCCGGAAGCGCAGGATTATAGTAGATGTTTAATGCATCTCCACTGATGTCTGCCAACTGGATAACCCCATCATCCAGAACCAATGTCTGAACATACAGCGCGCCGCCCGAGGATCCCGAGTCGACCAACTGCAGGGATCTTCCCGATGCGAGGCTCAGTCCATGGATCGCATAGTTGTCAACGTAGCCGAATGCATCCGGTCCCAGATCCACGCCACGTACATCCACTGAATCGGATGGAGTGCCGGGGGCCATGAACCGGATCGTCACATCCGACAAATCGAAATCCGCGACCGCCACGATATCATTGTTAAAACTGCCGCTGATTTCATAAATGTCGTTCACGCCACCCCTGAGGATGCTCCCGGATGCCAGGCTGAAATCGTCGCCAATTCGTATCGTGGAGTCCGTTGTGAACATACTCCCTTCAACCGATAGGTCTCCCACCGCATCCAGGGTTCCCTGGTTCAGTGTCAGCGTACCATTGTTGTTTACCAGCACGTTGCCTCCGCTACGTGCTGTGGACCCGGAATCGATTTCCAAGGTTGCAGTGGAGGAATTCCTTACTCCCACGCGCACGTTTCCCGTCGCAGCAAGAGTTGAACCCGAGCGTGCGGTCACGGAGCCGATTGATCCATTCTGCTGTGCGATGTCCAATCTTCCGGCCATTTGCATGGTTGAGTTTTCGAGCACCACCGTTCCGATTGCTGATCCGCCTGCGGCAACTTTCACGTTTCCCGTGACCGCGACGACGGAGTCCACTACTGAGAGGATACCGCTTCCTGCTTGCGCAATCGTGAGGCTGTTCGCATCGATTCGGCTCTGTTGCTGCAAAACGATAACGCCCGCTGCGTCCCCGCCGTTTGCAATTCGAAGGTTTCCTCCGACGGAGAGATTTGCCTCGTTCAATTCAATGATTCCGAGGGAGCCATTCTGGCGACCGACGGTGAGACCTGCAGACACGCTGATGTCCGAGTTTGTAGCAACCATGATTCCTGTTCCAAAATTGCCGATAAACATGTTGCGCGCGGTGAGAGTGCTGTTGTCGCTCACTTCGACGTACGCAGTGTACCCAGCGCCCTCGCCGGCTCTGAACCGACGGTTCGCCGTTGCGGAGGATGCGTCGCGAACAATGAAGACAGCATCGTCGTCAACCGCATTAATGATATCGCGATCCACGAACGAGGCGCCATTGGTAACCAGGATCACGCCGTTGTTTTCGACTGCATCCCGTGTCTTGATGAATGTCGCACCATTGGCGACCAGGATTGTGCCCGCGTTGATGAGACCCTCGGAGCGCCAAACGGTTCGATGCGGTCCGTCGACGACCCATACACCTTCGTGGATACTGTCTCCCGGGTTACGGGGATTTGCGTCCGGGGGCTCGGAATTGCTGTTTTCTGATAGCTTTTCGAATGTAGTGAGAAAAGGGCTGGAAGGTTCTTTCTGGATGGGTGGAGTTCGTTGCAGGCTTTTCCCGGTATGCACGTGCGGCTGATCGTGGGGTCTCAAGGTCTGCGACGTTCCCGTTTTGCGTTTCGCGTTGAGAATCGGAAGACTTCCCTGGTGGTAGAACCGGCCAGGACTCGAGAGGGTCTGCTGAACATGCGGACGTTCAGCGCTCGATTCAGCGGAGCCTGCCATGGTAGGGCGAACGCGGATGAATTCGGCATCGAGATCCAGGGGGCGAGATCTGAGGTCATCGAAAACTCGAACAGGATTTGTTTCCCCGATCTTGCTCGCAACTTGGAAGTCTGATGTGTTCCTGACTCGTGGCACGGGCGGTCGCGCCTCTCCGGAGTGGTTTCCGGATGTAGTCTCCTTGAGTATACCTGAGTGCAAAAGTTTGCGAGAACCGGAGGACCCGGAGAATTCCTTCAGCCCGGATTGCGGGAGCAGGAAAAGGAGAGAAAAGGCAAATGTTGAGACGACGCAAGCCAGGATGGCAGCTGGAAACTGCCCGATTCCGGCGCGGGAATTGCGCTTGATACTGCTGGAATTGCTCCTGTGCACGATTGGTTCATGGTTACCTGGTCGGCATTTAGCCCATAATAAGGAGCAAAATCGATGCCATCTCCGGGCCGGTCAGGAATGGGCGCGAGATCCTTTCCGGATTTATTTTAGTAGACAATTAGGACATGGTTTCTGCGCATCCGTCAGAGTCCGAAACTTCGACTCAACAGGGAGGGTGGATCTTCGATCTCTTGCCATACCTTCGCATCCACAAAGGTGTGCGAATCCTTGCCTCCTTGTTAATCGAACAGCAGCTGGATAGAGTTTGATGGATGAAGAGTTTGCGCTACGGACTCATCGGGACGGGGTCCATGGGGAGACATCACATTCGCTGCCTTGATTGCGTCGACGGTGTTGAACTCGTCGCCGCTGCCGATCCGTTTCCCGGGAGTTTGGATGCCGCGAAGAAACTGCGGGCTGAACTTCACCTGTACGATGACTACCGCAAAATGCTGCAAGGCGAATCGCTTGATGCCGTCATTGTCGCAACACCGAACGATACCCACGCGGAAATAGTGTGCGATGTGCTGGCGGCCGACCTGCATGTACTTGCCGAAAAACCGGTTGCATCAACGCTGGAAGATTGCAATCGAGTCGTTGAAGCAGCCGCACATTCCGACAGAATTCTCCAGATTGGCCTCGAACTGCGCCATGCGCCGATCCATGTCCGGATGCGCGAGCTGATCGATGAAGGCCGGATCGGCAAAGTACGCCAGCTCTGGTGCAAGGAGTTTCGCGGGCCCTGGGAGATGAAGGTCGACAATTGGATCACGCAGCAGTCCCGGAGTGGCGGAACCCTGGTAGAAAAAAATTGTCACCACTTTGATTTGTTCAACTGGTACGCCGGCGTGAGGCCCGTGCGTGTTTCCGGTTTCGGAAGTTGCGACCTGGTATACGGGGAGAAACATTTCGGCATCGAACCGGATGTGCTCGATAACATTCAGGTTGTCGTTCAGTACGAAAACGGCGCGGTGGCGACGCAGATGGATTGCATGTACTGCACCGGGTTGGCCGAACTGGAGGTCGGCGTCATCGGCACCGAGGGCTGGCTTGTTGCTACTATGGGTGAAAAGGAGGCTTTACGAATCTTCCGCCGGGGGGAGGGCGAGGTGGAATCGGAGGAGTTTACTATTCCCGCGACGATCCGAAACACGAGCCACGATGGTTCCGTTTATTACGAGCATCTTTCCTTCGCCGATTCGATTCGCAACGGAGGCGCACCCATGCCGGATGTCGATGCCGGGTGGTGGGGCACGGTAGTAGGGCTGGCGGCCGAACAGGCGGTTCGAGAGCAGCGTGTCGTCGAGTTGAGTGAGTTCGTGAAGTAACGGAACGGAATGTAGCCGAACTCGCCAGAGTTCCGGGTCTCGGGGAGAAAGCAATTGACGCCACTCCCGGAAGTCTGGCGACTTCCGCTACATTCTGGTGGCGTCATAATCGTCGATTAAATACTTTACCCGCATGGATCAATCCGGGGGGCATTCCTATCTGACGCGGTTGCAGGATGAAGCATATAGGGGCAATGCACACGTCCACTGGATGATGACGATCGAGAACCGCCGCACGGGTTGGCTCTGCAAGGACTTTCATAGTCAGTTCCGCGAAACCTTGACTCACGCCGCGTTTCGATTCGGATTCTGTTGTCCGGTATACTCCCTGATGCCCGATCACCTGCATCTTCTTTGGGTCGGGTGGCGTGAGAACTCCGATCAGCGAATGGGCGTCAGATTTTTGCGCAAGCACCTGAACCGGATTCTTGCTGAATCAGGGATGAAACTTCAGAAGCAGGTTTATGATAATGTCCTGAGGGAAAAAGATCGCCAGCGCGATGCTTTCCCGAAGGTCGCCTGGTACATTCGGGCGAATCCTTTGCGAGCCGGATTGGTTAACGATGAAATGGGACTATCTCTATATCCGTTCAACGGTTGCCTCGCCCCGGGCTATCCGGAGCTTGATATCAATGCCGTCGATTATTGGCCCAGGTTCTGGCGCGTTTTCGATTATCTCGCCAGGCAAGCGAGACAGTAATCGACCATGCTTACAAGCCGGCACCCGGAAGTCTGGCGACTTCCGCTACATTGGTGGCTGTTAGACGGTTCGCTTCTCTAAGTTGTTTGATTTTAGTAGGTTGTCGTGTATATACGGTAAGAATGAGTGCTTAAGACCCCATGCTGGGGGTGTTTCAAGGCTGTAAAGTAGCGCATCGAAGATTGAAGAGAAGAGGGGGGGGGAGACGGCTCATGCCGATACCTCCGAATCGATTCTGTGGCGGACGGAAAAACGGCCGATGGCCCGAGATGCAAGTTGGACGGAATCTTTGGCGGTGGGTTCAGAGGAGTTCGTTGAGCGAGCCGCGGCGGATTACAAACCCGCCCTCCTTCCCGACTCCAATCACAGTTGCGTCCTGCTCGTCACGGGGAGCAAGATTCTCGTTCGAAGTCTTGCCTGGCCGGCCCGAATCTGTATTCTTCTCCCGGAGATGGAAGCGATGGCAAGCAGGATACGATGAGACACCTGTCTTATCCGCGTAATCCGCGGTTCATACCGGTATTCCTTCCCCGTGAACATTGAGCTTATAGAAGCCGGTTTGGTGTATCGCGGCTCCGATCATCATCCCCATCTGCGGAACGCCGCCTTCCCGTCGATCGCGCAGATCGATGACGGCACGCTGGTCGTGTCCCTGACCATTTGCCACGGCCGCAACAGCGTCGATGTCCGGTGCTACTCCATGCGCTCTACCGACCAAGGTCGGACGTGGTCCGAACCGGAAAGGATTTTCGAGCCGGACGAGAGTAACTGCCGGGTCAGCACGGAGATCCGGATGAGCCGGGCGCACGACGGGTCCTTGGTCGGATTCGTGAATCTTCTCCGACGGACCGATCCCGAGGCGCCGACCACGAACCGGGAGACCGGCGGGACCGTGGAGCGGGAGCATGCGGTGATCCGATCGAATGACGGCCGTACCTGGTCGGAGCTTGAGCCCATCCGGATGCCGTTCGACTGGAAGTGCTTCGGCGAGCCGTCCCCGATCCTGGCGCTCTCCGCCGATCGATGGCTGCTGCCCTCGCTGACCCGCTTGAACTGGGACGGCGAGTGCCCCGTGGGCCTGAAATCATTCGTGATGATCTCGGAGGATCAGGGCAAGTCCTGGCCTCGGACGGCGGATGTCTTCAACCTCTGGCCGGAAGGCATCATCACGTGGGAGCAGAAGCAAACGCTGCTCGGCGACGGCAGGATTCTCGCCGTCACCTGGGCGTTCCACAACGAGAGGCGGGAGAACCTCCCCAATCACTACACCTTTTCGTCGGATGGCGGCGAATCCTACGGGCCGCCACGGCACAGTCCCCTGCACGGACAAACCTGCACCCCGCTGGCCTTGACGGGGAATCTGATCCTGTGTGCCTATCGCCGCCTGGATCGGAACGGGTTGTGGGCGCACGTGGCCGAAATCGACGGTGATGCATGGAATCCTGTGACGGAACTCTGCCTGTGGGGAAGCGATCGCGAAGCTATCGCCGGAGGACGGGACAGTTCCATTCAGCAGCAACACAATCTCCAGTTCGGGTTTCCGCAACTCGTGCGGCTGCAGGACGGCACGATCCTGGTGGTCTTCTGGGCGGTGGAAGACGGCCTGTCCGTCATTCGCCGCGTTCGGTTAAGGGTTGGATAGGCAGGGAGTTTGTCAACGAGGTGATCGAGTCTCAATGCTCGTTTTCGCGCGGGACCGGACCGGATCCCTGGCCGTGAATTCGCTGTACCTGCGATCGGGGTTTCCTCCTGTTGCAGGCATGAATTGAAGAGCCGCTAAAAATAGCTACTTAGCGAACATATAATAATATATTCTATACATATGAAAGTCAGCACAGTCGAATTCAAGGCACGAATGGGGCGACACCTGAACCTGGTTCGCGAGGGGAAGACGCTGTACATTACCTCCCATCGGCAAGCATGACGAAATCAGGCGATTCTCGCGAAACAATGTTCAATCACGAAAAAAAATGACCCCCCGCCGCCCCAACATCCTGCTGATCATGACCGATCAGCATGCGCCGCACATCGCGGGGTTTGCCGGCGACCCGGTGGTGCACACCGAGCATTTCGACGCCCTGGCCGCGCGCTCGGTGCAGTTCGACACCGCCCTTTGCCCCTCGCCGGTTTGCACGCCGTCGCGGATGTGCATGTTGACCGGCCGCGAGGCGCATCGCTGCGGGGCATGGAACAATCACTGGGTGATCTTTCCCGAGCACGTGACATGGCCGGCACATTTCGCCGCTCACGGGTATCGGACCTGCCTCGTGGGCAAGATGCACTTCGGCGGCCGCGACCAGATGCAGGGCTTCCAGGTCCGGCCCTACGGCGATCTGCGTCATGGTCTCGGACATCAGCCGGACCCGATCGATTACTTCCCGGCATACGCCGGGCCCACCGGCGCGGGCGTCACGGAGATCCCCGAGAGCCTGCTCCAGGATAATGTCGTCACCCGGGAGACCCTGGCTTTCCTCCTTGAACATCATGACAAGGAGCCGGACACGCCCTGGTTCACCTGTGCCTCGTACTCGCGGCCGCACTCGCCCTTTACCGCGCCGGGACGTTACATCCGCCGCTATCGCGATCGAGTTCCCGCCATCGAACTGCCGTCCGACCACCTGCAACAACTGGATCCCTTCGCCCGGGCCATGGAGTCGGGAGACACGGGGGACGACAATTTGTCCCCGCAGCAGAGCCTCCGCGCGCGGGAGGCCTACTATGCCTGCGTAGACTTCGTCGATGACTGTATCGGGGAACTTCTTGACGGCCTGGAATCTGCAAGCCTGCTCGAGAACACCATCGTCATCTATACCAGTGACCACGGCGAAATGGCCGGCGTGCACGGCCTGTGGGGCAAGGGGGTCTACTTCGAGCCCTCCGTCGGCGTGCCCCTGTTGATGTGCGGCCCGGGCATCCGCGAAGGCCATCACCGCGTCCGCCACCCGGTCTCACTCCTGGATCTTTTTCCGACCACCTGCCGCCTGGCGGGGTTGCCGGTTCCGGACGATCTTGATGGGGTCGATTTCAGCAGGGTCTTCGAGGATCCCGGAACCGCGCCGCCCCCTCGCGACTACTCCCCCAGCGCTTACTACGCCTACGGCGTACGAGTCCGGGGTGGTGTCCAGGTGCCCGAGGACGAGCCGCACCTAGCCATGCGGCTTGTCCGCGACAGCGATTGGAAATACATCGAGATCGAGGGCGGCGAGCCGCTGCTGTTCGACATGGCGAACGACCCGGGGGAAACAACCAACCTGGCCGCCCGCCCGGAACAGGCCGAACGCTGCGCCGCGATGCGGGAGGCCCTGTTCCAAGGGTTTAGTTGGGAGCAGGTGCACGAGCAGTTGGCTGCCGACCGCAAGCGCCTGCCGGAATTCCTGTCGGGTCTGAAACCAACCACCCCCAACCAGTACCGGCTTTCCGACGGCAGGATGTTCGATGCGGAAGGCGATCTGTACGACGCCCGCTGGCTCTACCAGCCGCCGTTGTCCGGCGGCGGCATCATCCCCCAGCAATTCGGTTGAGCCCGATGACCGTCCTCCGGGGCGTTTGCGGGGTTCGGAGAGGGGGATGATGGGGCGCAGGAAGCCGTAGCGAGGTTGGTAGCGTTTCTCGTAGACATCCAGGAACGTTTCAAAATACCGAGACAGACATTGCCACAACGGCGACGTCTTGGGCTTCCGAGCACGGTAGGCTTGCGCGACCATGCCACCGAGATTAGAAAACAGGGTGTGTCAACTAGCGGCACACCCCTGAAGAATTACATCAAACAGAAAAAGCGGGCCGAAACCCGCTCTCCCCCGCTCCCGTTCCCCTGCTCAGTGGGAGGGGGCAACACTGGGAGGGGGGGGGAGCTACCAGTCCGCCACACTCCCATCATTCTCATAATAGAACTCCCCACCCAACTCCTCCTCATAGATCCCGCAATCCTGCTCCGCCTCCTTCTCATCAATCTCAAATCCAAGCCCCGGCAGCTTCGGCAGATCGACATGCCCGTCCTTCACAACCCAGGGATCCTTCAAGAGCCCAGCGCCCAATCCAACATCGACCTGCTCCTGGATCAGGAAATTCGGCACCACCGCATCGACCTGCATACACGCAGAAAACGCCACCGGCCCGATCGCACAGTGCGGCATAATGTGCATGTAGTAGACTTCCGCCATATTCGCGATTCGCTTGAGCTCCGAAATACCGCCGGCGTGAGAGCCGTCCGGCTGGATCAGTGACACCGCCTGCTTTTCAAAAATCTCCCTGAACTCCCACCGTGATAGAAGCCGCTCCCCCGTCGCAATCGGATAAGTCACCTTGTCCGACACGACCTTCAGGGCGTCCACATTCTCCTGCGGAACAGGCTCCTCAACAAACATCGGCCGCATTCCCTTCAGCTCCTGACACACCTCGACAGCTAGACCGGGCGTCATCTTGCCGTGGAAGTCGAAAGCGATCTCGCAGTCCTCTCCCACCCACTCGCGCATCGTATAGGCCTTCTGCACAAACGCATCGATCACGGATGGCGGCTCATGCGCTCGCCACTTCCCACCCGGCCCACTCTTGAACGCCTTATACCCGCCCTGCTTCTGCAACTCCTCCAACCGATCCTTCGACGCAGCCAGCCCCTCGTCCGACAGATCGTGAATACCCCAATGCGCATAGACACGAATCTTGTCCCTGACCGGTCCCCCCATCAACTGATACGCCGGTACCCCAAAGTGTTTCCCCGCGATATCCCAGAGCGCCTGATCGATCCCGGACAGCGCCGACATCAGCACATTCCCCCCTCGATAAAACGCAGACCGATAAACGTGCTGCCAATGATGCTCGATCCGAAGCGGATCCTTCCCGATGAAATAATCCGCCAACTCCTCCACCGCCCCGTGCGTACTCCTGGGCTTTCCTTCCAGCGTCGTCTCCCCCCACCCCACAATCCCATTATCCGTCGTAATCTTCACCAACCGCATCCGCTTCCGCGGAAAGAACTGCTCCATCTTCGCAATCTTCATTACCACCTCAATCGATTCTGGATTACGTCACTCGTACACGTTAAAGGTGTCGCCTTTCCGTTCTCTACGTCCTCATCCCATCCGTCCCGGCACTCTCAGCCAATCACCCTGAAGCCCATCTGTGTTCATCTGGCGCCGCCCTTGACCTTTCACATCTCCGCATCAAACACAACCTTATAGTATTGATAGGAATGCGCTTTTCGGAAGGGATGAGCACTCGCCGTTGAGACCCTACCGGAAGCGTCCTTTCCACAGTTCGGAGCGTGATCATAATCGGGGTTGAAACCTCAAGAACGAAGTGATGGCCCCCTCTGGCCGGCCAGAGGGGGCGCCCATGTGCTTTTGTGGTTGAGAAAGTGCAGAGCGTTCCTGCCGCGAGCGATCAGTTCTTCGCGTACGTCAGGACCGGTTCGGTGTCGTAGTCGGGGAAGGGGTCCTCAAGCCACAGCTCGATGGTGCACTCGGGAGGAGGATCCGTTCCGGTGTGAACCCGGATGCCTTGTTCCCAAAGGCCCAGGTGGCGAAGGATGCGCTCGATCACCTCTCGCTCGTCGATGAGGACCACGATGCGCATTTCGCGAGAGCAGATCGGGCACAAGAGCGGGTCCGCTTCCCACACTTTCTTGAGGAGCTCGCGCCACTTCGCCGAGGGGATACGGCGAGGGTTGCGTTGCTGCAGGCTATACCGAATCCTGCGATCAGGATTAGAAGTTGAGCTTTTGATGTCCAAGCTGACATGTATATCTGTTCTTTCGGTTCGTCTCTGCTGCAGACTTGCTTCTGAGCCATCCTGTCCAGCGATGCTTGATACAAGTCGAGGCTTGCAAAGGGTAAAGATGAATATAAGCTGACGGTGCCTTGTTTCTGGAGGGAATGGATCAGGTGGAAACGATGGATGCTTTTCGATTGAAGGGGCGCGTGGCGCTAGTGACCGGCGGGGCGCGGCACCTGGGGTACGACATGGCCGATGCATTGGCCGAGGCGGGCGCGGACCTCGTGATCACGTCACGGAGCCCGGAGAGCGTCGAGGCGGCGGCAGGCCGGTTGCGCCGGGAGAGGGGCGTGCACGTGCTGCCCCTGGCGCTCGACGTGAGGGACCCCGCGCAGGTGACCGAGGTGGTGACGAAAGCCCACGACTGGAAGGGGCGGCTCGACGTCCTCGTGAACAACGCGGGCGGGGATTCGGGCAGCGGTCCCTGCCACCTGTTCGAGCGATCCCCGGAGGAGATGGAGGCGCTGATCGCCACCAATCTCACCGGCTCGCTCTTCTGTTGCCAGGCCGCGGCTCGCCTGATGGCCCGGCAAGGGCACGGCAAGATCCTCAACATCGCCTCGATCGCAGGCCTGGTGGGGCGGGACCGCCGGATGTACGATAAGAACGACATGGAGGGGCAACCGGTCGATTACGCGGCCGCCAAGGCGGGCGTCATCGGCATGACTCTCGACCTCGCCGGGTTGCTCGGGCCCATGGGCATTCACGTCAACGCCATCTCCCCCGGCGGGTTCGCCCGCGGACAGCCGGGCACCTTCGAGCAGGACTACGCGGACGAGGTGCCCCTGGGCCGGATGGGGCGCGACGACAGCGTGGATCTGAAGGGCGCGGTGCTTTTCCTCGCGTCGGACGCGTCCGATTACGTCACCGGCCAGAACCTGGTCGTGGACGGGGGCTTCACGATCTGGAAGTGAAGCGCCGGATCGTTATTGTCGGATTGATAGGAATTCGCTTTTCGGAAGGGATGAGCACATAGCTGCCTCACGCTTGATGGATGACAGAAGCCGCGACGATACAACAATCCACTCCCTGGGACCGTATGCCGGACGCGATTCGCCGGCGGCTGGTCTGGGGACTATGGTTCGTGACCTGGGCCGGGTTGATCGCCGGACTGTTCAACCGTGCCTACTATGAGTATGTCGTTTTCTTCTCTGCTGCCCATGCCCTGCTCGTGCTGATCCTGCTCCGCTTTCGCGTCGCCGCCTTTCCGGCCCAGGTCCGGATCGCCTACCTCGCGTGGGTCGCGGCTGGGACCTATGTCCCGCACATGGTGATCCTGATGTGGATTACCACCGTGGGACTGGCCACGAATCTCTTTCTCAATTACTGCCCGCTGGCACGGATGATGTACCTGCTGCCCTGGAATCGGGAGGAGCCGTTTTCTTTCACACTTCTGGGTCGTGTTTTCCTGTCACCACCGGTGAAGGGGCGATTTGAACCTCACCGCGCGGTCACTTGAAACCACCGTAGCGTGCAATATGCAGCAGGTTGTGGTGGATCTGTAACTACGTCGCAAACGTCAACGGAAGCCCGTATTCGCTCCGCTCATCGGGCCGAGCGGGCTCAAGCCCGCTCCAACAGACGCGGGTTGAAACCCCCGCTACGCTTGTGCAATGAGACCGGCCGATGGCGGGTCACTTCTACGACGCCGGTTACAAGACCCGGCTCGGGCCGCGTACTTTCTACCGAGCCGCTTACACGGTGGCACTATTCCCAGCCGTGCGATCAAAGCAATACAACCGCCCGTCGAACGTCCCCACGCAGAATCCGTCGTCGAGGATACACACCGGCGCTGCGATGGCCGCGCCCAGGTCATAGCTGCTGCGCAAGGCGCCGGTCCGAGAATCCAGCACGACCGCCACCCCGTCACACCCGCCGAGCACCACGTCCTCTCCCATCACCTCCGGATCGGCCAGCAACCGCGATCCGTCGCGGTGGTAGGCAATTGCATCCAGGCGGCTTTCCCCCGTGGCATGGCGCCAACAGAGTTCGGCCGAATCCAGGTCATAGGCCTGCAACTCGCCATGAGGGGTTGAAACGAAGATTCGCTCATCGTTGGCGGCCATCCCCACCGGAAAACCGGCCTCCAGGACCTTTCGGTTCCAGACTTCGTACCCCGTCGCCGCGTCCAGAACCACGAGGCCCGCGGGTTCTTCCCCGCGGCTATCGATATCATTGCAATCGCCGCCATGCAGCACGCGGTCGCCCGCAAGGACGGGCGAACCATAGCGGCCGCTGATGGCCAACGCGCGGTGCCACACGCGCTCGCCGGTCTGAAGATCAATCGCCTCAAGCCCATCGCCCATGGCGAAGATCAGGAGGTTCTTCCACGCCACCGGCCCGGAGTAGCTGGGCCATTTGTCCGTGTGCCCGAGCTCGCGGTACCAGTGCACCGTGCCGGATTGCAGATCGCGGCACTCGTACCCTCCACCGCCGCCGGCGATCACCCTGTCGCCCGCTATGACGGGCGCAGGATGCAGCCATCGAAACGGGTAGCCGGGAAGCTTCCCCGTCCAGCAGACAGACCCGGTTGCCGTGTCGAAAACACACACCTCGCCTGGCAATGAAACCGCGACACCCCGAGAGCCCGAGACATCGAGGGCCACGCGATTCGGCACGACGTTCCCCGTCTCCAGGAACCAGGCGATCTCACCCGTATTGTCCTCCACGCAGGCGACACCGCTCGCGCCCGGGTGCCTGGGATTCTGGATGGAAGCAAGCATTCGGTTCCCGCATCGGACCGGCGCGGCCCGGTGCATGTGTCCGGGCAAACGGCAATCCCAGCGGGCGCCCGCCGTATCCGGGGATCGCGATCGAACGCCCTTCGCGGCCAGAACCCGGCGCTCCATCTGAAACGCGTCGCCGTCGAAATCGATTCGGTAGTACCCGCGCGGCGACGTGTCGAGCCCGCCGAAACAGAGCGGCGGCGCCACGGCGACGGTCATGTCCCCCCAGCGAAATATCTTCGATGAGTGCCAATGCCCGTGCAGCAGCAGCTTCACCCCAGCCTGTTCCAGCCGGTCCAGGAATTCCGGTGACGGCGGAATGTGCACGACCACGGCCCTGGCCTTGTGGGCGGGCTGGCGCTCGAGATCAGCCCACAGCCAACGGTCCTTTCTTTCTTCGTCGACCGTCGAGTGAAACGCCTCGTTCGGGAAAAAGGCGAAATGCCATCGGCCCCAGTCGAAGCTGTAATGCGTCGGCCCGAATACCGTCTCGAAATTGCGCGTCCAGGTATCCGACCCTCCGGCCGGTATCAGGCGCAGGATTTCGTCCCGTCGGCCGGAACGTTTCAGTTCCATGATCTCCTCCGCCGTTATGCCTCCGAACCGCTCATGGTTGCCATCGTGTCCGCCGAACAGCGGAAACCAGGGACAGGGCAGCGCATCGGCGGCTTCAGCCATCGCGTGCAGCTGTTCCGGCGTCCCCCATTCGGTCAGGTCACCCGACGCGATAATCATGTCGTGCGGGCAGTCGCGCAGCAGTGCGGAAAAATCCTCGCGCAGCACTTCGGGAGGAGTCGTGATGCCGCCCTCCAACCCGACGTGCATGTCGGTGACGTGGGCACAGGTGAAGCGCTCGGAAGAAGACGGCTCAAATGGTTCCAGCTCGAACTGGACGGGGTCGGGACGCGGGTCACGTATCGTTCTGTAGAAACCGGAGCGGGCTCGAAACCCGGCCGGTACCGCAATAAAGACATGCGAGTCGACCTCCGGCCGGAAACCCAGGCTGAACGAGCCGTCGGCCGCTGTGGTGGTAATGGCCTCCCCGTTGGACACCGCAACCCCGGGTACACCGAGATTACTGCCGGCATCGATCACGCGGCCTTGGATCGTACACATGGATCTGGTATGTGGGTGAGACAGCGCTCGATAGTCGAACGGCTTTTTACTACCGTAGCACACCACGCTCCGCATTAAAAACACGTGAAATCCAAAATCCGTGAAATGGAGTCCCGACAACCGCTTGGGACAATATCAGACGCTAATGCCCCGCCCCTTCACAACCTGCCGTGGCAGCGCCGCGAGCAGCCCATCCTCTCCGCCCTCACCACGAAGCAATCATAGTGCCGGGTCCAACTGTACAATCCAACCGTGGTAAAGGTGGGCGGCAGGCACGCTACACCCACCTATGATGCCCATTCCCCCGCCCCCGCCTCATTCTCCCTTGACCCGTCATGCGCACACCTTTAAAGGTGTGCGCATGATGGGTGGGGAGCAGCCAGCATTGAAGCCGACGCTGTGGCGCACCTGCCGGGTGCTGGCGAGCGAGCGTCGGTTGCTGCTCCTCAAAACCCTCGCGGATGGCCGGCACCGGACGGTACACGAGCTGGCGGAGGAGCTCGGGTGGCCCGACACCACGGCCACAATCAATCTCCGCGCATGCAATGCACGGGGTCTGTTGCAGGCACGGAGAATCGGCCGGTTTGTCGAATACAGGGCGAAAGCCGATCCCACCATCCCCGAGACCGTAGCCCTGTTGCCCATCGTCAAAAAGGTTCTTATCTCCCGCAACGATCCCATCAATTTTCTCATCCATCATTTCACGGCCTTCACACATTCTCGTCGGATACGCATCGTGAGAACGCTCGGCGACGCTGAACGGACCTTTGACGAGATACGGGGAGCGACGAAGATCTCCCGGGATGCCTTTCGCCGTCATCTCGAGAAACTCGTTTCGCGCGGCTACCTGGTCGCAGACGGAAATACCATTCGCTGTGCACGGCCGCGAAACGGGATTCACCGGACCTTGTTGAAATGCGCCCGGCAGCAGTGAGCCTGCCTCCGTCCCGGTGCGCACACCTTTAAAGGTGTGCGTACCGGGCGGGGGGGGGCGTCCGTCAGTTGGAGGCTGCCGCCCGGAGGGCGAAGATGCGCGCCTGGTGAAGCCAGAAGCGGAGGCGCACCGGCCGGTCACGCAGTTCCGGGGGGAGGCGGTTGAGGGTGTAGGTCTCACCGGCCCGCTGCCACGTCACCGGATGGTCGAGCGAATCCCCGGTGACAGGAACCGCATTCTCCCGCTCGAATCCTTCCACGACCGCTCCGTCAAAGTCCGCGATTTCGGCCCGGATCACTCCCACCGGGCTCGTACAGGCATTCAATTGCAGGGTCCCGTCAGGATACCGCATCGGAACCAGTTCGATCACCGCATCGTCCACCAGCCGCTCTGGCA
>Ga0315336_1004851_pt1 | contig 15382 bp, 13 predicted proteins | sample ASW5metaG_FD_204512 | JGI IMG/M metagenome (GOLD analysis project Ga0315336, IMG submission 204512) | Ammonia-oxidizing marine archaeal communities from Monterey Bay, California, United States - ASW #5 | ecosystem: Environmental > Aquatic > Marine > Intertidal zone | place: USA: California...
GCTCGTGGAGATTTCACCTACTTTCTGACAGCCCACGACCATCATCATGATCTGCAGTTCTCGATGCGACAGCACCTCGAAGGGGCTTTCGACATTTTCCTCGAAAGCGTAGCTGGCTAAATCCTGAGCAACGTCATTACACACGTACCGTTTGCCCGCGAAAACTCTCTTTACGGCTCGCTCCAACTCGGAAGGGTCTACGTTCTTGGTGAGATACCCCAACGCCCCCGCCTTCAACATCTGCGCGGGAAACGGCGCCTCGGTACAGGCAGTAAGGGCAACCACCGCCGTGCGCGGTTCATGTCTCACAATGCGCTGGGTCGCCTCGAGGCCGCCCATTCCGGGCATGATGATATCCATCAAGACAATGTCTGGCTGGAGCGAGCGCGCGAGCTGCACGGCCTCTTCGCCGTTGGCGGCCTCACCCACAACCTGCACGTTGCTCATGGCCGCGAGTAGTTGTATCAGGCCCCGTCGCACCAAGGCATGATCATCTGCAACAACAATTCGAATCATTCTGCTAGCCCCTCTTTCCGTGTCCGTGTTGAAGAGGGTTCAACATAAGAGCTGCGCTCGGTGCGCACAATTCCCTCAGGGCAATATCAGCGTAACTTTCAGGATATCTCCATATTGCGATATGGCGGTGATATCACTTTTAGCCAGTGAAAGCCTGCAAACCCGTAATCGCCCGCCCCAGAATCAGCGCGTGAATATCGTGGGTACCTTCGTAGGTGTTCACCGTTTCCAGGTTCATCGCGTGTCTTATGACATGATATTCGTCAGAGATGCCGTTGCCTCCATGCATATCCCGCGCGACCCTGGCGATGTCCAGGGCTTTGCCGCAATTGTTGCGCTTCATCAAGGAAATGACCTCGATGGGCAACTCGCCTTCATCGAAAAGCCGCCCCATGCGCAGACAACTCTGCAGACCCAATGTAATTTCTGTCTGCATGTCGGCCAGCTTTTTCTGAACCAGCTGGGTCGCAGCCAGCGGACGTCCAAACTGCTTGCGCTGAAGTGTGTAATCGCGCGCGGCGGCCCAACAGAATTCCGCAGCCCCCATCGCGCCCCAGGCAATACCATAACGGGCCCTATTCAGGCAGCCGAACGGACCGCCCAATCCGCGTCCCTCGGGCAATAGATTCTCCTCGGGCACGAACACGTCATCGAGCACAATCTCGCCGGTTATAGATGCTCGCAAGCTCATTTTGCCTTCGATCTTGGGTGTGCTGAAACCTTCGAAAGCCCGCTCTACCACAAAGCCCCGGATCTCGCCGTCGAGCTTCGCCCACACCACGGCGAGGTCCGCGATCGGCGAGTTGGTAATCCACATCTTCGCGCCGTTGAGCACATAGCCACCGTCCACGGACTTGGCATTGGTGATCATACTCCCAGGGTCTGACCCATGATCTGGCTCGGTTAATCCAAAGCAACCCACCCACTCGCCGGTGGCTAGCTTGGGCAGGTACTTTTCTCGTTGCGCCTCGTTGCCATATGCGTTGATCGGGTGCATTACCAATGACGATTGCACACTCATTGCGGAACGGTAGCCGGAATCCACCCGCTCAACTTCTCGCGCCATGAGCCCGTAGCAAACGTAGTTGATGTTGGAGCAGCCGTACTTTTCCGGGAGCGTTGCCCCTAGCATTCCGAGAGCCCCGAACTCGTTCATGATATCCCGGTCGAAGTGCTCGTTGCGATTGGCCAAGAGCACGCGCGGCATTAGTTTGCCCTGAGCGTAGTCCCGCGCACTCTGTTGAACCATGCGTTCTTCTTCGGAAAGTTGCTGCGACAGAAACAACGGATCGTCCCAGGCAAAAGGCGCTTTGTCACCGCTCATCGATTGTTCCAACCCTGCAAAGCACGCCAGGCTAATGCAGCCTCAGACGAACTGCAATGCCATTATGTGTACGCTTACCTGATCGGTAAAAACAAGCTGAACGTGGTGCCCTGCCCCGATTCCGTACGCACGTCTAATGCGCCCTCGAGTTCCTCTGCAAGCTTGAAGGCTACCTGTATTCCGAGCCCCTGGTGGTCCCCGCCCTTGCTGCTGCGCTTCGCGCCTTCCAAATTCTCTAGTACTTCGCCGCTAAGGCCAGGGCCGCTGTCTTCGACAAATACCTCAGCCCCAACGCGGCCATCGCGATACACGCCCGCACGCACGCCCAGCAGCACCTCGTCACCCGGCCCGCACGCTTCAATGGCGTTTTTCACCAGGTTGGTGAGGACCTGGGTGAGCTTGTCCTGGTCGGTTTCGATGACCAAGTCCTGGTCGGGAACGCTTGTGTGCAAAGGCACACGATGATCAGAGGCGAAACCAGAGTGGAGCTCAGCCATCCGCGTTGCCCACTCTCCGAGGTCTACGCTTCTCACCTCGCCATGCGCAGCCGTTTCTAACTCAACTTCGTTGGGAACGTCGCGGGCTTGAGCGATCACCTGGCCCGCGCGCCGCAATTCAGCGGCGATCATTTCGAGTTGTTCGACCGCTTCCGGCTCGTGCTGCAAGCGCAACTCAAGAATATGCAGGTAATTGTGCACGATGCTCAACGGGTTATTGGCCTCATGCACAATTTCGCGCAGGCGCCTGTGTTCGCTTGCTTTAAATTCTTCAAGCATCGACGACTGCGGATCAGGATCAGAAGCCGGTTCGGCATCGAGCCCTCGCAGATAGGATCCAAGTTGGGTCGCGTACATTTCCGCCGCGGTGTCCGCCTCCGTGTCATCATCTGTCGCCACAACCATAGCCGCGGCGGGCTCAGAGGTGCTCAAAGGCACAACGTACGCGCTGTCACATTTCAGCTCACGCATAAGCTGTCGGTCCACCACTGCAAAGTCGGGGGCGTCACTGATCGCTGCACCGTTTGCGTTGCGCAGGCACGACGCAACGGCGCTGGCCTGATTTTCCGGGCGAATCGATATGGCCGCGTCAGCTAAGAGTGTCATGGGGCCGTTAGGTTCAGTCTGCACCAACATTAATGGCGGCTTGGCGAACAGGGAGCGGCTGGCTAGCTGATGCAGCTCCACCAGACTTTCCAGGCTCTGACAATGTGCGAAACCTGCAGTCACGATCACGATCTGCTGATGTAGCCAGATACGTTCGGCCCAGTCCACATCGCTGTGGCGATCAATGTCCAGGTCAAGCAGCAGTGCACTGGCCTTCGCTTCTGCCGTTTCCGCCACCTGTGCGAACGTGTCTTGGTCGAGTCCCAGCAACTGTTGCGCCAACTCCAACTCGCGGCCAACTTCAACCGCGTCGACAACAGCAAATATGCGCAGTTCGAGTGCGGAATCTTCTAACAGTGCGGGGCTCGCACCACGAAAATCGACAAGCTGGGACAGCCTTCGATCCAGGGGCAGGTGAATCCCGGACACGCCGAGCAACGCGCGCAGACGTATGTTCAGGGTCTCCGTGCCACGAGGAAGTAGATGATCCGCGAGAAGTTCGGCCAAACAGGAAGCCCGCAACACCGCATACCACTGATCCATACCCAGGTGCGCGCTGCCGACAAGCGGTAGAACGCTCCAGGCTTGCGCCTGGGCGAGATTGTCGAGTTCGTCTGCATCTAGATCGCTTAAGCGCATCCGCAGAGCCGTAGCATCCGCCGGAATTCTCAGTACCTTAAGCCAGCGCGCCAGCAGGTCTGCATCCGCGCTCAACAGCGCACACAACAGCTCAATATCAATATCGGGCTGCGCGATCTGCAAGTAGCGATAGATGACCGCGTCTGGGGTCACTCGCGGTGTCTCCCAATGAACCGTTCGTATGGTCACGGCTGCGCTGACCCTGCACAGCGGGTGAATGGCCGCTCGAGAGAGACCCTAGCCTCGTGAATCTTAGGACCCCTGTTAAGCGCAACAGCGAAGTGAACCTGGCCGCCGTCGTAGCGAATGTTCACACGCGAAAGCTATTCTATCGATCTATCCCGCAATGAACATATAAATCTTGTATCACGCTATATATTAATATAATTCAAACAGTTATAGGCTATACCTAATACTACCTATAACTGTTGATTTCGTCTCTAAGCGTGCGTGCGGCAGCTGCGGCGGCCGTGGCATATTTTTCTCCACTTTCGGCATACAAAATCCCCCGCGAGCTGGAAATCAACATGCCCGTGCCCTTGTTGTCCAGGCCATGCGCCATAACTCCGAGCAGATCACCGCCTTGGGCGCCGATACCGGGAACCAGCAAGGGCATATCCCCCACGATCTGACGTATGCGTCCCAATTCCTCCGGATAGGTTGCGCCGGCAACCAACATACATTGCTGACCGCCGTTCCATTCGACAACCCGCTGCGCCACTCGCTGGTAAATTGGATTCTGATCCTGGGGACTGTTCTGCAGCCAATCGCTGTCTGCGTTGCTGGTGCGACACAGCAGGATCACACCGTGGTCCGAGTATTCTAAATAGGGTTCAACGCTTTCATAGCCCAGGTACGGGCTCAACGTCACCACGTCCGCATCGTAGCGCTCGTACGCCTCTCGGGCGTAATAGCGCGCGGTGCTACCAACATCACCGCGTTTGGCGTCGAGCACTACCAACAGGTCGGGGTAATTGGTGCGGACATAGGCGATCACCGCGGCCAGTTCATCTTCGCGTCCAACCGCCGCAAAATGCGCGGCTTGCGGTTTAAATGCACAGGCATAGGGCGCTGTCGCATCCACGATATCGCGGCAAAAGTCGAAATAGGGGGTGGTAGTGTCGCTCATGGAGCGCGGAAGACGCTCGTCTTCTGGATCAAGGCCTACACACAGCAATGAGTTTTGCTTCTGCCATGCGTTTTCGAGTTTGTCGTATACAGTCAAGTCGGGCATTGCACCTTAGGGGTGACGCGCATGTTAGAGCAATCGTCCAGCCTTGGCTATCGAGGCGCCCGCAGAGGTGCCGCTCAAGGTCACTAATTGCCTGATTTGACCCAAATTTACTTATGTGTAAGATCCGATAACTGATATATATGTTTGATATATATAGATATATGCTCATGGCACGCTTTTCGCATTCTTCTGGCGATGTTGACTGGAGTGATTTGAGAGGGAGAACATCATGGCCGACAACATCATAGAATTTAACCAAGCGCGGGTGAGGCGATTATCGAGCAACGATAAGCGCACGCATCCGCGTCAAGAAAGCGACGACCGCCTGTTCACCCAGGTTGTGCTTGCAGCTGACGATCCTGAACTCGTGGGTCTCACGCTCTCGTGTACCGCGGTCAACATGTCCATGGGTGGAATTCAGTTCAAAACCACCCAGCCGGTACCTATCGGTACCCTGTTAGACCTGTGGGTCGATGTGGCCTCGCGCCCGGGCAAGTTTTTTCTGGCCGGCGAAGTACGGTGGAGTCGGCCAACGTCGGAGTTCGATGAAAACGGCGTTGAGATGCACTTCATCGGCGTCCAGCTCAAATCCGGTGCCGCCACCGATATCCTTGATTGGCGCGACTTTCACGCCCCCGCATACGCCAGATAAGCCCACATAGCCCCGCTAAATCTGTGATCTGCGCCGCACTTTGCTAGTGCGGTGCCGCGCAGTTACTTTGCCAATAAATTGCTGTAATTGCCTAATGGATTAACCATCGGGAAAACCTAGGTGAGCCAGGTCAAGGTTGTTGAACTAAAAGTCGAAGGGGATCGTATCGGCACGGTACCCCCCGCCGTGCATACAGTGCGGCAAAAGACCAAGAAGCAGCTGAATGAACTGCTGCAAGACCTATTCAACAATGCCGATGATGCCCTGTTTGAGTTCGCCGACCGTTCACAATCAGACGTCTCCCAAGAGATGTACTTCGATTCCATGCGAGCAGTTCGCCTGCACCGTAAGACCCTGGTTTCGACCTTCATGCGCGCGTTCGCAGACTCTTTTCAAACCGCCTTCTCAGATCGCGTGGATGAGAGCGAACATGCGCCGGTGGATACCGACAGCGACGACTACGCGCTGTTGGGCCAGGACGAACTGGAAATGAGCGTAGCCGTCTCAGGTATCGTCTCTAAAGTGACCAGCCAATACAGCCTCGCTGTCATGCTATTGACCAAGCGTTTGAACTCGTTGACCACAAGCTCAAGCATCACTGAACGGATTAACCCCCTCGGCCCATACTCATTGAGTACCGTCTTTTCCGAAGCGCTGGCGGTTCTCGACGTCGACATCAAAATTCGCATTATCCTGATGAAACTGTTCGAACGTTTCGTAATGGAGCATCTAGGGCCGATGTACGAAGCGGCCAACGAAATTCTCGCCAGTGCCGGCGTGCTCCCCAATCTGGACAAGAATCAGTTACGCGAAACCTCCAGCGAGCCGCCAGCTGCACCAAGTGCTACTACCGAGCAGGATGAGCCTACAACTCTCCAAGCCGCCAACGTTGCCCAACAACCGTCCGCTAGCAGCATTGGAATGAGCACCCTGCAATCGCTAATGGCTGCGACTCGTGGTGCTCCCACGTATTCCGGAAATCCCAGGGTCTCAGATAGCCCGATTATGGTCCTGCCCACTATGCAGCCCAATGAGCTGGTCGGCGCGTTGAGTAAGATCCAGAGCTTGGTAGGGTCCGATCATATAGACATCACACACGTGCCGAAGCTCGGTGACGTTGGCTCCCTGGTACTCTCTCAAGCAGGAGGCGAGGAAAAATCCCTCGGCCGCGCTGACGAGGACATCGTAGATTTCGTCGGCTTGTTGTTCGACTACATCCTGAACGACCGCAATCTGGCAATTCCCATGAAGGCGCTGATTGGGCGCCTGCAGATTCCCATCGTAAAGCTGTCGATCATCGACAAATCGTTTTTTGAAAAGAGCGGCCATCCCGCGCGCATGTTGCTTAACGAGTTATCCAGCGCCGGCATCGGGTGGAGTTCCGCCCGGGAGCTCAAACGCGACGCTCTGTATGACAAGATCGAGTCGGTAGTGCTACGTGTACTCAACGAATTCGCCGACAATCCCGATATCTTTAGCGAGCTGTTGAGTGGTCTACGCGCGTTCGTGAGCACCGACACCCGCCGTAGCGTATTGGTCGAGCAGCGCGTGAAAGAAGCCGAAACAGGCAAAGCCAAGACCCACGACGCCAAGATTCAGGTACAGGACCTTGTCAATCAGAAAGCCAGTGGTCTGCGTCTGCCCAGTGAAGCTGGAAGATTCATATCCCAGGTCTGGAGCCGTGTACTCACCTTTCGTATGGTCAAGTATGATCAATCAGACGCGCAGTGGACGGATGGTGTCGCCATTCTGGATCGGCTTTTGTGGGCCCTACAACCGCATGCGGCTGCCGAAGACATTGACCAACGCGACACATGTGTACCGAACCTGATCGCCGGCATACGCAACGGTATGGACGAGCTCGCCTATCCACGCGAAGAAATCGACGAATTTCTCAGCTGGCTGAACGATCACCTCACGAACCTGTCACACAACGATCGTGCATACCTCGAGGAAGACGAACGACCCGAAATGGATATCGCGGAAGAACTGGTTGAAGAGATCATCCTCGCTACACCCATCCCTGAAGTTGATGAACAGAGCATTGAGCCGGCAACTGCGGCACAACTAAAGCTCATTACAGAAGGTTCCTGGGTTGAGATTGAGGAGCGGGACAATGACAAACTGCGCTGCAAGCTCGCGACAATTACCCGGCCCGGCGACAACTACGTGTTCGTCAATCGGCGTGGAATGAAAGTGTTACAGAAGGGCCGAACCGAACTGGCAGAAATGGTTCAAGAAGAACGCCTGCACCGCATAGACGAGTCTCAGGTGTTCGACCGTGCGCTGCAGACCGTAATAGGTAATCTGCGGCAGATGCAGCGAGAGCAGTCGGCCTAGTGTCCTTAAGGACGCTAGCTGCCCGCAAATTGGTCACGCCAATCCGGATCACTCAGTAAGCGCTCTACTGTTTCAACGGTAGTGAGCGTTTGAGCATCCACCTCAACGTTTACTTTCCCGTCTGTGGTCACGCGGCCGAGGGTCGTGCGCGCAAGGGTCTCAGGAATCAAGCTAACGTCGAAACGATGTCGCTCGCGATCAACCGCAGATACCGTGAGGCTGGCGCCATCGAGGGCGATGAACCCTTTATGAAAAACGTACTTCATCCATTTCTCATCTAAGGCAAACGACAGCACGTGATCATTACCACTCACCCGACGCTGCGCGAGACGCGCCGTCGCGGTCACGTGTCCGGACACGACGTGACCCCCAATCTCATCTCCCACGTGAAAGGAGCGCTCAACATTGGCAAAATCGCCCTCGCGCAGGTCACCGAGATTGGTAGTACGCAGGGTCTCCGTGATCACATCAAAATATGCGGTGCCCTGCTCAACCCGGGTGACGGTAAGACAGGTCCCATTTACCGAGACTGAAGCCCCAGACATCAACTGTTTCGTGAGGGCACCAAGGTCGAGCCCGAGCCTGATGAGATCGCCTTCATCAATCACAGCCTGAACCGATACCAGATCCTGTACGATGCCGGTGAACACGCCAGTTTCTCCACATAATGCGGCCACAAAAAAGGCCGGGAACAACCGGCCTGTATTGTACTAGACGTGGAGTTCGATCAGCCAGCTGCCGCAAGTTTGGCCAATCGGTCTTTCTCGCGATCTATAAACGTTATCCATTGGAGGCAGGTACGCTGATTCGTGGAGTCCTCTTCCCTGCGTGACTCGTTACGGCAGGAGACAAACGAGCCGCGCGCGTCGTTCAGCTTGTCCTGGTTGTACTGGCACAAGCCTCGCACCAGATAAGTTGTCTGGCGCTTGCGTACCCCACCCTTCTCTAGTGCACCGTTGGCAGAGCGTACGCAATCTGGATATCGGTCTGCTTCAAGATAAACGTACGCGAGACGGTCGTAAATTCTGCCATCGTCTGCAAGCTTTGCTGCGTCTTCCAGCACTGGTATGGCTTTGTCTACTTCCTGAGCCAATTGCCAGGCCTGCCCAAGCGCGCGTAGGTTCTTGGATGATCGCTCGATGATTTCGTCTTTAAGCCCCTGTTCCAGAACTTTGGCCGCTTTAAATGGGATCTCTTCCTGCATGAGGAGCCCGGCGAGGTTCGTCAAATCCGTTTCCTTGCTCAGGAAATCTCCGGCGTAGGCAGCCTGCAGCGTATGCAACTGACGCTTCTCGTCCCCTTCCTGTCCGTACATGCCGGCCAGACGGACCCAATATTCACGCTTGGGAAAATCCCGCACCAGAATCTCTAGAGTTTCAATGACCTTCGGCATGTTTTCCTGTTCAAAATACAGGAAGTTGAGTAACTGCCACCAGTTTTCCTTAATGGTGATGCCTCTCTCTCGGGCCATGTTAATGCCAGTTTCCAGCTGGCCAATGGCATTGCCATAGTCCTTCATCTGATAGTAGACCTGGCCCATGAAAATGCGCGGCTCCGGCCCAGGATTAGTCGCCTTGGCGATGAACCGTTCCATGTAGTCTAGCGCGTCGCGGTAAAAGCCTTCCACAAAGCTCAGTTGTGCAATGGTATACAACGTCGTTTGTTCCAACCCCTCAGGAATCTCGTCTCCCTGGGCCACAACCAGCTTGTACTCATTGAGTGCGCTCTTGTAGTCCTCGCGTAGAAAATGCACGTAACCAAGCATATTGCGTACCTGGCCGACTTCGTTACCGTTGTACTTCTTGGACCGATTCAACATGTCATTCAGAACACGCAACGCAAGTTCATTGTCCTTCGCGTCGATCGCTTCCTGGGCTTCTGAGAGCTTTTTGTAGATCGCTTCGCTCATCGATGGAACCCGCCGCGTCTTAACGGGTTTCTGCGACTCCTTTTCGGCCGCCTGGACGACGCTAAAGGAGCCTACGCCAGTCGAGAAAAGGAACGCACTCAGCGCAATGGTCAGAAAAGATCTAATTCGGATTTGCACGGACGAACTCCTATCAATCTGCCAGTTCGAAGGTGATGCGATTGCGCACACCTGCAACGTCTATGGGCTCGCCATTGACTACCTTGGGTTTGTACTTGAACTTCAACGCCGCGTTCACCGCAGCGCGGTCAAATATACCGGGTGGTTTGGACTCAATAACGACCGGATTCTGTACGGCACCGGTACGCGTAACGATAAATTCAAGTAGCACGAAACCTTCTATGCCCCGGGTTTGAGCTCGTCGCGGATACACTGGCGCGACCTTCACAATGGGCAGATACTCGCCATCCGAGCTGAACCCTCCACCGCCGATATTGAGGTCAACGTTCACGTCCACCTGACTCATATCCACGCCCTGGGAATCCACCGACGAATCGAATTGCGGCTTCGGCATAGTGGGCGGCGGTTCATCCGGCGGGGGCGGCGGTTTGGGTTTGCGGTTTTTAAGTTGGACATCCTCATCATCCGTGAGGCGAACCATATCCAAAAGCTTGCCGCGCACGCCTTCTTCTATATTTGCCTCATCGTTGGATATGACTGCCTGCATGATTAGAAACAGCAGGAATGTAACGACGGCCCCAAGACCGACCCCGATTGAATAACGTACTAGCATCGCATTTACCTAGCTAAAGCTTCCTAGTTTTTCTCGGTGGAGATTGCGACTTCCTGCAATCCGGCGGCTCTGGCCGCACCGAGTACTGCCATTAGTTTTTCGTTGGTGGATTGCTTGTCGGCTTGAATAACCAAGCCTCCTTTCGGATTCTCAGCATGGAGTTTTTCAATATGCGCCCGTACCGTAGCAGGGTCAACCCGCTTTTTGTCGATCCAGATTTCACCATTTGGACTGATCGCGATCAACATCGAGACCGTGGGCTTCTGTTCGCCGGTTTGCGCTTCCGGACGCAGCACGTTGATGCCTGCCTGTTTAATAAACGTGGCGGTCACAATGAAGAAGATCAACATGATGAACACGACGTCCAACATGGGCGTCAAGTTGATGTCCGCGTCGTCGTCGCCACCACCTCTACGTTTTAACTGCCTGCGCATGGTCCCTCCTTACGGGCGCTCGTGACCTCAGTGGTCCAGTGTCAAATGGTCCTCAAACAACTCCACTTCGTAGTCAACCTTGCGGCGCAACCAGGTGCTGCCCACCAGGCCCGAAAGCGAGGCGATCATGCCGGACATGGTTGGAATCGTGGCCATGGATACGCCCGCGGCCATTGATCGGGCGTTACCGCCCTGGGTCGCCATGGCGTCGAACACGGCAATCATGCCGGTTACAGTACCCAGCAATCCAAACAACGGGCACAACGCAACGCACGTCTGGATGATCGGCAAGGAACCTGTGATTCGGTCTGACGCGTCCGAAATCATGGCTTCACGCACCTGGTGCGCGCTCCACGACGTTCGCTCTCCGCGACCCTCCCAGCGTTCGGTTGCGTCCCTGACCAGGTTTTTGTGTTCGGTCCAGAAGAACCACATACGTTCAAAGATCAGCGTCCACATGAGGAACGTGATGATCGCAATGAGCCACAATACGTCGCCGCCCATTTCCATGAACCGAATAATCGCAAGATAAGCGTCGCCCAGCATTTATCGACTGCTCCTGTGTATCAGCACGAAGCCAACCCCTAACCTAGGGGCTGACCTGATTTTTCTGCATGGTCGGCAATGATTCCTGCACTCTGCTCCTCGATGACGTGAATCACCGACTTGGAGCGGGCATTCACAAGTGCGTGCAGCAGGGTCGTAGGAATGGCGACACATAGACCCAGAACTGTGGTCATCAACGCTTTGGATATGCCGCTGGCCATGGTTTTGGGATCACCTGCGCCAAAGAGAGTGATGGCCTGGAACGTTTCGATCATGCCGATAACCGTACCCAGCAAGCCCGTGAGCGGGGCAACCACCGAGATCACCTGAATCAGAGTTATGTTGCGTGTTAACCTGGGTGTCTCGCCAAGTATCGCCTCGCCTAACTTCAATTCCAGTGTTTCCACGTCGACTTCTTTGTTCTCATCGTAGACCTTGAGCACTCGTCCCAATGGGTTGTCTTCGTTCGGCGTCGGATTCTTGCGTTGCGAGTTAACCTTCGCGCCTACCATTGAGAGTGTTATCAGGCGCTCGAGGGCCAACAGCACGCCGATGAATCCGCCCAGAATGATGATCGCGCCAACAGTGCCTCCCTGGCCGTCACAAAAAGGCAGATAGCAGTCGGCCACTGCGCCAATGGAACCTACCTGTTCTCCCAGCGTTGCCGCTTGAATGAGTAACGCCAGTAGCGAACCGCGTAGCGGGTCGACGGAAAATTCGACGATTTCGCCAGGTGCCGCTTCCTGCACGGCTTGCGCCGTGTCTACGTGCCGGCCGGTGGGCTGACGTGCAAGCTCGATGATGGCCTGAGTGTCAGGGTCCCACTGCAGGTATTCCCCTTCACCCAACAGAGCGTAGGAGCCGAGACGGACTATCTCCGTATTCACCTTTTCGCCAGAGAGCTTGGTAATGGTGCCGTCAAACTTACTGACCTTGCCGGACTCGGTCATTTCGCGCTGTAACTCGAACCACATGTCCTCCATCTCAGCAATGGTAGCCAGCTGGCTGGCAGTGCCCATTTTCTTCGCCAATTCGCCCAGCCATTCACCACGATTGGGGTACTGCGAAGAAATAATGGATGCTTCGAACAAGCCGCGGGTGTCACCAGCGACCTGCTGCAACACACCAAACAGTTCGCGCAAACTACCCAAGCGCTTGTCTAACTGTTCTGTCAGGTCACCGATACGAATCTCGTTTTCTTCGAATCGAGTTTCCAAACGGTCCGAACGTCGTTCTTCGCGGGTGCGTTCTGCCTGCGCATCGCTGAGCATCTTCGCCTGACTGGCGCGCTCTTGCGTAAATCGATTTTCACGCGCCGTGTGCTCACGGGATTCGACCACGCGGCGTTGTTGCACATTGTCCAGCAGCTGATCGAGCGAGTTCGCCTCGTTCACTACCAGATCGTCGGCCGCCCCAGCAGCAGCTTCCTCGGCCAGCGCAAACGGCGTCATCGCCAGGAGCAACCCGCCCAAAGCTAAGTTTCTTATTTTCATCGTTGTTCTCATTGTGCTGCCTCCGCACCGTGTACGGGAATGCTGAACATGTCCTGAGTTGCCTGCTGACGGGCCATGCGAATACCTTGCCGCACGGATGACTGATAATCATCGTCAACAGGAGCGAACTCGTTGGAGTTGCGATTGAACATCCCGGTTTCTTCACCATCCGGAGTCTGATAAACCAGCGCCACGCGCCCAACTTTGAGAACATCCACCTTTCTCTCGGTACCCGCGATCACGATGGTGTCGCCGTAGGTCTCCATCGTACGTCCATACTCGTTTTCAATCTGGTAGGCGCGCAGTACCTGGGAGAACTTTTCCGAAACCGCAACGTCGGCTCGGTCCATCATCTCCCGCAAGCGGTCGATGCGCTCATTGCGCTCTTTCAAAAGGAAGGGCATGTCCAGGCTCACAAACTGCTCGAGACCGTCAATCATACGCAGCATCAGCGGCGTGATCTGCCGCTCGATGAGAGTCACCTGGTCAATGGAGCTGGCCAGATCGGTCATCTCCCGCTCCTGGCTCCCAATCTGCTTTTCAAGCTGACGGTTGTAAACGCGTAAGCCCTCAATTTCCTTGAGCACAGTTTTATACTCACTCAGGAGTTTGCGCGTTTCTTCGGTCAACGCGTCAATTTTTGCTTGAGACCGCAGGGCGGTACCGTTTATCTGATCAGCGACCTGATAGATATCCGCCAGCGTAGTCGCAGACGCGGATACGCTCATTACCATGAGCATGAAGCCTGTCAGCAGTGCTGCGCCCTTCAAGTTCGCTAGCCCGTGTATTTGTTTTTTCATTACAACTTCCTACTGGAAAGATCCGTACGTTCTTGTCACCTGGTGGATACCCACAAAAGACCTGAGCGAACCGATCGCCAGGTTTGAGTCCATCGAGCATTCAACAAGTGTCTTTTTTCGGCCCCCGCCCGGTCTTGGTGGTGCAATCCAAGCGTAAAGCGCCAAACGGGTGAAAGTATGATTCGCCCGCCCCATTCCGTTTTCGAAGGATCAACAAACCCCCTGGAGATGTCAAGCGCGAGGGCAGATCGATTGCCGTGATTCACGCCAATCAATCTGCGCTTTCTCGCGTGCGCAGCTCTAGATCACTAAGCCGCGAGGTGCGTGGCGAAGTGATCCAACGTACGTTGCAGAGCTGTCGCCGCTGCGGTTTCGTCGTAGCTCCCGCGATGGCTGCAATTGAACCCATGATCAGCGTTGTAAACATATACAGGCGTGTCGGGCTGTGCGGCTCGGACCGCTTCTACATCAGACATCGGTATGTGCGCATCGAGCTCGCCGAAGTGCATGATAACGGGACAACCCGGTTGTTTATCTACTTGGCCCGCGACGCCGCCTCCGTAGTACGAGCTGGCAGCCGCTACGTTGTTAAGTGTGCAGGCAGCGAGCCACGTCAATAGACCGCCGAAACAGTATCCGACGACGCCTACCTTGCCATGCGCACTGGCCGCGTCGATCGCTGTCTGAATGTCGCCAAGCGCGTTACCGTGATCGAGCTTGGAAAAAGCGATCTCGATGCCCTTGCCCATGTCCGCCTCTTCGTAGCCGAGTTCGATATTAGGATCTACGCGGTCAAATATCTTGGGCGCGATGGCGTAGTAACCTTGCTCAGCGTAACCGTCCGTGACTTCCCGAATGTGCTGATTGACGCCGAATATTTCCTGGATGACCACTACGGCCCCCTTGGCCTCCCCCTGCGGCTCCGCAACGTACGCGCCGAATTCGAATCCATCGCTGGCCGTTAGACTTATGTTTTGTCCCATCTTCATATGCTCTTGGTTGTTCCCAGAAGCCCAGACAGTAAATGCCCGACGGTTTCAGGGCAAGCCGATGGCCTTTTAGTAATGCAATCGTCACAATTGGAATATTAAATAGGCCCCACGTCGCAACACATAAATCCACACCCATGACCCCTTCTATATTGGTCGTCGAGGACGAGCCTGAAATTCGGGAGTTGCTGAGTTTTACTCTCGCCCGCGCCGGTTACGAGGCGCGTGGGGCGGAATCAGCCGAACAGGCATTGCAGATGCTCGACGACGGCATACCTCACGTGATGCTGGTGGATTGGATGTTACCCGGCATGAGCGGTGTGGAGCTGGCGCGCCGCCTGCGCCAGGAAGAGCTCACCGCTGACGTACCCATTATCATGCTTACCGCACGCGGTGAAGAAGCAGACAAACTAAAGAGTTTCGCCTCAGGCATCGACGACTACATCACCAAACCGTTTTCGCCACGGGAACTGCTCGCGCGCATCAAGGCGTTGCTCCGGCGCAGCGGTTCGGCGCCTGCAGAGTTGTTAGAAGTTGGCGGGATAACGCTTGATCTGCAGGGACATCGGGTCATGATTGGCCAGCAACCGGTGCACATAGGTCCTACGGAATACAGGCTTTTGGAATTTCTAATGCGCCATCCGGAACGGGC